>Ga0247760_1000336_pt1 | contig 51854 bp, 28 predicted proteins | sample UWRJL171409R4_FD_179936 | JGI IMG/M metagenome (GOLD analysis project Ga0247760, IMG submission 179936) | Plant litter microbial communities from Arlington Agricultural Research Station in Wisconsin, United States - UWRJ-L171-409R-4 | ecosystem: Environmental > Terrestrial > Plant litter >...
CAGTTAACTTGTTATGAATAAAATAGTATAACAAATCCCCTTTCTCTTACTAATAAGGGTCAGGGTAAATTGCATTATATTTTTTTAGATATAGATCAATAATTGGGAGAAGATAAACAGAAATGTTCATTAAAGCCCACTAACGAAAAATAAATTAAAATATATAATCGTTGTACATAGATAATTAAAATTATTTATTTAAAATACACCATTATTATGTGTAATTTTATATTAATTTTTATTAAATAAAATATGTTATATATACCAACAATTATGTCTGTTCTTGAAGTCTTAGCTGTGACAGTACCAGTGTTACTAACTGTGGCCTTTATAACAATAGCTGAGAGAAAAACAATGGCTAGTATGCAAAGAAGATTGGGACCTAATTCAGTAGGTTGATATGGTTTACTACAAGCATTTGCAGATGCCCTTAAGCTTTTATTAAAAGAATACGTTTCTCCTACACAAGCCAACATAGTATTATTCTTTCTTGGTCCTATTATTACTTTAATTTTTGCATTGTTAGGATATGCTGTTGTACCATACGGTCCTGGATTAGTGATATTAGATTATAACCTTGGTATATTATATCTTTTAGCTATGTCTTCATTAGCCACATATGGTATACTTCTGGCTGGATGATCTGCTAACTCTAAATATGCTTTTTTAGGGTCTTTAAGGAGTACAGCTCAATTAATTAGTTATGAATTAATTTTAAGTTCTGCAATATTACTCGTAGTTTTATTAGCAGGTAGTTTAGATATTACTGTAATCATAGAAGCTCAAAGAGCTATTTGATATATAGTACCATTATTTCCTATATTTATTGTATTTTTTATAGGATCAATAGCAGAAACAAATAGAGCACCATTTGATTTAGCAGAGGCTGAATCAGAATTAGTTAGTGGTTTTATGACAGAACATTCAGCAGTTATCTTTGTATTTTTCTTCTTAGCTGAATATGCTAGTATTATACTTATTTGTATTTTAAATAGTATATTATTTTTAGGTGGTTATCTTTTTGACTTTAACTATTACCTATACCCTTATTTTTATTTACTACAATTTATAGCAGGTGATAGTTATATGTACCTAACAGATAATGAAACTAATTTCAATGTTATTGATTTTGATAATTATAGTACAGCAATTGGATCAACTATTAGTGGTTTAGTTATAGGACTTAAATCTTGTATTATGATATTTACTTTCATTTGAGTAAGAGCTTCATTCCCTAGAATACGTTATGACCAACTAATGTCTTATTGTTGAACTGTTTTATTACCAATTGTAATAGCATTTATTATACTAGTCCCTTGTATTTTATATAGTTTTGATATAATACCTTGTAATTTACCTGTATTATAAATTTATAAAATATATTACCCTAGCAGTCCTGGTCCCTAAATTGTTTTCTACAAAAAAATTCTGTCGAAAACAATGAAGGCCGGCTGCGCCAGTCTATAGTCTAGATTATAGTGTTTAAAACACAAGCGTTAGTTTAAACCCTTTAAACCTTATGTTGGTTTTTTTTAACATAGTATGATAATAGTAATTATTATATTTTTCTAAATGATTATGGGTGTTTACCATACAAGCTTAACTAAGCTTTTTTTAGATTTAAATTAATAAAAGTATTTTCAAGAGTAGTTACACCATACATTACAACTGAGAAATATAAGAAGTATAAAACAGTAGATATTTGACCAAATTCTATAAATGGTGATTCTACATGTTTAGCCCCTAATTGCATTAAAATTAAGAAATTAGCAATAAATACAAAGAAAGCTATTTTACTTAAAGGTCTAAACTGCATTCCTCTAGATCTACTTACATCCGTAATAGGTAAAAGTAGTAGTATTAAAATAGCAGAAAACATAGCTATAACTCCTAATAATTTATTAGGTATTGATCTTAATATAGCGTAGAAAGGTAATAAATATCACTCTGGCACTATGGCAGCAGGAGTTTGCATTGGGTTTGCCACTACATAGTTTTCACTATCACCTAACACGTTAGGCATAAAGAAAACAAATAAAGATAATACAAATATAAATAAGAATATTGTTATTAGATCTTTAAATATGTAATATGGTGCGAAAGATATTCTTTCATAGTTACCTGAAACCCCTAAAGGATTTCCTGATCCAGCTGTGTCATGTAATACTATTAAATGCATTAGTGCTAAAGCTGCTAATACAAAAGGTAATACAAAATGTAATGAGAAAAATCTGTTTAATGTTGCATTATTTACTGAGAAACCTCCTCAAATGAATTCAACAATATCTTGTCCTACTCAAGGGATGGCACTCATAAGATTAGTAATAACAGTAGCACCTCATAATGACATTTGCCCATAAGGAAGAACGTATCCCAAGAAAGCTGTAGCCATCATTAAGATGAAGATTACAGTACCAATAGTTCATACTAGAGTTCTTGGTGCTCTATATGATCCATAGTACATACCTCTTCCTATGTGTAAGTATACTATAAAGAAAAATGCTGAAGCTGTATTACTGTGTAAGTAACGTATTAATCACCCGTTATTTACATCTCTCATAATATGTTCAACACTGTTAAATGCTTCTGCTACACTAGGGTTGTAGTGCATTGCTAAAGTTACACCTGTTATTATTTGTATAATTAAACAAAAGGCTAATAAAGAACCAAAATTTCATAAGTAACTTAAGTTTATTGGTTGTGGTGAATCTACTAGATAAGAATTAGCTAATCTAAGAATTGGATGACTTTTTAATAATCTCATTTATTTATATTTGTTGTTTTATTTTTCTTTTTTATTTAATATAATAGGTTTACAGATTATAATGCCGTTATAGGTAATTAATTATATAATTAATTATACAGCAGCATATATACAATCTGAACAAAAAATTGAAATCTTTATAAATAAATTTGTAATCTGTATAAAGATATATAGAGTAATGTCTATACGGTTATGCATATAAACTACTATGGATTAGTTTTATTTATTTATAGTTAAAAATAGACTATAAAAATATACTATCTAATCTATAGATAGGCTACTATTTAATTGTATAGGGTTAACAATTTATGCTATTCATTGTAAATCTAAAATACACAAAAACAGTAAGAAATAAGGGATTTAAACCCTTAACCTCTCGTGTGTAACACGGGTGCTCTGCCTATTGAGCTAATCTCTTTTTTTTTTTTAAGTTAGTGGGCTTTAATGAACATTTCTGTTTATCTTCTCCCAATTATTGCTCCATAAGTATAATATTATGGTACAATTTTCCCTTACTATTGTTATAATGAGAAAGGGGATTTGTTATACTATTTTATTCATAACAAGTTAACTGCTATAGAACTGTTAGTATTAAAAAGCTATATTTAAGGACTACCCACCTCAAACATAACTACAAGAACAATTAAATCCACAAAAAGCGGAGTTACATTTAATACAAACTGATCCCCTTCTCACATTCGGGTTGGGTATAATGGAATTACCATTTTTACAAGTTATATGTTTGCATGTTTCGAAATCGGAAGCTTTAAGTTGATAACGATCAACTATAGGATGTCTACATACAGGAGTATTCTGTTCAGCTGGTTTATGTGAAGCTGTGTTTTCCATGTTTTGATTAGTACTAGATAATAAAATTAAAGCACCTAATAACAGTGTTACTAATACTATTTTATAAAAAAGGTCCGTAGTAATACTATTTAACTCAAAATAATTACCTCAAACATGGAGTGCATCACAATTAATAACACTAAAATCAGAACAATAAATTAGAGTAGAAACTGAATAATGGATGGCATCTAAGATTGGTGCAGGATATATACCAAAGAAAACAGTAGGTACTACTAATGTTAATAACACCATAAATTCTCTTTTATTTAAATCTGGTATATTCGCTGTAAACATTCTTGAGTATGTCCCTCCAAAAGATATTCTTTGGAACATATATATAGTATATGCCGCTGAGAATACAATAGAAGAACTAGCAAATAAACCAAATAAAGATGATTTTTCAAATACCCCATATAATGATAAGAATTCTCCTACAAAATTAAGTGATAGTGGTGCACCACAATTGGCAAGACATAAAATAAAGAAGAATATAGCAAACAATGGCATTATTTGAGCCATTCCTCTATATAAAGCGATTAATCTTGTATGAGATCTGTCATATAATATACCTCCTGCACAAATAAATAGCCCAGGTGAAACTAGTCCGTGTGCTAACCCTAAATTAATACCACCTTCAATTCCTTGTATACTGTTACTGAATACACCTAAAAGGTAGACAGCTGCATGTGATACCGAACTATATGCTATTAGTTCTTTCACATCGATAGTTCTTAAAGTACTAAGACTAGCGTATATGATAGTAATAACACCTATTAAATAAATGACATACGTATACTCCATATATGCTTTAGGTAATACAGGTAATATTAATCTCAATATACCATACAGACTTAGTTTAAGAACAATGGCAGCTAGGATAATACTTCCTCCTAAAGGTGATTCAACGTGTGCTTTTAAAAGTCAAGTATTTAAAAATATTGTAGGAGTTTTTACAGCAAAAGCTATAAAAATACCATAAAATAAAAAAAGTTGTGTTAAATATGCGAAATTTCCTTTAAAAAGAGTGTCAAAATCAGTAGTACTCATAATAGATGACATAGCTAATATAGATAATAATAAAAATAGAGAACCTAATAATGTATATAAAAATAAGTAAAAACTAGCTTTTACTCTATTATCTGACCCAAATATACCTATTAATATAAATAAAGGTGGTAGTATACTTTCAAAGAATATGTAGAATAGTAAAATATCTAATACTAAGAAAACAGCTAATAGCAATGTTTCTAATAAAAGTATTATTATAACATAGGACTCTACATCTTTTGAAATGGATGTTCAATTGGATAATAGTGATATAGGAATAATAATTGTGGTTAATAATACAAAGTATATAGATAAACCATCAACACCTAAATAAAAGTCAAAATAACTAATTTCATGATATTCTTGTACAAATTGAAATTGATTTGTACTAAAATCAAATAAAATAAATATTACTAGGGATATAAATAAGTTAATAATGGATGTAGTTAAAGCTATAAATTTTATATTTATTAATGAAACACCATTATCTTTATTCACTAGTATTACAAATATACCAATTATGGGAATTAAAAGTAAAGATGATAATAACATGTCTAAAACAAAAAAAAACAATACCTCTGGTTCGTGTGTAATGATAACGTATCACTCATACTTTTTATGAACACCTTATTTATAGTAAGGTAATCACAAAGTAAATACATTAAGATTAACCTAATAATCCCATTTTTTTCAAAAAAATGGGTGAAGAGTATACTAAATTATAATCTAATCCTAATCTTTTAGGTATTCAGAATATAATACATAATATATGGCAATGGAACACCCATACTTAAGACATAGTGGAAATGAGCCACTATACAGTAAGTTATTTCCCTCAAAAAACATTAATGCTTATATGAAGATTTTAATCTTTTAAGTTCTTCGATTTTAGCTGTTAATTGTGAAACGTAATTGGGGTTTTCCATTTTAAGTTTATTTTCTATACTAACACCTTTTCGCAATAAATCATCGATTTCTTGCCCTCGTGTATTAATTAGACGATCTATTATACCTATTTTTTTGCTAATGGTATTGGCTACCTCATCTGACATAGATGCAGGTACACTAACACTCATGTTACCCTCGTGGTCTGTAAATACACGAACACCTGTTTGGTCTATAGTAGTGGTAAATTGATTTATAAAATCAGCGAGTTGTGGCATAAACGTATTTATTTGACCCACAATATCAAATATACTTGTATCGGATTGTAATGGTTCAGTTGCAAATCTATGAGGTCTAATCACGTAATGACTGTTAAAATATAAAGAACTCTTTATATTATTTAACGAGACTCCATTATCTTTATGTACTACTAGTACAAATATACCAATTAAGAGAATTAAAAGTAAAAATAAGAATAACATATATAAAACAAAAAAAGAACAATACCTCTGGTTCGCGTGTAATGATAACGTATCACTCATGCTTTTTATGTACACCTTATTTATAGTAAGGTAATCACAAAGTAAATACATTAAGATTAACCTAATAATCCCATTTTTTTCAAAAAAATGGATGAAGAGTATACTAAATTATAATCTAATCCTAATCTTTTAGGTATTTAGATATGTCATTCGCTATATAGGGTAAATGCTGTACCTATACTTAAAACATAGTGGAAATGAGCCACTACATAATAAGTCGTTTCCCTAATAACAATGGATGGGCTTTAAAAATATATATATTTATCTTCTCCCTATAATTAATGCATAATAATAATATTATGATACAATTTTCCCTTACTATTGTTATAATGAGAAAGGGGATTTGTTATACTATTTTATTCATAACAAGTTAACTGCTATAAAACAGTTAGTTTACATAAAAGGTTTATCCTTGAGCTAATTATATCTTTACTTTAATCTATTTAGAGATCAATGTAAGGGTAAAAACTCTAAATATAACCTAAAAATTAAAAACCACTTCTATTAAAAAAAAACGCATATGTTATGAAATAAACACATCTGGTTTAGATGCATCTTCACTATTATATGAAAATGTTTGCTTACTATCAATAGTTAAAGCATTTTTACCTAATTCAAACACAAACCCTAAGGTTAGTAGTATAAAAAATATCATCATGATAACTAATCCGTAAATATCATTATTATAACCACTTACACTATAAGGATATACTAGAAGTATCTCCAGATCAAATAAAAGAAATAATAGGGCAAAAATAAAAAATGATACACTGAATTGTGTTCTATTTTGCCCCAAAAATGAATGAAATCCACATTCAAACACACTATCTTTTTCTTGGTATGGGTTATGGGGAGCTAAAAGTAGATTTATTGATAATAATAAAATAGCTAATATAGGTATAAATATAATAAAAAATGTTGTACTTGTCATTTATAGATTAAATAGTATTAATGCTAATATATTTGCTAGATTTAGTAAGCTTTCAGGTATAAAAATAAATAATGCTATGATCAATGTAATAATAGATATAGATAAACTTAAGTAACTGGATAAAACAATGTTATTTATTTTTATACTTACTTTTTTAAGGATAACATTTTTTTCAGTAATTAAACCATCAGCATTAAAATTAGTTAATTCTGTGTTTAAAGTATAATCTGGTTTATCAAAAAAGATTTGTTTTATTATAGCTAAATAATAAACAGCACTAATAACACTTGTTAATATAGCAACTAATGACATAAAGATATAACCATTGTCAATAGCTGCACTTAAAATCATCTGTTTACCAAAAAACCCTATTAGTGGAGGTATACCCGCAAAAGAAAATAAAGTGATGGCTAAACTTATAGATAAAACCGGATTTATATAATAATAACCCTTCAACTGGTCAATTAATTGAATAGGGGAATTATTAATGTCCTGTAGGTTATCGTTGTTACCATAAATTTCTTTGTTAGTCTCCTGATTGTTATTTGTATTAATAGAACTACCCTTGTAAACGTAACAATATAAAGAATAACCTATAGCAATAATAAGCATAAAAGCATTTAAATTAGATATAGAATACTGAATTAAATAAAACATAAATGCTTGTGTTGATTCTACAGTGTGTATACTTAAACCTAATAATATAAACCCTACATGTGATATAGTACTAAAAGCAAATAATCTTTTTATTCTAGATTGTGTTAAACCTACCACTGTACCTATTATTAAAGATAAAAGAGAGCTAAATAATAAGCTCATAGTTCAAGAAAAGTTCATATCAAATAATGATTTACTTGTGTAATGAACTAATTCTAATAAAAAAATAAAAATAGAAATTTTTGCAATTATAGCTACAAAAGTTGTAACAATCGTAGGTATTGCATCATACACATCGGGACTTCAAAAATGGAAGGGAGCAGCGGAAACTTTAAATAAAAATCCTACAGACATAAATAATAAACTTATATGTATGTAGTATGCTTTGTATCAGTAAAGTAAACCAGATAGATTGTCCCCACTTACATTAGATATGCTAGTAATTATATATAAGCTATCTAAATTAGTAGTTCCTGAGTTTGCATACAATAAACTTGTACTTAAAAGTATAAAACAAGAAGATAAACCACCTAGTAAAAAGTACATAAGACCCCCGGATGTAGCAGGTTCTGAATCTCTATAAATAGTAGATAAAAGATATAACCCATAACTCTGTAATTCTATAGCTAGAAATATAGATACTAAATCACTAGTAGATATTAGAAATATACTACCTATAACTATAAATAATATAATTAAAGAATACTCTATAATTTTAAACTGTTCTCCCATTTTGTTTAAGATAATAGTTTGATAATAGATTAGTTTAGTAAATAGAAGTCTGTCCATAGAACTATATTCTTTTAGTCAAACTTTCCTAGGGTAAAATGAAGTTAATAATAATATAACGCTGCTAATAGATAATATAAAAATATGGAATACAGCAGTAGTAGATGTAGAGTGGAATAAACCACCGAAAATACCAATACCTTTATTTAAAAATAAAAAGTATAAGTTATCATATGAAATAAAAATGGCAACAACTAAAATAGTAATAGTTGCTCTTGAGTATAAAATTGATTTGTCACGTCTTAAAGTAATTGAATTAGATAACAACAATAGAATTAATGACATAATAAGCATATTATCAGATGAGAGGTTCGAACTCTCATTACTAATTAGATAAATCTAATCTTTTACCTTAAATTGTTCTGATAAACAGAATACTTGAAAAGTCTTAACATATAAATTTAACTTAAGATCCTCAATAATATATGGATACAAATAAAAATAATCATACAACATCAACGAAATGTCAATAAAGTATTCCAGCTTCCAATCCTAGATGATGGTTATTTGTTAAATGATATGCTAATAGACGTCATAGACCTACAGCTAAAAATGCTGTACCTATCATTACGTGTAATCCGTGGAACCCTGTTCCAAAATAAAAACATGATCCAAAAGCTCCATCTGAAATAGTAAATGATGACACTGAATATTCCACACCTTGTAAACCTGTAAATATAACTGCTAATATAATAGTGTACAGTAAACCATTTAAAGCTTTACCTCTCTTTCCATTAATTAAAAAATGATGTGCATATGTCACAGTAAACCCTGAAGAAAGTAAAATTACTGTATTCAGTAATGGTAGTTCAAAAGGATCAATAGCCTCTATCCCTAAAGGAGGTCACATTGCACCTAACTCAACTGCAGGTGAAAGAGCACTATGGAAAAATGTTCAAAAAATAGCTAAGAAAAACATAGCTTCAGATATTATAAATAAAGCTACACCAATGTTTAACCCTCTTTGTACTGCAAGGGTATGGTTACCTAAGTATGTACCCTCTGCTATTATGTCTCTAAATCAAAATGACATAGCCAGTATTAAAGATGTTATACTTAGAAGTAAATTATTTTCTGCATAAGCAAATCCATGGAAAGATAAAACTGCTGATGTAGTTAAGCTTAATAAGCTAATGGATGTGTATAAAGGTCATGGAGAAGGAGATACCAGGTGAAAAGGATGTGCTTGAAAATTACTTCTATTTAAATTTAACATAATCTTTTATTAAAAACTCATAATGCATCTTTTATTTTTATAGTTTGTATAATGATGTGTATCTAAGGGGCTGGTATTTTGGATAGCTGACTAACTTATTTCTAATAATTTCTGTTAGAAATTCTGTCGAAATAAGTAAAGCCGGTGGCTAGTTTAAAACCATAATAACATCCTTACTAGATACCTAATCTTAATTACTCCTTATAATTTTGGCTGTTGCCAGAATCCCTACTATGATTAGAATCCTTAACAATATAATTCTAATCCTTACCATTTTCCTTAAAATCCTCGCAATTACCATAAGGATGGTAATAGTTAGAACTACATTCTTTTCTGTATAAGCAAATTTATGTAAAGATATAGCTGCTGACGTAGTTAAGCTTAATAAGCCAATTTTTGTATATAAGGTGATAAAAATAGGATATACTTATTGTACATCACCACTATTAATTCATGTGGCCTGGGTGGTAGTAATTATATATATTTTAGTATAAATGCATAATAAATGTGCATAATAATATTATTGTAATATATATATATATGTTTATATAATTAAATAGTATGTTATGTTATGTAAAAGTATATAATTCATATGAATAGTATATAATTTAATAGTAATGTAATGGGTATATTATAAAATAAAACCTGGAATGGAAAATTTTATAGTTATTGTAGTGATTCTTATTAGTTTAATGGTAGAACAAGATACTTCTAATATCTGAATCTAAGTTCGAGTCTTAGATAAGAATCAATATGTATACAATAAACAACTTTTAACTTACTATTATAACGATTACTTTGTTATATAATAATTAAAAGTATTCTTATTAGTTTAATGGTAGAACAAGATATTCCTAATATCTGAATCTAAGTTCGAGTCTTAGATAAGAAACAAGAATTCCCTTTAGAATTTTTTTTTACTTGAGTTTGATGATGGCTCTGATTGAACGCTATGCAAATGCTTGACACATGCTAATCGTACGTCAATCTTTAATTTGTGAAAATTATGTAGATTGAAGTGGTGTACAGGTGAGTAAGGGGTGTTATGGCTACCTAGGAGTAAGGTAAAATAAATACCTTATACTAACAATTTATTCTTATTTTATTAATACTAAATCTATCAACCCGTGGCAACTAAATTGAAAGGTTAGGTTAACAGGTTAATAATAATAATAATAAAGTATGTTTATGAAAGAAAAAGTTTTTCGCTCTTAGTTGATTATTAATAACCACCGGATAAGTAGTAAGTATGGTAATATCATATTTAGCTTATGTCCGTAGTCAGGACTGAGAGGTCTATTGACCACACTGGGTCTGAAAAAACCCCAGTGCGTGTAGTACAGCAGTGAGGAATTTTGGTCAATGGCCTAACGGCTGAACCAGCAACTTGCAGGAATGAGAGTTAATATAAATGATTTATTAACTTGCTTGACTAGGTCTTATAAAATTCTGGATAAAGCTTATAATGAAAACTTTATATCTATAGGTCTCGACCAAATCTTGTGCCAGCAGTCGCGGTAAGACAAGGGAGACGAGTGTTATTCATCTTTAACAGGTATATAGGGTACCTAGACGGTGTACAAAGGCTTGTATTAGTACCTGCTACACTTGAGTTTAATATGTGAGAGGAAAATTTCAGAATTGTTGGTGTATGGGATGAAATCTTTTGATACTAATAAGACTGATAACGGCGAAGGCAAACCTCTATGTATAAGTACTTGCTTTTTTTATGTAGATGGTACGAAGATAGTTTATATATAAAAAGTACTATCAGCTATATAAACGAAAGTTTAACTATTAAAAGTTTAACTTTCTAGAAAGTAAGATACTATAACTGACGTTGAGGGACGAAGGCTCAGGGAGTGAAGAGGATTAGATACCCCCGTAGTCTGGGCAGACAATGATGAGTGCCATAGGTTAGCTTTAGGCTGAACTATAAATGAAAGTGGAAGCACTCCACCTCAAGAGTAATGTGGCAACGCAGGAACTGAAATCATTAGACCGTTTCTGAAACCAGTAGTGAAGTATGTTATTTAATTCGATGATCCTCGAATAACCTTACCACAATTTGAATGACCTAAAAAAAAGGTTTACTTTGTATGTAAACCTAAGGTTTAGACCACATGCGTTGCATGGCTGTCTTCAGTTAATGTCGTGAGATTTGGTTAGGTCCATTAAATTAACGTAAACCCTTGTTTTATTTAGTATAATAAGGCAGCTCTCCGCATAACAATTGGATGTGATAACAGGGACTAAGACAAGTCATCATGGCCTTAATATTGTGGGCTATAGACGTGCCACATTTGCCTTTACAAAGGGATGCAATAATGCGAATTGGAGCTAATCCTTAAAACAGGTTAAAGTATGGATTGTAGTCTGAAATTCGACTACATGAAAAAGGAATTACTAGTAATCGTGAGTAATCACATCACGGTGAATCTTATCTCAGATAGGTACTAACCACTCGTCAGGCGCTGAAAGGAGTTTATGCAATAAGTTTGGTGGCTGTTGCTTGGTATTCTAAATGAATAGGTTTAGATCTTTTGACAGAGAAATCTTCGTATGCGTGGCTCTGATTGGTGTTAAGTCGAAATACGGTTCGGGTTGGGGAACTAGCCCGGGATTAATAAATATTAACAATACACAAAAAAACCTGTGCAGGGAGCATAAATATTTTATATTTATAAGGTTCGAGTCCATAGACAGGTTCACATATTGTTTATGTTGTTATTTTAATATTTTTTTAGTTAACCCTTCTTAATTATAAATTTTATATAGTAAAGGAGACTTCCTTTATTGGTAAGAAGGGTTGAGCTGTAAACTCAATAGTGTTATACTTTTAAGAGTTCGAATCTCTTGTCTCCTAAATATTTTATAAGTAAATTTATAGTTAGATACTACATAGACTATATTGTGACAGTAAATAGCCTTTATAGCTCAACGGTAGAGCAGAATACTGTTAATATTCTGATAAATGTTCGATTCATTTTAAGGGCTAAGGGCTTTTTTACATAATTTAGAATATTCTCTATCTGTTTATTTTTTTCGTAATTTTCATTTAGTATTTTCAAACATTTATTCTTTTTTTTTATTACTTTATATACCTATTCTATAAATATATTCTATATATCTATTCTATAAATCTATTCTATAAAGCTATTCTATTTGCTAGTTAGAATAGTAATGTAATATTTAGAGTAGAAATATAATAGATAGAATATAATAAATATAATAGTACTATACTAAGTATACAATAGGAATAGTCATGAAAACTGGTAAGTTCCCATTTTATATGTTGTATATACTTAATGAAATTACATTTAATGGTTATAGTGTTTATAGTTTAAACTTACTGTATATAATTGCAATATTATTAGGGGTATTTGTTATTATCAGTAAAAATCCTATTGTGTCTGTTTTATTTTTAATAGGTTTATTTTTATCTATATCTGCTTATTTAATTTTAACAGGATTAAACTTTATGGGGCTATCTTACTTATTAGTTTATATAGGAGCTGTATCTATATTATTTTTATTTATACTAATGTTAATAAATGTTAGAATATCTGAATTATCAATAGATAGTATAAACAGTATACCTTTAGCTATATTATTAGGTAGTATTTTTAACTATTGCGTTAATAATATTTTACCTTATATGTTTACGACTAGTAGTTTATTCTATAATTTTACTGAAATAAAAAATTTAATGAATGTAACATCTGTATCATGAGATGGGTATTTAGCAGAAACTTCTCATATTACAAGTATAGGTACTATATTATATGGTAATTATTCTATATGATTAATAATTACTTCTATTATATTATTATTAGCAATGGTAGGTTGTATAGTTATTACTTTAAAACCACAAACAAATGTACAAGAATCATAAGAAAAAAAAAATCACATTAAGTTTTATCTTACCTCATAGTATAGTTATTTTCTAACTATAGTAAAATTTTTCTATAGTTATTTTTTAGAATTATACTATTTCGTATAATTATACTATTTCATACTTATACATAAGTATTTTTATAAGAGTGTAACATTGTTATTATTTACTCCTTAAAAAAAAATGAAGAAATTAGCTCAATTGGTAGAGCATCCGTTTTACACACGGCAGGTTAAGTGTTCGAATCACTTATTTCTTACTACTTATGAAAATAAGTATGAGATCTTAGCTTAATGGTAAAGCGTATGACTTTTAATCATTATAATAAGGGTTCAAATCCCTTAGATCTTAAATAGATCTAAAAAACATAAACGGCCATGGATTAATGGCAAATCAGTTGTCTTCCAAACATTTGATGTCGGTTCGACCCCGACTGGCCGTAAAGAGAAAAAAGAGTTAAAATTCTTTACATATTAAATAAGATCTTAAAAACATAAGCGGACATAGGTTAACGTAGACCATTTGTCAATCAAATAGTATCGGTGCGAATCCGGTTGTCTGTAAAGAGAAAAAAGAATCTCTAAAAAAAATCTTTAAACATAAACGGCCATGGATTAATGGCAAATCAGTTGTCTTCCAAACATTTGATGTCGGTTCGACCCCGACTGGCCGTAAAGAGAAAAAAGAATTAAAACTCTTTATATCTCTAAAAAAAGAATTAAAACTCTTTATATCTCTAAAAAAAGATTAAAAAAAATATAAAAAACATAAACGGCCATGGATTAATGGTAGATTTGTTGTTTTCCGAACAATTGGTGTCGGTTCGACCCTGACTGGCCGTAAAGAGTTAGTAACTTAATTTGGTAAAGGCCTTTCTTGTCACGAAAGTAGATGCTGGTTCAAGTCCGGTCTAACTCGCAGTTAACTTTATATTTTATATAGTTGTTAAGTTATACTTAACATTTAAACTTCACTATTCTTTTTAAAGGATAGGTAATTAAACGTTATATAATTAAAAATTATAAGTAATTAAAAATTATAGGTACTTAAAAATTATAAATACTTAAAAATTATAAGTACTTAAAAATTATAGATAAAAGTATAAATAATTTAAATCATTATAACGAAAAAAAAAAGGGAAAGTCTCCATTGGTAGGGTAAGATATTTGCTAAATATTGTGTTTTTACACATAGCGGTTCGAATCCGCTCTTTTCCGAAAACAATAATCTTTTTATATTCATATGCAAATAGCTAAAGTATAATTAAATTATTTAAGTAAACATAATAATGTATCTGTAAAAAAACAAAGGAATTTTGAACCAAATAGTAAAATTCTATTACATACACTTTAATTTGGATTTTATGGTATAACTAAACCTATTAAAAAGTCTATTTAATATATAAAAAAGCATAGTGCTTTGAAAAAAAGTACAGTTTTTGGGTAAAGTATATAGTAATCTACTATATAAAAGAGTATAGTTTAATTGGTAAAATAGGAAGCTTCAAACTTCAAATTTCCAGTTCAAGTCTGGATGCTCTTGCTATAAACATTTAGGTTATTTATGATATTATAACAATATGTTTTATAAAACTATTTTAATCTTAAAAATCTAATTTAATCATATAAATATTATACATTTAGATAATAATTATTACATTTAGTATGAATATACTTTTATTTCTTATTATTACCCCTCCTTTTTTTTTATTTAGTTACTATAAATATTACTTTTTTCTTATGGACATATCTTATAGATATATGTTTATTAAGGGTATCCTTATTTATAGATGTTTATTGACATATGCTTATTTTATATATGTTTATTGACATATGCTTATTGTATATAATTAAAATACTGTTTAGAATGTTGTTTATAATGGTATTCATATATTTAGAATGGTATTCCTCTATTTAGACTATGATTTCATTTTGTATTAATAAAAATTAAAAAATCTTATACAGAAGATATTCTTCTATTAAGATTGCTTTTTTGTTATTTGTTTATCTTATTAATTTGGTTGTGTGATTAATTTAGTTGTGTAATTAATTTGGTTGTATAATTAAGTTGGTTATGTAATTAATTTCATTATGTAATTAATTTAGTTATGTAATTAAGGTTCCTTAGCTTAATAGGTAAAGCGCATTTTTGATAAGGATGTGATCGACGTTCAATTCGTTGAGGAATCAGTAGGTGCGTTAATTAAATTGGTATAATAACATGCCACGGACATGTTTTTACAAGTTCAAGTCTTGTACGCACTTTGAGTGAGAGAGGGGTGAATGATCTATTTTAATAAAATATTTTACTAGAGATAAGACCTATATATATATTACCCACCCCCCTAAATAAAGTTATTTAACCATAAATATATTTGTTTAACCATAAATATATTTGTTTAACCATAAATATATTTATTTAATTATAAAAACTCCTAGCCTAAAAAAAGTAAATATATAACCTAATAGAGAATTGACTGAGTGGTTTATAGTGATAAGCTTGAAACTTATTTGGTTTAAAAACCACATCCGTTCGAATCGGATATTCTCTGTAATCATTTATAAATATAAGATATTATATAAGTATAAGATGTTTTTTAAATGATATTTTTACTATAAGCAGGGTAGAGCCAGGTTGGTTAGGCGCCTCATTTGGGTTGAGGAATTGTTATGTTCGAATCATAATACCCTGATATGTAATGTTAATTTTTATGTATAAAAATTAATAGTAATGTATTTGATATGTAATGTATTGTTTCATAATTGTAATCTCTTTAAAAAATATTCTTTTTTAATAAGTAACATTATGGCAAGTATATAAAGAGACTATTATAGAATATAAAGCTGTATATTAGGTCTGTGGGAAAATTTCCATTTCAAAAACGAAGTGAATTGAAATATCTTAGTAACTTCAGGAAAATAAATCAAACGAGATTCTATTAGTAGTGTGAATGAAAATAGATAACAGGCTTCAAGTAGAATAGATTAGTCTTTTTGAATAAAGGGGAACCTTCCTCTAAGCCTTAATATAATATACAAGAAACAGAGAAATAGTACTGTGAAGGAACAATATGATAAATAGTAGTCTTATAAGCAGCTCAAGGTAAGTTTAATAAACATATAAGAGCGTACCTTTTGTATAATGGGTCGGCAAGTTCTAGTTAGATGCAAGCAAATAGTAATAGAAGTGAATGAAAATTGGGGAATTCTATTTTATTGAATGAAAATTTAGTAAATGAGAACCTGATGAAAAGAAAACTTATTAACTATTAATTTGCCTAGATAATCCAATTAGTAAGTAATGAATAAGTATCTAAATAGAGACCCGAAGAGTAGTGATCTTACCATCGTCAGGCTTATAAAAGGCCGAATGGGTTATCGTTGTAAAGATATCCAAAGAACTGTGGTAAGTTAGTGAAAGACAAACCTGACTACTATAGCTGGTTTTCCGCGAAACATATGTAAGTATGTAGTTTTAATTACATCATAGCAGGTACAGAACTGTGATCTCGGACAATTGTGCATTAGTATCATTTCTTGGGTTGTAGTAGAGTCCCTTTAGGGGCTCCTACCCCTTTTTAGGGGTACTAATGCCCTGTGCATATGGGGGGGTCGTGAAGACTCTATTCGCGAGTATTTGCTCTCGGAAGGGCAATGATGAATGTTGAACTATCAGACATTTAACGATAAGGTTGTATGTCAAAAGGGAAACAGCCCAGAACAAGTGTTTAAGGTTCCAAAGTTTTTGTTAAGTGAAAGTAAGGAAGTAGTTAAACTATACAACCAGGAAATAGGCTTAGAAGCGGCCATTTTTTAAAGACCTCGTAACAGAGCACTGGTTCAAAGGTTAGTAATTAACCAAAATAGTTAAAAGCGCCGAAGATATAACGGATCTAAACAAAACACCGAAACCTTGTCCATAATATTAGTAGGTTAAACAATAGTTACTACTAACCATACGTGGACATTGTCCATGTATTATTTATGGGGTAGCGGAACATTGGGTACATAGGATTAGAAATAGTGTAAAATTGAAATTAATTTTTAATGTCAGTTTAACTCATAGAAAAATATGCCTATTTCCATAATTACATAGAGTGTTGTAATTTGCTTGTAAGAAAACAAACCGGGTTTTCCAAAAATATATCCCAAGTGAGAATGCTGACATGAGTAACGAAAAAGAGATATCTCTCGCCTTAAGCTTATGGAATAAAAGAAATCGGTCTCTAAATCAAACCTAAAGGAAAAAATGATGAGTAAATTATGTGGGACAACATAAAGCTAGAGTAAAATGTTCTGGAAAAGCACATAATTGTTAAGAAACAATAACCGTAAGGTTGTTACCCTTGGACTATGTCCATGGCTTTCTTAATTAAAAAAACCGTACCTAAAAACTACCACAAGTAAGCTAGTAGAGAATACGAAGGCGATTGAGCTAACAATCATTAAGGAACTCGGCAAATTGACACCGTAACTGAGGGAGAAGGTGTGCCATTCCTACTGAGTAATATCAGGTTAGGAAGAGGAGACATAAAATGGTGTTGCACGACTGTTTAATTAAAACACAGCACTTTGCGTAAGATGTAAATCAATGTATAGAGTGCGCTATCTGCCCGATGATGGCTGGTCAACAGATTTTCTTAACCTTAACCGGTTAGGTTTTGAAGGAATCCCCATTTAATGGCGGCCTTACCTATGAGGGTCCTAAGGTAGCGAAATACCTTGGCATTTAAATGATGTCGCGCATGAATGATCTCACGATGCAACAGCTGTCTCAATGATTGGCTCAGTGAAATTGGAATGGCAGTGAAGATACTGCCTATCTCTAGATAGACGAGAAGACCCCATGCAGCTTTACTGTTACCAGTTATGGGGTATAACGGAACAGGTCTTAGTGAATAAGGTAGTTGTGTACATAATTGAAACACCTTTACTTTGGTTGTTATATCAGCTGAATACGTTTACATTTATATTGTTTACGGACGTCGGAAGTAATCCATAAAAGGAGATAAATCTCAGGAGACAATGACTGGCAGATGGTTTATGCGGGGCACAGATCCCATAAAGAGTACCTGGGAGTATCCAAATTTACTTTTCGTAATATGCAACACAAAAAATATATAGGGCTATTAGTTAATAATTGTTTTATATATTTTTAAACTAATTTTAGTTTGTTGCTTTTTTAATTTTTAATTTTTAATTTTAAATTTTTAGTTTGTTATTTTTATAATTTAGTTAGTTTGTTATTTTTTATATTTACTTTTTATGTGAGTTATTTCTTAAAGAAATACTTTTAAAAGTATCTATAACCAATTCAGTTACATTTCTATTTGGGGTAGAACTAAAACAATTTAAACTAAGTAAGATTTTACCTATATGGAAAATAGGTGTATATATAGTATTAATTAGTAACTATAATACTATTAGTTATTTTCATAAAAAAGAAAATGATATTGATGTATACTTCTAAAGTTTAATGGCTTAATCTTGCTTTACTGTTTGACATACACGTCTATCAGTTGCGTAAGCAGGGCATAAAGACCGCAAGACGCAGTAAGGAAAGGTCTTGTATTATTGAAAAAGCTACGCTGGGGATAACAGGCTAATTGCGCCAGAGAGTACAAATTGAGTGCGCAGTTTGGCACCTCGATGTCGGCTTGGCTCATCCACATGAATGCAGGAATCATGAAGGGTACGACTGTTCGTCGATTAAAGAGCTACACGAGCTGGGTTAAATACGTCGTGAGACAGTATGGTTTCTATCTTCTAGAGGAAAGTAGAGTAAAATAAGGATAGCCCCTTCGTACGAAAGGAGTTGGGTATGGTAACCTATGGTTTACCTGTTGTTTATATGCTTAATATTAACACGAAAATAATAATGAGAAATAGGTTCTCTTTATTAAAGGGTATAATTTATATTAATTTGTGAAAATTGATTTCCTATTTTAAATAATTATTTATGGGTAATGCTAAGTTTAAGTAAAATTTAAAACTCAAGTATGTATTCATAGTATAGGCATGGCAGGAAAGCTATGTTAGTTAAGATAAGTGCTGAATGCATCTAGGCACGAAACTTACCTTAAGATACTCTTAGAAACGTAGTAGAACACTACGATCCGCACATATGTTAATTATAACATAGTAGACTGTAATTATTCCTTGGATTTTTTTTGAAAAGGTAACCTTTTGCAATGGATGATAGGCTTTGGCTTTAAGGGCTTTAATGTTCTAAGGTATAAAGTACTAATTTTTGGAACTAGTCAATTTAATAAGATGAGGCTAGTTAATAATTATGGTTTTTCAAAAACTAAATAAAATACTTATCATTAAAAAAAATGCAATGTAGCCTGGTTTGCATAATAGTAATGCACCCGTTTTGTAATCGGAAGATATGAGTGCAATTCTCGTACTGGGCTATTATAGTGATTAAAGGAATGCGGATTAATGTAATAGTAACATGACTGGCTCATGTCCAGTAATTAGGGGTGCAAATCCTCTGTCCGCTTAGCATAAGGCTATAGCTTAATAGGTAAAGCAAGCTGCTCATAATAGCTCAGATGAGTGTTCGAATCATTCTGGCCTTAGAGGAATAGGATTATTAGCTATAAATATAAGTTTTTAGAAATAGGCAGATTAGACTCATAAATCTTTTAATCTATTTTACTCATAAATCTTTTAATCTATTTTACTTATAACTATTTTAATTTATTTGACTCATTAATCTTTTAATTTATTTTTATAAAGATAAAGATAAAAAAAAAATTTTTTTTTATCTAGAAAATAAAAATCCGAGTGCTGGAATTGGTAGACAGGACAAATTTAAGCTTTGTTGACAGTATGTCGTGAACGTTCAAGTCGTTCTTCGGATATTTTCAGTTTTACATATATATGAACTTTATATGGTTTTAGTTTTACATTACTATGGATTTTTACTCATATCTTTTGTTTAAAAACCTGTGTTTCTATTATTTTTATTACAAAAGGAATATGTAAAGAAAGCTATAAATTTAAACTTTTATATAGTTTATAAGGCCCAATAGTCAAGTGGTTAAGACGTAACATTTTCACTGTTAAATGCGCGGGTTCGATCCCCGTTTGGGCTCATTAAAAAAAAAGTTTATATAATTAAGGGGGTATAGTTTAATTGGTAAAACTGCGATTTTGCATATCGTTATTTTAGGATCGAGTCCTAATATCTCCAAGGTTAAAATTAAATATCAAATTATTACTCATTTATAATTATGTAAAATAATACAAAGATGCTTTTGCAAATAAGATTTTTTTTTCTTATAGGGATTTATGAAAAAAAGTTGGTTTAAACTTAATTGTTTTGTATTTATTATTCAATTTATTATTCAATTTGTTATTTACTTTGTTATTTAATTTATTATTCAATTTGTTATTTACTTTGTTATTTAATTTAGTAAAAACGTTATTCTTAATTTCATCTGTATTTACCTGTAAACTAGTATATAGGTAAACAAATAAGTAAAAACCTTTTTAATCATAATGTAAAAGCTGCTAATTTTCTTAAAAATTAGTGAATGAATTAGTAGTAAATGAATTAGTAGTAAATGAGTTAGTAGAATGTATAAAATGAGTGAAGCTGTTTTTATAGATATATTATATTAGTTATATATAAACAAGGGGTAATTTAATATGTAAGATAAAAAAAGCCCAGGTAGCTCAATTGGTAGAGCGAAACTTTGAAGGTGTTTAGGTTATAAGTTCAAATCTTATCTTGGGCATAATAGATTGTCATAGCTTTAATGAACTATATTTAAAGGTAGTATGTTTTTTTCTCAACTCAAAAAAGCATAAAAACAAATAGTAATAGAATAGAATATTTTCTTTTACTTAGTCTCTATTCCCTAAATAGCATATTTTATAGGTAACCTTTTTTATGGACAGCTAATACTATATTTAATTTAAATATCTTAATGTATATATCCTATATTTAGATATCATAATTTAGATAGTATAACTTAATATTTTTAAGGGTTTTTAGCTAATAGTTTTCTAGTTAATAGTTTTCTAGTTAAGAGTTTTCTAGTTAAGGTTAAATCAATAATACATCTAATTAGGTTAAGAGCCTGATAAAAAAAAATGGGTATGCTGAAATTGGTAGACAGATCCCGCTTAGGACGGGGTGAAGTATATTCGTATAAGTTCGAGTCTTATTACCCATAGTAGTATTAATTTATTATTATTTAATAATGTATACTTTTTTTTATAGTAGTATATGTATACTTTTTTTTATAAATATATATATATAATAACCATAAAATAACTATTTTTAATATGTAGTAGACTAATGGTAAGTCATGAATTTTTGATGTTTAGCTATGGGTGTTCGAATCACCCCTACATAGAATAACTTTAAGGTGGATATAGTTCAATCGGTAGAACAACTGTATGTGGAACAGTAAGTTCCCTGTTCAATTCAGGGTATCCTCCCTGGGCTTATAGAGTCTCTATTAGTATATTTTCTAAAAGAGTTTCTTCTAGTAGTAGTATTTATTACTACTATTTTATATGCCTTATTTTATATGTCTTATTTTTATCTTTCCTTTCTCCAATTAACTACTCTATTTTTACTTTTTAAGGTGAATAATTAAGGTTCTCCAATTAACTATTCTATTTTTACTTATTAAGGTGAATAATTAAGGTTCTCCAATTTACTACTCTATTTTTACTTTTTAAGGTGAATAATTATGGTTCTCCTTTTAAAAAGTTTGCCAGGATAGTTCAATTGGCAGAACATTAATTTCATGCATTAATAGTGGGAATTCGAATTTCTCTCCTGGCTTATATGTTAGTTATAACATCCTTATTATTATTATCAAATTCAATTATTTTAAATCGAGATAAATCTATTTTGTGCTCAAAAGCAATAATTCTTATTTTTTTTATTGCAACTTTAATTTCATATGAGGGTTTACTTTTTTTATTTTTACCCTTTTTTTTTACTAATAATGTTTGGGAGTATATAATATTAGTAAAAAGTAATCTATTGATAGAGCTATATTCTTTAATTATACTTTTTATTATAATAGGTGCTATCTTATTATATAATAATTCAATCACTAAAATTTTAAAGACTTTATACTTAGAATGGGGTTTATTTGACATACCTAAACCTCATTACTTTACTAATTTACCACTACAATCAGGTTTCCCTGGTTCTAGTGGTGAAGATGATCAAAAAAAACCATATGAAGGAAAAGGAAAAGGTAAAGCTACAGAAGAGGACTTAAGAAGAATGTTCCCTGAAGAATATAGCCAAACAGAAAAAACTAAAGATGAATTAGAAAAAGAGGAATATCAGGTAGAAAGAGATGCTGAAATAGCAAAAAGAATGCAGGAAGAGGAACAAGAACGTATGGACTTTGAAATAGCAAAAAGATTGCAGGTACAGGAACGTATGGACTTTGAAATGGAACAGAAACGTATGGACTCTGAAAAAACACTATCTGGTTACGAAGATCCTAATAAAAACCCAATTGAAGAAAATAAAAACCCAATTGAAGAAAATAAAACCCCATACGAAGGAAAAGGAAAAGGTAAAGCTACAGAAGAGGACTTAAGAAGAATGTTCCCTGAAGAATATAGCCAAACAGAAAAAACTAAAGATGAATTAGAAAAAACTAAAGATGCATTAGAAAAAGAGGAATATCAGGTAGAAAGAGATGCTGAAATAGCAAAAAGAATGCAGGAACGTATGGATTTTGAAACAACAATCTCTGATTTGGAAGCTAGATCTAAGCAATTCTTAGTAGAACATAATAATACTAAAGAAAAGTTTAATAAGGAGCAGAACATAGAAAAAAAATGTGAATTAGATCAAAAATGCGATGACCTTAAAGAACTATACAAGAATATCAATAATGATATTAATGATCTTAAAGATATGTATAGAAGTCGTTATCATGCAGAACCCGAATCCGAGCAAGTTGATGAAGAAGAATATGGATCAGAATCTGAATATGAATATGAAGAAGAATCAGGGTATGAAGAAGAAACAGGCTATAAATCAAACCCAGATTCACCCTATTCTGAGGAAAGTAGACCTAATAAAAAGATTAAAAGATCACATGGGGATGATATCAAAAAAAATTTTAATATTCTTTTTCCCAGTTTTTCTGTACCTTATTTCATTAAAAATTTCTTTTGCGTGGTTAAAAAAATTTTTTTCATAATTAAATATTTGTTGTTAGCTGTTAGAAGTGCTATACCTTTTTTAGGATTATTTTTGTTTTTAGGGTTTATAAATATACTAGACTTTATAAATATACCAGAATTTATACTTGTTATGTTAGCTGGGTTCATTATTGCTTTAAAAGGACCAATGTCATTATGGTCTTTATTTACTTTTTGTAAAAGAATTAAGTTTTTCATAAAGGTTACCTGTTGACTTGGAGATTTCATAAGTAAAAGTAAATTTCCTGAATTTTATATACTAATTCTCACTGTAGTAGCTATTTATGGGTTAGCTATTTTTTTTGGCTTATCCTTAGATGGTACTCCTTATTTTTAATTTACTTAGATTATTAGGTTTTAATACACCTAGAGTGAAAGTTATTTTTTTTATACAGATATAGTCTGAGTTTTTTTCTTATACAGATATAGTCTTCTTTTTTTTTTATGCAAATAGTAAAAATAGTAAAAAAAAATAAGGTTAGACTTTTTTATTCTATTATACACATAATTTATGAATATATTTCATGTTAAATATATTTGAAACAAAAAAGAGATCTCTAAATTACAAAGGAATAGAGACTACTACTCCAGCGCATAATACTAAATTTAAGGTTAACAATTTGGAGGTTACTACTTTAAATAATACCAAACTTAGTAAAACTACCTTAAATAAAGACACAAGCAAGATTGATAAAGAAAATACTCATCTTTTAAATAGATATGAAAAAGAGGAGTATGAAAACACTATCTATTACCCTTCTTCAAGTAAAGAGTGATTTAGTAGTATTTATAGTTATAATAAATCTTATATTAAACCATTAATAAGCCATAATTTTAAGTTAAACGAAATATTTTCCTATTATTGTAATATGTTATTATCTAAAATAAAAATCCTTTTTAAACGTAGACGTCATAATAAGAGTCGTTATTCTGGAGATAAAATATATGTAAGTAGAGCTGAATTAAAACACACAAATACTAAAATTCTTATTATTCTTTATACATTTAATAAAAAAAAAATATCTATGCTAAGAAATATAAAAAAATTGATTTTACTTACAAATAATATAAAAACCACAAAGATTGATAAAACAATAGATGGAGCTGATATAGAGTATGTAGTACCTTATAAAAATAGAGCTATGTTTTTATTAAAAAAAAATTTTTTTGTTTTTAAAAAATTAAAAATGACTTTTTTTAAAATGCATAATAATTTATTAAAATATTTTTATTTAAATATTAAAAAAAAAAATGATTATAAGATATATATATATAATCTAAGATTCTTAAAAAAACTTTTTAAATTACAAAAAACAATATTTGATTTAACAAAACTAATTCACTTTAATAGATCTAAATTTAATAATTTAGTTTTAGAATTAAAGAATTTAGGTTTAATTAATTTAATAAAAAAAATTTATAATAAAAAGGTAGAAATTCAACTAGTTGAATTGAAATCTATCCATTTAAACAGTGATGTTTTTTCATCCGCAGTAGCTTTAAAATTAAGAGATAGACATAACAATGCAGTTCGTGTATTAAGAAGAGCCGTTTTACAAATGGTAAAAATACCTGATTTACATACACTTATAACATTTGATGATACTATTGATACTATGAATAAAAATAATATCTTAAAGACTATTAAACAACAGATAGTAAGTGGTGTAAGATTTGAAGCATCAGGTAGATTAACTAGACGTTTAACTGCTATGAGAGCTGTATTTAAATATAGATACGTAGGTAGTTTAAAAAATATACGTTCTTCTTTTAACAATAAATCATCAAGTTTATTAAGAGGTTATGTTAAAGCTAATTCACAGTATACACTTATAAATTCTAAAACTCGTAATGGAGCTTTTGGATTGAAAGGTTGAGTAAGTAGCCACTAATTAAAAATTTTTAAGGAAAACAATACTATATTTCTATAATAATACTCTATTTCTATAATATTATATTTTTAGACTAATAACATAAATAATAACCCTTATTAGTGTTACTAATACATAATTGTGTTATGTACTTTTTTGTAAAGAATTTAAATTGTTTTTAACTAAATTAAACTGTAGTAAATTATTTAGATCTTAAGTTATTTATACAATAACTTATTTATATCATAAGTTATTTATAATATAAATTACTTGTTGTATTTATAGTGGCACTAGTCATACTATACTTGTACTAGTAGTTACACTATACTTGTATTATTACAACAAATCCCCATTAATAAATGGGTAATTTGACTTATAAATTAGTAATATATCTTAATGTATGAATACTTATAATTTATATAGTTAGGGGTTACTATATTTATAATACAAAGGGAGAAGGTCCTTTATGGATTAAAGCCCAACAAAAAAAGGATTGTGTAAAATGAGTTTATTAAAATTATTAGGGTAATTAAGGTAATAAAGGTAACTGAGTAGTTCAACTCTCTCTGGTACTATATGTTAGTTATAACATCATTATTATTATTATTATCAAACTCTATTACTTTGAGACGGGATAAATCTATTTTGTATTCAAGAACAACAATTACTATTTTGCTTATTGCAACTTTAATTTCATATGATAATTTAAATTTTTTATTTTTAAGTAAAGGTATAGGTATTTTCGGAGGGTTATTTTATACTACAAGTACTACTACTGTGTTCCAAATAGTTATTTTACTTATTAGTAGTGTAATCTTACTATTAACTTCATTTTACCCTAGAAAAGTATGAGTAAAAGAATATAGCTCTATCAATAGATTACTTTTTACTAATATTATATACTACCAAACATTATTAGTAAACAAAATGGGAGAACAATACAAGATAATAGAATATTCTTTAATTATACTTTTCATTATCATAGGTGGTATCTTTTTAATGTCTACAAGCGATTTAGTATCTATTTTTTTATCGATTGAATTACAAAGTTATGGATTGTATCTGTTATCTACAATATATAGAGATTCAGAACCCGCTACTTCAGGTGGTCTTATGTATTTTTTACTAGGAGGTTTATCATCATGTTTTATTCTTCTAAGTACTAGTTTATTATATGCTAATTCAGGTACTACTAATTTAGACAGTTTATATATAATTACTAGTATATCCAATATAAATGAAGATAATTTATCTAGCTTGCTTTATTGATATAAATCTTATTATATTCATATAAGTTTATTATTTATGTCAGTAGGATTCTTGTTTAAAGTTTCAGCTGCCCCATTCCATTTTTGAAGTCCTGATGTGTATGATGCAATACCAACAATTGTTACTACTTTTGTAGCAATAATTGCTAAAATTTCTATTTTTATTTTCTTATTAGAATTAGTACATTATACAAGTAAATCGTATGATACAGAATTTTCTTGAACAATGAGTTTATTACTTAGTTCTCTTTTATCTCTATTAATAGGAACAATAGTAGGATTAACACAATCTAGAATAAAAAGATTATATGCTTTTAGTACTATATCCCATGTAGGATTTATACTATTAGGTTTAAGTATCCATACAGTAGAATCAACACAAGCGTTTATGTTTTACTTACTACAATATTCTGTATCTAATTTAAATGCTTTTATGATAATTATTGCTATAGGTTATTCTTTATATTGTTATGTATATAAAGTTAGTTCTACAAAAAGTAATAGCAATAATAATGAAAATGTTAAAGAAGAAAATGAGAATAGCAACAATCTACATGATATAAATAACTCACCTATTCAACTTATTGATCAATTAAAAGGTTACTATTATATAAATCCTATATTATCACTAAGTTTAGCTATCACTTTATTTTCTTTTGCTGGTATACCTCCACTAATCGGATTTTTTGGTAAGCAAATGATTTTAAGTGCAGCTATTGAGAATGGTTATATATTTATGTCACTAGTTGCTATATTAACTAGTGTTATAAGTGCTGTATATTATCTAGCTATAATAAAACAAATATTCTTTGATAAACCTGATTATGAGTTCAATAATGAACTAAGTAATTTTAATGCAGATGGTTTAATAACTGAAAAAAACACTATTTTAAATAAGGTAAGTATTAAAATTAATAACATAGTTTTATCTAGTTCCTTAAGTTTAACTATTTCAATTATCACATTAATAATAACATTATTTATATTCATGCCTTCTGAGTTATTAAACATAGCTAATATATTAGCATTGATCCTTTTTAATATATAAATGACAAGTACAACTTTTTTCATCATATTTATACCTATATTATCTGTTCTACTTTTATTCATAAATTTACTTTTAGCTCCTCATAATCCTTACCAGGAAAAGGATAGTACCTTTGAATGTGGATTTCATTCATTTTTAGGTCAAAACAGAAAAGAATTTAGTATCTCATTTTTTATATTTGGTTTATTATTCCTTTTATTTGATCTAGAGATATTATTAGTATACCCTTACAGTGTAAGTGGTTATAATAATGATATTTATGGGTTAGTTATAATGATGATATTTTTTGTATTGCTAACACTAGGTTTTATATTTGAATTGGGTAAAAATGCACTAACTATTGATAGTAAACAAACATTAATCATTAATAATAACGGAACACCTAAACCACATTTATTTGTTGATTCAGCTTTATAGTATGCTATATTTAATTTAGTAACAACATTTAATTTAGCAACAATATTAAAAAAAAATATGTTAAAGATTTTTCTTTTCTTATAACAGGTTTCATATTTATAATTTACAAATTTCATGTTTATAAGTAGAATTTTTAAGCAGATCAATTTAGTTTTATTTATATAAAAAAAATATAAAAAAAAATAGGTATACAAAAGATACTTTACCTTTATAGGTAAAGTATAACAAATTACCATTTTAATTCATAAATTGCCTTTAATTTATTATTAAATAATAAGAATAAATTATTTATTATGTAATAGGGAAAGATCCTTATTAGGTAATAATATACATTTACTTAGCTTATAAATTATAAACATTTATACCTATGCCTAAAAAAAAGAATTATGTATTTAGAACAATAAGTATGTTAAATTTAAATAGAAGTAATTTTCAAGCACATCCTTTTCATTTAGTATCTCCTTCTCCATGACCTTTGTATACATCTATTAGTTTACTTAGCCTTACTACATCCGCTGTTTTATCATTCCATGGTTTTGCTTATGCAGAGAATAATTTACTTTTAAGTATTACATCTTTAATATTATCAATGTCATTATGATTTAGAGATATTATAGCAGAGGGTACCTATATAGGTAATCACACTTTAGCTGTACAAAGAGGGCTAAATCTAGGTGTTGGTTTATTTATAGTAAGTGAAGCTTTATTTTTCTTAGCTATTTTTTGAACATTTTTTCATAGTGCTCTTTCACCTGCAGTTGAATTAGGTGCTATGTGACCTCCTATGGGAATAGAGGCTATTGATCCTTTTGAATTACCATTAGTAAATACAGTAATTTTACTATCTTCAGGGTTTACTGTTACTTATGGGCACCATTTTGTAATTAATGGTAAGAGAGGTAAAGCTTTATATGGTCTACTATATACTATTATTTTAGCAGCTATATTTACAGGTTTACAGGGTGTGGAATATTCAGTGTCATCATTTACTATTTCAGATGGAGCTTTTGGATCATGTTTTTACTTTGGAACAGGGTTAATCAAAGAGCCCCTATATTGTTTAATACAAGAGCTACTAATAATTAATGTATTACTTTTATTTTTTGTAATAAGTAAAATGATTTTAGGGTGAAAAATATAAAATTTATATATAGTAAAGTAAATAATTTATATATTGTACTAGATAATAAATTTATATTGTAGTAAATAGTATAGAAAATAGGGTAAATTGCATGAAACTATTATATAATTTAAATATAATATAGTTTAAATATATATCTGTAATATAATATAATTTAAACATAATGTAATTTAAATATAATGTAATTTTAATATAATACAATATGCAGCCAAGTATAAATTTACATATTCCTATGAATTTTTACTAATTATGTATGGGATACAGTTTATAAAGGTTCAACGACTAGGTAAAAAAGTGTTATTATTTTTTTTTTACCATAAAACCCTACAATTATTACTTTTTTAATTGAAGACATAGTCTATGCCATTTTTATAAGAGATGGGGTAAATTATATATATTTATCATATAGAATAGTTCATGGATTACACGTAATGATAGGTACTGCTTTTTTAGCAGTAGGTCTATGACGTTTATTAGCATACCATTTAACAAATAATCATCATTTAGGTTTAGAAGCTGGTATACTTTATTGACATTTTGTTGATGTTGTATGATTAATATTATTTATATCTATATACTACTGGGGTTCTTAATTCAAATAGTTGCAAGACTTTATGCAAAAATTAACTTTTTTTTTATTATTAACTTGTTATAATGGAATAACAAATCTCCATTTATCTTTGCTTGGAATGGAAAATATTCTTGTATGTTTTTAATACTACTTAGTTACTAGTATAAAGAATTAGTAACTAGTATACAAGAATAAGGGGAGAAGATAAATGTTTTTTTAGTAAAGCCCTTATATACCTTTTTCGGTTACTTTCCCTTTTTTATTACTACATTTTTGTTTACCTTAAGATAATTATGGTGTAAAAGTATAATTGAAAAATTTTTCAATTAAGCCATAGAGGTACTGTTTTATTTATTTTTTTTACTATGTTATTATCATCTTTGTTATTAATTCCTTTATTAGGTGTATTTGTAATATTAGTTAACAAGGATAATGGAGTTTCATTAACAAATGTTAAATTAATAGCTTTAAGTACATCTGTACTAAATTTATTTATATCTATACTAATTTTCATTTTATTTGATTTTAGTACAAATCAATTTCAATTTGTACAAGAATATCACGAAATAAGTTATTTTGATTTTTATTTAGGTGTGGATGGTTTATCTATTTATTTTGTATTACTAACTACAATAATAATTCCTATATCTTTATTATCAAATTGAACATCTATTTCAAAAGATGTAGAGTCGTATCTAATTATAATACTACTGTTAGAAACTTTATTATTGGCTGTTTTCTTAGTATTAGATATTTTACTTTTCTACATATTTTTTGAAAGTATATTACCACCTTTATTCATTTTAATTGGTATATTTGGATCAGATAATAGAGTAAAAGCGAGTTTTTATTTATTTTTATATACATTATTTGGTTCTTTATTCTTATTGTTATCTATACTAGCAATGTCATCTATAATGAGTACTACAGATTTTGATACTCTTTTTAAAGGTAATTTCCTATATTTAACACAACTTTTTTTATTCTATGGTATTTTTATAGCTTTTGCTGTAAAAACTCCTACAATATTTTTAAATACTTGACTTCTAAAAGCTCATGTTGAATCACCTTTAGGAGGAAGTATTATATTAGCTGCTATTGTTCTTAAATTAAGTTTATATGGTATATTAAGATTGATATTACCTATACTACCTAAAGCTTATATGGAATATACCTACATAATTTATTTAATAGGTGTTATTACTATAGTATATGCTAGTCTTAGTACTTTAAGAACAATTGATGTTAAAGAACTTATAGCTTATAGTTCAGTTTCTCATGCTGCAGTTTATCTTTTAGGTGTTTTCAGTAATAGTGTACAAGGAATTGAAGGAAGTATTAATTTAGGGTTAGCACATGGACTAGTTTCACCAGGACTATTTATTTGTGCAGGTGGTATATTATATGACAGATCCCATACTAGATTAATTGCTTTTTATAGAGGAATGGCTCAAATTATGCCATTGTTTGCCATATTATTCTTTATATTATGTCTTGCAAATTGTGGTGCTCCTTTATCTTTAAATTTCATAGGAGAATTCTTGTCACTATATGGAGTATTTGAAAGATCCTCTTTATTTGGTGTATTTGCTAGTTCTTCTATAGTATTTTCTGCAGCCTATACCATATATATGTACCAGAAAATCTCATTTGGGGGATCATATTCAAGTCTGTTTACAATGAATATACCAGACTTGAATAAAAGAGAGTTTATGGTGTTATTACCTTTAGTTGTACCTACAGTTATTCTTGGTATATATCCTGCACCTATATTTGATGGTATACATTACTCTGTTAGTACTTTAATCTATTGTTTTGATTTTAATATTGGTTTACTTTAGTTGGTTTATTTTTATAGTAATATCTATTAGAAGTACTTTATAAAATAACATATCTGTTATTTAATAAAGATTTAAAGTTTAAGCAAACTAAAAAAAAAAAGAATAATTTTAATCAAAATTAATAGTAATATGTAGGATACATCCTTATGGATAAAAAAATAAAAATTAATAGTAATGTGTAGAATACATGAATATCTATAACAAATAAAATAAAATTTTTTTATTTTGTTATATTAAATATATGTGTTGCTAATTAAGCTAAATCTATAGTTAAAAAATAATTTTTATGGATTAATTATAGTAAATTGTAGAGAAAAAGAAAATACCTTTTTTGATTTAAATCTATATGATTTAAGTAATCTACATTATTTTTAGGTAAACTATGACTATTTTCTTTGAATCGCTTAAGAGTAATTTAATTTTATCTTCGACCTCTAAATACAACACATTGAATATAAGAGAATCTGGTATTAGTATGTGATTTGAAAGATGATTTTTATCTTCAAATGCTAAAGATATTGGTGTATTATATTTAATTTATGCTTTATTTTCTGGTCTTGTGGGTACTGCTTTTTCTGTATTGATCAGATTAGAGTTATCAGGACCAGGTGTACAATTTATTGCTGATAATCAGTTATATAATAGTATTATTACTGCTCATGCAATAATAATGATCTTCTTTATGGTTATGCCAGCTTTAATAGGAGGTTTTGGTAATTTCTTACTTCCATTAGGTTTGGGAGGTCCTGATATGGGATTCCCTAGACTTAATAATATTAGTTACTTATCATTAATACCTAGTATTGTACTATTCCTATTTGCTGGTGGAATAGAAAATGGTGTAGGTACAGGATGGACTCTTAATATGGAGTCCTTTCTACTAGTAGGGTCCTTTTTTGAATTTGTTTATTTTGTATTTTTTTATAAAAAAATACAAAATAAACAAACAGTAGGGCATAAATTCCTTTCGCTGCGTAAATATTCCCAATATAAAAAGGAAATAAGATACTCATGATTGTTATTAAAATCGTATGTAAAAATGCTTATAACAAGGGGACAATACGCTTGGGTAGCAAAGAGAAATTTTGTTATTCATCAGAGACTAAACAAGGAATATCTTGTAAATAATAAAAAAGAGTGATTTGAACAATGATTAGTAGGAATTACGGATGGAGAAGGTACCTTTGGTTTTTATAAACAAAATGATAATTGGATTTTAACCTATAAAATAGCTCTTTCTATATATAATATAAGAACTTTATATCACATTAAAACTAATTTAGGTATAGGTAATATCAATAAAAATGATAATAAAGCACAAATTGCTATAGTAGGTAGAAAAAAATTAGGAGATACTATATTTCCTATATTTGATAAATATACTCTTTTAACTAGTAAGTATCTTAACTATGTAAAACTAAAAGAAGCATTTAATATACTAGAGAGTCCTAATCAGGATAAAGTGAAAATAGATAAAGAATTATCTAATTTAAGGTTAAATACTGTTTCTGAAAACTATGAATTTCTAGCTTGAAATTATTATTCATTAAATCATTATAAATTATTAACTATTATATCTAAACCTTGATTGAGTGGATTTGTAGAAGGAAAGGGTAGTTTTTATTTAGTATCAAAAGATAAAAATATGAATAGTATAGTTCATGGTTTTGGAATAAGGCAAAAACAGAATAAAACAATTCTAGAAAAAATAGTAAAAGTATTACATATTTCGGCTGTTATTAACTATATAAAAGAATACAATTATTATACTTTTAATAGTACAAATTCTAGAGCAGTGGAGAATGGGATAAAATTCTTTAATAATATATTAGTAGGAATAAGGAGTCTTGAATTTAAAATATGAGCTGTATCCTATAAATATAAAGGAGAATATGATAAATTAGATTCCATAGGAAAAACACTACTGAAAATTAATAAAAAATTAAGATTAATTCATTTTATGCCTGGTAACTCAGTGGGCATATCTTTGGGAATAGAGAAAACTAGTGATAATTATACATTGTTACAATGTAAATGAGTTGAAAATACTAAAGTACAAAAAGATTGAATGAATTACAATCCTTTACTTAGAAATAGGGCATTTAATAAAGTAACCTTATTGGATTGTTCTACAAAAAAACACTATTACACTAAAACAAATTCTTTTAGTTTTAATTCTTTTAGTTTTAATTATTATAATTTATCTTATTGATTTTATTATTTAGTAAACAAACTAGCTAATTATAAAAAAGAATTTTGTAGTTTTAATTATTATCTACTATTTTATTGATTTAATTATCTTTTTAACAAACTATCTAACTATAAAAAAATTTGTTATAGCATGCTTTTTATTTATTCTATTGTAATTTTATTTATTCCATCTGGGTTTTCAACAGAATATATTCTTAACTATTATGTATATTTATGTTATTTATGCATTATTAATGTAATTATTAATTATCTAAGCCATAATAAAAATATATTGTATAATTACCCTATGACTAAAATGTTTTTAATATATGTTCTTTATTTTATAGAAATATTGCTATTAGGGATTCTAATAGATATAATAGCTGGTACAGTTAACTTATGATTAAAGAATGTATTAGGACATCTACTTAAAATGAATAATCCAGAAAATAATAATCCTAATAATGGTCCTAATAATAACGGTCCTAAGAATAATCCTAATAATGGTCCTAATAATAATGGTCCTAATAATAATCCCAATAATAATGGTCCTAATAATAACAATACTAATGATTATAATGATAACAATACTAATGATTATAATGATAACAATACTAATGATTATAATGATAGTGGTGATGAGGGTAGAGAAGAAGCTTATTCTCATACTACTATTAGAGAAAATGGGGAAGGAGTAGAGACAAGTTATGACGATTTTAATAGGAAAATAGCTAGAGTTACTTGAAAAGAAATTTATATAAATGGTACACCCAGAAAACAAATTATTAAAACAGAGTACTATAATAAATACGGTGTGCTTTATAAAGCTGAAGTATTAGAAAATAATCGAGTAGTAGGTACTTATAAATTTAAACATAGAGATGTCTATAAATAAAAAAAAAGGATAATGAAACTTGTCTCTAATTGATAATTGTCTCTAAATTGATAATTGTCTCTAACTTGAGAATTGTCTCTAACTTGAGAATTGTCTCTAACTTGATAATTATCTCTAAATTGATAATTTTTCTATAAAAGAATTCTTATTATTACTAATGGTTTAATCTATTTTTAAGATAATGGTATAGTCCGAACAATGTGTTTATACATTGCGTGCAATGATAGTTTAATAAAATGAGATTGCCAACATAATTGATATCCTCCTTTATCAGGTATACAAAGTCATAGTGGTCCAAGTGTTGATTTAGCTATATTTGGATTACACCTTTCTGGTATATCTAGTTTACTAGGTGCTATGAATTTCATGACAACAACATTTAATATGAGAAGTCCTGGTATAAGATTACATAAATTAATATTATTTGCATGAGCAGTTGTTATTACAGCTGTTTTATTATTATTATCATTACCTGTATTAGCCGGTGGAATTACTATGGTATTAACAGATAGAAATTTAAATACATCATTCTTTGAAGTAGCAGGTGGAGGTGACCCTATATTATACCAACATCTTTTCTGATTCTTTGGACATCCTGAGGTTTATATTTTAATTATTCCAGGGTTTGGTATAATAAGTACTGTTATTTCATCTAATTCTAATAAAAGTGTGTTTGGGTATTTAGGTATGGTTTATGCTATGTGTTCTATTGGTATTTTAGGTTTTGTAGTTTGAAGTCACCATATGTATACAGTTGGTTTAGATGTTGATACAAGAGCATATTTCACAGCTGCAACTTTAATTATTGCAGTACCTACAGGAATTAAAATTTTCTCATGATTAGCCACATGTTATGGTGGTTCCTTACAGATGATACCATCATTATTGTTTGCATTAGGATTTGTATTTATGTTTACAATAGGTGGATTAAGTGGTGTTGTTCTTGCTAACGCATCTCTTGATATTGCTTTCCATGATACTTACTACGTAGTTGCTCATTTCCACTACGTGTTAAGTATGGGTGCCGTTTTTGCATTATTCAGTGGGTGATATTTCTGAATACCTAAAATTTTAGGATTAGATTATAACTTATTATACTCTAAAGCTCATTTCTGAGTGTTATTTGCTGGGGTTAATATTACATTTTTCCCTCAACATTTCTTAGGGTTACAAGGTATGCCACGTAGGGTAAGTGATTACCCTGATGCTTTCACAGGTTGAAACTTTATTAGTAGTATTGGTTCAATTATTTCTGTTGCTGCTACTGCACTATTCTTACAAATAGTGTACTTACAACTTGTAAAAGGTAAAGCTGTTTTTGGATACCCTTGAGCCGTTCCTCAATTATTTAGTGATTATTTACGTATACTTAAAGACAAAACTGCACCAGGTTTAGAATGAGCTTTACATAACCCACCTAAACCTCACGCATTTACTAGTCTGCCATTACAAAGTATGGATCCTTCAGGTGTGGCAGCCGATGCAGCTGCTGTAGCAGCTGCTGCTGATTGTCTACATATAGCTAGAGAAGTTATTACAGTGTCAGCACAGGAAATGGTAAAGGGACAGTTCCCTAACTGTGATTTTAATCCAGTGAATGGTGTAACACATCCTGCAATAACTGCAACATCAAACAAATTTGCTTTTTGTCCAAAGTGTTTAATGATAATGTGTGCAAATTGTGATTTATCAAGTAACCAAGCTAATCAAAGCCTACTACTTTTAACAACGTTAAACGTTCTTCCAATAATGTCTTATATTAGAGATCTATGCACACGAGTTTTACAATATATAAATCTTAAAACAATTATTTATACATTATCTGTTGTTTTATTTTATTTTAGTACTATTACTGTTATTGAGTGTGATGCCCCTAGAGCTTGAGGACTTTACTTCCAAGATAGTGCTAGTCCACAAATGGAAGCTCTTGTGGAATTACATGATAATATTATGTATTACTTAGTAGCTATATTATTTGCTGTAGGATGAATACAAGCAGCTATCGTTAGGAATTTTGATAGTTCTAAATCTCCTATTAGTAATAAATATCTAAATCATGGTACACTAATAGAGTTAATTTGAACAATAACTCCAGCATTAATCTTAGTATTAATTGCTTTCCCTTCTTTCAAATTATTATATTTAATGGATGAAGTAACAGATCCTTCATTATCTGTATTAGCAGAGGGTTTCTTTTATGGTGGCCCTAAATCGTATATATTAAATAAAATAGAAGATACCTATTATTTAGCCTTGCTATTTGTAGGTCAAAGAAAGAATAATATAAATAAACCTAAAAGGAATTTTCATACTAGAGTAAGAGCTGCTTCTAGAATAGGTCCTCATAATCAAGATGTTATCTCTGTGGTTATTGGTTCACTTTTAGGGGATTGCTATGCTAATAGTAGGTCTGTAGAAGGTACAAGACTTTGTTATAGACAAAGTATAATTCATAAAGACTACTTCTTTTGATTATATAAATTTTATTGTGATAGAGGTTATTGTTCTAATTTAGAACCTAGAATACATACTATTATTTTAAAAAAAGGTGAAAAAAAAACAGAACATTTTAGGTATGAATTTAATACTTTCACTTTTAGAAGCTTTAACTGGATTCATAAAATGTTTTACAAAAAAGGTAAAAAGTATATCCACCCTGAGATAGAAAATTATTTAACTCCCTTAGCTTTAGCTATTTGAATAATGGATGACGGAGGCTGAACTAAATATGGAGTAAGAATAGCTACAAATGATTTTGAACTTAAAGAAGTAGAATTTCTTATTAGAGTTCTTAAAAACAAGTTTAATCTTGATTGTACTATTCAATCTTTAAAAGATATAGATAGATATTCTATTTATATTAAAAGTTCGTCTATTCTAACTTTAAGGGAATTAATAGTACCTTATTTACATTCCTCTATGCTTTATAAAGTAGGTTTATAAACAATTAGGTTTTTTATATTATGAAAGTTCTTCTAACCCCTCTTACATATATTCGATAGTCAAGAAATATATATATTTCTAAGAATTTGACAAAATTCTTTTAAAAAAGTTTTATACTTTTTCTGGCGACATGAGTGAAAACAGTTAATATATTATTATTAATAATATCTATATAATAATACAAGACTGTCGGTAAATAGTTTATTTTCTTTTTTATTTATCGCAACAGACTGCGTCACTTGTGGGTGTCAATTTATTTGATGCTTAATGTACAGTCGACAAGATTTTAATTAAAATCTGCACCAATGATATTGAAGCTATGAATATCCAGATTTCTTAAATAGTGATGGAGATTTTGTAGAATTTGATTCTTATTTAGTTCCAGAATCTGATTTAGAGGAAGGAAGTTTAAGAATGTTAGAAGTAGATAACAGAGTAATTCTTCCTGAAATTACACATACTAGATTTATCCTTACTGCTGCAGATGTTATTCATTCATTTGCAATACCAGCATTAGGAGTAAAATGTGATGCATATCCTGGAAGACTGAATCAATTCTCTGTTCTTATTAACAGATTAGGAACATTCTATGGTCAATGTTCAGAAATTTGTGGAATCTTACACAGTTCTATGCCTATTGTTGTGGAATCTGTATCTTTGGTAAAGTTTTTATCGTGACTACAGGAACAATAGTGGTCTATAGAATCTTTTTATTTAAACCGTTATCCTGGTTCAATAGGATAACGAATCTTTTTGTTTAAACAGTTATCCTGGTTCAATAGGATAACGAATCTTTTTATTTAAACCGTTATCCTGGTTCAATAGGATAACGAATCTCCATTTATATTTATTTGAAATGGAAAAATATTCTTGTACTTTTTTTTAATAGTATTAGTAAGTAGTTATCCTTAGTACTAGTATACAAGAATAAGGGGAGAAGATAAATGTTTTTTTTAGTAAAGCCCTTAAAGATCCTTTTACCCTTTTTCAGTTACTTTCCCTTTTTTATTACTACATTTTTGTTTACCTTAAGATAATTATGGTGTAAAAGTATAATTGAAAAAATATCAGTTAATCCATAGAGGTACTTTTTGTAAATTTATCATTAAAATAAAAAGTATCTTTAGTTAAAAATATCATTTATAATTTAAAATATATTTTGTAATTAAAAAAAAATCTATTATAATTACTATATTCATAAAAATAAATAGGTAGGTATATTTGTATTTCTACAAAAAATATATTTTGTAGATTAAAAATTTTTAGTATATCTATGCTTATTTTATATAGAAGTATACTTATGTTTTATTGAAATATATAGTTAGTAATTAACTATCTTAATTTAGTGTATAAACTTGTGATACAGAATGTAAGTTCTATTAACTTTAAGGATTAAAAAAAAATATATGAAACCTTTATGTATAAAATAGAATAGGGAAGTCCGGGATTTTAATATAGCTTTTAAAAGCGAGGTACAAGCTTGGGTATGCAAAGAAAATATAAAGAATAATAACTTTAGTGTCTTATTCTATTTATGAGATTGGGGGCCCTATAAATCTTTTTTTAGTTAAATCTTACATGACAAGAATCGGCTTATTTCTATCCAAGTAATATACACCTATAAAAGTAGTGTTAATTGTTATCTTATTAACTATTATCTCTATTAACTATTATTTTTTTTTAAGTATTATTTATATAAAACTTTGCTAGAAATAGTACATAAATTTTACCACCCATATTTACCAGCCATATATTTCCACCCTAATTTTACCACCTATATTATACCACCCTAATTTTACCACCCTGATTTTATCACATAAGCCTACATTAATTTGTATGATCTAATATTATACTAATATTACTATACAATTGTACACTAATCTTACTTTACAATATAGTTATTAGTATATTGTATATAGTTGTTAACTAAAAAAATATAAGAAAAAAAGTAGTAATACCTACAAAAGTAGGTATTAGTGAATAGAATAGCGAGCTATTCGTAACTAACTATTACTAAAAAATAAGTAATCTTTCTTTGGTACATTGCTATTTATAGTTAATTCTATACTTGTAGTAATTAAAAAATAACTTTTTTATGTTTAATATTTACTTTAATAATATTATAAGTCCCCTTGACCAATTTGAAATAAGAAATCTGTTTAGTATTGATACACCTTTATTAGGAAATATGAATTTATCTATAACAAACATAGGATTCTATATGACAATAGCTGCATTTTTAGCATTTTACTTAAGCATTTTAGCTACAAATCACACAAGAATTACTCCAAATAAATGATCTTTAAGCCAAGAAACATTATATGCTACTATACACAGTATAGTAATAAACCAAATAAATAATAAAGGAGGACAAGTTTATTTCCCATTTATGTATGCATTATTTATTTTCATTTTAATAAATAATCTTATAGGTATGGTACCTTATAGTTTTGCATCAACATCTCATTTTATATTAACATTTTCACTTAGTTTCACTGTGGTATTAGGTGCAACAGTATTAGGATTTAAAGATCATGGGTTAAAATTCTTTTCTTTATTTGTTCCAGCAGGTTGTCCTTTAGGATTATTACCTCTTTTAGTTATAATTGAAACTATATCATATCTTGCTCGTAATGTATCTTTAGGATTAAGATTAGCAGCAAATATACTTAGTGGTCATATGTTATTAAATATACTGAGTGGATTTACATACAATATAATGAGTTCAGGTATAATCTTCTTTTTCTTAGGGTTATTACCATTGTCATTTATTATAGCTTTCTCTGGGTTAGAATTAGCTATAGCATTCATACAGGCTCAAGTTTTTGTGGTTTTATCATGTTCATATATAAAAGATGCATTAGAATTACACTAACTATATGTGTCCTTCAGCAGTTAGTAATCTAATTAGTGATTTTATGTATCATTAAAGATATATGTGCTTCTAGGTTATAATCAGCTACCTTAACTAATTTATAGTTAACATGTTTTGCTTATTATTTTTAATATATAAGTATAACATATCACTTATATATAGGGAAATTCTCATAAAGAGGGAAACCTTATCTCTAGGGAAACCTTATTTCTAGGGAAACCTTATCTCTAGGGAAACCTTATATCTAGGGAAAACTGGGAGAAGCTAAAGGGGAAATAATTTTAGTAAAGCCCATAAAAAAAAAACAAGGTGTGTTTACTGTATTATTCTTTTTATAATAAAACATGTGTAAAACATATATTACCTTATATGCCGTTTTTAATATCCCCCACTCAATTTCTATATCTAAGTTCAAATCTTAGGTAATAAATCTTAAGGTGAACAGACATTAATTCTATTTTTTTTTAACATGAATTTATCACTAATTTTATTTACTATTGGAATTTTGGGTTTTATTTTAAATAGAAAAAACATTATCTTAATGCTTATTTCAATTGAAATAATGCTATTAGCTATTACATTTTTAATTTTGGTTAGTTCACTTAGCTTTGATGATATATTAGGTCAAACATATGCTATTTACATAATCGCTATAGCTGGAGCAGAATCTGCTATAGGTTTAGGTATTTTAGTAGCTTTTTATAGATTAAGAGGAAGTATTGCTATAGAATATAAATAATGTATTTAGCTATAATTATCTTACCACTATTAGGATCGATAGTTTCTGGGTTTTTTGGTAGAAAATCTGGATTCTCGGGAGCTCAATTATTTACATGTGCATCTGTTGTAGTAACAACTATATTAGCTGTATTAACTTTCTTTGAAGTAGGATTGAACACTTTACCTTTATCTTTTGAATTATTTAGATGAATAGATTCTGAATCATTAAATGTATCATGAGCATTCAATTTTGATTCATTAACTGTTTCTATGCTTATACCTGTATTAATTGTTTCTTCTTTAGTACATATATACTCTATTGGTTATATGAGTGGGGATCCTCATAAACAAAGATTCTTTAGCTATTTAAGCTTATTCACATTTATGATGGTTGTATTAGTTACAGCAAACAATTATTTAGTTATGTTTGTAGGTTGAGAAGGAGTTGGGGTTTGTTCCTATCTTTTAGTTTGTTTTTGATTTACTAGGACAGCAGCAAATCAAAGTTCTATTTCAGCCTTCTTAACAAATAGAGTAGGTGATTGTTTCTTAACTATAGGTATGTTTGCCATACTATGATCTTTTGGTAACTTGGACTATGCTACTGTATTCTCATTAGCTCCTTATATGAATGAAAATATTGTAACTATTATTGGTATATGTTTAGTAATAGGAGCAATGGCAAAAAGTTCTCAAGTTGGACTTCACGTTTGGTTACCTATGGCCATGGAGGGTCCTACACCAGTGTCAGCATTAATTCACGCGGCCACTATGGTTACTGCAGGAGTTTATCTATTAATGCGTTCATCTCCATTAATTGAATATAGCTCAACAGTTTTAATGTTATGTCTATGATTAGGTGCTATTACAACTGTATTTAGTTCTTTAATTGGTCTATTCCAACAAGATATTAAAAAAGTTATAGCTTATTCTACAATGAGCCAGCTTGGAATGATGGTTATAGCTGTAGGTTTATCTTCTTATAATATAGCACTATTCCATTTAGTTAATCATGCATTCTATAAAGCACTATTATTCTTAGGAGCTGGGGCAGTAATTCATGCTGTAGCGGATAATCAAGATTTTAGAAGATATGGAGGATTGAGATCTTTATTACCGCTTACCTATTCGGTTATGCTTATAGCATCATTAAGTTTAGTAGCATTCCCGTTTATGACAGGATTTTACTCAAAAGATTTCATACTTGAATCTGCATATGGACAATTTCATTTCTCTAGTACTGTAGTGTATATAGTAGCTACTATAGGGGCAATGTTTACAACATTATACTCTGTAAAGGTGTTATATTTAACATTTTTAACTAATCCTAATGGACCTTTAATCAATTATAAACAAGCCCATGAAGGTGATATATTTATGAGCCTACCTTTAATGATTTTAGCAGTATTTTCTATATTCTTTGGTTTTATTACTAAAGATATGTTTATAGGGCTAGGTTCAGGATTTTTTGCAGATAATGCTTTATTTATACACCCTTCTCATGAGATAATGTTGGATACTGAATTTGGAGTACCTACACTATTTAAATTATTACCTTTAGTGTTTACTATTACATTAAGTATAATTTCTATTCTGTTATCTGAATATTTATCTACTACATTAATTTATTTTAAATTGTCAAGAATAGGTTACAACATATTTAGTTTCTTTAATCAACGTTTCTTTATAGAGTTATTTTATAACAAGTACATTACAGGTCTTGTTTTAAAACTAGGGGGTCAAACCACAAAAGTGTTAGATAAAGGGTCAGTAGAGGTTTTAGGGCCTTATGGATTAGAGAAAGGACTTATAACTATAAGTAATAATATAGCTAAATTGAACACTGGTGTAGTTACATATTATGCAGCGTATATTACGGTTGGATTAGTATGTTATATATTAATAAGCACATATACTAACAATAATATTGTTCTGTTAGGATTAATAATTTCTCTATCTTTATTTTCAGTAAAATCTTACACATCTAGTTCAAATTTGTTGCTGGAGAGTGGTATAAGAAATCCTTTTAAAAAAATGACTAAAAAAGCTATTATATGTAATTTAACAGCTATTTTTATAACAGTTTTTGTGGGATATATATTTAGAGTAATGATTCTAATGCTATTTAATGAAAATGTGACGGATCTAACAAATAATCCAGATTCAGCTTTTTTTTTCTTCCTTGGTTTGGCTATATTTAAGTTCATTGTTAAAAGTTTTCTAGAAGAAAACATTATGATGATGGCCTCACCGAGGAAATGATCAGAATCCTATTGGAGATTATTGATTTGGGACCGGTTATCAGGGATGAGGGACTAACCAACCTAACCCTCAAGTACCCGCAGGGACTATACAACCTAACCCTCAAGTACCCGCAGGGACTACTCAACCTAACCCTCAAGTACCCGCAGGGACTATCCAACCTAATCCTCAAGTACCAACAGGTTTAAATTCTAACTTACCTCCATATCTAGAAACTCAACAAACGTGGTTTAATGGTACACGTTTAGGAAGACAATCTCCTAATAGTAGACTACAAATATTTCCACAAATAGATGAGCAGCTAGTACTATATGGAAATGAGGCTGAAGCTCGTAGACACCTAGCAAGGGCCCTTGATGCGGCTAAAAATACTTTTAAAGAGGTAAGAGAGTTACCTGTGGCAAATGGGGCGTTTACTATAAGTGGTAAACAGGGGTTTAAAATTAATGGTCTTGGTTTTTCTAGTACAATACGTGCAAGATTTTTTGAATTGGCAAATATTACAGGTGGGAACCGTGAGGGAAAAGCTATTACAAATGACATGATTCAAAAACTTGCTACAGGAGAAAGAATAAACCTGGATGTTTCAAAAAGAAGACGTACATAAGTAAAAAAAAAAATTACTTTGTTATATTTTATATGTATACTTGTTAGATTTTTAATATTATTCATAAACATTTAATCTCTAATAGTTTTTTTATAGTAACATCCTTATTATAAGGAATATAAAATCTTAATAAGTAATTTATATTGTACTCTAATGGTTAACTTATTATAAAAATAATTTGTGTTACAAATCGTTTTAATAAATCCCTATTTAATAGGAAAGTTCTATTATAATTATCTAATATATTGTTTATATAATTATATAGGAATAATGGGAGAAGATACTTATGAGTAGTAAAGCCCCTTAAAATAGTATTTAACTTGAATTTCTTATAAGTATAAAATATGATTTAAACCATATATCTCCTTCCTAATTATACTAAACTATTAAAATTCTATATGTTTACATTATTTTTTTTTTAATATACCATTATTGTGTTATTTTATAATAATTTATATTTAGTAAACTATGTTATATTTATCAACAATCATGTCTGTTCTCGAAGTGTTGGCCATAACTGTACCTGTATTATTAACAGTAGCTTTTATAACTATTGCAGAAAGAAAAACAATGGCTAGTATGCAAAGAAGATTAGGGCCTAATGCTGTGGGTTGATATGGTCTTCTACAAGCATTTGCAGATGCCCTAAAACTTTTATTAAAAGAGTATGTTTCTCCTGCACAAGCTAATATATTATTATTCTTTCTTGGTCCTATTATAACGTTAATCTTTTCTTTATTAGGTTATGCTGTTATACCTTATGGTCCTGGTTTAATGATACTAGATTATAATCTTGGTATATTATACCTTTTAGCTATGTCTTCGTTGGCTACATATGGTATACTATTAGCAGGATGATCTGCTAATTCTAAATATGCATTCTTAGGATCTTTAAGAAGTACTGCTCAATTAATTAGTTATGAATTAATCTTAAGTTCTGCAATTCTTCTTGTAGTTTTATTAGCAGGTAGTTTAGATATAACTGTTATTATAGAAGCTCAAAGATCTATATGATCTATAATACCTTTATTTCCTATATTCCTTGTGTTTTTTATAGGATCCGTAGCAGAAACAAATAGAGCCCCTTTTGATTTAGCAGAGGCTGAGTCAGAATTAGTTAGTGGATTTATGACTGAACATTCAGCAGTTATATTTGTATTTTTCTTTTTAGCTGAATATGCTAGTATTGTACTTATTTGTATTTTAAATAGTATTTTATTTTTAGGTGGTTATCTTTTTGATTTTAACTTTTTCCTGTACCCATATTTATTATTCATACTAAATATAGCAGGTGATAGTTATATGTATCTAACTGAGAATGAATCTAATTTTAATGTTATTGACTTTGATAACTATAGTACAGTGATAGTGACATTAGTAAATGGTTTAGTTATAGGGGTTAAATCTTGTATAATGATTTTTGTTTTTATATGAGTAAGAGCTTCTTTCCCTAGAATACGTTATGACCAATTAATGTCTTATTGTTGAACTGTTTTATTACCAATAGTTATTGCATTTATTATATTAGTCCCTTGTATTTTATATAGTTTTGATATTATACCTTGTAATATACCTTTATTATAAGGTTAATTACTATTAGAAATATTATTTTATAGTTAACTAAAATGAGTGGGATGAGTCTAAATTTTAGTACTTCTAAAGGTTAGCCTCCTAAATTTTAGCCCTTTTAATTTAATATAACTAATCTTTTTATTTAAACCGTTATCCTTTTTCAATAGGATAATGAATCTCCATTTATCTTTGCTTGGAATGGAAAATATTCTTGTATATTTTTAATACTACTTAGTTACTAGTATGAAAAATTATCATTAGTAACTAGTTATCCTTAGTAACTAGTATACAAGAATAAGGGGAGAAGATAAATGTTTTTTTTTAGTAAAGCCCTTATATACCTTTTTCGGTTACTTTCCCTTTTTTTTTTGTTAGAAGTGCATTATCTAGTCTTCCTTAAAATTATAATACTACTGTTAGAAACTTTATTATTGGCTGTTTTTTTAGTATTAGATAATTTGCTTTTCTACTTTTTTTTGCCAACTTATGACTATTGATTACATCAAAATATAATCTAGGTACATAACTAACTAAGATTTTATTATCAGTAACCTCTTTGTAAGATGTAATTTTATACATTAGAGATAGTTTACTAAAGGTTTTATTATCAACCAATTTAATTGCTTATCTATCCAACATAATACCAAATCTTCCTAGTAGGTTATTAAGTAAACTTTTTGCCATAGATTTTTGAGTATTATTAATAGTCGGCAAAAAAAAGAACAAAATAATAGTCTAAAAATAGATAGTAATCTATAAGATAGATATCTTTTATAAATAAAATCTTACAGATTAAAAAGAATGTTTATATAAAGAATTTATTCTTTATAAATAATTTTTTAGTTATAAATAGAAAAAAAAACAACACATATTTACTAGTTACTTCTCTAATGTAATTGGCTTAAACCTATATAAATATTATGTTAGTAAATCTATCTTAGTAAATCTATCTTAGTATAGCTATCTTAATAAATATATGTTTTTAAAACTAGTTAATCTTTTTATAAAGTTAACACTACTAAATAAATAAAAGTATTAAACAATAAATTAACCATGAGATTATTAAAAAGTCATCCCATTTTTAGATTAGCTAATTCTTTCTTAGTGGATTCACCACAACCTATAAACTTAAGTTACTTATGAAATTTTGGTTCTTTATTAGCCATTTGTTTAATAATACAAATTATTACAGGTGTAACTTTAGCAATGCATTATAACCCTAGTGTAACAGAAGCATTTAACAGTGTTGAACACATTATGAGAGATGTTAATAATGGATGATTAATTCGTTATTTACATAGTAATACAGCTTCAGCATTTTTCTTTTTAGTTTATTTACACATAGGAAGAGGTATGTACTATGGATCATATAGAGCACCAAGAACTCTAGTATGAACTATTGGTACTGTTATATTTATTTTAATGATGGCTACAGCTTTCCTGGGTTATGTGTTACCTTATGGGCAAATGTCTCTATGAGGTGCTACAGTTATTACTAATCTTATGAGTGCCATTCCTTGAGTAGGACAAGATATTGTTGAGTTCATATGAGGTGGTTTCTCTGTAAATAATGCTACATTAAATAGATTCTTCTCATTACACTTTGTATTACCTTTTGTATTAGCTGCTTTAGCACTAATGCATTTAATAGTATTACATGATACTGCTGGATCTGGTAATCCTTTAGGTGTTTCAGGTAATTACGATAGAGTAGCTTTTGCACCATACTATATATTTAAAGATCTTATAACTGTATTCTTATTTATATTTATATTATCTTTATTTGTTTTCTTTATGCCTAATGTATTAGGTGATAGTGAAAATTATGTAATGGCAAATCCAATGCAAACTCCTGCAGCAATTGTTCCAGAGTGATATCTTCTTCCTTTCTATGCAATATTAAGATCTATACCTAACAAATTAATAGGAGTTATTGCTATGTTTGCTGCTATTCTTATATTACTTTTACTACCTATAACAGATGTAAGTAGATCTAGAGGAATGCAGTTTAGACCTTTAAGTAAAATAGTTTTCTATTGATTTGTTGCTAATTTCTTAATACTAATGCAACTAGGAGCAAAACACGTTGAATCACCATTTATAGCAATGGGTCAAATTTCTGCATTGGGATACTTTTTATACTTTACATTACTAATGTATGGTGTAACTTTATTTGAAAACTCTCTTGTAGAAATGGGTTTAAAAGTCAGTACGAGGAAAAACAACTAATAGTACTAAAAACAGTATCAATACAAAAGATTATTTAGGTAAATCAGAATTAGAAAAAAAAATTGAAAAATTTACAAACGGTTTTTTATTAAAAGATTCAGATTCACTTGGATCTAAGTATAAACCTAAATATCTAGATCGTATATTTTTGGTACAAGACTATTCAGACTGAAATATCGAGAATCTTGGTTTAATTGCTTACCCTGGAAAAGCTGCATATGAAAGCTTAGATAAATTTGCTTTTCAAAGACTTAATACTATAGTCTGGTATGGGCACCACCAGTGAATGCAGAATCAAGGTCTACCACTAACTAGAAGAGAGATGGATATGATTTGATTAATAGGAGTTTTACAAGACTATTACTTAGTAATTGATTATCTGGAATTACAGGTGAAAAATATAAGTGATAATAAACTATCCAAAGAATTGGTTAATCCAGAAATTGAAAATTTATTAACTATAAACATTAACATGATTAATGATATAAATTGACAATTTGACAACTTCAGACGTACAACTATTATTAAATCAAATGCATTTAAAGATTTTAGCCATATAGTTGATTATTCTTGACATAAAAAATAATATAACTTATATATAACTAGTAAGTTACTATACCTCATTATATATTTTTATATACAGTGGCATATGATTAAAAACATTTATTTTTATTATTAATAATAAATATTTTTATTCTTAACAATAAATATTTGTATTCTTAGCAAAATAAGTGTTTAATCAGATAAATTGACTTGTTACTTAGCTAGAGAAATTCTAAAATAGTATAACAAATCCCCATTTTCTTAATGGGAAATAGAAATATAATTATGTAACTGAATGTAATTATTAAACTATTAGGGAGAAGATAAAATAGATTTGTTTTAGTAAAGCCCAAAAAAAAAGGTAGTATTAAGTGTGTTATCACAAAAAATAAAATAAATCTAGTGCTTATGAATAGCTATCCTATATTATCCAAGAAATTGTCCGCTTTAGGTGTAGATTTTAATGTGAACACTCTTAAGTCAGTATTTCCTTATAAGTTTAGTTTACAAGATAATTTTTTTTATGTAGGACCTACACCTAATATTGACTATTGTGAAAACATAACGAAGGAAGAATATTCTAAAGTTTTTAAAGTAAATTGATCTTTTAAAGAGGAATCGCTTTTATATTTAAATGATGAAAATCATAATTATAAGGAAAATAAAGAAAATAAAGAGCTAAAGAAAAAGAAAAAGGATAAGAGTAGTAACCATTTATTTCCTATTAATAAATAGTAATGTAATAGATATATAATCTATAGATAATAGACAATTAAAAATATATGTATCTAGTACGTAAGTAGAAAACAGCATTTTATTTAACTGATCATAAACGTAATATGATCATAAACGTAGTCTGATCATAAACTTAATTTGTTTATATTTAAATAGATTTATATTAAAGGGTAAGTAAATAAAATTATGTTATATATCATTATTAAAAGGAAAAAATATTATTTTTTTTTTATTTATAATAGTTAAAAGGTTAACAAATTTATCTTTTATCTATGCTTGTTAAAAGGTAAAAAAAAAAGTTATCTTTTTGTTTATCCTTGTTATTTATTTTTACCCTATTTATAAAAAAAGGGATATGTTGCATAGGGCTATGCATTTTGATTGCAGATCATAAATATAAGGTTCAACTCCTTCATATCCTTTATTATATATGTTATTTAAATCATATAGACTTTATCAAGCAAAAAAGTTATAGGTTATTATTCAGTATTTAACAGAGGAATTTCTATTTAATTTATGTTTACTAAATTTTTTATGAGTTTATACACATGAAAACTCTGAGAGTAATAGGGATTATGTATTACTTCCTGTAGCCATCAAAATAGGATAAATTAGGAGGGTATCTTCTTAATGATGATAAATATAAAGAGGAATTATTTATAGACAAAGAGAGATATTCTCTTTCATCCTTGGTATCTAAAGATAATAATAATATATATGGTATGGTAAATAATATCTCTTCTATGCCTTTCAAGATCAATAAAGATGTGTTGAATTATATTCATTTTAAGGGTGTTGAACAGGATCTTATTATAGATACTAATACCAAACATCCTTTTGAGATGTTAGATACATTGAAACCACATCAAAAGAAGAAGTTAGCTTCATTTAACAGTAAGAAGTTGTTACAATAAACTATTTTAGGAATAGTTAATTTTTATTCTAATTTCAATAAATTTTATTTCCCTGTAAAATTGGATACCGTTATTTTTTATAACGATTACAAAAAAAGTACATAAAAATTAATAGTAATGATTTGGATATAATATCCATCCTTGGATGTAGAAATACAACCTATTCCTGTAATTTTTTTTTCTAAAAAATCACATATTTAGTAATTTAGATATAAATACGTATCCTTACCTAATGGATTATTATAAGAGAATTCTTATTAGTTCAAAGGCAGAACAAGATACTTCTAATATCTAAATCTAAGTTCGAATCTTGGATAAGAACAAAAACATTTATTGTTCTTTTTTTTAAATTTTTTTTTATTTGAGTTTGATGATGGCTCTGACTGAATGCTATGTAAATGCTTGACACATGCTAATCGAACGTCAATATTTAATTTGTAAAAATTATGTATATTGAAGTGGTGTACAGGTGAGTAATAGGTATTATGGCTACCTAAGAGTAAGGCAAAATAATCCCTTATACTAACAAGTTATTATTTAGTTATAATAAACTATGTTTATCAAAGAAAAAGTATTTCGCTCTTAGTTGATTATTAATTACCATCGGATAAGTGGTAGGTATGGTAATGGCATATTTAGCTTATTTCCGTAGTCAAGACTGAGAGGTCTATTGACCACACTGGGTCTGAAAAAACCCCAGTGCGTTAGTACAGCAGTGAGGGATATTGGTCAATGGCCTAACGGCTGAACCAGCAACTTGCAGGAATGAGAGTTAATACAAATGGTTTATTAACTTGCTTGACTAGGTCTTATAAAATTCTGGATTAAGCTTATAATGAAAACTTAATATCCATAGGTCTCGGCAAAATCTTGTGCCAGCAGCCGCGGTAAGACAAGGGAGACGAGTGTTAGTCATCTTTAACAGGTATATAGGGTACCTAGACGGTGTACAAAGGCTTAAAGATAAGTACCTGATACACTTGAGTTTGATATGTGAGAGGTAGATGTCAGAATTATTAGAGTAGAGATGAAATCCTTTAATACTAATAGGACGGATAACGGCGAAGGCAAACCTTTATGTACAAAGTACTTAGTTGAAAATTTTCTATTTGTTAGAATAGAAGTATCTGGCGAAAATTTTATATCAGAAAAAATATGTCAAAAGATATAAAGGATAAGTTTAGCATAGTTAAGCTTACCTAGATAAGTACTATAACTGACGTTGAGGGACGAAGGCTCAGACAGTGAAGAGGATTAGATACCCCCGTAGCCTGGGCAGACAATGATGAGTGCCATAGGTTAGCTTTAGGTTGAACTATAAATGAAAGTGGAAGCACTCCACCTCAAGAGTAATGTGGCAACGCAGGAACTGAAATCATTAGACCGTTTCTGAAACCAGTAGTGAAGTATGTTATTTAATTCGATGATCCTCGAATAA
>Ga0247760_1000337_pt1 | contig 51677 bp, 31 predicted proteins | sample UWRJL171409R4_FD_179936 | JGI IMG/M metagenome (GOLD analysis project Ga0247760, IMG submission 179936) | Plant litter microbial communities from Arlington Agricultural Research Station in Wisconsin, United States - UWRJ-L171-409R-4 | ecosystem: Environmental > Terrestrial > Plant litter >...
GGGGAAACCGGTATTGAAATGCCCCGACGTTGTTGCAAACCTCATTAGTTTCACACCATTCCGGATTCAGTGTTTCTGACAGCTACCTTCAGCCCAGCGCAGTATGATACAGATTCTGGCGTGACTCAATTCTACTCTCCCTACGGTTCCGCCCCTGTCTGCTTAGCTCCTGGCAGTGGGTCGGCCCGCTCAACGCCGCGCTAAATGTGTGTCCAGAGCTCGTTGGGGTGGTAGAACATGCGTTTTGCGCGATACCTCATTTTCCCGGATATCGGCGTAGACACTCAACTCGCCGTCGCTCCACCGCACCAGGAAGTCCTTGTCCATGCCAAGTCTGCTCGTATAACACCCGGATGAGATGGCCCACGCGTGCGCCCCACACGCTGTTCGGGGCGACGAGCTGGTGCTCTGGCTAACATCTTCCTTGCTCAGCTCATATTTTTTTCCCCCGTCGTTAGTCTTGAATACCCCCAAAGAAGACAATTCAAACACCGTCTTGGTTTCAGCGCTTGGTTCATCCTTAGAGCTTTGCATGCAGGTCGAGATCCTAACCATGGCGTTCCTTCTATCATAGCATGCCACAGGGGGGCCAGCTTGGCGGATTTGGCGCCGGGTATGGCCATCTTGCCCGTAGCGAAGACGAGCGTGGTGGTTTTGGGGTCGCGGATGCGCATGATGAGGGCGTGGAATTTCTTGCGCAAGTATTCGACGTTGCAGGTGTGTTGTGAGAAATGTCGTGATAACAGCGGCATTGTCACGGGAGAGCTGCAGCACCTCGGGTGGAATAGAGGCCGGAGCACTCCTCTTTGTTGGGCTGCGAGACAAAAGAGGCTAACAATAGAACATTGTAATTCTTGCCAAAACGATAAGTGGAAACGTTGTATTTGGGATCCATGTCATTATCTACGTGTCGGGCCTCATGACATCCAGGGCAACGGACGGTGGTCCTGAAGTTCCAATTTCTCAAACACTGCAGCGACAAGCAAACTCAAACACCAGAAACCTTGAGGCACATGCAATGTGTTATATATTGAACTTTATACAAAAGAAAACTGAGAAAACCTAGACATTTCCCTCGAAGATCCTCCAGGTTGGCGTTGCCCGGGTTTCAGTCGCCAGGATACCATGCAACGATCCCGGATTGTTTGAAGCAAGGAGCAAGCAGGATATGATGGCGAGGAAGGGTACGGTCATCCACCCTGGTGGCCGGTGTCAGCAAGTCTAACTGGCTACCTTATCGATGGGGCCAACTTGAACTCACACATCCCGAAAGCCAGCGCATGCGCCGTGTCGTTATCCCCGAGGCGAGCTTGGATATCGACCATGTTGTAGACGAAGGCGCCAAGAAAAAACACCACCGGTGCTCCAACAGCAGACCCGAAACTAATATCAAAACGTGCCTGCTCATGTCAGCCGAAGAGCCGAGGCATGGAAACCCGGGCCGCACGTGTTTTGGCTGGAACATAGCGCCAGCAGCTTTGACTTGACTTGGACCATATTTTCGGGTTGGTTGCGGTCTCCGCGCTCCAGGCCTCGAACGACTTTCAGAACTTCTGGGTACACCCCCTGAGTTTCTGTCGACGCGGGCTAGCCCTCGAACCCGCACAGCCGCTAGTGAACTAGGGTCAGGCTTACCGGGCGAGATGATGTCGATGTTTCACTACCCTAAAATCGACGATCACCCATGCTCAGAGTCACGTGACTCATCATCCCGTTTGATCAGTCCAGATCAGCCCCGGCTCAGCTTCGGCTAATATCTGCCCATTGAACAGCACAGCCTTCCGAGAAGGTGCAGTTTTAGCCGAAGGACCCAAAAGTGGTCCCGTGCAAGCAAAGGGCCCAGAATTGGGACATTTGCACCCGCAGTAGCCACCACCCAGAACTTCATGGACAATTGTCAGAAACACTGCACTCTGGAATCTCTGGAATAAAAGGAAGTCGCGTTGCGTGGCCAATATTATCAATCTGCTGTTCTAGTCGATTCTGGAGCTTTCGCTAGAATCTCCTTTCTAACAAAACCCCCGTCTGCAAATGCTAACTTAACAAACCGCCTTTAGATCACTCCTTCAGTTTAACATCCTGTTATACGCTCTGTCTTAAGTTAACCAGACCCTCTTAGGCTTGTGATAAGTGCAGGTCGTAATAGATTAAGCGACTTTACGCGGGATTCTGGTGCTTCCAAAGCCTTTTAAGACATTGACTCGGGGCGGATGAACAGGCTGGCTGTTGTGGGGCGTAAAACCTCTGAGTTTCTTAGCGTCTTGGCGTGGCGTGTGCGCCACGACCGCAGTTGTTCGGATTAGTCCAACAACAGTGGCCGCGGGTACGCTTTAGGGTGTGTGGTTGTGTTTTTGGGTTGGTGCATTCACGCGCACCAATTCACAACTCATGGTCACTATTCCTATTGCTCTATAGCGTGGCTGTGGCTTAGCCACTCAAGTGGCTCAATCAGCCATGTTGACAGGTATTCCAGGCAAAGTTTTGGGGGCGGTGAGAACACCACTTGCGTCCAATAGGCACGTTTACCGCCATCATGCCGATGCAGCTACCGTGACAGAGCTGAGGGCACAATTGTGCTCCCCTGATAGTAAGCCCAATGCAGCGACGGAATGTGGTCTCTACCCAACTAAACCTCCGGAACGATGGAGAGAATTGTTTGAATTGAGCATGCAACATTCTTGTCTCGTCACCTCGTGCTGCAAAGCACAGCATTATGGTTACTTCCGACTTCAAATCGAACAACAACCTCAGGCTGCGTTTAGTCTTTCACCAGAGCTGAACAGCGCTATTCATTTATTTTTCGCTTCCCCATCCCTCTCCCCCGGGCGTGTTGTTTGAGAAGCCTGTTAGAGCCCTGGGAACACCACACCAGATCGCTGCCGCTATCACCGTTCACCAAATCGTTGAGAGTTTCCCAGGCCAGTCTCTACACAGAGGATACAAGGGTAGCTAAGACTGAGGTCAACAAGAACGAGGTGTTTTCTGGACATACCCGTATCTATTCGGACCCCGAAGTCTGGACCCCCAACATCTATATGCCTAGGCTCTCGTTCTTGCTTGGGAGGCGGAATTCGACCACCAACAATAATGGAAGAAAAGCTTCGCCGCTGGCAGAACCTTGTTTTCCAGCGCTGGAGCCGAAGAAACTGCCTGAAAAAAGCCTTTTTGAAGGTAGCGTGAATCTGGGCAAGTCGAATTCCGATCATAATCGATCCATAGCCCTTAACACCCAACCTCTGACTTCTAGGTAAGATACCTGATGTCCGATCTCCTCCCTCGAGTGGGGTCGTTATGGGCCTTCGTGGCAGATGCTAAGGTGATGGCAGGAGCCCGAGTTCGACATCGACGAGTTCGACATCGACGAGTGCGACATCGACGAGTGCGACATCGACGAGTGCGACATCGACGAGTGCGACATCGACGAGTGCGACATCGACGAGTTCAATGTCAACGAGTTCAGCTTCAACGACAACTTCTTCAGTCTTGGATTCCATCTCTCGTTGCAACAACAACTCCACAGCGCCTTTATCTAAAATTCCCGAGAGCCGGGAGCTGCGGGACGCGCCCAGGAGGCCACCAGTAGAGATATCGTTGCCACTCATCCACAAACCATCCTTCAGGACTGCTGGTGAAAAGATTGCGCTATGGGAAATTTGGGGCACTTCTCCCTTGCTGCTGACTCAGAAGGGCTATAATTCCTCCACCCCTAGCCCTCCTAAGGATTTCCAGATGTCAGAACCCGCCCACCAAAGGGCCACCACAGTGTCGGTTTCGACGACGGTAGCGCCACCAATGGGTCGCCTTGCAGTCTGTTTGTGTGGTAAATCTGTCACGGCCTCCGACACATGTCCAAGCGAGTCGGCGGGGACAGGTCCAGGAAAGGCTCCCTCACAAAGCGTTGCCGCGGGTGACCACCCCTCGATCCCATTGACACAGCCCATAAGCCCGCCAACTAGAGTTCTCTCTTCTAGGAGCCACTCAACCAAGACCACGGATGGAACTGTCACGCGGGACGATGCATCAGAGTCCGAAGGCGAAAGTCTGTCAACTACGGGATCAGGATGGGTGTCAGATTATTCAGAGAGCGTTCCAGTATTCCAGAACGGCCACCCATTGTCCCAGGTAAAAAATGATGTGGTGGCTACTATTTTTGCGGCGTTTGAAAATCGGTTACCCAGCACTGTCAACGGCGTATCACGACACCAAACTGGTGAAGATAGTGCCGGCAAAGCTAGCGACTCTGGTCCAGCAACATTGGATCAGACAGCGCCAGTGGACGGCACCAGACCTTACCAGCCATCCGGAAGCGGAGATAAAGGACGGAAGCGTGGAATTTGCGACAGTAACCAGGGCGAAGAAGGAGAAGACGATCAGTTCAAAAGACGCAAACGCACCACGAAGCAGCCTACAGGGAGAGCAGTATCCTTAGCTTGTCCGTTCGCAAAAAAAGACGCCATAAAGTATCGCGGGTGCTATTCGTACATCCTGAAACGAGCCAGGGATGTGAAGCAGCATCTGTCTCGATGTCACCAGCTTCCCATTTACTGTCCCCGATGCAAGGAGCAGTTCGACACCGAAGGCAGTAGGGATGAGCACTGCATCAACGTGAACTGGAATTGTCAGGTTCGCCTTGATATCACGTATGATGGGGTTACAAGAGCCCAGAAGGACCAGCTAAGCCAGCGGCTGTCCACCAGACAGACCTTGGAGGAGCAGTGGTTCACCATATTTGATATTCTCTTTCCCGACCACACTCCAAGGCCGAGGTCTGCCTACATCGACACTAGTCTAACCGAGGATCTAGCGGCATTTATCGACTTCGCGGATGCGAACGGCCCGGATCTCATATGCTCGACACTAGAGCGGCACGGCATCAACCTATCCGAAACCGAGAACGAGGAGCGCCACCTATCGTCTCTCTTACGAGTTGCCGTCCGAGAGGGTCTTCAAACCCTCGCCCATCAGTGGGCAGAGTCTTCCCTGCAACCATCCTCGGTGTCAAATGACAACTTTTATGGTACTTCTGATCCTGCTCATGGCCAAGCCAGTTTTATTGGCTCCTCAGCCTCCTCGAACACGCTGGTAGAACATAGGCAATCAAGGGACCAAACGTTTCCGGCAACTAGCCTTTTCGGACAACTAGTGTATCCACCTCGTCGAGAGAAACCGAACACCGATGGGGTTGTTGATCCGGCACTCTGGTTATTCCCACACACGGCAGGTCCTGAAGAAAAAATACAGGGACCAGAAAATAATCCGGACTTTGGGAATGTGGGACTTAGGATACCAGAAAGCTGCGACAATAACTTTATTCTAAGTGATGTGGAGGGACGGTTGGATACTGAGTTCGCAGATGTTACATTTCTTGAGAGGTGGCCTGAGGATGTTGATACGATGTTTCAGAAATAAGCTCATAGGAGCATGGGCTTCATGGAATGGTTTTTCTTTTACGGAGTAACTCCATTACGCTCGGTAGTATATCTATTCTAAAGTGGGTAAATAGATAATAACTTGTTCGTGAGCTTATTAGTTAACGTAAATGATCTCAAAAATGAAAAGTCTAGAAGGCACAAGGCCATAAATTTGTCAACTATCTCCACCACTATTACCACTAAATGGTAGTTATTAATAAAAAAAAGGTCTGATTTACAAGGTGGCCAATGGGAGCAGGTGAGAAATTGAGAGAAGTGTCATAACTTAGCGCGTATAGCGGTAGTGAGTTATCTCAATTCAACCAGTAGCACCACTAAGATACAGGTTATCTCTGGTAACAGTAGTGCGGTGTGGCCTGTAGGAGCTGGATGCTCAGGATTTTAGAGGTAAGGGTTAACGAGGAGACTGAATAAGAACCTTGAAAAGTGTAGTACACAAATGCACCGTTGATAATTGCCTCTGCTGATAATAAAGTGAAGATTTGTATTGCTTACTTGGCTAGTCTAAGTCTTCAATTGTTGATTAAGCTAGCCTTCTATATGGAGGTCTGTGGTGTTCTGCCTGCTTCGGAGCGCCTAACCGCAAAGCACGCCTGGCTCCGCACTAGTGACTAGAACCGAATGTCTCGAGTTCCTGTAAACCGGGGCTTCCAGGTCCATGTGTAAACTCTAGCATAATGCCTTCTTAAGTAGTCTCTCCTTGTGGGGGGCTTATTCCTCACTAAACCAATTACATTCTCTGTCTGCTACACTTGTTCCAAGCTCACTCGCAGAACATCCTGTGCGACAAGCCCTCTGTTTGTCTAATCTAGCATTGTTCTTTAATCATCCTTTTCAACTACCCTGGCCTCGTTCTTTGGAGTCTGTTGCCCTTGGATGCAGGTTGTAGCATGGTGGTGGTGTGAGTGTCCCAAAACTGGGCCCAGAGATAATTCTTCGCAATATGTGGGCAGCTATAGCCGACACAGCCCAAAATAGTGACCCCTCTCTCTTAGCCTAGGGATCAGGCTGAGACGGCAACTGCTCAGTTCCCAATAAGGAAAGGGAAATTGGTGGAGCCAATTTTAGGGCCGTGTAAATTGCTGTTATAACGTAATAACTGTGACACGGTTAACCACAAGGCCTGTGGTTTTGGCGTGGAACAGAAATGTGGCTCTGTGGGCGCTGAACAAATATATTCTGAATCACAATAATTAACTATTGTCAGAATCTAGCACTCATGGCCAATTGTGGTGATTGTTGTGTATTGTTGTTGTTCTGTGGAAGAGAATCTCTGGCCTTCAGGGTCCCCTATTGCCAAGCCGGCTACATCCGCGAATGGCTCCAATTGCTTATATAAGCTGACAACTATGGCCTCGAAGGTCCTTACCCTTCGAGATACATTCTGGTTCTGATGCCCTATCTAAATACTGAGGTCCTCCAGTGACCAAAGTTCCACTGTGACTCAGTGCAATTTTGGAGCCTTCGCTGGCGCAGCCTCCCTGGCAAGCCTCACAACAGTAAGTCATAGTGCCAATCAGGGGGTCAGGGGTGTAACCCTAACCCCCTCAGGGTGCTAGGGGTGTTCAACGTGTGACAATAACCCTTTTCCCTCGCCGTTTCGGCCACATTTCTGTTCCACGCCACGCCACAACCACTGGTGGCCTACCGTGTCACAGTGGTAGAGGCCCCCAAACTGGGTCCTCGTAACTCCACCGCCATTTTAGACCCGTGGCAACTATAGCCGAGGCAGCCCAGAACTGTGACCCCCTCGCTCAGTCTGGCTCAGTCTAGCCCAAGCTAAGGCGGTAACCGCTCAGTTCCGAAGAAGGAAAGGGAAATTCGTGGTTTCGATTTTAGGGTCGTGAACTGGCTGTTTCCTACTGTACCACGACCAACAGAAGTAGCTTGGCACGCAACTTCATCGTCAACACCCTGATTTGTCTGGAGGTCATCCTTCATCTCGCGGTCAAAGATTATCTCCTTCCACAGGGACCGCAGTAGTCTCATATCGAGCCATGTTTCGTACACACCGCTCAGCAGCATCGGCCCCGCGAGCGCGAAGCAGATGCAAAGCCATCCGATGGCATCAACCGCCGCAAGGGCGAAAGCGGCGAGGAGACGGATCTGATACAGCAAAAGGGCCCTGCTATTCGGGCACTCATACCCCCAGGGTTAGGGTTATGCATCGCCCAGATTATATCACATTCAGGCCACGCCCAACTCATTCATTACCACTACAATAGAATGATCATATTGTGCAGTGATCTACACCTTTAATTGATAATATAACTAATTCTATATGTTTTCTATGGGCCTTGCTTGTGACTGGACTAAATAAGCAACGTAGTAGTAGTTAAACAGAAAGTCCTTGGAAATCGCGTTTCTGGGGCTAAGCTAACAATGTAGTAGTAATCAAACTAAAGGACCTCGGAAATGGCGTTTTTAGCCATCATTCACTGCTGCAGTTACCTTAGTTGTTGGTTTCACCACTTGGCCACTTCTGGTCGTTTTCACGAGCGGTTTAAGAACAGTTTCAACCTCTGACACCAAAGTTTTAATAACAGTCCTTAACGCCACCCGCTTCTTTAATCGAGTAGTTTGTTTCTCTAAGGTAAGAAGTAGTAATAGGCGTGAATTTCACAGTATTATTCTTATTCTTCTAGGTATTTCCTCCTTACTTAGCCTTAGGCGCCTCCTCCTCCTCTGCCCCAGGCGAAGGCGAGCGTATAATCTCCCACGCTGACAGCCGTCGACAAATACTAGGTTTTAGCGTCGTTATTGCTATCGCTCTCGCTGTGGTGGTCTTGGGCCTTATGGTCGCTTGAATTGGTAAAGCCCCCCTAAGTCTCTGAATCGCTGGAATCGCTGGAATCGCTCAAATTGACCGCAGGGGCTGTAAGGAAGGCTAGGCTCAAAGATCGGATCTTAATGGCGTTGTCAATTGAACTGCCATGGTGTAAGGTCTGCCCCGCATTGGCTGGTATTGTTGCGACCGCCACGGATAGTGACGGTTGGACGCGTAAATATACAGGGATGATTACAAAGGCTTAAAAGCAGTTAAAAATGGCTAGTTTACCTATACAAAACGTGCTAGATTGATGCGGCAAGGCGTTGTTGATTGGCAGGGTAGTTGTGTGGTGTCGGCCGATTGCAGAGAGTGGCAGGGTTGGTGACTGGGGATGTGTGGCATGGAAAAAAATCTTATGTGGGGCCATACATAACCCTAACCCTTCAGAGGTATGAGTGCCCCAATAGCCAAACAATGAGTGCCCGAATAGTAGGGCCCCAGCAAAAAGTCGAGCAACCGGTCGGGCGACGGGCTGAAGACCCACGGTGGGATCGAAAGCTTCCGTTTCCGTGGGATGTTCAAACAGAAGGCTAGGCATGGCAAGATGAAACCGACCAGCGGCCCGATCCACTGGGTGAGATTGCCGCGGTGAGACAGTTGCCAGCCAGCCATTGCAGGAATCCCGGCACCACGAGTAGGGAACGCGAACGGCGGGTGCCCCGCTCATGTTCCCGTCCAGCTGCGCGCCGCACGGGAAAGCGCCGGCTCCTTTGGCGGCGTAGCTGGCGAAATCGAAAGGGATAACCGCTGTTGCGCCGGGAAATGGTCGCGAGCTGTATTCGAGCGTGCCATTGTCGCGGCGGCCGACTTGAAAGGAGGCATTGAGCCAATCTGGTCAACCACTCTGCCGGATCTGGACACAAGGCTCTGACACCCCAGACAGACACCAGATGTGTGGAGGCTTGACGCTTGAGCCCATCTCTGGCTCAGCCGCAAATTGACGTTTTTCTCCCGAAATTGGCTCTCCATTGGCCATGTTCCGCCACATTTGTCGTTGTGGCGCCCCATCTCCTTGCAGCTCATCGCTAGTTCCCCCTCTGGGGTTGCATTCATGCGGCTCTGCAACTGCAAGCTATCACGTTTGTGATGCAGTGTCTGTTCGAAGGGGGAAGCGAGGTGACGCTTTTGGGAACAGAGCTGATTTTCGTTCCAGAAGATGTCGGTCTCCTTTCTTATTGCAGTTTGTTATTCCAGTACTACATGGCAACAACGAAATGAAGAATCAGGGCTCGTTGGGAGGCTACTATAGAGGTGTCAATCCAACCCACTATCAATGAGATCAACGGACCACATCTTATTCATTTCCAAGATGCCATTGACCACCTATTTGGGGAAATAGGGAAACTAGTATTCTCAAAGGCCCTGGAGATGGAATCGCGCCGGACGAGAAGATTCTCTCCAACATCGGTCTTTCCCGAGAACGCATTCTCGAGCGACAAAGCCCATAATGCCAGCACCGGATATAATAACTCGCACCCGGAAATGCTCTCACGACGGTATGAAATAAGGTTGCTCATGATTGGAAGCTACAATGGAGCGGCGAAAACATCCAAAAGGTCCACCGGTCCGGCACCCTGACTCACACCACCTCCTGGTACAAAGATCTTCCCCTCCACCGCAACTGCGTAGGTCCCATGTCTCGGCACCTTCATGGGCGCGAGTACCTCCCAAGTATCCTTAGCGGCATCAAACACCTCGACCTGGTTAAAGACCCCTTTCGAGCCCTCGACCGGGTTTCCTTCCCCGCCAAATACATACACCTTCCTGCCTAGCTTCGCAGAGGCCACCCCTCCTCTCGGCGTTGGCATCGCACCCTTCATCGTCCTCCAACCGATATCAAGCCTCCCTAAACTCAGCGCCAGCACGCTCCCCTTGACGTTTTCCTGTCCGTGATCCCGTCCGCCCAGAACATACAGCCGCGTATCCACAACAGCCGCGCCAGCATGATCTCTCCGTTCCGGCATCCGCTTCGCAGTCTCGGGCAAGGTGGTGACCCACTTCCCCGACACCGTATCGAATGCAGAAACCGTATCCACCGTTTCTTGCTTCCCGCCTGCCACCGGCTCGAGAACAGACATGCCCCCCGCCAAAACGATCAGCTTGTTGTAGACACCAACCGCTGCGCTACCTCGCGCTTCCGAGGCGGGCATCGGCTCGAGCGCTGACCATGTATTAGAAGCGGGATCGTACACCCACGACTGCGGAGTCCCCTGCCAGGCACCGTTTGCTGCAACCTCTAATCCTCCCAAGACGTAGATCTTGCCATCAATAGAGGCCGCGTTGGGATGATTCAGAGCCACGGGCAAGGGGGCTAGCGTTGTCCAGGTGTTGCTGGGGATGTTGTACAGTTGGACCAGGGAGGTGGTGTTGGTAACTACTCGACCGGTTTCTGTGGCGGTGGGGATCACACCTCCGATGATGGCGAAGCAGGAGGAGTTTAGCACCACTGTGGAATGCTCCTGGCGTGGAAACAGGGGTATTGGTGCCAGGGTTGACCAGGTCCCGACATCTGGCTGGCGGGCGTGGAGCGAGAGTGAGAGGGCTGACGAGGTCAGGATTAGAGGCAATGGAGGAAGCTTCATCATGGGATGGATGGAGCTTTGGTAGGGTGGGTTTTACTTGAAGCGTCAAGTTGTTGACAGTCCAAAAGTCGTCTTGGATACAGCGAATAAAGATGTAGATGGGACGAAAGGGGGAACATTCTGTAACGGTATTGACATACATATTAATACTACCTAGGTTTTTGGAAGAACAGTACACCCATCGGGTTTGCAGCGGGGCTTGGCCTGGCGGAGGCCGAAGGGACGGATGAAGCGAAGCCGGGCGGGTATTGCGAATCCCTGTGACTCTTCTTGGCTGCAATTCAGATGGTCATTTTCCCACTTTCAGCAGTTAGGCGTGTTGTGTGGGCTCAGCAAAACCACGAATACTTTTTGTACCTTGCGTGCATGGAGGTATGTCTTTTTGCTGTTTGGTCCTTGATCAGCTAGAACCGCACGACATATTGGACGCCTATAAATTTGGCTTTCAGGGCTGTCCTAAGTTTTTCTCCCAGCTTACGTGCATTCCCACCGGCCGACATAAAAATGGAGTTGATGATTGGCGCGGAATCAGCCGCTTAAACGAGATGTTGCTGGAAAATAGGCAAATCCGTCTATAAATGCAAATTACATTACCATTGCTTGGCCCTGCAGGGTGAAGTCCGAAGCTCTCCACTAGTTTCCAAAGGAAGAAGAATAGATCGTCCCCGGACACCCACCGAGCACAACAGAGCTTTAGAAAAGGCTGAGTTACGATGCACGGTGCTTATTATTCTTCGCAATCATACGCCCCGATGACCGCCGTATGCATGGCGAGACTTCATGGTCATGAAATCAATTTCAACAAGACACAAAGCAAGAGCATGGGCCCCCCAAAGCGACCCTCCTGTCGTTTTTTTCTCACTAACTCTACCTAGCACCTTCATCGACCTAAGCCACACTTCCCATTACGCCAAAAGATCAAGAAGGGTTATGTGTTGGGAGACAACATCGGCATTTGGGTTTCCGCATGGGACTTGAATCGTCCGGAATCGTAACTGTGACAAAAATCCCTGGCCGGTTCGAGTCTTCCCAGGATAGGGAGTTCCTGTGCTACGGCCGAATAGTTGACACGGATTCAAATGAAGGGAGACGAACCGAACAATACGCGATCCACTCACCCAGATCAAAAGCCTTGCCGGGGCCAGTGCTAGCCGTACCTGTCGAGTTGGGGCTAAGTAGATATTGAGGCATAGCTATTACCTTTCAAGACAGCTTGAAAGAACTTGAACATGTCGTAATAGTTTATAGTTTGCGTAGCGTACTTGAGTGTCACTGTGCCACAAGTCATTAAAATCTCAGACATCTGCCTGTTATCCCGCTAAATTGGAATTACATTCTAACAGCATCTGTCAGATAAACAGCAACTACCACTGCATAAGAATAATGAACGTTCTGCGCTTTTTAGTGCAGCGGTAGTTTGTAACAGCATCCCTTCAGGTGGCAGTGTGCCGTTTGTGTTATGGGGACGTTAAGAAAGGGTCAAATGGAAAATATTGGACACAAATACAATGTAGAAATTAAATCAGGCATCCGTGGCTCTGCCGCCTTGATTTATCAGCTTTAAACTCACCCTAATTTCAGTTTACCACCGATTTTGTCCTCCTTTGACTACACGTCCTGAGAAGGCACTTTCGCCTAAACCTACATTCCATAGCCTCGCGCCATGTCGTGACGAGCACGTCGTCAAGCTGCATGATGATGTCGGAGCCGATTGAGCTCTGCAGGATAATGGAGTGTTCGGGCGTCAGTAGCATGGGCGTGCCATCGTGCGGCGAGAGGAATCGCACGCCCTCCTCTGTGATAGTGGCCAGCTTGAGCAACGAGACCACCTGGAAGCCGCCGCTCTCAGTTAGGTTGTGCTTCCGCCCTGTAGCTTGTGGGCGGCGCTGAACGCAAACATATAGGAGCCGAGGCCAGCATCTGACTGATACGGGTGAGTCGAGCTTAAGGAAAGAACATGAGAGGGAGCTGCTCGTACATGGCTCGTCGTTTTCTCTGGACGAGAGCTTACCCGCTCAGCATCGCCGAGGCGATGCGCTTCTGCTCCCCACCAGACGTCAGCACCTCCTTCCCCGGAGTGACGCGGGTCGACGGCAGAATACACAAGACTCTCAACTTTGAGGCCCAGTTCTCGTCCCTTGTGCCGAGTTTTGGTCCCGAAGAGTTCCACAAAGCCCGACCATTCTCGACACGGCCTCTCGAGGCTGCGTCCCTACGGACTTCGAGTGAGCTGGCCCCCAGCACCGACTCGCCACAACACACAATGGCGTCATGGCCAGAAAGCTGGGCTGCGCCAGATCGAGGTCCACGAGGTCAGGAAGGACAGTTACTTCTGGCCACTATCCGTCTCCTTGGGGGACATGCGGCCCGAGTCCCCGCTCGCCGCCCTGAGCGCTGTAGTTTTGTGATCTTGTACCAGGTAGCGGTCCGTGGTGAGCAGAGGTTACGATCATGGGCTGTTGGATCGGGTGGTCAGTCATTGTAGTGAAGAGAAGAGGGAGGAAGGAGGTTTGTGCTCCAACTATCATGACAAACATCTCGTCATGCATCGCCACACTAAGCATCGAGGTAGCGGTGCAGTCGATGACGGCGAAGCTGTCAGAACTTGACGAGTTTCATAGGTGACTGCTGGCTGGTCGCGCTCTCGAATGCCTTGTTGGATGTGGATGTCGGTTGTCTCGGTATTCTCCTTGGTGATACTTATCCGTCTCGACCAAAACAGCTTACAGCTGCTTTATAATGACGATAGACGGCACCGACCACAGTTGCACCGGTGACTCTGAGTTTCGTGGGGAGGCCATCCAAGAGGGCATCTTATTTCGGCAGCTTGGGTAATGGTACCTAGTATTCCACAATCCACAGCGATGCATGGACGCACGCTGACAAAACCGAAGAGCCATAATTACAGATAGAGGGAGCAATAATTGATAGTCAAGAAATTACACACCGACTCCAACACCTTCAAATCCACTAAGTCCACCATGTAGTGCTTTTGACATTATCCTCAAGATGTCCGACAACATGAGGGTCTCGACAAGAAGCATCGTTCCCGAACGCATCCTCCTACCAGGCTGCTGACTTTCTCCGGCTATACCATTGACCTCGTTTCCAAAACTGTTTCATCTTGCCCCTGGTGATTCTGCCAAGGCGACGTCGACGACGGGGGAAAGTATCCCGTCGGTTGCGGCGATGCCACCAAAGGAAATTCTTCTTCCCCATCCAGTCTGAGCCGTAGGCCTAACCCGTCGTGATCGTCCTTTAAGACGGCTTTTACCCTCTTGCCCGCGACCTCCATGGCGGCAACCGTGTCCAAATTCCCATGGCAACTGGTGCCTCCCGCGAACCCATGATACAGCAGCGCCAGTTACGAGTTCTTCCAGATCGGTTCCCCTCGGGTCCGCATGACCGTCGCGGCGAAAAAGAAAGCAAGAATCCGGGGTAAAATGCGTAGCGCTTGTTGATGCTGAAGTGGATTTCATTGTGCCACACTTCCCCAAACACATAAGCTCTCCCGGGGGTGCCGCCAAAGCTTGATGAAGGAATGTGGTGTATGTGGTTAGTCATAAAGGAGGCAACGTTTGTCATGTGCCTTTGCATGACATCGTCGAGTCTCTTGTCTCTGTCGCTCTTCCAACTCTAGTAAAGGATATCTGTCTCTTCGTCGTCACTCTCTAGCAGGGTGTTGTTGCTTCGGTCTTTGTCTACGTACCAGCTAGTCAAGTGCCCGCTCATGAACCTGCTGAGAGAGTTTTGCAGAGCGCGGTGGGCTCTCCAGTCAATGGTAAAATTGCAGGGCCTTAGCTTGGCCGCCTCCGAGGAGCTGGTATTGAACTTGTACAGTTCAGGCGTATCCAGTGAGATGTCCTCCTCCTGGCCGAAACGCACGGTTTTGGAGCTCGAGCTATGCACAGGAGAGCTATTTTCGATGCCAATTCCGTTTGTGATGGTGTAGTTGGGGTATGATTTTACGGCCCAGTACAGAACGCATGCTGCGGCCTCGAACGTGCCGTTCAAGCGCCCAATGACCCCGACGTGGAGGATGAGAGGGAGGTTACCAGGGAGGTTGCTGAACATGCTCGTTTTTGGAATCGAGGGTGACGAGCAGATCCGGAGCTTGCGGTAGATCTTTTCGCTGTCTACGACAGAGACGTCTGGATATATTTGCCTGCTTCGATACAGCCCAGATGGCCGATTCCTGATCATCGACCAATGCCCAATCGCATGTTGCCGCTACTCCTAATGTCGCCACATCAGTCTAGGTGCAGTTACTAGTGGAACATTTGACATTGACAGAGCTACCACGTATATCTGCGGATGATATCCAATAGAACCATCCCGACTTAATTGAAGTAATCATGCGAGGAGATGCTTCAAGGTAGTCTGAGACGCTTTCCTGGTCCGCCTCGATGAAGTAATCGTACCGATTCGCAACGGGAAATTAACCGTCTGGCCGCGCTTCCCTGGTCTCTCCTTGTGCCGCTAACAGCTCCTCCGTGGTCCGGGAGCTTGCTCTGATCTCGTGGCTGATTCCATTCTGGAAGAAGGGGTCTGAGAAAAGTGTGGCGAGGATGATGACCGCACCAAGCGTGACATGACGGCTGCCAAAAGAGAGTTAGTATGGCCCCTTTGAGAGTTGAGTTCGTAAAAGACACTGACAAAACCCCTTTGGACATCAGCAACCCAGTGGCGCCAGAAAATCCCCGCGTTTCTCGGTCAATGGTCTCGAGTTGCTTGATCTTCTGTCCACGGCGAAAGTAGTGCCACTTCAGCTAGCCCATGGCCGCCGCAGTGGGAACTGTGATTAAACTTCTCACCGCGACGGCGATGAACGCGACGAATGACGGAATGTTGGCGAAAATGAGGCTCAACCGAGAGGCGAGGTTCATTTTCAAAATGAGGACCAATTTTGGCCATCTTTATATATGGGACCAATTCTGGGCCCACTTGGCTAGAGTTGAAGCAATTGAGCATGATGCGGCGTAGCGTGCCAAAAATGGTACGTAGCCTGAGCAAAGGTGAGCAAGCCTGAGCAAAGACTGAGCCGAGCCTGAGCCGGGGTGAGCAACGTCACGTGCGCGAGGTACGAAAAAGGGAATATTTTGTGCCCAGATTCGTCTTCTGTAACATAATTTATTTGAAGTCGGGCCAAGAAGGGTTCGAGTTGAAAGGTATGTGGAGCAAATAAGCCTTCCTTATACCATTTGTTTTTTAATCCAACATCGTGTGTCCCTCATTTCTGACATTAATAATAGGTAATTCGCGGCATGTCGAGCCGAACATGCATACATCAACATTGATCCGTATGCGTAATGATAGCGGAATTCAGCAATCTTGACATGGTGATAAAAAAGGGGTCTCCCCTGCTCGGAGGAGGCCACCTTGCTACGGGATAAGATCTGTCATCCAAACTTCTCGTTCAGTCACTGACGATCAGCAGTGCCATCGTCATATTACCCTCCAACTAGAATAGTCCCCTACTTTACCCTCCCCCTTCCCCCAAAAATCAACTAGGACTAGGATTCCACTTAACCCCCTTAACACAAGCATCATCCACCTCCGCCGCACTCACATTCCTCTGCACCACTCCCCCCGCCCCAAACCTCACCAAATTCCTCCCCTCCCCATCCCCATACGCCGGCCACCCCCTCCTCCTCAACCCCTCCTCCGGATCCTGCATAAAAGCCAACACATGGTCCTGCAGCGCCTCCGCCACCCTCCGCTCAAACCCCGTCACCCCCTCCACCATGGCCTTGACCCTCCCCGGCGTCGGCGTGTCATACGTCCCAAAGATCAGCGGGATGTCCGCGGCGTGGTACGCGCCCATCCACGGCAGGGGGGTGATGCTGCTGAAGTTGCCAGCGAATTCATACCGGTAGGTGGTGAGGCCGCGCTTTTTGCGCAGCGCGGTGGTGTTGCTTGCGAGGCAGACGAAGATGGACACCGTCCCGGCGTCGATGGTGGGTTGGTAGGGTCCGTCGGTGATGTTGGAGAGGGGGTAGCGGGAGAGGGTGGAGACTTCGTTGGAGGTGGTGGACACCAGGGCGGGGATGGACGGGAGATGGCCCCCCAGGTCGCGCGTGGTGTAGTTGAAAAAGACGATTTTCTCGTCTGGGGCTGGCTTGAATTGCATGGTCGGCTTGGTGGCGTTGTCTTTGTACTGGCCGACGAAATTCTGGATGAGGGACATGGGCACCTGGCGCATGCACTCTACCTCTGCGAGGGGGTCGGAGGGGAAATCGCAGCCGAGGTTTTTGGCGACGAAGGTAAAGTTGCTGTGGGTGGGGTCTGCGGCGGAGATGTTCACCATGGCCGTGCCGGACTGCATGAATAGCGATGCGGCGAGGGGTTCCTCGGGGAACGCGTGCGCGACCATGTCGACGGCGACGCCGCCTGCGGACTGGCCCCAGAGCATGATGCGGGAGGGGTCGCCGCCGAAGGAGGCGATGTTGGCGTAGACCCACTCGAGCGCCATGCGCGCGTCGAGGATGCCGAAGTTCTGGGTGTCGAGGCCGGCGGCCCAGGGGAACCCGCCGATGTTGACGCGGTAGTTGGCGGTGACCACGATGTGGGACTGGGTGCGCTCAACCCAGTTCGCGGGCTGCTGGTAGGGGACGTCGACGCCGCCACCGACGAAGTCTCCGCCGGGGAGGAAGAGGGCGACGGGGAGCTTGCGGGTCTCAGGGGCGGAGAGGTTGGCTTTAGTGGGGGTCCAGATGGCGAGGTACAGGCAGTCTTCGGAGGAGGCTTGGGCCATGGCGCCGTCGGTGAAGGGCTGGCCGTAGGTGCGGATGGCAAAGTCGGTGATGTTGGTGGTCCACACGGTGAAGTTCTTGGACATGTACTGCGGGCAGGACGGCGGGAAGCGCAGGGAGAAGGAGTGCCGCGCCGAGGGCGTCACGGCGACGGGGGGCATCCATCGCCGCTTGCCGATGGGGGGCTGCGCGTAGGGGATGCTGCGGAATTGGCGGACGTGGGGGAAAAGGGTGGCGTCGATGAGCCCGGTGTAGATGCCCGAGGAGGTTTTGACCGTGAGCTGGTCCTTGGCGCTGTCGGCGGCGAGGACGCTGACGGAGGCGCAGAGGAGCAGCTGAAGGAGATATCGGAGGGATGCCATTGTTGCGGTTTGGGAGGTGGATGCGCAACTCGGACGGTCAGGGAGGAGGAGGAGGAGGTCGACGACGCACGCCGAGGGGCATTGCCGCGGCGTGGGCAGAGTGTGTTCTTATTATCGCGAGAGTGGTCATATTACATGCCCTTTTGAGAAGCGCCGGTAAGCTTTCCGGTGGTGTGTCCATCTGCCATGTGGACGGTCTTCGCCAAGCCGAGAGAAGAAGGTCGACAAGCTTCGCTGGGCCGCATCTGCGGTAGCACGTATCACGCGCTGGTAGGGCCCGGCTGCACGGATGGCTGGCGAGATGCGGGCAGAGTCGCCATTGGTTTTGGCCTCCAACGGTATTCGAGCCCGGCGCACCTGGGGTTGGATTGCTGGTATCTGTCATACCTTGTGCCGCCGATCGGCTCCTCTTCCGGCTAATATGCGACGACTAATATGCGTCGTAATGAGGAGCATCCTGGTCGCATTCGAGACCGAGGACCTATTTTGCGAGGGTCTTAATACTGATTTTTATGGGAGTTGGACCGGGTATTGGTCTCCGGAGAGGCGGAGAGTAGAATGAAGCTGGGAACTGGGGGGCTGGGGAGAGTGTCGATCTGTTGTGTTACGTCCCGAGGCCGGCTTGCTGGTGACGGTTTGATTGTGAGTTGCCCCTTTCGGCGAAAGGGACTTCTATGTATAATTTTCTTCCCATACAGCAAAACGGATATTGGCAGGCCGACCAATAATTCCCATGTTGCAGCAGACGCGATGGGTGTCTCCGACCCAAGTACACCAAACTCTCACACGGTGAGTCTCAAGGGCCAGCAACCTCCCCACTAAAACTCACGATAGCTTCAACCACTTCCTCAGGGATGCTCAAGAACGGCGAATGCCCCGAGTCAAGCCGAATCACCCTGTCGAACTTTCCGACCTGCACCATCGCTTCCTGAAACGCAGGCGCCAGAGTCTGGTCCTTCTCACAAAGGAGATACAGCTTGGGCACTGTGATATCCGACTCCAGAAAGGTCGGAGCTGTGCTGAGACTCTTGTGCGAGTGGAATTTGCAAAGCGAGGCGAATGCTGCGTCCGCCTTCTCCGCGGGGAGGTCGCTGTAAAACAAGGGTTTTACTATGCTTTCGGTGAGGGAGATAAGTCCGTCCTACCAAGTCGGTCAGCTTCTGTGTCGTTGGATTATGTCGTCCCTCTAGTCCAGGCCAGCCGTGGGAGGTACGACAGGTGAGTTGATGCAAGCTTAGCATGAGATGAATGTCAGAGACAAACCTTTGCAATCCTCCCCTCCATCAACGGTAGATCTCCCTCGCCCCCCTGAATGTTCTTGCCCCTCACTGGAAACGCAAACCCTGCTACCCAAATCGCCCCGACAACGCCCCCGGCAAGATTTCTCGCGACGCGCTCCGTAGTAGTCTGTCCCTGAATACACGCCGTCGCGACCATGGAGCCGTAACTATGCGCGACGATGATCGCTTCATTCCCGGCATCTAGGAGCGGGAGGAGCTGTGCGTGGATGGCTTGGACGTCATCAAGTGGTTTCGAGTCACGGGAGACGTTGGTGTCGCCGCAGACGACGAGCGGGACGCTGAGGACTGTATAGCCGCGGGATTGAAGGGGATTGATGATATCGGCATAGTGGCTTGGTCGGTGGAAGGCACCGGGGATGATGACGATGATGGATTTGGGTGTCTGAGGCGTCATTTTGGGACGGTGACTCGAATGATTTCGTGACAGAAGTGAAAGGTTTCCTCGACGCCGTCAAGTTAGGGAGCGACGATCAATTCCTGAGTGGGTCCGGCGGTGTGCGTATTCGTGTGACGCCTACTATTTCTAAGCTGGCGAATGAAACCGTCGGAAGCGGCGGATACACCGGACGGAGATCACTAGCGTCGTGCATATTTCTGCTGTGTAACTTCATCTGACTGCGACGTGCCGCCCAAGAAGAAACCTTGATCCAAGTAAACGGAGCGTCTATTCAATGAGAGAAAGTCTTGTGTCCAAATCGGTTGCGCCAGGTAAACTCAGAACTCCACGAAACTTACCTACCTTAGCCAACTAGCCATTTCCTTTCCCCTTCCTACTTCCCACCCTTTGGTTTCCTAACCTTGCACTTATGACAAAGAACCTGCACCGTCTTTGCTACACTAGGAGTACTATCTTTGTTGAGCACGAAAAACATCCAGTACCCGGGGATTGCAACTCCGGCGCTCTTTGGGATCTCTACCGAGTACTGGAACTTGATCTTGGAGTCCTTGGCGGGCGTGACTTTCAGCTTGATCCGTCTCTGGTCATTGTTGACCGTGTGCGTGGCCCCACCGTAGCGAATCAGACTCGCATCTGTGACTTCGCTGTCGGCGGTGAATGTAAGACGGGAGCCAAGGTGGACTGTTTTCTCGACTTGGATGATGACTGGTCGCAGCCGGGGACGGCCATTGCGGAGCAGGTACGGCGGGGTGTAAATCTGCGCGTCAAAGTGGTTCACACTGAGCGCCGTCGAGGTCGTGAGACCGCCGCCGCCAACGAGGACTGTGGCGTCCTGCAGGAGGAGCGCAAAAGAGTGGTAGGTACGCGGGATAGAGTTTGGAGCCATGGGGGTCCAAGTTCTCGAGACGGGTGACCATGTCTCTGGAGTGAAGACGGCCGTATCGTCGCTCCAGGGCTCGCCTTTCTCCATTCCCCCCGCGACAAATGTTTCGCCGTTGGGGAGAACGACAGCGTTGAGGAAGGTGCGTGCCTTGTTGAGTTTCTGCACAGGGGTGACGGTGGCATTCTTGTTGGTTTCGTTGAGTGTGATGATAAATGCATTGCGGGATGCGGGCTTGCCGTAGGGTATGGAATGATCATTGCGACAATAGTATTCGTACTGGGGCGCACCGCCAGCCGTCAGGATCTCGCCTGCCTCCGCATCGTACATGACGGCGATACCGCACATGGCTGCCTGTTTCTCGCGTACTCCGGCAGGGTTGAGTGCGCCGCCCTTAACGGTGGTGTTGATCCAATGCATATCCGGCGCGGGCCCGGCGTGGAATACGGTGTTGTCCTTCCAGCCCAGCAGCCAGACGTGGTTGTCACCGCGGTATTTGGGGTAGCCGTCCCCCTCTGACCGGATCCTTTCGGAAAGGCAATTATCGAGCCTGTCCCATGTGTCGCGGGATGGATCGTACAGCTCGGCAGGCCGTGGTCCGGGCTCGTCCTCTGGGCCGTTCCAGCTACCACCGATGACAAAGATGCGGCCATCAGCGGTGGTGGTCGAGCCCTGGTAACCTCGCCCACTGTTCATCGTTCCGAGGCTGTTCCATGTCTTGTCCCTAGCGTTGAATGTGCTTGTCTTCGTGGATGACGGTCCACCTCCACCCGTGATTATCATGCTGCCATTGACGTCGAAGGCCATGCCCGGGCAGAACATGTTGTGCTGTGTCTCATTGACGTTCCTCTCGCTCACGGTTTCGCTACCTTGTTCCCAAGTCGCAGTCCAGGTTGTATTCTCTACTGGGGCTGACCCACCATCATGCGAGTCCGAGGAGAAGCTGACGACGATGTTGGTGAAAGGGTCGATGAACACGCCCACGGGCACGGTGGGGAAGTCGATGGTGGGTCCCCATACACCAAGGCTGCCGTCGTTGGGCCTGATCGACGGCACAACCCAGAAATCGACCTCTGCTATGCTGATGAATAGCTTGTCCTGGGCTGCAGATTTAGCCTCGAGACGTACGTAACGGGCTGTTTGCGGCTCGAAAATGGCGAATTTGGCTGCGGCACTGGTCAATTATTTCCTCTTGTCGCAACCCTCGCCTTCTATTTCCATCCCATCTAGTGTAGCAAAATACTGACGTGATTGATCGTCATGCCATGTGCCGAATGCCACAGAAGAACCCCAGTTACGGCCGTCTGAGCTAAGGGTAATCCTGTGAGCGGCAACAGAGCCTCCGTTTCCCCACCCAGGGGAGGGAACCATGCGAAGCGCGTGCACATTGAATTTCTCTCGCAAGTCAATTGTTATGTTGTGATATCCAGTTTCGCTGGACTTGCTCTTCCAAGACGTGTCTCCCTTGCGATCAACCGCCTTCTTGCAGTTTTTATCGTCTTTGGAGCCGTCGCATTCCACTGACCATTCAAACTCTTGACCTATCGGGTTGAGGAACGGTGCGCCGAAGGACGGGGCTGCTGCTTCCATTGCTCGGATGGGATTATGTGTTGCCGGACCCAGGACGGCCTGGATGTCTCCATGGTATTGGCCACTGCGGCGCCCAGCTGGACAACCTGACGGCGCAGCGTCGTCGTCGATGCCAACAGCGGAAAGCACGAACAGGGCAAGGGCTAGACCTAAAGTCTGGACAGATTTCCAAGCCATCTTGCTCAGCGCAGGTAGGATTGAACCAAGATAAAGATACTCCCGGCTTCAATGCTGCAATAATTGTTGAAAATTGACTGGCGAGGCGGGCGGCGGACAGAGCATATGACTGAAGGTCTGCTCTTGCCGCTTGGGAAGGCTCCCGTCTTATTATTATGTTGTTCCTTCCATTTCCCCGCTCACGTTCGCATGGGATCTGCTCGCCTTTACCTGCTTCCTCTGGCTGCCTCTGTCTATCGAATCATTAGGTACACCTGCTATCCTTTTGCCCATCGGCCGGAGAGAAACATCCGCGTGAGGCGGGCAGCCTGAGCATTCCTTCGGAAGTGACTAACCACAAACATAGGAGCGCCAATCGCGCAACACCGCATTCTCGGCGCTTATTGGACAATGAGAAGGGAAATCACCCTGCAGCTGGGCTCAAAGCGCGGTGGCTTGTTTCAACTGCCAAGATCGGCAATGGATGAGGCATTTTTGCCAAGCCACCGCTCCGGAGCCTGCTGAACCGGAGGTTCTAGCCAAGTCTCCGACCCGGATCGGGCCAGTGAGAAGCCAAGGCTTGGCACCCCGCCCAACGGTTGGATTCGCTTGACCGCATTGACATGCCGGAAGCCAACGAGAGCCGCAGTTATGTCAGCTGCCGTGCAGGTGCTCCAACCTCCAATATTCGTGTACATGCAGTTTGTGGCTTGCTGAGCTCTGCGAGTTTCGGCAGACGTGCTTATTGATGGTTGGAATAAATGGTCCTTAAGAGCTTGAAGTTTTGTGCTCGAGTATGTAGACATTAAGATGGTCAAGGAAACTTGCCCCATCTTTGAGAGCCGGGCCTGCCATCCTTATGCAACCTTCAGAGAAGTCTGCAGCGTTTCTCATCTCACAAAGGCTGGGTTTTTGACTACATGCTCTGCTAACCGGGCCGGATGGGCCCCGGGTTTAGTTCAGCCCACCCAGGCAGGAGTAACCCCTCCGCGACCTCGAGTTTTGGTACGTGCCCTGGAACCTGAGTGGCTCGTTCCGCGCTTTGGCTGCGGCATCTGCTGTGCATTTCAGGTTACTCGAAAGAGAAACGCATTTGGAAAGAACTTTGATCGGTTAAGGCGCCTGGTTCGGTTCTTATAGCCACGCATCATCTTTCTTTCTCTTTTTTCTTTTTTGGAAGACATGCACCCTGTGGATGCTTCAACAGGATGCTGGTTTGGCAGCACTGAGTGCAGTCAATGTCTGTCAATCTATGACCCATCATCGCACTCGTGTCTGCCGAACTCTTATCAAACTACTTTCAGATTCCAATGATCTTGTGCGAAATCGAGCGCAGGGACCTGGAGGCCAACCCCGATTTTCCAAGGCTACCTGCCAATCCGCCGGGCTACTAGATCAGAAGTGATACCCTTCATCTGTGACGAGAAACGGCTGGACAACGTTCTACCGGTTGTCTGTGAAACCTTGCCTACTTTTCTTATCCCTAGCAAACATTCCATGTGTCATATAATGTGCAACCCACGGTGTCTGCAAGTATTGAACGGGGCGTTCATGCATGGTGACGTCGGCTGGTCTCCGTCAAACGCTGAAAGAGGTCGTCTCTGACAACGAGAATGGACAGTTTATAGGTAGTTAGGTACCTGTAAGACTCGAGGGATGACAAAGAAAGCTATCGAAGCGCCAAAATTTAAGATGCCGAGGTAGATAGATTAAGTGTAGAAGTGAAACCATGCTAGAAACGGGAATGATGTACATGATACTGTAAACCCGAACCCTGCTCCTATAACACTATCATGGAAACCACTCCCCCGTGCTAGACTCGGCGCCTAGGCTCTCCGAGTCAACTTTCAACAACTCCATACCGTGTCATCGGCGGATCCAACACCTCAATCTTGAACCCCATGTACTTCCTCGCAGTGAACTTATAGAAGCACCTGAGTTCAGCTATATCCTGCGTTCGAACCCGGCACTTCCAAGCTTTCTCGAACCAATTCATGATAGATCGAGGGTTCCTCTTGCCCCAGCGCACCGAGCCGTCTCTCCTTCTCTCAAACTCATGCCTCAGTCCTTGAACGTGGCCAGCTCGTGTGCAAGGACGCCAGAAAGGTGCTCTCTGTTGTCACCTGCCAGTGCCGGGCTGTATATAACTAGCGTGCGTTCATCGGCGTGATTTTCGTTTGGGAAGAAGGCCATTGCTAGGACATCTGGACCATACAGTGCGTTGCTGTAAACGACTCTAAAGGTCGCCCTTTCGTTGCGGTGGACGAGCTTGAACCGGACGGCGCTATTCTCCCACATCTGTGCAGCTTCGGCGAACTTTCCAGCAGCATATGTGGCGAGGTGAGGGTCTAGAAATGTTTCGGCGCAGATGATGTACCGGATTTTAGAGTAGTGCGTCCATCTGGTAATGGTCCTGTTGTGTCCAACCCGAATCTGGGTTCCGCTCATGTGATTTGTGTAACAATTCGGTGAAGAAAAACTTTGTTTTTCAACGTTAAGAAAACTTTATTTTTCAACGTTACACTCGACGTTAGGAGAACTTTCTTTAAGGGTTGCATGCGTGTCATACCGACACGCCGTTTAAAGTCATACCGCCATACCTTACGGTGAAAAGAAGGTTTAGGCTGGTGAAATAAGCCGACTGATAAACTGGTGCGGTGACGCAACAGGGAAGAAACCACAAAGAGAACCACACCCACAGAACGTCGCAGTCGGCCTAGAAGGCCGACTCCCAGACTACTGGTCCTCCGATCGGAGGGACATAAGTGCAATTGACATAGAAAAACAGATACGTACCTAGTATGGAATAAGACCTAGTTAGTAATAGTGCCTAGTATGAAACGGAGCCTAGCATGGAATAATAAAGGAAACGCGACTGTGGGTTAGGCTATCTTCCTTCGATTAGAGGGCCAGAATGTCACTAGGCTTCTAATAGGAGGTTTTTATAGTGAAATCGTCGGATAATGAATTTAAGAAAGCACGGTTTAAAAAACCGTATGGCGCGGCCCCTTTTTAACAGTAGCACGCGCTAGAGAATGTATCACTATGTTAGTTGTTTTAGGCCATTAAAGAAGGCGTATAGCTGTTAAATTAAGTAATTTATGCGGATAACCATTATATATATTAGTAAGTTAGAGTTTCTTTATGCATTTAGAGAGGCATTTTTTGCTTTAATTACAGAAAAGACATCCAGGGGGGGGTTGCTAGAGCTGGCCATGTGCTGTACGACCTAGAGAGGGTGATATTGAAGCTTGATGTATGTATTCGAACCCTAATACCCCTGGCCTTAAGCCTAACCACAGCATTACCTTGGGTCTCCTAAACACCACATAACCCTTGAGAGGCCACCTCGCAGTCAGCGTTTATCAAAACTCGAATTTCCAACCATTAGGGCAGCTCTCCAACCTCAATGCTTACTGTTGTGGATTGATTAGCTAAAGGTACGATGGCTGTAATGCATGAAGTGGCCCTTTTACGCACAGAGGTCTTAGCACTACGAAAGGCTAATGAGGGCCTTAGTAAGCGATGGAGAGCTAAAAAAACAAGTCTGCGGCTTGGAGGGTCCCTTACTGTACAAGAGACACAGGAGTTACTGGATTAGAGGGCTGTGGCATGTGCGGTAAGCCTGGCCATAATGCACGCACGTGTAAGGAGGCTGCAGAATCGTCTGATTCATCTGTTTCTGATTCAGTTATTGTTATTTTCTAATGTTGTGGTTGTGTAATTGAGGATAGTTGTGGTAGGGTAGTGGAAAATGCACTGTTCGCTTATCTGCACCGCTCGCTAAGAGAACCTGGATTATCTGGTACATCCGAAGTCCATAGGGAACAAACAAGCTGGTTTGGGACCCAAAGGCAGCTTCCAGGACCTACGATAGCGCGATGAACTATGAAAAGCGAGCATCATTTTCCCACCCTGAGCTCGATTTCCCGACCGTACTAACAGCCCTCACGATAATACTGCCAGAGAAACTCAAGCCACCCGTCGATTACCACCTTCTCCAATTCTGGACCATATCATGCTTCTTCAAGATTGCCGAAATTGACGTAACCGAGAGAACCGGAACCCTCATTGGGATGAACGGCGAAACCTGCGGTAGGATACTACTAGACGGATTCGAAAATCTATCGCTTCTAGAGCTAGAGACACCCTCCTACGAAATCATACTCCTCTCGGAATGTCAGAAGCTCTGGCCTTCTTCGGACCACGTCTTGTATGGACACGAGGGCTGGGACTTTAAATCATGTTGCTAGATCGGCAGGGCAAGGGGGAGGTGGCTGAGCGTCGGGGCGTGGGGAGTATATCCAAAGACGCCATCACGAAGGGGTTTCAGCCAGGACCAGTATGGAAGGAGATTTTACTAGCCTGAGAGCCTGTCTTCTCGTCGCTAGAGTACAAAGACTCAAGTGGGTCAGAAAGCCCGGATCAAGAAGGCAGTTCATCCGCTGCGTCTAAGAGTTAACCCTATTATCAGGATAGTCACACGGATTGTTTTCGACCCAGGTTAAGTAAATATCTGAAGAAGTTTGGTAGGATGCGAAGAAGAGTCTGAAAAAACCTAGCACAGTCAGGATTCTATTTCTACCTAAGCAATTCCCCATATGCTCTCCTTCACTCATACCAAAACAACCTCCTGGTCCACCTCATTGTCAAATGTTGTAACCTCCATATCGAAAAATACAACACCGAGGCGTCGATATACCCCATCTCCGCGCCGTTCCAAGGCCAACGTAATTATATCTTTCTGCAGACCATCAGGGCGACGAGAGCTATGATATCCACAGAGGAGGTAGAACATCTCATTATTTTTATAGTTCATGACGAAGTTGGTGCGTGGCAGTTCTGGCGAAAGTATATCCCATGTTGCCGAGATCAACCCATTCCGGTCTTCCTCCGTCATGTCGTGTCCTCTTTTTAGCTTTCCAGTCAAGACAGCTTTGTTGTCCGTGACAACTTTCCAATGTTCTTGTCCTTTCCCACACGGCTCGAAATCTTTCTGAAATTTGACAGGGAAAGTGCGCGACGCCCATGACCATTCCGGCGCACAAGACAAAACCTCTTGCCATTTCTTGTCTCCTGGGTTGGTTTCTATATAGTTGCGGTGCCAGACAACTTGTCGGAGGAAATTCTTATGCCAAATGCCAAAGGCACAATCGTCCTGAAATAGAGGTTTCAGAGAGTCAATGACACCCGTCACCGCAGCAAGCCGGTCCTCCGACAACGACAGCGCCCGTTTTGTATACTCGGATACGAGGTTCTCCCAGAGGTTTTGAGCTTCCCCGACCGACAGGATATATCTCTCTGCCCCGAAGGCCGCTGGTGGGAGACTCGACAAGTCCAGGACGGGTGTAAGTGTGCTTCCAGGAAACTGCTTGCAGTGCTCGGTTTGACAACACCAAACCTGTTCTTTCTCGCCATAGATGATCATCCGCCGGGAAAGAATTTGTTCTTGAAAGGCCCATCCTCTTCTGTTCAAGGGCTTCATAAGGTCGTGTCGACTTAGCTGGCTTCGGATGAGTTGGACTGTGCCTATTTCCCCAGATTTGCAATAGAACGGGAGGGAAATGGTTGAGGACGCAGCTCGTTTGTGCAGGAACCCCTCCGAAACGCTCTGCGCGGATGCGGCCATGATAGTAATGGTGGAATTTCCGTACACCTCGCTCATAACGCCAACCTCGTGCATTTTATCGCTTTCATCGCCTTCTTGGATGATGCACAGCGCATCGATCCAAAGAAATCGGATGCCTAGGCGACGGGTCACTCGGATCGCATCCTTTATTGTCTGCGGGAGCGGGTCGAGTGGAATCTCCCGGGTCATCTCATCTATATTCGCTGCCTTCAACAGAACTGGTTGTGGGCCGCCCCAGCAGTAACTCAAGGTTGCATAGGCGTAGGTTTCAGCGGGTTTCGATATGTGCAGCCTGACTGCCCCGTCATTATGTCGTTCTGTCCCAACATCGATGACACGGGTTGGTAGATGAGGCGGCTCTGGTCGACAACAGATCGGATGATCTTTCATGCAAGCTTCCAGCCAATTTCGGGTGGTGTCGAATGCGAACTCACTCCCCACAGCCGTCATCACGGGCCTGCTTTGAATCCAAGCAGCGGCCGGATCAGCTGAACAATCGTCAGTGTTCATTCTAACCAGTGGAAGTGGAGAGTGAGGTAGGGATTGGAAACCTCACCATGGTCTGCGACGATGGGAAAAAGCTGAGTGCCTCTGACGTACCTGTACCCATCCCCGTAAAACCGCCTGGCGTTAAGATAACGGGATACGTGCGGGTACAAGGTCGGCACTTGGCTCTCACACATTTGCGTGGCCGTCAAGTCATAGAACTTGAAGATAATCGTATCCGAATCTTTGAATGAGGCGTCCTTGTCAGCTTTCCAATGACCCACAAGCTCACTGCATAGAGGACAGCCTCTTGCTGCAGATTGTCTGGTCTCAGCCAAGCTGGAATGTCGATAACCCCCTTCCGAAGCCAGGGCTCGCAGCGCAGCCTCCGTTGACAATAGGCCGGAACACGGCGCGCAAATAGCGCCAATGAGTTCTTGCTGTGTTGCCATGGGGGTGCCCGTGGTTACAAGCAGGGAGGTTGGGTGAGGTCGGTGTATCGAGCGTCCTGGTGGGCTGGCTGGTGATGCGCGAGCTGAACGGATGGCAGGTTGATTGAGGACGGGAAAAAGCTGTTTGCCAATGCCCATGGTGGAGGCCCAACGTCATGCAGCCTGACCAAGAAGGCAAGGCAGCCAATCTCAGCTCGCCAAGCCCTCCAACCACGTGAGTCGCACAAGGCAAGCACGCTGGGGAAGAAATGCGCACACCGCTCTCACGAAACCTCCCTGAGTCACGCACGCAAAGACTCAATCAAGCTTCCCCGGACAAGCAAAGACTCAAGCCCAGCTTCCAAGGAGGTCCAGAATACGGGCTGTTTTGTCAATGGATGACGGGCGAAGTCGAGGTTCTTGGTTACTATGGGAAATCCTTTTGTTCCCACAACAATTTATTGTAAGAAATGAGCCGCTCATGACTCACAATGCTATTCCACCAAATTCTTCCGTCCACTTTCTCTCCGTCGCCATCGAGCAACATACCCATACCTTCAACAGATACTAGTACCACCCCTGCCATTTCCGCAGCTGAGCTGAGCTTCTTCCCGTTCAATCCTGCCCTAGGAATTTCCCCTGCTTTTCCGGGTTCATCTCGCGTCCTAGCACTCGGCTCGACTCAAGTTAACTCACAACCCCACCGTGACCAGTGACTAGACTGTGCGTCCGTCTTACATGCAAATGACACAAATCCCAAGGACCACCACACCACACACCCAAGGCATCCCACGACACAAGCAAGGCCTCCTCACACCCAAATCAGCTCACAACACAGCAACACAGCCAAAGCCTCCTCGTCCACAACCAAGGCATCTCCTAACACAACCAACCACCTTACTTCACACCTCCCAGACCTCCCATACCCACCCAACACCCCTCACACACACCCACATCTCACAATGCAACCAACCCCTGCACACACCCCTACACACACACATCCAGACTCATCACACAAGCCCAAGGCGTCCTAAAGTAAACTAAAGAACTCATCAGACATATCCAAGGCATCTCACAATGCAGTCAAAGCCTCACAATGCACAAATCATCCGTGGACGGGATATCTCTGGGGTCTCATTTCCGCTAGTCTATCGTCTAAACATGCTCCTTGCTACCCCTGCTCTGTCGTCTAGCCATGCTCCTCACTACCTCTGCCTAAACCACTGGTGCCGCGGGATCGGGTATCTCGGGATAGGAGATATCTGGTGCTGCGGGAACGGGGACCGTTGGTGCGAGATTGTGGAGCCACGGATTCATCCAGGCTTCTTCCTTCTTCGGGCTAGGGCGCTTTTCATTTACAGCACCAAAATTGTGCCAACCGAATAAGCGTTCGCTCGGTCCCTCCCCCTCGGAGGGATTCACAAATCTGCCCTCGGGCGTAACGTGGACTTCAAACTCCTTCCTTTTCGCGCGCTCCCGAATCATGGCGTCTGTGAGTGCCGGCTTCATTTCCCCCCTGCTGGGCAAGTGTTTGTTCATTGAACCCCCGTACTTGCCGTACCATCCTTCAAGATTGACATGCCGTTGAAGATGCTGTGGAAGAATATCCTCGTCTCGGAAGCACTCGTCCACTGCCATCTTGATCACATCCAGGTCGTCCTGGGTCACCGCGTAGAGATATCCCATATCCTGAAGCGGGGGCTCATCTGGGAGATTGGGCAGTAGTTCCATCGCCTTCTACCCCTTCTTCGATTGCATCTCCGTGTGCTGCTTCTCGATCTCCCTGAACAATCGGGAATAACGGGTTTCCCGGGCAGCGCCGTCGTGCGCATCTCTTGCGGCCTCGCAATATTCTGGTATGGTCTTCGGAGCGCGAACAATATTCCCCAAGAGTTCAGCTTTGGGTCTGTCTTCCTCTATCACATGCACTAGAGTTTTCATAAACGCATCGTACGTTTCGTTCCGTAGCGGCCAGCGTTTCTTCTCCTTGGTTCGGATAATGACAGAAAATTGAAGCGTCATAGCGAGAGCTGCCGGGTGACCAAACCACAAGTCGACGAACAGAAGCTTGGAGAAAGCGATGTGGAAATAGGCGTTGAACCAATATGGGCAGTCCGGGTAGGGTATTATCGTGGCGAAGTGAGCGTTTCGGTTCCGTTTGCCAGTTGTCAGGTGTTCATCGATGAAAATCCGTCTCCGCTCATGGTCGGGGTTGGACACTCCAGGAGGCTGTGTTGCCGCGCCGCGCATTGTTCACTCCACGGGCGCTGAGCTGATCTGGGAGTGTGCCACGAAACGGTTTTGCGAATGTGGCCATCTCTGTATGGACAGCCATATGAGAGGTGGGCACAGGATCCAACGGTCCAGTCGCTTATCATGTGCGCCAACGGTTGTATCTGCCAGGCCATCCTAGATGAGAGATTGTCTGAGGTTTTCGACGCCCAAGAACCCGGCAAGCTGGAAGCCCATGTGCCTGCTGGAAGGAAGATCGAACAAATTCACTACATAATGCCTCACAACTGCCGCCAGCGTGGTCCGACTCTGAAGGACTGGAGTGCGGCCCAGTTCTGGTGCTTGAAGGTTGCGACATACTACAGATACGGTTGGTCGAAATCATTCTATCTGCTACTGCGCCGCCCCATGACGGACAATGAATTCTGGGAGCGCGTTGACCTGGTATCAGAAGGCAATTCTGATTACGATAGCTACCCTTGGCACAGGGCTCCGATGTTGGATCAGAGTGAGGGGGTTGAGGTTGCTTAAAAAGCGGAGAGACGGCGCCAAATTCAAGTACAACCTCCCCCAAGTTTTCCATTGGGCCCGCGTTCATGAGGCCAACGACCCCCGAGATCGCAACTTCGCCTTCCTTAGTCACATAGAGTTGAACGTTATAATAGCAAAAACACGGACCGCAGAATGGTAAGCTCACCACACCATTGTCTTATAAAACACCAAGGAACACCAAGATCATGGCGGCGCCCATACAAACACCCAATAACCCCTGTCCCGGGACCTGGGTCCTCCCTATACCGCTCGCGCTCTCGTCCCGCACGGTCTGCCAGTTACAAGTATACTCACCCTGCAAAATACCGGCCCTCCTCAGCTCGTTTAGCTTCGAGCAGTTGAAGTCGACGCCTGTCAAGTCCGAGTAGACCTCAAACTTATTCAATACCAGCGGCCGCTTCGACTTGTCCTTTCCGAGATCGATAAATGGCTGGAAGAAGGCATCGTCAAAGCTGCCGCTAAAGACCATGGAAGAGACATTCTTTGTCGGCCAGAAGAATACATTATTCTGCGGTTTACCGCCGCCGACAGCGGACTTGAGACGCAGGACTCTGTTGAAGGCGATCCTGATGTTAGACAAGCTGTAGGGTGCAGCCGAGGCGTTGAAGAGAACGGTATGCAGGCTGGGGTTTGACTCAATGGTGAGGTTGATGAGGTTATCGAACACCATGGGCAGCACCTCGAGGTAGCGGTTGTCCCTTACAGTGAGGGACCCGACCGTCAGGTTTTCCATCTTGCCGATGCCTGCGTAATTGCGAGATAGAGAATTGATGCCGGAGAGGTGCAGGCTCCGCATGTAAAAGCCGGTGTTGGGCGGCTGATCGCGGCATAAGGGGCAGTTGAAATTCACCGACAGGGTGCCATTGCCCTCGAGGTGGAGGTTTGTCCCTGAAAAGAGGGAGATGGTTGCTTCTGCGACATTTCGCACCTCGGAGATGGTATAAGAGGCGTTTGTGCCGCTGCCAGCGTATAGGAAGTCGTCGATGTTGTTGAGGCCGACGCCGAGTATCGTTAGGTTGCCAGCCGTCTTGATGCCGCTGGACCCCCTGGGGAGGCGCATTTCCCTCAGGCGAGGCAGGTAGATTAGTTCCAGATCGACAGGCTGAGCGAATCCGGACCCATCCAGGGTAAGCTCCTCCAGCAGTGGCAGCTCTTTCAGAGCCGTGCGGTGGGGGATGCTCTCTTGACCGAACTGGCCGAAACTCGTCAAGCCCGAAAGGTTCCTCAACGTTGCCCCATCAAAACCACCGGGATGACCGGGAGACTTGGCTGGCCACAGGTAGAGCTTCTGGAGCCCGGGGGCGTTCTCGACCAGTAGACTCCCATTGACATAGTCGTAGCCAGTGAAGTTGAGCACGCCGGTCGCCGAGGGAGATATGGTGACATTCCCCTGATAGCCAGTTTTCAGGCGCCTTTCTTCCGATAGCTTCTCATCGATGCACGCAAGTAGACTGTCTGCGTCCTGTTGCGTCGTGATGATAAATGGTGACGCCCCCCTGCGACAGTCGACGGCGGCTGCAACTGTCGGGAAAAAATGGCAGAGCAATAACAAAGTGCTGACGCACAGTCGATGCTGGTAAGGGGTCTGCATCGCTGCGTTGTATGTCCCTGAACAGAGGCGCGCTTGTGTGTAGGTAGGAAGACACGCAAAAGGAGATGAAGTGAGGGAGCAGCAGATCAAGTCCAGAACCCATCCGTGGCGGAGCGCGGTAAAATGACCCAAAATCATTGTTACACCGCGCAGTCCCGGGGGAACGGTAACAGCCGGCGGCATAGTCCGAACATGTCAACAGAGTGAAATCATTCATGTTTGCCTAATATCAACCTCGACCTCGCCCAACCAACCCTCAGTCCCCATTGGTCAGTTACCGAGTGCAATTTCACTGCTCATAACGTGTCCTCCATGCCAAGGAAGACAAGGCGCTCCACGTATTGACCTTAGCAGATGTGAGCAAACACCGCCAACTGTCACGGTGGTTGGCCCTCGACAGGCAATACCACGCCTCATCAGCCCACATTCAGATCTCAAGTCCCAACCTTGAGATTTGGCATCCCTTGTGGGAGGTTAGCGCAGTGGGTGTGGGTCTGTCTGTTGCACTGGCCGCCAAACCAACACGGGGTTGTTAATGCCAACAGATTCTAAAGAAACCCCTGAAAGGCCTTCGATGCCGATGGCGAAATCGACGGGAAGATAAGTTAGCCGGTGGTGCACGTGGAGTGAGTTCAATTTTGGCGTTTACCCAGATTGGCTTAGAAGCCGCCATCGATTTCCCTGAGGCCGAAGCGCGTCTTTTCTCAGAGATGGGCAGTTCCACCCGGCTAGTTTGCTTTACTTTATACTGATGCTTGTGCTACCTACCTGTTTCATTGTTGAAATAACCTGAGGCGCAGCGGGGCAAACAGACACTAATCATGACTCGGGCACTTGGGATCGAGCGGACCAGCGGGTTGTGTTTGGCTCTTTTTCTGCAATCCGGGGAAGAAGAGGAGTAAGGTCGTATCGAAAACGCCTCGTGCCAGAGAGGTGCTTATAAAGTCTGTTGTGTCCTCCTGCATTGCCCCTGTAATTCACCAAAGAACGCAGCGCACGGCAAACTGCCATCCTCACCTGTCTTTCGTTTCACAGCTCGTCAAGCGTAGTAGTTTTGCCAACCATGAGAGCAGCTATTGTGGCCGGACTAGCACTTTGGTCCGCCAGTGGGTGGGGCTACGGGATACCCGGTACGCTGTGCTGAGAGCATGAGTCCATTTCCACCTCCACACCCCAACACTAGGAACCTAGATAGTGCCAGACGCTAACGCACAATGCAGGACCTTTAGTTTCCAAACGTTCCGAGTTCGACCAAACCGTAAACAAGTGGAAACAGGAAAACCCCGTTCCTATCTCGGATGCCGCTGTCGAGCTTCTCTGGGAGCGGTTCCTCGAGTCCTCGAGTCGTGACACCGCCTCGCTCGCCGCTCCGAAGCCACCACCTATGCAGAAACGCGCCACTACCATGTCTGCGACCGAGATTACCGCAGCCCGTAAACTTGTTGACGCGGCGATTAACAAGTCGAGCGAGAGCAATGTGTTCCTCAACGCGAACCCGAGACGGAACCACTACGAACTTAAACCACGCTCCGCGCCCAAGTTAGGGCAAGGCGACGCAGACTCTGAACCATACCCGCCCGAGCTCCGTGAGGCCGCCATCAAGCTAACCGAGCTGGACGCCGCCACCGGTGGGATGAACACATCGCAGCACTTGCATCGCCGTGCGCTAGGGCCATACTGGCTGGAGGAACTCGGCCGCAAATACCCCGGCACCAACCCATTCGGCCAGGACAGTGCAGGGTACAAGGTGTTCCGCAACGTCAGGGACTACGGCGCTACGGGCGACGGCCTCAAGGACGACACGGACGCTATCAACAAGGCTATCAGGGACGGGAATCGTTGCGCCGAAGGCTGTGGCTCGACCACCGTGAAGGGCGCCATCGTCTACTTCCCTGCTGGTACCTATCTTGTCAGCCGGACTATCGTGGCTCTGTATCACACGCAGCTGGTGGGCGACGTAAGTGTTCCCCCGCTCCCTGAACTAGGCAGATAGCTAGACTGATGCGAAATAGCCCAAAAACCTCCCAGTCATCCTCACGACACGGAACTTTTATGACAGAGACTAGTAGTCTTACCCCAAGTCGCAACGTGATTGTATGACATCGGGTTTTATCTTGGGCTAACGCTGTTGTTGCTAACAGAGGTCATCACATCCAACATCTACACGGGCAACTGGAACGACCGATGGAACATGGACGGCGAGTGGTATCTCAACACGGTAAGTTCACCAACCCCATTACTGCGGATCAAAGTTCCTCGTCGTACCTACCTCCAGCCGTCAGTCATACTGAGAGCTGTGAATAACAGGCCAACTTCTTCCGCCAAATCCGGAATTTTGTCGTCGATATCAGGCCATCGGTAAGGCCTATAGGGCTCAAAGCACTCCATTGTAAGCTTCGATTGTCTTTTGTCGATCATCTGCCTTTGTGCTTGCTCCTCTCTAACCGCACGGCTGTTGTAGGGCAAGTCGCCCAAGCAACAAGTCTACAGAATATCCACATCAAGATGGCCGAGGGCAGTACTCAGGTCGGGCTGTTCATTGAAAACGAGTAACACTACCACACTCTACACAATCTGCTTTCGTATTCTAACCACCGTGTTACACAGGAGCGGAGGGCTTCTCAGCGATCTGACGTTCGAGGGCGGCGAAATGGGGATGCTCTGTAAGTCGGCCACGATGTTCGTTTATGGTTGGCTGACATTTTATGTAGGCGGCAACCAGCAGTTCACGTCGCGCAATCTCCGGTTCAGGAACTGCAAGACGGCCATCAGCATGCTCTGGGACTGGGGCTGGGTGTGGAAGGAGCTGGACATCATCGGGGGGGGAGGTGGGCATCAACTTCACCACGTCGGATTTCCCCGGCGGCTCCATTACCGTGCTAGACTCCAACTTCCAGGGCGTCAAGACAGCTGTTCTCCTCAGCTCTGGCCCCAAGAAGTCGGATAAGCAGACCAGCCTCAGCATAATCAATGTCCGCTACCAAAACGTCGGCACCATGGTGTCGGCCGCCAACTCGGGTGCCTCGCTGCAGGGCGGGAGCGGAACCATCAGCTCGTACTTCATCGGCAACACTTTTAGCGATGCCGGCTCGACTTCGGGCTTCAGTACGCAGAAGGACGCCTTCGTCAACGGTGCCAAGGCTGCACCGCGTCTCGAGCCCGCCATTACGAACGGACTAGGCACTAATGCCGACAACTCGGGCGGGTACTACTCCCGAGGAAAGCCGCAGTACGAGGGCCGCAACGACTGGCTGGTCCCTTCTGCCAAGGACGATGGGCAGACGGACGATACCGCTGCCCTGAACCTGGCCTTCAAGCTCGCCGCAGAGCAAAAGAAGCCTGTCTTTCTCCCGGCGGGATCGTACATCGTCACCGATACCGTTTTTGTGCGTATTTGCAGACATAGGTATCTGAGGAGGGAAAAAAGCTAATAGTGTCTTGACTACAGATCCCCCCTGGCTCCATCATTGTTGGCGCCTGCTGGTCGCAGATCGTGGCTTCGGGCAAGCGCTTCGAGGACATGCAAAACCCACACGTCATGGTCAAGGTCGGTAACAAGGGCGATGTCGGCACCGTCGAGATCTCCGACTTGCTGTTCACCGCCCGCGGTCCTACCGCTGGGCTGGTGGCCATGGAGTGGAATATCAAGGCAAGCAGCAAGGGGGCCGCTGGCATGTGGGGTGAGTTTCCTTCTTCCTCCTCCTCCATCCATCTGACAGACAGGTCGAGCTGATCATCCTTCCCACTCTAGACTCGCACTTTCGAATTGGCGGCGCGGCTGGGACCAATCTACAGGTCGGAAACTGCCCCAAGATTTCTGGCGCTGTCAAGCCAAACTGCGTGGCTGGCTCTCTCCTCCTCCATCTGACAGACACGTCTAGCGCGTACCTGGAGAATGTCTGGGTGTGGTATGTTTCACAGTCATCGTTTTTGTCCACGCACAACCTAAACAACTCCATGCTGACTTGACGAAAAACTGCAGGGTTGCCGACCATGATCTCGACGATCTGCCATCGCTCAGCGAGGCGCAGATTGACATCTATGTTGCACGCGGAATCTTGATCGAAAGCAAAGAGGCGACCTGGCTCTACGCTACATCGAGCGAGCATTCTGTTTTATACCAGTACCAGCTCAATAGAGCCAGTAACGTGTTTATGGGTTTGGTTCGTTCTCTCCCCATCCGTCGAAGCAATCTTGCCGCTGACCACGGCGTCGTCACGACAGATCCAAACTGAGAGCGCCTACTTCCACCCGCAGCCCACGGCGCCCACGCCCTTTGAAAAGGCGATTGGGAAATTCCCATCCGACCCGGACTTTAAAGAGTGCAACAGCGACGCGACGTGCAAGGTCTCGTGGGCCTTGGCCATCTACCAGTCTAGCAATGTCCACATTGTCGGGGCAGGCCTGTACAGCTGGTTCTTCGACAACTACAACCAAGACTGCATCGAGAAGCGGACCTGCCAGAAGCGTATCCTGTGGATCGACGATGCGACCAGCGGCTTGTACATGTACAACCTCTTCACCGTCGGCGTCGAAGAGATGTTCAGCATGCCCGGAGGAAAAGCCGTGCTAGCAAAGGATAACGTCATGCTTGCCGATAAGAAGCCCTTCCCCTCGATCCTTGCCACCGTGGTAAAGGTATCGGCCTTCCAGCCAACTGCTGAAAGCATGTAAGCAACTCTTCGCTACCTCCTAGGCCTGGATGACTGACCAATACCTTGTCTTTGCAGGACGAAGAGTTTCCCATTTCCAGACCATTGCAAGGGGCTGGATGGATGTATGTTCTGATGAGGTTGAAAGTCCCTCCGCGGGCGACAGACCGCGCCTTGCGACCAAAAATAAGGGCTATTTGTGTCGGATGGACTATGTCTTCAAGGAGTGCATGTTCGGGAAGATGAAGGAGAACTCGGACAGTAAGTTATTGCACAACCCCCCTCTCTGCGAGTCGGCTGATGCGCTAACTTGTATAACTTCAGAGGGGTGGGACACATGCTACCACCAGATGGGAAATTCAAAGGGCCTCGGCGACTGCAAGCAGCCTGAGAACCCGGCCGTGTGCCCCACGGCATTGCCGTGCAACAAGTATGACAATCCGGAGGAGTACTGGATGGTGGAGGTGATGAATAACTTCAACAACTTTGCCGGTATGATGTACAAGAAAACCTTCTCGACCGTCGTGGAGAGTGTCGTGCTCGGCGACGTCGACCACATCGCCAAGGGTATTGCTGATCTGGAGGGCAAGGATCTCGGCACCAAGAAGATCCTCAAGATCATGTCGCAAGCTCTCGGCTTCGTCGCTCTGGCCACGGGCGCCAAGGGCTGGAAGTATACCGACTACATCAACCTCGCGGGCCTGACATTTGACACGGCCCAGGAGCACCTGGACGAGGAGAAGAAGAAGGAGGAGGCCGAGAAGCAGGCGCTCCTGACCATGAAGGACACGCTGAAGCTCTTCCTCCGGCAGTCCCGGACCGCCTTGTCAGAGACGCTACGGGCCTTCTTCTTCGACGGGAAGCTCGACAGGTGGGACCCTGCGAACTTCCCCGATAAGTCCAAGTGGACGTACGGCAAGAACCAAGAGAAGAAACTCGAGCACCCCGTCACCCAGTTCCTCTCGGACCAGCGCTACATGTACCTCATCGATGACGAGATGTGGAACAAGACCGGGCTGGCGCTCGAGAAGAACATCCGCATGGGCCTCACCATCGCTGCCCTCGACAAGGCCAAGCTGTACATGGTGCACGGCGGAGCTCCGGACGAGAAGGCCTGCGGCGCGCACAGCCCGAGCTCCCGCTGGATTGAACGCAGCTGCTACACGCTGCACAAGCTCGGCCCCGGCAACACGGGGCCCACCGTCATGGGGCCGGGGGCCTTCACGAGGCCGGTCGACCAAGGGATGGTCGACCTCATCCTCCCCGACAACCTGGAATCCATCTACCGCGGTTCCATCGACTGCCAAAAGGGCCTCACAGACAAATACCCGGCGCGCGGCATCGACACGGGCGGCGTCATGAAGGCGGAGCGGCCCGGGGAGGACGCCGACAAGTACTTCATGGGCAAGTGCTTCTTCAACGTGCCCATCCTCTACGTCGAGTCGCAGCGGAACGACCCCGCGGCCGGCTCCCCCTGCGAGGTGCTGGCGCGGTCTAAGAAGGGTGCCACCCCTAAGGTTGGCGAGAACGTCCTGCCGCCCATCCTCGCCGAGGCCGTCAACGACAAGTTCTGTCGCGTCGAGTGCTCTGGTAAGGATTGTCTGTGGGAGCAGGAGCCCTGTCGCGGGCGCGGAGGCGGCGGCCCTGCTTGTCTTGGGGTGCCGGGGGGAGGGAACGATACCGTTGTGGCGGAGTGATGCTGTTGACCGGTAAGCGTTATGGGTTAGGGGGCTGAGGATGTGTCGAGGATTTCATTCCTGGGATGATGAAGTTTGTGCATTCGATTTTCCACTTGTATCCTTTCACCAACACATTTGACCCGAGAGTGGTTCCCTCTTATTAAATTATGAATCGCGGTTCTCATTTCTGTCAACTCCATTGGTCCAGTGTTGAACTACTCTAGTCTGGTCTTAATTACACACCGAACCAAGAAAGCAAGGTCTCCAGCTGGACTCGCGCCTTCTTGTAATTACCTCCAGCACGGCTCGCGCGACCACATGCGCGGGGTAATCGACGCCTTGCACGCCAGCTAGATCCGGTTCGTCGTGTTCCTCTCCACCGGCACACTCCCGCCCGGCGCCGACCTCGCCACCATCTCGGCGCAGACAGACCCCATCGCGTGGACACATGCGCAGGTCGAGCTGAATCTCGGCGCCGTGTTCGGTGCCAAGGGCTTCGCGGCGGTGCGCCCGGCCTTCTTCGCGACCAACGCCTCGACGTGGTGGGGCGACGCGTTGCTGACCGGTGAGGTCGGCATGATTGCGCCCGACACGTTGGTTGACTGGATCACGCAGGACGACATGGGCAAGGTGTGCGCGGCGATCCTGGGCGCAGGGGCCGCCAAGGACGGCGACGACGAGGCCGTGTGGTTGGTAGGCCCGCAAAAGGTGTCGCTGCGGGACGGGGCAGCACCCATCGCGCGGGCCGCGTTCCCCGAGAACGGGGAACTGAAGGTGACGCAGATCACCGCCGACGAGGAGGTCGAGGGCCAGGTGGCAAGGGGCATGCCGCGGCACATTGCACGGCACCTGGCCGAGTCGCTTACCAAGCTCAAGGACATGCAGAACGGCGGGCTTGACTGGATGCCCGAGGGGGACGCGTGTGAGGAGGCTGTGGCGGCCGTAGAAAGGTATAAAGGGGAGCCGCCCATGACGCTGCCATGGTGGATAGGAAAGTACAAGGGTGATTTTTAGGCGCTGATACCTACTATGCTGGGACGAGTCAAAGATTCCACAGCACTGTTTCCGGACCCTCACAACACTAAGCGGGTTTACTACCTGCGAGCGAATACGCACTGGTGATCTGGATGGAATTAACAGGACGGCTGAGGCAGGGTTGATTATTTGTGCGGACTTGCCACTGAAAACTTACAGCCTTTAGCAGTCCGCCACGGGATTGTCCCGAACAAGAGCGCAAATCATCAGGCTCCCATGCTCCATCCCATATTGGCTCCTTAGTCAAGAGCCCAGCAGGGCCCACTGGCGTTGAGAGTCCTGCACTGCGCCGAATACGGCCCGCTGGAAGTTGCCCGGTGTTTGTCCACGTTCCGTTCCTTGCCCGACTTCACCAAACGTCCCGTCGAGGTGGATTATCCCGTGATCTTTGTTAAGGACGCTATAAGTAATTCGATCCTGGCATCCAAAGGGATTTAAGGTAAAGTAGCTGGTGGTTAGACCTCTGTGAACCTGGGAAGGAATATTGTTAGATGCGCTTAAGTTTAAAAAGGGCGTAACGGTTTCTATGTTAAGTTCTAGAGGGTTATCTACGCTAACGGGTTCTCCAGAATTCAGCTGGTCAATCCAGTTACTGTGGCTGTAAAAGTCTTGGATTCCGTGGAGAGCTCTACCGAAGCCTTTGAGAACGTTACACTTAGCTTGCCCGGCATTATTAACACCAGCACCTTTACAATCAAACGGACAATCGGCCTTAAGTATAACTATATCGCTGCTGATTTGGCCTTTATTTTTAAGGAGCCTAAATGCGTTCTGCTAGCCCTGTTTAAATCGGAGCCGCAGATGGTTAATGTACGCCTGGAGCTAGGCCGTTGCCTCCCAGCGAGTGAGGGGATATCTAGGAATGTCAAGAAGATTAGCGTTATTGCAGTGTGCCTTAGGGCCCTTGGGTAGTAGCGAGTCTGGTGCTCCCACGGTGCCGTTTTCGTCTAGTCTGACTAAGAAGCTGTGAGTCCCCGCAAGCTGATCTAATGACGCAGCCTCAAAGCAGACCCCGTCGGACGGCTGCCCGCCTGGGCATTGGAATGCCAGCCGAATTATCATTTCGTATTCATTGTGTTGGTTCAAGAGTACAGACTTGTTGACAGTCCCAAATGGCGCAGTAGCAACGGGACGTGCTGCCAGCAATACGAGAAGGGGCGTGCCGAACAAGAGCCCAACTCGCTGCCTGAGATATTTCTGGTTAGGTAGGTACGTATAAACTTGTTTAGCTGGGAAGAATCTTTACCGCAATGAGAGTTGGGGCTCATTTTTAGCCAGGCCACACTGGTATTAGGCTGGCTGGGTCCAGACTTTAGCGCTGCTAGCGCCGCCATCAAGAGTATTACGGCGTTCTACAAAAGCCCGCAACAAGACGCCCGCACCACATTTACCGATCGCTCTAGCCACCAAATCACTCTCTTCGCCGACAGCTCAGCAGTCCAAACCTTTTTCAACATTCCCTACTTCAGGCGCATGCTAAATTCAAGTTGCTAATAGAGTCGTAGAGTCTAATAATGAAGCGTAAGAGCGGTGCAAACAGTTTTTGTTAAGGTTCTAACCCGCTAGCATCTGCCTAGAGCTGCTGCACAGTAGGGTGGGGAATTACTTATCGGTGGGTAGTCCCCACACTAAGTAGATATATAAGTAGGTGAACGTAAAACGCCTGGCTCCTTCTACTTACTTCCTTTAAGTTATCCTGTCCGGAGGATAATTTGTTGTAAGGGTGGTCTAAAAAAATTACTATAGGAAATTCAGTTAAAACTGATAAGGAAATTCAGCTCGACCTAGGACTGGTCGGTATATTATCAAAAGTGGGTCTGCCCGGGCCCCTACTCGGGCTCCAAATCACGTGATATGATATGGTTTCAGATACGTCACGTGACCAGTAGTCCAAATCTGAAGTCAGATTCGGGGTTAGGGTTATGGTTCAGGAGTTATTAGCGTTTGAAAAAATTAAACAAATGGGTATTCGGAAATAAAAACAAGGCTAAATCTAATCAAAAAAGGTGGTTTTATACGTAGACTTTTACCTAGAATTCAGAACTGGAATTCGTTTTACTATAAAGCTTATAATAAGAAAGATATTACTGTTTAAAGTCTAATAATAATGATTATTTAAATAATAACTGGTTATTAAGTAATATAATAAGTTCTATTACTTACGTTTATTATATGACTTATTACGTAGAATTCAGAACTGGAATCAGTTTTACCGTACTGCTTAAATTAAGAAAGATATTAATGTTTAAAGTTGGATAATAATATTTATTATAATAATAACCTATTAATAAGTAGCATAATAAGAAGTAATAATTACGTTTCCTATACAGTGTATTACGTAGAATACAGAGCTGGAACTCTTATTACTATACGACTTATAATAATAAAGATATTACTATACGACTTATAATAACAAAGATATTACTATTTAAACCTAAATAATAATAATAATACTAACATAAACTTAAATATCTCTCTGGTTTTAAGAGCTATTCCAAATCAGGTTTTAGATTAAGAATGATAGTTAAAATCTACGTATAATACTACCTTTTTCTATATTATAAACTAAAATAATAACTGAGAAAGTCATAATTTTTTCACTTTAAACCTGAATATCCCCCGTTACGCAGCCCTAACCCTGAAAACAATGTGAAATCGGATTCTACATCATGTGATGCATATTGAAACGTATCATTTGAATATATAAGCTTATAATTAATAATTATTAAAGTATTACTCTAATTCACCTAGTTAAGTTAAAAAACCTTTAGTTTTTCACAGATAGAAATAGAAATAGTATAGTGGTAAATAGCGTAATATAAACTAAGGAGGTTCCTAGTTCAAATTGCATTTATGAAAGTGAAAAAAAACTGTAAATTGTAAATTGTAGAATAAATCCTGTAAACCCTATAGAATAGAGCTTATAAGCCTTATAAAATAAAGTCTTTAAATAGTAAGATTTATTTTTAATTATTATTCTTTTTATTATTTCTTTTAAACCTTATAAAATACAGTATGTAAATCTTAAAAAGTAAAGCTTAGATTTGTTTATAAAGATTACTCTTCTTAACCCTAATTATTATTCTTTTTAATATTTTTTTACCTTTTTAAATGGATATATTGGCCTCTGGACAGGTTTCTGTCGCTTTGTTCGCTATACTTATTAAAATAAGCTTAATACCCCACGCCACAATTGCCAAGGGCGAAAGTGAAGAATGGAGCGCCCTGTAGCGTAGCGAAGGGCCATCGCGTAATGACGAACGAAGCGACGCCAGCAATTTTATTAATAAACAGCTACTCCGTTTAACAGGGCTTTAGTAAACCTAATCTTTCCTTCTTCCTTAACAAACTATTTATTATTGACTCGGGGCGTTTGTTCAGGCCGACCCTGTCGTTCTTTTTGGGCTCTGTGTATAATATTACTGTAGCCGTTTATGTACATAGCGATGCGTTCTCTGGCGCGTGCCACCGTCAAAAAGGGGCCGCGCCGCGCGGTTCTTTAAACCGTACTTCTTAGAATCAACAATCGAACTGACGATTTTCACCGCGAAGACCTCCCATTGAAAGCCCAGTGACATTCTAGCCCTTCGATCGAAGGAAGATAACCTAATCCACGGTCGCGTTTCCTTTATTGTTCCATGCTAGGCTCCGTTCCATGTTAGGCACCGTCACATACTAGGTTTTGTTCCATATTAGGTACGTATCTGTTTTTCTACGTCAGTTGCATTTGTGTCCCTCCGATCGGAGGACCAGTAGTCTGGGAGTCAGCCTTTCAGGCCGGCTACAACGTTCCGTGAGTGTGGTTCTCTTTGTGGTTTCTTCCCTGTTGCGCAATCGCACCAGTTCATTATAATAAGTAATATAACTTTAGAGTTAGGCTACTTAAGATTCTAGTTAAGTAGAGTCTTCTTTAAAGCGTTTAAGTGGGGGAAGCTTTACTCGCTTTTTTTAAAAGCCTTTTAGATTATTATTTTCTAGTTTAATAACGTTAACTCGTGCCTAAAGTTTCTTAATAAGGCTAATACGGCGTTTAATGTCTTTAAAGAAGGCCTTATTAAGTTCCTTATCTAGTCCCTGCTAGTTAACATTTAATTTCTTAAGTTATACAGCCAGTTTATTAATAGTAAGGGATTAAGGTTAAGCTTATACTTCTTTAAGCTCCTTACCTTTTCTAGAGAATAATATATTAACGGTGGGAGGGGAGAGGTGGTGTCTGGGAGTTTAATAAATAGCGTTTAGTTCCTAATACTAATAATATATTACAACTTACTCTTAATACAGACTTAAGAGGAGTTTAAATAAGATAAGATAAAGTGTATAGCAGGACGTGAAACCTTAAAGGGTGATCTAAAGACAGCTTATTAAGCTAGCACTCTTAAACGAGAATACACTATTATTATAAGTTACTGTTATTATAATATATAAAGAGGGGTCTGAACAGTAGGATATAAATAAATAATGTAATATTAGCGTGAGGAACCAGGGGTCCTTTATGGCCATCGTGGTTATGATGATGACTATCTATACTAGGTACCTAAAAAGTACTTCGTACCTTGCTTAGTGGGGTTTTGCTTAGTAAGGAACTGAGCATCCTGTCACTAAGCATCTCCTGCTTAATAACCCTAAGGATGCTTAATAGGTAAGCACGTTTACTAAGACTGAGTAAACACTGATTAGTCGTAGGGGCTTCCGGTCTTTGCACCCCTGGCCCAGTGTGAAGCGCCGTGCGCGCCGCTTTCACACTGTTCCTTCTGCGGGGAATCCGTCGGGCCGCGCCGGCCTAAGTGACGGCCTGCAGGGTCGTCACACCGCACCTTTGTATTCAGGTTTTGTCGGAGGATAGGAACTAACCGGTTGCTGTCGCCAACCTATCACTTGTTAATCCTTATCTGTTTCTAATTAAAGAACCGCCGTAACCTCCAGTTCATTGTAGGGATATCTATCACCAACACTGAGAGCCACACTCCGTATCCATTCATGCAGATTGCTCTTCTTGTCCACAAATCCAGCCTGTGTGTTTGATAGGTAAACGTCTAAGTTATTGGCTAACAGATGGCAGCCTTGACGGTTGTAGGTCACGTGCCCTAACGTCACGAGGCCACCTGCCGTCACTTGTAGCTTGAAAGCGACTACATCCCCGGCATTCGTTTAGTAACTTTTTCTTCCCTCCCCCCGTGTGATCTTTTAAGGCTACTCGGGTCTTAATGGCTTCTGCTGCTGCCGTGCCGGAAAGGGGAGCCCTTAAAAGCTTTTATCTCACTTCCTTCGATTACTCTGGGGCATCGACCCCTCCCCAGTCACGTTGGGCTTCGGCTCGACGTGGCAAGCGATAAGGTTGGGCAGCGAGTGGCGACCTCTGCTCGACCAACCAGCGAAAATGAGCACCACCCGCGAAGGACAAAGTCACAGGCTTGGAACTGAAACACCGCGGTATTAGGGAACCGGGACACCTCGCTAAAGGTGGACTTGCTTGTGAGGAGAAACTGCAACACCGAGGGATTAGGGACCCTGGACTTGGATGGTGAAGAAGCAAAGGCCGGAGTGCAGGATTTCCTTTCGCAGTTAGTGGGTCTGTAAGTGTAAGGGGAGCACGACGGGAGTACTGTCGAGTGGCAGTCAGCCGCCAGCTGCGCACACGCAACTTGTGTGTGCTCCCAAGCCAACCAATAAGAGCTCAGGCGGTGGGGACCCACCCTGATCAGATTAGGACGTTCGTGCTGACGTGGCTTCGGAAGAACCAAGAATAATACAACAACTGGTTTGAATCGTTGTATCCACTCATCACTAGCTGCGTGTGCCCTGCAACACGTGGCGGGGTAATACCCAGCTAGTCTTTCCTCGTCGTGATATGATTGCAGGGGTGTCACAAGCCACGAAGACCAACCAGCTCTCTAAAAACCACAAAAGACTACGGACAGGATAAGGATGTGATGACTTTGTATGCAGGGTGTCTTGATTGGTTGGTGATGGTGAGAAGTTTTGGAAAACAGAGTATAACATTGAAGGGATGACCGACTTCCCACTACCAAGTGCAGGCGATATTACCTGTATCAATCCCCTCACACAATCCCCTAACAAGAAATAATGTCGACTGATATATGTCCTGCTAGCCCGCCAGGATACTTCTATCGCAGCAACTGCGAGCTGCTATGCCGACCGGCTGAATGGTTTGATGTGATTGTTTTTTTCCTCGGCAACTACGTGGCGCACATCCTGACGGTGGTGTCGCAGCCCGGCCAGTGCCTTGCCGGTAACATTATGTTTCCTGCCCTCACCCTGCTCTTCCCCGGCACTGGTTACACTACGGCCCTGAGCGCTATCACAAGCATGGCTATCTTCGCCCCGACTGAGCTGCAGATGGCTGCGCGCGCCCGCGCCCTCTACATGGTCGCGCCGATCAAGGCGTTAAAGTCGCAACTCGATCGTTACGTGAACGGTAGAGATAGTGTCGCTGGTGTCAGGGATGAGGTCGAAACTGGCGATGTGGAGTTGGAGACGTTCATAGAATATGTAACTTTCAACATACGGCAACTGGGAGACACCGAACGAGCGCAGAGCGCTGGCGATGAAAGAAACAACAATGAGGAAAACGAAGGCAACCTAGAGGTGCCCGTTGGTGAGTACCCAAGCTTGTCGTATCTCCTTTTTCATATACTACTTTCCCCCTTTGCTGAATCAAACGGCTGATCCCTCCTAGTCATCCCCCGCCTTTGGTCGCCCATCATGCACGGGGTGTGCCGACTCCCCAAGGGCTACTGCTTCATCCCGCTCGACAGGCGGGCGCGGTTCGTCAACGACCCTGAGGACGGTCCGGTGTCGGTTAGCAAGCGCATCCTCAGCTGCTTCATAGCGGCGTTCCGGCCGCAGCGGGCAGACCGCGCGGTAATCGCTTGCGACTATAACGCAGTCAAGATCCTAGTGGCAATCGTGCAACTCGCCTTCGCTCTCGTGACGCTGTACCGTACGCGTGGCGACCAGATCGCCATGTATGGCTATGCCGCCTTTGGGTTGACCGTCGCGCAGTACGCCTGGATGTCGCTACTCAACCTGGCCGGTAGTCTTATGTGCCCCAACTACCCAAGCATCTTCGTCGTCGAGTCCCAGACCCTAAAGGACCTACGCACAAAGATTGAAGCTACTGGCGAGACCGCCCGCTACCCGTTGTCCGGTACCGTCGGGGAGCTGACGGGGTCGACCGAAAAGGAAATCCTGGAGAATTGTGAATTCGAGACACTAGGGAGCATCTCAGCTATTTTTATTGGGCCGTACCTCGGTGTTGTCCCGATCGCTATCATCGGGGGGCTGTCTAGGTTCTCGCTCGGCGGCAGCGCGCTATACCAACGAGTATGGACTATGATGTGGCTTGTTTTTGGTTTTATCTGGGGCCCTTTCGTATCGTTTCTTTTCCGGGTCACGCTCAGTTACGCCGCTATATTCGGGTCCTTGAACATTTACACCGCTCTAGTCAAGTTGCGCATTTTTATATCCGGGAACTTTCCCGGCTATGATACGTTGGTCATGGCACTAGAGTTGTTAGTAGTCCTGTGTTTCGTCGGTTTTTATGCAGCCCCCGCTATCGGCGGGTTTGTCGTTGTCGGCCAGATGATTCTTGACTACGGGGTGTGCATCCGGCTGCGGTAAAGTCTCAAATTTAGGTAGTATTTGTTAATTAAGGCGATTCTCTCCGGCTTCGAGAATATGGTATCTACATTGTAGTTAGACGCTGGAGATTCTGAGAAATGGGGTCTTCACCTAGTCGTCCTTGGACTCCACAGCTTATGCCTGAGACGCCAGCTTTTACCCTTAGTCCGCAGATCTCGAACTCATTTAGGCGTAGTCCTTAGCGCAGCGGATTGGGGAGAGTCGAGGATTAATTCAAAAGACTTGCGAGCTGATCCGTCCTTAATGTTAGCGTTAAGGGGCGCGGCGGGTCGTGTTATGTTGCGTTGCGTTGCACGTCTGAGCTTGAGTGCGGCATTTCTACCATTAGTTAAAATACGCGAAGCCAGAGTCAGAGGAAACGAAAGGAGGAGGAGGGAAAGGCAGAAACGTAAGGAGGGGCCGAAGGCATAAAAGTACTTATTGTTAAGAGTGAACTTCGCGATCTAGTAGCTGGCACGTGGGGCATTAGGAATAAGGGATAAATTTTAAGCCCGTGCGCTGAGCTGCGATTAGCGGATGCCGGCCAGATAAGGCTGGAGCGGCCCGATGAATCCCCTGTAGAAGAGACAGCGTAGGAGGATAGTGTATACGGTCTTACACACTGGGCTAGGGGTGTAAAGACCTAAAGCCATTATAATTAATTAGAAAGAGCTTAGTGGTCTATAAGGACTGTTAACATTAAGTATTATTTAATTAACTTCTTAGTAGTAATTACATAGTGTATCACTAAGTATAGTAGATTAAGTAAGGTATAAGGTACCTTTTAGCTAACTAATATAGATAGATATTATTATAACTATAATGGCCGTAAGGGACCCCTAATTCCTTACATTAGTATTTATTTATTTATATCTTACTGTTCAGACTCACCTTTATGCATTATAATGATAACGATTTACAGTAATATTAAACCCCCTGTCTAGGAGTGCTAGCTTAATAAGCTGTCTTTGGAACACCCCTTAGTCTTTAGTGTCCTGCTATACGTTCTGTCTTAACTTGCGCCAGTCCTCTTAAGGCCTGTGTTAGGTGCAGGTTATAATAATTAAGTTATAGTATAAATAGACATTCTCTTAAATACTAGTTAATACAGATGAATTAGGTTGCTTAGAGATAGTATTATGTGTATAGAGTTGTCTGTTTAAGTGTTAGATAGGAGGTGAGCAGCGTTATTACTAAAACCAGCACTTGTAGCAGCTAACAACTTGTAGGAGTGTCGCTGTAGTTTAGTTAGCGCCTGTATAATATATGACCTTTGTTATAACTAACAAAATGCAGATTTAAAAACCTGGAGCTGAAGACTTAGGAGCTTTAAAAGGCAGCTACTTAACTGGACTAAATAGAGAAACAGTGCTGTTAGATAAAGGTGTAAGCTTTCTCTACGTTTAGTTAAGAAGTGGAAATCCTTTATTTCTAGGAGTAGGAAGAGGCACGACTAGCCGCTCCTCTTAAGGCTAGTAAATCTTTTAACTAAGGTGGTTTTTTAGTAGGAACGCCTACTAGTTCCTTCTTTAAGGGGTTGATGTGGCTTATAGTAACCTCTTAACTTAATTTATAACTGTTTTCTTTCAATAAATAAAATAGCTTTTTAATATAATAATAATGTATTTACTTTAAGTTTTTTATTACAACCTGCACTTGACACAGGCCTTAAAAGGACTGGCGCGGGTTAAGACAGAACGTATAGCAAGACGCCAATAGGTAAGGGGCGTTCCGAAGACGGCTTATTAAGCTAGCACTCTTAAATAAGAGTACACTGTCACTGTAAGTCGCTGTCACTATAATGCACAGAGGGAAGTCTGAACAGTAGGACATAAATAAATAATGTAATACTAGCATGAGGAACTAAAGTCCCTCACGGTGGTTGTAGGCACAACCATAGCTATCTATACTTAACTAACTAAGAGGTACCTCGTACCTTGCTTAGTCCATTATGCTTGGTAGTGTACTATGCAGTTACGGCTAAGCAGTCAACTGAACGGTGCTTGGTGTTGTCAGTCCCTGTGGGCCACTAAGCTCTTTCTTACTGGTCGTAGGGGCTTCGGGTCTTTGCACCCCTGGCCCAGTGCGCAAGACAGTGCCCTCCGTCCTTCCGCACTGTTCCTTCTGCGGGGGATTCGTCGGGCCGCCCTGGCCCAGGTGACGGCCTGCAGGGTCGTCACACTTTTATTTTTATTTCACTTTTAAAGTAATATTAGGGATAAATTTTAAATAAAAGGTTATAAGTTTAAATCTTATAAAAGTCTTTTAGTTTATATATAAGTTAATTAAGACCTTAATATCCTAATTGAGCTATATATAAATCGGCACTTCTTTTTACTAATACTAATTTGTTTCTTATACTAATTTCTATTTTTAATAAATACTTGTTACGTAAATACACTTTTCTGCTACACACTATTATATAACTAGTTTAAGAGTGTTAGGAAAGTGTAACTTTTCACTTTTTACTATAACTTTTCCTCAGATCTAGTATAAAACCTTCCGTCTTTAAGATAAGTGAACCTAGAGGTGGTAAGTTAGTTTAAACACGGGCCACTCCCTCTCTAACTGTTCTTATATCATTAAATATGTGATTTATAAAGCTTACTAACTTTAAAGGCCTAGCCTTTACAGAGTTTAAGGTCCTTATAACTGATAGTTAAAATTGCTGGCGTCGCTTCATTCGTCATTACACGACAGCCCTTCGCTACGCTACGGAGCGCTCTATGCCTCACTTTCGCTCCTGGCAATTTTGGCGTGGAGTATTAAGCTTATTTTAAAAAGTATAGTGAACAAAGCGACAGAAACCTGTCTAGAGGCCAATATATCTGTTTAAAAACGTGAAATAAATATTAAAAAGAATAATAATTAGATTAAGAAAAGTAATCTTTATAAATAAATCTTAATATGTATTAATACTATTTTATAAAGTATATAAGCTTTAATTTTTAATGTTTACATACTTTATTTTATAAGGTTTAAAAGAAATAATAAAAAGAATAATAATTAAAAATAAATCTTACTTTTTAAAGACTTTATTTCATAAGGCTTATAAGCTCTTTTCTATAAGGTTTAGAGGCTTTATTCTACAGGGTTTACAGGCTTTGTTCTATAGGGTTTACAGTTTTTATTCTACAATTTACAATTTACAGTTTTTTTTTCACTTTCACAAATGCAATTCGAACTGGGAACCTCTTTAGTTTATATTACACTATTTACCACTATACTATTTCTATTTCTATCTGTGAAAAACTAAAGGTTTTTTTTAACTTAACTAGGTGAATTAGAGTAATAATTTAATAATCATTAATTATAAGCTTACTGTTAGGTTTTTACAACCCTAACTCGGCCAGTGTGGATAGAACAGTGTGGCTGGATCCACGCAGCCGCTCCGCAGCTGCATCCGTGGATCTGCACAGCCAAGAACGCCAGACTCCACTGCCAACCTCGTATTCAGTCAGCCAACC
>Ga0247760_1000338_pt1 | contig 51667 bp, 36 predicted proteins | sample UWRJL171409R4_FD_179936 | JGI IMG/M metagenome (GOLD analysis project Ga0247760, IMG submission 179936) | Plant litter microbial communities from Arlington Agricultural Research Station in Wisconsin, United States - UWRJ-L171-409R-4 | ecosystem: Environmental > Terrestrial > Plant litter >...
CGTCGCACCCCGCCCGCTTGACTGGCACTAGCAGCGGACGGCGCGAGCCGCGTTTTCGCGGTTTGCCACCTTCGCTAACGTTGGCCGAAAAAAGACGCCTGCTGAAAGCGCAGGCCATCCAAAATCTGCTCGACTCGCTCTGCGGAGAGCGTGCCGATCTGTTCGCCAAGCTTGCTCTTGTCGACCGAGGAAACCTGGGACACGATCACGACGCTCTGTTTGGGCAAAGCGCCCTCACCTGGCTCGAGCAGCACGTTGCCGGGCTCCGTGGCGCGGTTCAGATTCGTCGTTAGTGCGCAGACGATGACCGTGTGGATCCGGGAGCGGTTGAATAAGTCATCTTGAATCACCACGTGAGGGTGAGCGTGGCCTGGAATCGAACCTCGCGTTTCATCTGGTTCCAGCCAGAAAATATCGCCTCGATTCATGCCGACTTTCGAGCTCTGCGTTGCTTCTCCCACCGAGTGTTGGGCCAGCGTAGCGCAATTCTGAGTGTTGAAGACGAAGCCCCGTTCTGATGTTCGTCACGTTGGCTTGCGCTGAGACCGGCGCGCCGGCCGCGCGGGCTACGTTTGGGCCGGAACGTTGTCGTTCGAGCAAGCCTCTAGGGCGGCGCCCCCGATCGCGAACGAGAGCGGAAAAAGCAACGTTCGACTCACCAGCTTGAGTGACCATGACTGGCGCCGCTTCGGCACGGTGTGAATTTGGCGCTACGCCATCTGCTGGAACAGAGCGCGGATTGGTCGCAAAAGGCCGTGAGGGAAGGTTGGCGCATTGCTTGCTGTATAAAGGCAATCGAGCCGAGGAGCAGAGCGCAAGCGGGCGCTCGGTCTGCCTCCGGTGAAGGAGTCTCTGCGATGATGCTTAGGTCCAGTGTGGTGGCTGCGGTGCTCTTGGGTGGCGTGACGATGGCGGGAGTTTCACACGCGGAGGAGGAAGATCAGGCTGCGGTGACGCCGCCAGCGACCGCGACTGCGTCGGCTAGCAGCAGCGCCGTACTCGTTACTCAGGAGCCGGCGAGCCAAGGGCATGCCAGCGGCCTGATGGTGCAGGCGCGCGTGCAAAGTCAGAGCAGTCTGTTGTCGCTCGCCGGCGGCGGGACTGGCTTTCTCGTCGGCTACCAAGGGCCTTCCTATGCGCTGGGTCTGGGGCTCGGTCTGACCCGTGTCGGCGTGGATTCGGGCGGTCAATCCGCGAGTCTGACTCTGTTTCAGGTCTCTCCCACGGCCATCATCGACGTTTGGCATTCAGCAGACGGTCGGGCGCGCGCAAACCTGATCGGCTCGGTGGGCTACGCGCGAGCATCGGTCGACGCGACGGTGAAGTCGACGGACTGCATGACCAACGCAGCTGGGGTAGAGACGTGCACGACTTCGTCCGACGACAACAGCGTGAGCGCGACGCTGATCCCGGTGATGCTGGGCTTCGGTGGCGACTATTTCTTGAGTCGCAACTTCGCTCTCGGCGCAGAGTTCGGCGTCCAAGCTCTGTTTCTCGCCGGCGCGAGCGCCAATTCGGGAAGTAACTCACAGAGCATCGACGCGGGCGCCAACGCGCAGTTCGCCTACGGCGCGTTGCGGGCCACCTTCGTGCTCGGCGACTGAGCGGCGAAGCGTGGTTCCGAGTCGGCTCAACGCCGCTTGTAGCCGCGCCAGTTCGGCAAGCCCGCTACGAAGTCCGGCCACACCTTTTGCAATCCGGCCTGCATTTCGCCGTTCAAATTGTGGCCGGACTTGGGGTCGCCGCCGATCAAGGCTTGGATCCCGGCGGCGCTCAGGGCGGGCTCAGCGGCGCGCATGGTGCTGAAACACGCTGGCGTGCCGCAAGCCAAGAGCACGCTCGCGACCCCGCGCGCCTTGAGCTTGCCGAGGAACGCGCGGTCGCGCACGAGCCCGTAGCCGCCTTCGGACAGCGCGATGAACGGGAAGGATTGCGCGGGGTCGAGCAGCGTGGGGCCCGCCAGAGTCGCGCCTTGGCTGAAGCCGACGTAGAGCGTCGGACCTTCGGCGATGTATTCGCCGAAGCGGGCGCGCGCGGCAACGACCGCGCTGGCTACGCGCTGACGGATGGTCTCGGCGCTGTCCCAAGCGAAGCGCATCTTGTCCATCTTCATGCCTTGCGGGCAGACGACGAACGCGTATTCACCGGCCACCATGCGCCAGCCGCCGCACGACCACTCGGCGCGATCCCCCGCGCCGTGCACCGCCACGATCAGCGGGCGCGGTTCACGCGCGCCGATCGGCGGACACACATAAGCTTCATGCCCACCGTCCAGGTCGAGGTGCTCGATCCACGCAACGCCGGACAAGGGCTGGAGTGCGACGCCGGCAGGCGGCACTGTGGACTGCGCCGAGCTAGCGGGCGGCGCTGCGGACGGTGGCGCCGCCGCGGTTGCCGGTTGTTGGCTGATTTGCGGCGCGGCCTGTGAAGTCGTCGACCCGCGACAACCGAAGACGGCCAGCGCCGCCAAAAATAAGGCACAGCGTCGCATCACTGGGCGGTGGGCGGTTCTGCCGGCGTGGCTTCGCGTCGACGTTTCTTCTTCCGCGGGCTCACCTCCGGGGCAGGGTAATCGTAGCTCGTGACCTTGGTCGAGGGGGCCGCGTTGGCCGGCTTCCAACGGAACGCCAAGGCTTGCATCGGGCGCCCGAGCGCGTAGAGCACGCTGGTCTCGTAGCTGGCCAAGGGGGGCGTGGGCGTGCCCGCGCGCTGCAAGAACGCGGGGTGATGCGAACCGCGGTCCAGCTCGACCACGCGCGTGCAGCCGACGCGCTGCAAGGCTGCGGCCACAGTATCGCTCGTATCGTGCAGGGCGGAGGCAACGATCAGCCGTTCGCTGGGCGTGATGCAGAGCGCGGCGCGGCGCCGCATGTCCCCGCGTTCGCGCGCTCGCGGTTCGAGCTTGCCGTTCTCGACCAACAGCGGCAGCTGCACGGCCTCTTCGTCTGCGGACAAGGTCGGCGTTACGCCGGGGGCTTCGATGCGCGCGGTAGCGATCGGCGATAGCACGAGCGTCGCGTAGCCCGTGCGCAAGGGCAGCGTGGCATCCGCGCCGAAGGCGAAGCCGTAGCGCGTCGATTCGGTCGTGTGCCCGAGGCCGATGGCCGCCATCACGCGGTGCTCGGTGGCGTCATCGAGGCCGGTTTTTAGGCCTGATGCGCTGCCAGAGACGGGTTCGCGCGCGCCGGCTCGAAAGCGAAATTCGACGTGGCCGGGCTCGAAGCTCAGCAGATCGACCTGCACGCTGCCGAGGGTGAGCTGGCTCGCGTACACGCCCGGCAACCAAGTGGGCGTGGCTTGCGTGCCGCCATCGACCGCCCACGAGAGCTCGGAGGCGTCGTGTGGCGTGGCGTCGCGCACCGTGACGTAGAAGAAGTCTTTGGCTGACCAGCGCACGAATTTCTCCGGCGGGATCTTCATTCGCTCGTCGGCCAGCTTGAGGTGGTACTCGGCCTTCTTCGGGTTCACTACGTCGGTGTAGACGAAGCCCGCGTGGGCCGGGTTCATGTCCAAGTGCATGGCGTAGGAGCAGCCGGCTTGGCGTAGCGCTTTGCCCAACGTCGGTCCGTCGATCTCTTCGCCCCAAGCGTAATATAAGTGACCCGCGGCGGTGACGCACAGCGCGGTGCGTTGAGTCATCACGCTGGTGCCCTCGAGCTGCCAACCCCAAAGCCTGCGGCCGGTCGGGTTGGCTACGCCGTCTTCCACGAGCGGATCCAAATTTTGGCGAAACGAGCTGATATTTGCCGGGATTCCGTTGCTCGCTGGCCAGCTGCCCAAGCCCACCGCCGATGAGTTGGTGATGATCACGGTGGCGCCGCCCACCACCGGCGGCAAGAGCACGCGTTTGTTGACCATCATGCCGTAGGCGCCGTGCTGCGTCTTGAACGCGCCGTTGAACGTGCCGACGACTCGACGGTACACGGACGGGTCTTGCGGGATGTGCCCCTCACCGGGTGAGCCGGTGGTCGGCTTCGGATCTTCGTAGCCCGCCTGCATGCCGAGCTCGAGCTGGCGCATGTCCATGGCCACCAGCACCAGCTCCGAATACGGACGCTCTGGATCGGGCCGGATCACCGTGCGGTAGAAGTAAGCGGGCGGCTTGGCGTCAGCGAGCAGGCCGCGCATCTTCTTCAAGAAGCCATAGCTGACCGGAGCCCATTGTCCTTCACCCGGCTTGGGATCCTTCCAGATCGAAGGCACGCTCGGCGGCGGCCAAGAGTCGGCGGCATGCGCGAAGTCATTGCCGTCTAGCACCTTGGCCACCGCGGGCTCTGCGGAGGTGGCCTTCAGCGCGCTGGCCGTTTTGGGCGTGAAGAGCGCGAAGCTCGCGCGTTTGAGGCTGTCTTTGACGCCAAAAACCTTGTTTTCGAGCCAGGCGATCGGCTCCGGTCCGACTTCTGCGCGGACGGTATCGACGAGCCACAGCACGAGCGGCTTCGGCACGTGCACTTGGGGCACGACGCGCGCCGCGATCGGCTCGCCGCCATCTGCACCGCGCAGCGCACGCTGCTCGGTTTGATAGTGAAGGCTGCGCGAAGCGTCGCCGAAATCGATCTGCAGGTTGGGTGGATCGAGCGTCAGCTTGGCGCTCTCAGCCGGTTGGTCGAGCACGATGTTCGTGCGCCCGAGGCCGGCGAAGCTGCCCGTGGCTTGGTAAGAATTGACCGCCAAGAGCAGGCGGTCGAAAAAGCGGTCTGGGCGATCGGCGCGCGGGATGCCGGACAGGTCGAGCACGCTCAACCCTTGGATGCGCCCAAACGCCAGCGTGGCGAAGGTGGCGCGATTGCCGCGCGCTTCGAGCGCTGCGTCGTCGCCGACGGGCGTGTCGGTCACGTTGTGCAGCGTGCTCACGGACAAGGGTTGCCCGTCGAGCGTCACGCGCACGCGGGCTCGGTACAAATCACGCGCGCTGCCGGTCAGGGTTCGACCCAAGAACAGCACGCGGCGTCCGAGCAGCAGCTCCTCGATGGCGCCGGGGCTCGGCTCCCAGATCAACTCCTCGGGCTGGACCACGCCGCCGATCGCGCCCCCGAGCAATTGAGCCACGCCCGCCAGCGACCGCTCGGGCGGCTTGGTCAGAGAACAGTGGGAGACCGTCGCGAGCAACGCCACGAATCCGAACAGCGGCCCGCGCCGCTTGAAAAAGGCTGACGGAAACTTCATGGCGAAAAGTGCTTGGGCCAGGCGGTCTACTTTCGGTGCGCCTTCGGCGCAAGTCGCAGGGAATATTCCCGCCATCCCGCTATCTCGGTGTCCCCCCCTTGTGACGCGTGCAAGTGGCTGTTACGGCAAGGGCGTCTTGGCCGCGAGCAACCTCAAAGTTCGACTCCTCACCGCAGCTGTCGTCGTCCCGCCTCTGATGTGGCTGCTGTTCCTCGGGCCGCCCTGGGGTTTCTTCGTGCTGGTGCTGGTCGCCGCGGCGATTTCTGCGGACGAGCTGTTCCGCATGACGCACCCGGGCGATGGCATTGCGCGCGCGATTGGCATCTCGAGCACGCTCGGAGTGGCCGTCAGCTTGTACCTGTGGGGCAGCGATCCGCGCGTGCTGCTCACGCTGTTTTTCGTGGTACCGCTGATCGGTCTGATGGTGCCGCTCTGGCGGCTCGGTGAAATTCCGACCGCCGCGCTGCGAACCTTCGCCGGCGTGACCGGCCCGCTCTATATCGGTGGCTTGCTCACGTCGCTCGCGCTGCTGCGTCGCGACGCGGGTGCCGTCGGCCCGCACTACGTGTTCATGTGCCTGACCTTCGCTTGGCTGGCCGATACCGGCGGCTATTTCTTCGGTCGCTTCTTGGGTAAGCGGAAGCTGTACGAGGCGGTCAGCCCGAAGAAAACTCGCGCTGGCTTCGTCGGCGCGCTGCTGGGCGCCGTAGTCGGCGGGCTGCTCGGTCATTTCTGGTACCTGCGCAGCATTCCGCTCGAGCACGTGGTGCCGCTCGCGCTGCTTGCCGGCGCGCTCGGTCAATGCGGCGACCTGGTCGAATCACTCTTGAAGCGCTCCACGGGCATCAAAGATTCCGGTTCGATCGTGCCCGGTCACGGTGGCATGCTGGATCGCATCGACGCGCTGATTGTGGTCGCGCCCGTCGTTTATCTGTACACGCTGTGGGTCGGGGTAGGGCGCTGAGCGCGCGAACGCGCGTGCTTTGGCCACAAAAGCGAAACAAATCTTACCTTTTTGCCGACTGCCACCGTTACTGGAACAATAACCCGCATGCAGTCGGCTCCTCCCTCCACGTCCTCCCCTCAGCCTCCCAAATACGAGTTCTTCAAGGTCATCCAAAATTATCTGGATGACGCTGGCAAGCTCATTCAAATCCCGGAGTACATCCGCAGTATCCTGAGCCAGCCGAAGAACGAGATCATCGTTCACTTCCCGGTGCGCATGGATAGCGGCGAGTACCGCGTATTCAAGGGCTACCGCATCCAGCACTCGAACATCCTCGGCCCGTACAAGGGCGGCATGCGCTACCACGAGCACGCTTCGCTCGATGATTTCAAAGCGCTGGGCGCGATGATGACCTGGAAGTGCTCGCTGATGAATCTGCCCTTCGGTGGCGGCAAAGGCGGCATCAAGTTCAACCCGCACGACGTTTCGCGCCACGAGCTCAGCCGCATCACGCGACGCTTCTTTCACGCGCTCGGCTCGAACATCGGCCCGGACTATGACATCCCCGCGCCGGACGTGGGTACGAACGCGCAGACCATGGCCTGGGCGCTCGATACGTACATGAACTCCGTCGGCATGGTCTCCAAGCAAAGCGTGATGGGTGTGGTCACCGGCAAGCCCGTGAGCAGCGGTGGCACGTACGGCCGCGAAAAGGCGACCGGCCAAGGCTTGGTGCACTGCATCTTGGATTGGGCCGATCGCGCGCGCTTCGACATCAAGGGCAAGAAGCTGATCGTGCAGGGGTTCGGCAACGTCGGCTCCAACGCCGCGGTGCTGCTCAGCCAACTGGGCGTCTCACTCGTAGCAGTCGGCGATCACACCGGCTACCTGTACAACCCGGAGGGCTTCAACGCCTACCGCTTGAAGCAGTACGTCGAGCAAAACGGCTCGATCGCCGGCTACGCCAACGGCACGAAGATCGAGCGCGAGCAGTTCTTCGGCACCCAAGCCGATATCTTCGTGCCCGCTGCGCTCGAGAATCAAATCGGGATCGCGGAAGCCGAAGCGCTGCAGGTGTCGCTGGTCGCCGAAGGCGCCAACGGTCCCTGCTCGCCGGAGGGCGAGGAAATCTTGAAGCGCCGCGGCATCGAAATCTTGCCGGACGTGCTGTGCAACGCGGGCGGCGTGACCGTCAGCTACTACGAGTGGGTCCAGAACCGCCGCAGCGAACAATGGACGATTCAAGAGGTCGATCAGCGCCTAGAAATCGCGATGCACGACGCTTACGACCGCATGGCCCGCTTCGCCAAGCTGAACAACTGCGACTACCGGCGCGCCTGCTACGCCGTCGCCCTACAACGCATCACTCAAGTCTACACCGAGCGCGAGATCTTCCCCTGAGCTGCCTGCGAAGCAGCCGAACTCCGACGCCGAAGGCTGAGTCTCGCTCAGCCGCACTCGGCGACCATCAAAAAAAAGAAGGCGTCCAACACTTCCAGCGCACGCAAAGCGCTCTTCTCTTTGGTGCTCGCGAAGCGCCTCGCGCGGGCGCGCGGGAAGCGGTTCAGCCGCCTGCCCGGAACTAAGACGAGCGAGAAGTCTTGGAAGACCAGCTCACGATCGGCGATTGAGAGCGGCATCAGAGAGCCGGCCAGACCGGTGCTTGCTTTCCATCCGGTCGCTCAGTCGCCACACCCTCGTACAAAAACTCTACTCATCACGAGCCCCCTTCATTTCTAGCTCACGCCGCAGACTTGATGATGGCCTTGAGGCGCTGGATAGCGCGCGAATGCAGCTGCGAGATCCGAGGCTCACTGACGCCGAGCTCGACGCCCAGGTCCTTGAACTTCACGCCGCGGAAGTAATGCTGCGAGACGATGTGACGCTCGCGCTCCGGCAATTGTTCGACGGCCTTGGCCAGGGTCTCTTGAGCGAACTTGGCGGCGACTGCAGCTTCGCTGCTGGAAGCGTCGGCGAGGCAACGGTTCTGCTCCCACTCACTCACGTCGTCGAAGCGGACGACTGCGGGCGGCGGAACGTAGGCGTCGGTGCCACTGGCGGCTTCGGCGGCGGCGCGAGCGCGGCGGGGCAGCCAATCTTGAGCGCGCAACTCGTCGAGGATTGCGCCGCGGATGCGGACGCGCACGTACCACTCGAAGCTGTCACTCGGACCGTCGGGGTGACGACGAATCGCATCCCACAGACCGCTCATGCCAGCCGCGATCAGATCCTCACGCAGCACGTTACGCGGCAGCTTGCGCTGGAAGCCGCCCGCGATCTTGCGCACGAGGGGCTCGTACTGAAGGAGCAGCTGAGCGCTCAGTTGCGGGTCGAGGCCGCGGGCTTTCTTGACCCGGGGGCCACGAGCCACGACGGTGGCCGGGGTGGTCGCGGCCGGCCGGTGCGCGGCGCGGGCGGCCACCGGCGCATGACGGCGCGCGGGGCGGGGCGCCAAGGAGGGGCGGACCAAGGCCGTGATCAGCGCCGGCGGGGCGACAGAGACGGAGGCTCGGGGCGGCAGGGAAGCACGACGGGGCGCCACCGAGGCGCGGGGCTGCTCGGCAGGCTTCGCTTTCACGATGCGAGCGCTCTTCGGTTTCGACGACGACTGGGCTCGGTTTTCGGTAGTTGCGGGCATTGGTGGCTCTCCCTTAGGTGTGAGAGGCTTCTTTGCAGTGCCCGTGCCAGATCGAAATTAAGTGATATTTCACGAAAAACGCCAATGTGGGCGAAATTAAGGGGGGGTCACGTTTGACCCCGGGAAACGGGCCACCTCGGGCTTGCCTCCTGGGGGGCCAAGCTTTTGACAGCGATTTCGCTCCCATTTGAGACGACTGGTGCACTGGGTCAAGCTTGACCCGGTACCGGGTCAATTTAGAATTGCCTTATATAATCAAGTGGTTGAGCCTGATTTTTCGGTCCAGCAGAGGGTGGAGTGTAGGTGGGAGGCATGTCTCCGGCGTCTCGCTTTTTGTTGCGCTTCGTGATTGCTGGGTGTCGGACAGTCCCCGGTTTTTTGGCTATCTGGCTCCGCGGATGCCAGAGTTTTACCGCACGCATTTGTGTGAGTCGGTTTTCCGAGAGGCATCATGGGCGAAGGACGAAACTTGGTCGGCGTCGACATCGGCACCGCGTCGATCAAGGTCTGCCAGGTAAAAGAGACCCGAAAAGGACTGGGCCTCGTACGCCTGGGCTACGCCCCGTTGGGGCCGCAGGTCATCGTGGACGGGCAGGTGATGGACTCGGGAGCCGTGGTGGAAGCCCTGCAGAAGGTCTTCCACGACGCGAAAATCCGCCAAAAGGAGTGCGCGCTGAGCGTCTCCGGCCAGAGCGTGATCATCCGTAAGATCACCGTGCCGATGATGACCGAGGCCGAACTGGAGGAGCAGATCCAGTGGGAGGCCGAGCAGCACATCCCGTTCGACATCAAGGACGTGCATGTCGACTACCAGGTGCTGCGGCGTCGCGCCGAGGCCAGCCAAATGGATTTACTGCTCGTGGCCGCCAAGCGCGACCAAATCGAGGAGTATGCGCAGCTTGCCCGAAACGCCAAGCTGAAGCCGATGGTCTGCGACATCGACGCTTTCACGGTCCAGAACCTGTTCGAGTATTCCCGGACCTTGCCTCAAGATCAGACGATCGCGCTGATCAACGTCGGGGCAAGCTTGTCCTCGCTCAATATCATCGCCAACGGCGTGAGCGCGTTCACGCGCGAGATCGCCAACGGCGGCAACGGGATCACGGAAGAGATCCAAAGGCAGCTCAACGTGCCGCACGACCAGGCCGAGGCCTACAAATGCGGCGGCTCCGCCTCGGCCGACGACCCGAGCCGCGCCGGCATGGTCCCGCAGCAGGTGGTGCAAGTGATCGAAGCGGTCAGCGACACGATCGCGGCGGAGATCCAGCGAAGCCTGGACTTTTTCATGGCCACCAGCGGCGAGGGCGAGATCGCGCGCATCTACGTGACGGGCGGCTCGGCCAACTTGGCGGCCCTGGCGCGCGCCATCGAACGTCGCGCCCGCGTTTCGGTCGAGACCTGGTCGCCGGTCGAAAAGCTGACCATCGAAGCCAAGGAAGTCGATCCGCTGCTGCTGCAAGCGCGCGCGGCGCAGCTCTCGGTCGCGCTCGGCCTTTCGCTCCGTAAAGAGAAAGAGGCGCGCGCGTGATTCGCATCAATTTGATGGCGCAGAAGCGGCGCGCGGATCGCGCCGAAGGCTCGCAGCTGTGGCTGGCCGTCGTGATGGTGGTGCTGCTCGCCGAGGTCGCCGCGCTGTTCGTGTTTCACGGCTTCAAGAACGAGGAGCTCAAGGAGCAGCGGCTGAAGAATGCCGCGCTGACCTCGCAGATCGACCAATCGAAGGGCACCGTCGCCAATCACGAGCAGGTCAGGGCCAAGCTCGCTCAATTGCGGGCGCGCGAAGAAGCCATCGGCAAGCTGCAAACCGCCCGCACCGGGCCGACCGCGATCTTGCTCGAGCTGGCACGCTTGCTCACGCCGGGTCGGGGGCCGAGCGTGGATCCGGACCACCTGAGCCAACTGCGTCGTGACAACCCGCTCGCGGTATTCAACCCGTCTTGGGATTCTCGCCGCCTGTGGCTGGTCAAGTTCGTGGAGCAAAACCGCAAGCTGCGCCTCGAGGGGTTTGCCCAAGACGGCGAAGACGTGAGCGAACTGGCGCGGCGCATGAATCTCTCGAGTTACTTCGCTGACGTGCGGCTGTTGCCGGCCGTCCGCCAAATGGACAGCACGACGCACATGGAAGTCGTGAGCTTTGCGCTCGAAGCGAAGGTAAAATACTGATGGCTCGCCAAACATCCGTCCTGAACAAGCTGCCGCTGGTCGCCCGCATCGGCGTCGGCGCGGGCTTGGTGGTGTTGCTGGGCATCGCCTACTTCGTCGTCTTCTACGGCGACATCGAGAGTTCGATCAAAGCCGCCCAAGGCCAAGAGCAACAGCTCAGGACCGATCTGGCCGACGCTCGCAAGAACGAGTTCGCCTATCAGAAGGATTTGGCCGAGCTCACCGATCGCCAACACCGCCAGCGCGAGCTGAACAAGGTCTTGCCGGTCGACACCGAGTATCCCTCGTTCTTGAGCGCCGTGCAGTCGGTGGCCAACGTGTCGGGGATCGGGCTCACTTCCTGGACGCCGCAGCCCGAGGTGAGTGAGCAATTTTACGCCCGCGTGCCGATGAAGGTGACGCTGGTCGGTCGCTACCATCAAGTGGCCAAGTTCTTTTACGGCGTGGGCCAGCTCGATCGCATCATCAACATGGAAAACATTTCGCTCACCGATCCAAAAATTCAAGGTGACGACGTGGTAGTCAAAACCGAGGCCTTGGCCACGGCCTTCCGCAGTGTCGAAGATGCCAAGACGGCCGCGGCCGACAAACGCGGCGCAGCCATTGGAGCCCCCCAATGAGCGGCGTGCTTCGCGAGCCCCGAGCGGGGCTCTGCCTGCCGCTCGTGCTGGCGGCTGGCCTCAGCGCGTGCAGCGATCCGCCTGTGGTCACCAGCGCGAGCGACACTGGTTCGGCCGCCGCGACGCAGCCGGCCTCGCCCGCCCCTGGGGCCGGCAGCGCTGCGGCAGCCGCCAGCGCCGCCAACGCGCCGCCCAAGGTCGAGGTCCAAGAGACCGAATTTTCGGAGACTGAGCGCTCGCGCGATCCGTTCCGCTCGTTCGCCAAGAGCTTCGCGCAGGACACCAAGGCCAGGGTGCACTCTCAAAGGCAGGTGATCCTCAGCCAGTACGCGCTCGACGAGCTGAAGCTGATCGGCATCGTCACGCGCGCCGAGCCCGCCAAGGCCATGCTCGTCGACCCGACCGGCAAGGGCTTCGTCATCCAACGCGGTCAATTCGTCGGTCGCGCCGACGTCGTGCAGGCCGCCGGCTCGTCCGGCACCGTCTACGAGATCAATTGGCGCGTCGACCGCATCCGCCCGAGCGACGTCGTGCTGATCCGAGAAGACCCCTCCAATCCCGACGTCCCCAGCGCCACCCGCGTCATCCCGCTGCGCCCCGAGGGCGATCTGAACCCGAGCGAAGAACCCAAGAAGTAGCGCGGTTTGTTGGGGGCTGCCTTGCTGCAGCGCGCGTGCACCGGTGCGGCTCGTCGCTTGGTGCCGTGTTGCGTTCGTGCGCGCTCTCTCGACGTTCACGTTCGAAAACGGCTTGGCCCAGCGCCACTTACTGAAGCGACCCCAGACCCACGCGTTATTTGTTCCACTTAGTCACAAGCAGATACGCTTCGAGTCGAACCGTCGTGAATGCTTTGAATCGCAATAAGCCGGTCAGATTGTCCTCCGGAGTCACACCATGAGGCGGACCTCGTCCCGATCCCTAGCAGCCACATCGCTGCTCGCTTTGCTCACCGCGCTGGCCGTCCCGAATCGGGCGGAGGCCGAGGAGCGGGCAAACCATGCCACTTCGGTGCGCATGGTCCGAGACGCGGAGCGCGACGTCGTGCGCATCGTGGTCGGCTTCAGCGAGGTGCCGGCGTTCACTGCCCGGCTCGATCGCAACGGCCTGCGGCTACTCGTGGATGTGCCGAACACGGATTTGAAAGGTGCGCCCAGTGCGCTGACCGAGCGCGTCGGCGTGGTCGGCGGCGTGATGACGCAGGCCTTTCAGAGCGACGGCAAATCGACCACGCGGCTCTTGGTCACGCTGCTCGAGAAAGCCAAATACACGGTCACGGTCGACGGCACCGAGCTCGTGATCGCGCTGTCCTCGAACGAAGCCAACTTGGCGCCTCGAAAGGGCACGCAAACCATCGCCGCGCCGCACGCGACGCCGCTGGTCAAAGCCGTGCGCTTCGAGCACACCGAGCTCGAAGATCGCGTGCTGATCGAGTGCAGTGAGGTGCCCGAGTTCCGTCAGTCGACGACTGCGCCGGGCAAGAGCACGCTCACGCTGCCCGGAGCCGAGCTCGGAAAAGATCTCTCGCGCACGCTGGACGTGTCCGCGTTCGGCGGGGTGCTGAAATCGGTCTCCAGCTTCGTCGCCGAGAAGGACGCCAAATCGGTCGTGATTCAGAGCGAGGGCGACAAGAGCGCCGTGGCACGCATCTCGCGCCGCGGAAACACGTTGGTCTGGTCGTTCGCCAAGCCCGGCGCGTTGCCCTCGTCGATGACCGGCGTCGGCTTGGACGGTGGCGTCGCGCGCCGCGCGCGCACGGTTCACGTCGAAAATCAGGCCGAAGACAGCATTCCGTTGGTGCGTGACGGCTCCGAGGCGGACGGCATGCTGGCCAAGAGCAACGGCGATCGCGAACTCGCTTCCGAGCCCGCCGAGGCAGGGGCGTTCGCGCCCAACCTGCTCGGGCAGACCAAGCGCGCGTTTACTGGGCGGCGCATCGATCTCGATCTGAAGGACGCGGACGTGCACAACGTGCTCCGTCTGCTGGCCGACGTCGGGCAGGTGAACATCGTCACGGCCGACAACGTGGCCGGCACGATCACGATCCGAATGCGCAACGTGCCCTGGGATCAAGCGCTCGACGTCGTGCTGCAGGCCAAGGGCCTAGGCGTCGTGCAACGCGCCAACATGCTGCGCGTCGCGCCGCTCGTCGATCTGGAAAAAGAGCGCGAGCTGCAGATCGCCCGCCGCCAGCAAGAGGTGAAGCTCGCGCCGCTCGAGACGCGCTTGATTCCGGTCAGCTACGCGCAGGCCTCCGAAATCCAAGATCGCGCGAAGCCGCTGCTCTCCGAGCGCGGCTCGATCGCCGTCGATGACCGCACGAACGTGATGATCGTGCGCGATTTGGCCGGCAACCTGAATCAGATCGAAGAGCTGACGCGCTCACTCGACACCCAGACGCCGCAGGTATTGGTCGAAGCCCGGATCGTGGAGGCTACCAGCCGCTACATCCGCGACGTCGGCATTCAGTGGGGTGGTGATACGACGTTCTCGTCGGCGACCGGCAACCCCACGGGCCTGGCCTTCCCGAGCTCAGTCGGCTTGGCCGGCGGCGCGAGCGACGGCAACACGCCGACCGCGGGTCTCAGCCCGTTCACTCGAACCGTGGCCAACCCGAACTTCGCGGTCAATCTGCCGGCCGCGGTCGGTACGGGTTCCGGTGGCGCGCTCGGCCTGACCTTGGGTTCGATCGACAACACGGTCAACTTGGCCGTGCGCCTGTCGGCGGCCGAATCGAGCGGCATGCTGCGCATCTTGAGCAGCCCGCGTATCTTGACCTTGGATAACCGCGAAGCGCGCATCTCGCAAGGCACGCTGATTCCGTTCTCGCAGGTCAGCGCTCAAGGCGTGCAGACGACCTTCCAGGAAGCCAAGCTGCAGCTCTTGGTCAAGCCGCACGTGACCGCCGACGGCAGCGTCAGTATGCACGTCAAGATCAACCGCGACGAACCGGACTACAATCAGACTTCCGCGCGCGGCGATCCAACCATCTTGAAGCGCGAAGCCGAGACGGACCTGTTGGTGATGGACGGTCACACGGCCGTCATCGGCGGGATCTTCACCAGGAACACCGGCCGAAACTTGGACCAAGTGCCGTTCTTCGGGGACATCCCACTGCTCGGCATCCTGTTCCAAAGGCGCCGCGCGAGTGACACGCGCGGTGAGCTGGTGATCTTTTTGACTCCTAGGATCGTGAATCGGGCTGAGGCACTGGGGCGCTGAGGGGTGGAGCGCGCGGGTGGAGCGCGGGGGTGGAGCGCGCGGGTGGAGCGCGCGGGTGGAGCGCGGCGCTTCGCGCGCGGGAGGCGGCGGTTGGGATTTTTGGCCTAGCGGCGTCGTGTGGCGCTGGGCCGCCCGCGCTTTGCTGAGAGATCGCACGCGCCTGTTCGGTCAGTTCTCGTAGGTCTGCGCCTTATTGGCAGATCGTGATCTGATCCTGCCAAGGTCGGGTGGGCTCGACGTATTTCCGGGCATGCGGCTGAACTGCCTGGCGCGCGCTCCGGCGCGAGGGAGAGCGCGGCGCTTCGCGCGCGGGAGGGAGGGAGGGAGGGAGGGAGACGCTGCGCGGGAGGGGGACGCTGCGCGGGAGGGGAGCGCGGCGCTGCGCGCGCGGGAGGGAGACGCTGCGCGGGAGGGAGAGCGCGGCGCTGCGCGCGCGGGAGGGGGTGTGGGAGTGGGGTGCGTTGACAATGCTGGGGGCAGTCGATCATGCTCGCGGGAGCGGCGGCGCAGGTTGGATGAAACCTCGGCCTCGCGAGGGTCATGGTTGCCAAGGTCACGCGCAGTCTGCTCATCGGTCTCGCGCTGTGCGGGGCCACGTGCTGGGCGCGCGAAGCACGAGCCTTCAAGAGCGAGATCGACGCCACGCTCGACGCGCAGTTTTATTCGCTGCAAAGCCCGTACGGCAATCCGCTCGTGCAGCGCCGCCGCTACACGCAAACGCTGGCGCTCAACCTGTACGACATCCAAGCGGATCGCCGGCCGCTCGGGCAGACGCTCTCGTTCAAGTCGCGCTTGCGGCTCGATTCGGATTTCGGGCAGCGCCCTGAGGAGCGCAACCCGGATTCGGCGTCGTATATCCCGGGCTTGGTCGAAGCGCCGCTGGACGTGATGTATGCCTACCTCGAAGGCCAGCGCTACATGGACGGCTACCTCGGCTTCCGCCTCGGTCGTCAATACGTGGTCGACAGCCTCGGCTTTTGGTCATTCGACGGCGCAGAGGTGATGATCACGACGCCCGCATACCTGGCCTTGGAGGCGTACGCGGGCTTCGAGCAACGCGGCGGCCTGCCCATGCTGTCGAGCCCGCGCTTCGAGGCCGGCGGCGTGTCGCGCGGCGATCGCACGGGCCTCGGCTTCGGCCAATCGCCGAGCTTTTTGCAGGAATCGAAGCTGGCCCCCGCGTACGGCTTCGCCGTCGAAACGAGCGGCTTGCAGTGGCTGCACAGCCGGTTCACTTACCGCAAAGTGATCAACCGCGATGCGGTCTTGGTCTCGCCGTTCTTGGACAATGGCGGCGGGCTGACGTACGCGCTCGGCGATCGCACCTCGAGCGAGCGGCTCGGCTATTCGCTGCGCGCGGACAAGCCCGAGCTGGGAGCGGTGCTCGGCTCGATCGTGTACGACCTCTACAATCAGCGCGTCAGCCAGTACAACGCAGGCCTCGATTGGTTCGCCAGCGAGCGCGCGGTAATCGCCGCGAACCTCGACTATTTCCTACCCACCTTCGACGGGGACTCGATCTTCAACTGGTTTACGCACCGCGGGACGACCTCGAGCACGCTGCGCGCCGATCTCGCGTTCTCGCGTCAGTTCGAGCTAGCCGCGTCGGGTGGCGTCCGCATGTTCACGACCGAGGGCGATCCGGGGAGCTACGTCGCGTCCAGCGCGCCCGACCGTAGCAAAGACGGCCGAACTTACGACTACCTGGGCACGTTCGGCGGGCGCTACCGCTTCTGGGACGGGAGCATCGCAGTCAACACCTTAGCCGAAGCGGGGGACGCCGGGCACCGCTATGGGGGTGACATCACCGGTCGCAAGCAGTTCGATGGCGGCTATTATGATTCCTTGGCCGTGCTCTCGCTCTACGATTGGGAAGACGCGCTGCGTCCCGAGCGCGGCGCGACGAGCTTTTCTTACGTGCTGGGCGGCGGAATCAATCCGAATTTCTTGTCGTTCAGCAAGGGCCGCCTGGGTGTGGAGTGGGAGCACACCATGAATCACTTGGTCGGCCAGCGCTTCCGCATGCTGGCCACGCTCAACTTCTCGGTGCTGCGATGAGCCCGCGAGCCCAGCGCGCTGCGCGGCGTGAGCCGCTCTGGCTGCTGGTGTTCGGCTGCGTGTCGGCGCTGTGCCTGGCGCTGTGCGGCCAAAGCCCCTCGGCGCGCGCGGACGTCGCGGCAGCCGCGAGCGCATCCGCGTCCGCCGCCAGCGCACCCGCGAGCAGCGCGGAGCCCGCGGTCGCGGGGCCCGGCATGGCTCGGCTCACCCACGGCCTGAGCGCGGGCGTCGATGGTCAACCGGTACCCGAGAGCGATCGCCCGCCCGGAGCGTTGCCCAACGACAATGGCCCGAGCCCCGCGGTCTTTCCGACGCAGGACATCACCGTCCGCTTCAACCATCGGCGGCACGTCAAAGACTTGAAGCTGACCTGCACGACCTGCCACGAGAAGGCGCGCACCAGCCACGATAGCGCCGATTCGCTGCTGCCCAAGGGCACCCGCTGTGACGCCTGTCACGGCAGCGATCATCGAAATCCGATGCAGGTCCGCGCTAACGCCACGGAGCCCATGGGCCAGTGCGCCTACTGTCACTTGGGCTACAGCAGCTCGGCCGGCAACCGCGTGGCGCCGCTCTCGCTGCCCAAGCCAAACCTGCGTTTCGATCACGCGCTGCACGTCACGCGCAACATCGGCTGCGCGCAGTGTCACGGCGCCGTCGAAAACCTCGAGCTGGCCACGCGCGATCAGCTGCCGAGGATGCGCGGCTGCCTCAATTGTCACCAAGCGCCCGCCCCTGCTGCGGGCCGCGCTCGCTCGGAGTGCCGCACCTGTCACCTCACCGATCCGAGCGGCATGATCAAGGTCAGCTTTGCTTCGGGCTCGCTCTCGCCGCCGAGCTGGTTGCACGACGCGGGCCACGGCCCGGACTGGATCGAGCGGCACAAGGTCGTGGCAGGGAACGACAGCCGCTTCTGCGCCAACTGCCACAGCGAAAAGTCGTGCGCCGACTGCCACGACGGTCGCGTCCGCCCGCGCCGGGTCCACCCCAACGATTGGCTCAGCATGCATCCCGTACCGGCTCGGGAAAACCAGCAGAAGTGCGCGAGCTGCCATCGCGACCAGTCTTTTTGCCTGAGCTGCCACCAGCGCGTGGGCATCACCATGTCCGGCCCGTTTGCCAACCTGGCCGAGCGCGGCCGTTTCCACCCGTCCAAGTCGGAGTGGACCGACGGCCCGCGGACGCCCCGCCATCACGCATGGGAAGCGGAACGGAACATCAGCGCCTGCGTCAGCTGCCACGTCGAGCGCGACTGCGCGATCTGTCATGCCACCGCGGCCATGGGTGGACGCGGCTCAGGCTTCCCGGCCGGCCCAGGCCAGGGCACCAATCCACACCCTCTCGGGTTTCGCTCCCGCTGTGCTTCCGCGCTGCGTCAGAACGCGCGTCCGTGCTTGGTTTGCCACGCGCCGGATGACCCTAATTTGCTGGATTGCCGGTGATTTACCACAAGAGTCCGTGCAAAAACCCAAACCAGCCCGCAAACTGCTTGCGTGACAGTTCCGCGGACTGGTATTGCGAATGCCGCTCGCAAAGCTACTTTTCCCTGCCGCTGAAGGAGGCTCTTCGTGAAGGAGCTTGTTCGTTTTCTGTTCGAGAACCTCTACTTCGACTTCCAAGGCGATATCACCGTGGAGAAGGTGCGGGAGTTCTTGCGCGAGGACGACAGCCGCGAAGCTCGCCAACTTTTGTCGAAGATCATCGAAGAAAAGGGCGTCGACGACCTGCTGATCACGCTGGCGGACTGCCTCAAAGATCAGATCCGGAACGGCGTCAGCGAGCAGTCGATCCGCGACCAACTGCACATCTACACCGACAGCTGAGCCTAGCCCCCGCTGCGCTGCGCAGCTTGCTGCTGGCAATCGCTGCCTTGGTCTCTGGCTGTGATCTCGGCCCGCGTGATGATGCGGCTGGTCATGGTCCGCCGCTGCACCTGATCGCGAGCTACCCAACGGACGGGCAGGGCACCAACGCTCCCTTCGGGGCGGACGTTACCTGTGACGAGCCGACGCCGGACTGCGCGGTGCCCACGAACGCGGCGATTGAGCTGCGTTTCGACCGTTTTCTGTTGCCCAACGGGCTGAACGCCGGCCTCAGCCTGTACTCGGGCAATCCGCCGGCCAACGGCGTGGCTCTGCAGGCCGAATACGACATGATCGAGCGGGTCGTCGTCTATCGGCCCACCCGTTGGCTCCAACCCAACACCCTCTACACCGCCGAACTCCTGCCCTACCCGGATCCGGGCCTGGGATTTTGGGCGTTCGACCGCGCGCCTCTGGAAGAGGCAGCGGTGCCGTTGCGGTTCAGCTTCAGTACCGGCAAGGGTCCCCGTGACCAGCCGGCGCCGGTCGCGCCACCAGCGCCGGATACCTGCGAAACCATGAGCAATGGCCCGCTGGACAGCTGCGTGAGCTGCCACTCCAGCAAGCCCAACGCGCAAAGTCCGGGCGGCTTCGACGTCCCGCCGATGGGCCTCGATCTGTCCAGCCCGCGCGGGCTGTATTACACCGCAGTTCGCCAAGTGGCGCATCAGACCGAGACCGGCAACAGCGCGGCTGGGCCGGGCCTGCAGAGCCCGGCCCGCTTCGGCGTGCAGATGAACATCGTCGACCCGGGTAGCCCGGCCACCAGCTACCTGATGTACAAGCTGCTGCGAAAATCCGAGAATTTCGCGGCCGCGGGCGAAGAGCCGAAGTGTGTGACGGGCTACCACGCGCCCGTGTCCGAGCTCGACTGCCAGCCTCCCCCTGAAGACGAGCGCGTTCGCCTGCGCGAATGGTTCGTGCTCAGTGATCCAATGCCCATGGACGGCACATCGTCCATGGGTGAGCCCATCGCCGCGGCGACGACACGGGAGAACCTGGTTCGGATCTCCGCCTGGATCGCCAGCGGCGCGACCTGCCCGGAGCCGCGCTAGGGAGCTTTCTGCCACCTACGTTGACGATCTGGCGTTCCAGGGCTACTTTTAGGCACTTGGGGGTCGTGGATCAGTGGCAACACAGTTGACAATTCAGGGCCAGCCGGTGCGCTGGACGGAGCGCATTGGGCAAGGGGCCACCAGCTTGGTCTGGCTGGGCGAATTGGCCGGCAGCGCCTGCGTGCTGAAGCTGGCCAAGGGTCCAGGCGAGGCGCGCCGCTTTGCGGATGAAGCGGAGCGGCTGCTGTTCGCGGCGGCTCCGGAATTTCCTGCCTTGCTCGCGGTGGGCTTGGCCGGCCCGGCGCTCGGCGCAGAGCTTGGCCAACGGGTGGAGGCAGGCACGCCCTACTTGGTGTTGTCCTCGGCGCCCGGCGTCAGCCTCGCGCAATTGCTGAGCGATGAAGCGCTGACCGCCGCGGCTCGGGAAGAGCTCTCGCTGCTGGTCGCGCGCGACTTGGGCGCCGCGCTTTCGGCGCTGCATGGTTCCGGCGCGGCGCACGGGGACGTGAAGCCCGCGAACATCATCGTTGCCGCGGGCACGGCGCGTCTGGTCGATTTCGGCTTGAGCGGCTCCGCAGAACAAGCCGAGCCGAGCGGGGGCACCGCGCACTACCTGGCGCCCGAAGTGTTCGCTCATGCAGACGGAGATGCCCGCGCGCGCGATCTGTGGGCGCTGGGCGTGACCCTGCTCGAGATTTTGGAGCCCGAATCCGCGTCGCGGACCGGCCGTGACTTCGAGGTCGGCAGCCAAGGCGCGCTCGCGCCCGTGGTGCGCGCGCTGCTGGCGGTCGCGCCGGGCGCGCGGCCCTCGGCTCATTGGGTATTTCGCCGCGCGCTGGCCGGCACGGCCGATGCGGACGATCCGAACGGCGCGAAAGACACGAACGGCGCGCGACGTCGGCGCGCCAGTGTGCGGCGCAGTTACCTTTCGACGCGCAAGAACGAGATCTTTGCCGCCGCGCGCAGCCAGGCCACGCGCCTGGAATTGCAGGGCTCTGCGGCCGAGTGGGTGGCGGAGTGTCGGGCGCTGGCCCAGGGGATCCTCAAGCTGCGCGGGCGCTCGCTCGACGAGTCGCTCTTGCCGCCGATCGGGCCGCTCGACGAGCTCTCGCGGGCGCGCTTTCTGGTGGCCTTGGTCGGCCCCGCTGCCGCATCCTGGCCGGCCTTGCGGGAGCTGCGTGAAGAGCAGCTATTGGCCCGCCTGCTGGAGCTGTCCGAGCTGCGCGAGCCGGAGAGCTTTACACTCGCGGCGATCGAACACGGCACTGCGCTCGAGTTGCCGCGGGTCTCGCTCAGCGAAAGCGCGGTGGACGTCGCTTTGGCGCTCGGCAAAGCGTTGCCCGACCCCGCCTGGCTCGACAGCGGCGAGTCGCTGGTCAACCGCCAGGGCGGGCCGCTGCGTTTGGCGTTGGCGCTCGCGCGCGCGTTTCGGCTGCGTGGGGAGCTCGGCCGCGCGCTGGCCTTTTTGAGCGGCTTTGCCGAGGTCGATGCGCGGATCGCCAGCGCCGAGCTGTGTCGTCGCGCCAAAGACAGCGCGTCCGCGCGCGCGCTCTTGGCGGCACTCGAGCCGAATCTGCTCGATGCAGAGCAACGCGAGCGCGTGGCCGCGATTCTCGCGCGCATCGCGCTCGACGCCGGCGAGCCCAGCGAAGCCGCGCAGCTGCTGGAGCCGTTCTCACGCGGCACGCACAGCCTCGAAGTGCGTGCGCTGCTCGAGTCGAGCCTCGGCCACAGCGCGGCTGCGCTCGACGCCGCGACGCGCGCGCGCCTGCAGGCGACCGGCGACGAAGAGCGCGCGCGCGCCGAAGGCGTGCTCGGCTTGCTGTGCCACGCTCGCGGCGAGGCGGAGCCGGCCTTGCGTGCCTTTCGCGCTGCCAGTGATCTGGCCGCGCGCACGGGCGCGTTGCTCGAGGAAGCCACTTACCTGACCGGTCTAGCGGCGGCCGCGACCAACCTCGGTGAGCTCGGGGAAGCGCTCTCGGCGTCGCGCCGCGCGCTGCTTTTGTTCGAGGCGCTGGGCCGCACGGGCGACGCTGCGCGCGCTTCGCTCTCGGCCGCGGTGGTGTACGCCAGCGCCGGCGCTGAGCACGACGCGCGTGCCGCGGCTCACGAGACCGTGCAGCGCGCCAAAGCCTCCGGCGATCAGCGCTGTCGCGGATACGCACATTTGGTGCTGTGCGACACGGCCCAGCGCGCCGACGAGGCGATCGAACACGCTTCGCGCGCGCTCTCGCTGCTGGTTGCCGAGGACGACGCGCTGTGCGCGGCCGCGCGCTTGTGGGCGCGTGGCTCGCTGGTCGATGTCGTGATCTTCGACGCCAGTGCACGCCGAGAGGGCGCGGCGGACGACGCGCGGCTCGAGTGGTGGGCGGCGCGCGCCAACCACGAGCTACGAGCCAGCGAACCCTCGCGCGCCGACGTGCCGATCGCCGAGCTGAACGCGCTGAGCTCGGCGCGCGCGTCACTCTCGGTGCGTGGTCGCGCCTTGTACGCGGGCGCCTCGCTCGCCGCGCGCGTGGGGGATTCGGACAGCGCGCGGCGGCTGGGCGCGTCCGCGGGCGACGCTGCGCGTGAGTTTCTGCGCCGCACGCCCAGCGAACTGCAAACCGCCGTCCGCGCTCTGGATTGGGTGCGCGCGCTCGAAGTCGGCGTCGAATCCAGCATCGTCCCCGAGCAGATCGCCGACGTAGAGGCGCTGGTGCGCAGCCTGAGCCAGCGCGATCGACTCCGCCCGCTCCTGCGTCAGGTGGTCGACGCGCTGGTGTTGTGGACGGGGGTGGAGCGAGGCTTGCTATTGCTGCGCGCGCCCGGCGGAAAGTTGAAGCCTCGCGCGGCGCGCAACCTGCGGCGCATCGATCTCGGCCCCGAGCAGATGGCCTTGAGTCAATCGCTCGCGCAGCGCGCGCTCGATCTGGGTGAGCCGGTGGTCGCGGTCGACGCGGCTGGAGATTTGCCCGAAATGCACGTCAGCGTGCACGCCTTGAAGTTACGCAGCGTGCTGGCAGTGCCGCTGATCGCTCGCGGTGAGGCCCTGGGCGTGGTCTATCTCGACGATCGCGTGCGGCGCGGCGCTTTCGGCTCGCGCGAGCTGTCCTGGGTGCGTCTGGTCGGAACGCTCGCCGCGGTGGCGATTCTGGATGCTCGCAGCCAGCTGCTCTTGCGCCGCTCGGCGCGCCGCGCCGAGCGCGCGGAGGCTAAGCTTGCCCAGCAATTGGCGCAGCGCGAGGCCGAGCTGGACGTCGCCGAACGAGAGCTCGCGCGCTCCCGCGACGCGCGCGAGACGCGCTTTTCCTACCACTCGATCATCGGCCAGAGCGAGGCGGTTCGCGGCCTGCTCCGCTTGGTCGATCGCGTGACCAGCGCCGAGGTTCCGGTGCTGATCTTGGGCGAATCGGGCAGCGGCAAGGAGCTCGTGGCGCGCGCCATTCACGAGAATGGTCCGCGCGCGAAGCAGCCCTTCGTCAGCGAAAATTGCGGCGCAATCCCGGAAGGCTTGCTCGAGGCCACCTTGTTCGGCCACGTGCGCGGCGCGTTCACGGGCGCCACGCGCCCGCGCGCCGGTCTATTCGAGGTCGCCGACCACGGTAGCTTCTTCTTGGACGAGATCGCCGAGATGAGCCTCGGCATGCAGACCAAGCTGCTGCGCGTGCTGCAAAATGGCGAGCTGCACCCGGTGGGCGCGGATGCGCCGCGTTTCGTGGACGTGCGCGTGATCGGCGCGACGCATCGCGACTTGGAGTCCTTGGTGCTCGCCGGGAAATTCCGCGAAGATCTGTACTATCGGCTGAACGTGGTCAGCGTGCGCGTGCCGCCGCTCCGCGAGCGCTTGGGCGACGTGCCGCTCCTGGTGCGGCACTTCATGGCGCGCTACTCGCAGAAGCGCAAAGTGACGATCTCCAAGGCCGCGATGGACGCGCTCTCGGCGTATCGCTGGCCGGGCAACATTCGCCAACTCGAAAACGAAGTTCGCCGCGCGCTGGTCTTGGCGGACGATGTCATCACGCCGGATATCTTGTCACCGGACGTGCTGGCGCGCGAAGGCGGCGAGGCGCCCCAAGTCGACGCCTTGAACCTGCGCGGTCGAGTCGATGCGCTCGAGTCCGAGCTGGTGAAGAGCGCGCTCAAACGCACGCAAGGCAATCAAACGCGCGCGGCCGAGCTGCTCGGTTTGTCCCGCTTCGGCCTGCAAAAGATGATCAAGCGCCTGCAGATCGGCGCAGATTGACCGCAATCCTGGGCCGCTCGCGCTCGCAGTTGGTCCGGGAAGGAGAATGCTCGATACTCGGCCGTGGAGGATCATGCCAGCCCTTGAAATCACGTCACGCGAGGTGCTCGAGAGGATCGAAGGCGGAGCGGCGCAGAAGGTCAAGGTCGCGATCACCGATATCGACGGCGTCTTGCGGGGCAAGTACATGCACCGGGAGAAGTTCCTGTCATCCGTGGAGAACGGGTTTGGATTCTGCAACGTCGTGTTCGGTTGGGACTCGAGCGACGTCTGTTACGACAACGTGGGCTACACCGGCTGGCACTCGGGTTACCCCGACGCGCTGGCGCGGCTGGATCTCGGGACTTACCGCACCGTGCCCTGGGACAACGGGGTGCCTTTCTTCTTGGGCGAGTTCGTCGAGGCCGACGGGCGGACGCCGCTCGCCATCTGTCCGCGCCAGCTGCTGAAGAAGGTCGTGGCGCGCGCCCAAGCCATGGGTTTCGCTGCCGCGTGCGGGATGGAGTTCGAGTGGTTCAACTTCAAGGAGACCCCGCAGTCGCTCAAGGACAAGGGTTACCTGCGCCCGGAGCCGATCACACCGGGCATGTTCGGGTATTCCTTGCTGCGCGCCGGCCAAAATCGCCCCTTCATGAATGCGCTCATGGACGAGCTCTTGGCCTTTGGCGTGCCGCTCGAGGCGCTACACACCGAGACGGGGCCGGGCGTGCTCGAGGCAGCCATCCTTTACGGAGAGGCCGTCGAGGCCGGCGATCGCGCGGTGCTGTTCAAGGCGTCCGCCAAGGAGATCGGCGCGCGCTACGGCATCATGCCGAGCTTCATGGCGAAGTGGAACGAGAAGCTGCCCGGCTGCAGCGGTCACATTCACCAGTCGATGCGCAACGCGAACGGAGACAACGTATTTTACGACGCGCGCGACCCGCACAAGATGAGCACGCTGTTCCGTCACTACCTTGCCGGGCAAGTGCAGCTCCTGCCGGAACTGCTGCCATTCTTCGCGCCCACGGTGAACAGCTACAAGCGACTGGTCGAGGGCGCGTGGGCACCGACGCGCTCGAACTGGGGCATCGATAACCGCACCACCGCCTTTCGCGTGATCCCCGGCAGCGCGAAGTCGACGCGGCTCGAAACGCGCGTCTCCGGCTCTGACGTCAACCCGTACCTGGCGCTCGCGGCGGCGCTGGGCAGCGGCCTGTACGGCATCGAGCACCAACTCGAGCTACCAGCGCCGGTCGCCGGCAGCGGGTACGCCGACGACACCGCAACCAAGCTGCCCTCGAACCTATACGAAGCCGCCACACGGCTCAGCGGCTCGCAAGCGGCGCGCGCGATCTTCGGCGACACATTCGTCGAACACTACGCCGCGACGCGCCTTTGGGAATGGCGCCAGAGCCAGACCGCTGTCACATCCTGGGAGATGGAACGCTACTTCGAAATCATCTAGGGGCTGGCCCCGATTGCCCCCGCCTGCACTCAGCCTTCGGCGTCCAAGTCCGACGCGCTCGAGTACAGGCCGTCTAGCGATGGCGTCCTGGGGTTTCCGACCCTAAAACGATTGTTACGTCTATGATGTAACGGTAGCTTTCATCAGCAGGAGACACCTCGATGTCCGTGGTTCAGTTCAACTTCCCGACCGTTATCAAGTATGGCCCCGGCGCCGTGGGGTTGCTGCCCGCAACGCTGCGCGAGCACGGCGTCGAGCGTCCGCTGATCGTCACCGACAAGGGGATCGTGGGGCTGCCGCCCGTGACCGGACCGGCGCAGCTGATGCGCGACGCGGGCCTCGCCGTCGAGGTGTTCGGCGGCGTGTGGGGCAACCCTACGGTGTCGCAGGCGGTGGCGGGCGGCGCGGCGTACCAGGCGCACGGGGCGGACGGCATCGTGGCGATCGGCGGCGGCGCCGCACTCGACGTCGCGAAGTGTGTCGCGGTGCTCGCGCACCACCCTGGCGAGCTCCTCGCTTATGAAGCATTTTTACCCGCGCCCTTGGCCATCGACGGCCACGTTCCGCCGATCTTCACGGTACCGACGACGGCCGGCACGGGCAGCGAGGTCGGCCGCAGCGCGGTCGTGTCCGACGACCACACGCACCAGAAGAAGATCATCTTTTCGCCCAAGTTACTGGCGAAGCGCGTGTTCCTCGACCCCGAACTCACGCTCTCTCTGCCCGCCAAAGTGACGGCCGCGACGGGCATGGACGCGCTCACCCACTGCGTCGAGAGCTACCTGCACACGATGTTTCACCCGATGTGCGACGGCATCGCGCTCGAAGGGCTGCGGCTCGTGGCGCGCTCCTTGCCAGTGGCCGTCGCCTTCGCGAAGCGACTCGAGGCGGGCGACCGCAGCGTGCTCACGGACGCCGCGCACGTGACGGCGCGTGGTGAGATGCTGTGCGCCGCCATGATGGGCGCCGTCGCGTTTCAGAAGGATTTAGGCGTCGTGCACTCGTGCGCGCACGCGTTGTCGACCGTGGCCGACCTGCACCACGGCCTCGCCAACGGCATCATGATCGTTCCTGGCATGCGCTTCAACAAGCCGGTCAGTGAGCAGAAAATGACGACGATGGCGGTGACGGTGGGCGCGAGCGACGCCTCTGCCGATGGCTTCATCGCCTGGCTGGATCGTTTCCGCCTCGAGGTAGGCATCCCGCGCTCCCTGCGCGACGTGGGCGTGAGCCCGACGCAAGTCGCGGAGCTGGTGAAGAACGCGCTCGCCGACGCTTGCCACACGTTCAACCCGCGGCAGCCGGTGACGGCGCATGACTTCGAGGCGCTGTTCGGCGAGGCGCTCGTGTGAGCCACTTGCGCCTCGGCCTCTCGGCGTGCTTCTTTCACGCCGATCCACTGCGCGCCGTTTTCAAGGGCAAGACGCTGCTCTATGCCGAGGAGTCGATGCTGCGCTGGCTGATGTCCGAGGGCGTCGTACCCGCGCTCTTGCCGCGCGCTTCGGGCGCGGTGTCCGTCGATGATCTCATCGACGGCATCGATGGCCTGGTCCTCGCGGGCGGGTCGGACATCTCTCCGCTCAACTACGACGAAGAACCCGCGCAGCCCGAGTGGGCCGGCGACGCCGCGCGCGACGTGTACGAGCTCGAGCTCGCGCGCGCCTGCGTGCGCCGGAACAAGCCCGTGTTGGGCGTGTGCCGCGGGCTGCAGCTGTTGAACGTCTGCTTCGGAGGTTCGCTGTACCAGGACATCGAAACCATGCACCCGCAGGGCCTCGTGCACCGCAACTGGGAGGTTTACGACCAGCTCTTCCACGAGGTCATGCTCACGCCGAACGGCTTCCTCGCGGGCGTGTACGGCGGTCCGCGGATCGTGCGTGTCACGAGCGTGCACCATCAGGGCATCAAACGCCTGGGCCGCGACCTGCTCGTCGAGGCGGTTTCGACGAGCGATGAGATCGTGGAGGCGATTCGCCTGCGCGGCGACGACGCATTCGTCTTGGGCGTGCAATGGCACCCCGAGTTTCAGGACGCAGCCGATCCGGAGCTTTTGTCTTCGCGCCCGCTCCTACAAGGCTTCTTGAACGAGGTGCGCCGCCGGCGCGCCTGACAGCACCTATCGCATCGAAGGATCGCCTCATGTTGAAGATCGTGAACCCCGCGACGAAAGAGCTCATCGCTGAGTTAGCCGAAGACACTGCAGACACCGTGAAAGCCAAGGTGCTTGCCGCGCGCGCGGCGCAGCCCGCCTGGTGGGGCACGCCCTTCGAGCAGCGAAAGAGCGCGATCGCCAAATGGAAGACGCTGGTAGCTGAGAACAAAGATCGTCTAGCTCGGCTGCTGACCGCGGAGATGGGCAAGCCCCTCTCCCAGGCGCTGAACGAGCTGAACGCCCTCGCCGGGCGCGTGGACTTTTTCCTGGCCAACGCCCAAGGCGTGCTCGAGGACGAGGTCGTGCACGTGGGCTCCGTGCCCGGCGGCACCGAGGAGCGCGTGACGTGGGAGCCGCTGGGCGTCGTCGCCAACATCTCGGCCTGGAATTACCCCTACTTCGTGGGCTCGAACGTGTTCGTGCCGGCGCTGCTCACCGGCAACGCCGTCGTCTACAAGCCGTCGGAGCTCACGACCCAGACGGGCCTCGCGCTGGCCGAGCTGCTGTACGAGGCCGGCGTCCCGCGGGCTGTGTTCCAGGTCGTGGTGGGCGGCGGCTCTGCCGGCGCGGCGCTGCTCGCGCAACCGATCGACGGCGTGTTTTTCACGGGCAGCTACGGCACCGGCAAACGCATCGCCGAGGCGACCGCGGGGCGCATGATCAAGGTGCAGCTCGAGCTCGGCGGCAAGGACCCAGCCTATGTCTGCGAGGACGTCGAGATCGAGGCGGCCGCGGCCTCGCTCGCGGACGGCGCCATGTACAACGCTGGCCAAAGCTGCTGCTCGGTCGAGCGCATTTACGTGCACGAAAAGATCGCGCGCCCGTTCATCGAGGCCTTCGTCAAGACCGTGCGTGAATTCGTCGTGGGCGATCCGCTGGAGCACGCGACCTACATTGGCCCGCTCGCGCGCGAGCAGCAGCTCGGCGTGCTCGAAGAACAGCTGGCTGACGCGCGCGCCAAAGGCGCGAAGGTTTTGCTCGGCGGTCAACGGGACCAGACGCGCAAAGGCTGGTTCCAGCCAACGGTGCTGAGCGATGTCACGTCCGAGATGGCCGTCATGCGTGACGAGAGCTTCGGACCGATCATCGGTATCCAGATCGTCGCCTCCGACGACGAAGCGGTGCGCCTGATGAACGACACCGAGTACGGCCTGACGGCAGGCGTTTACACCAAGAGCCGTGAGCGGGCAGAGCGCGTGCTGCGCCAGGTGAACGCCGGGTCAGCGTATTGGAACTGCTGTGATCGCGTGGCGCCGGCCCTGCCCTGGACGGGGCGTAAGCACTCGGGCATCGGCTCCACGCTGTCCTTGCACGGCGTTCGCGCGTTCGTCCAGCCCAAGGCCTGGCACCTGCGCAGCCCCGCCTGATGCCCCGCTCTAGGCCAAGAGCTCGCCCAGTTTCGCGCGCTGCCGAATCGCCATCCAGCGATTGAGCTCGCCCAGATCGGCGACCGGGCGCTGACTGAACGGGGCTTGTTGCAAATAGCCGTCGGGACCGAACTCCGGCGTGACCGTGAGCGATGGTTGGCCGCGCTCCGCCGCGGCGAGCGCGATGCGCCGCCACCAGGCTTCGTGGGCGAGCAGCTCCGGCTCGTATTCTGGTGCGCGCGGGTCCGGCACTTGCGGGCCCTGCGCGTAGCCGACCCGTGCGTGCACGTGGCGCGCGCGGCTGATGGCCAGCTCGAGCACGCTCTCGTCGTCGGGCAGGCGTTCGCACACGACGCACCAATGACTGAAATCGCAGGTCAGCCGTAGCTCGGGCAATGCTCGTAGCAGCTCCGCGGTCAGCCAAGGATGAAACGTGGGGCGACTGCGGTGGGTCTCGAAGCTGAGCTCCGCGCCCGCCTCCCGACCGAATTCGAGGGCACGAGCGAAGAAGTCGATCGCGACCGGCAGCGGCCAGCTATCGGAGCCGACCAGGCAGCTGCAAAATAGGGCATTGGCCTGTACGGCGCGCGCCACTTGGCTGCGGAAGTCTCGAAAGTGCTGCTCGACGCTGACCGAGGAGGCCGGTGAATAAGAACCCCCGCTGCAGATCTCGGCGATGTAAGGCAGCCCGGCGCGGGACAGCTCGCGAGCCAGCGCCGAGGTCTCGGGTGGTGGTCCTTCAACCCCGTCGAACAGGCCGCGCTCCACTTCCTGCCGACAAACGGACATTCCCCCGAACGCCCACGCGCTGGCGAACAATAAGAGTTTCATCCGGGTAGCGCATCCCGTTCGCTGGAGATGCGTTGCTCGGCGCGCTCGGCGCGCTCTCGGGCAAACGAAGCGAGGCCGAGCGCATTGCTCGGCAATTGCATCTCCCCGCGTGCGATCTGCTCTTTCATGTACACGAAGCTCTGCGCGGTTTGCGCCAGCAAATGCTCGCCAGCGCGTACGCTGGGATAGCGCGCTTCGCCATCGCGCAGCACCAAGTGTGGAGCCGGCGCGATCTCTGCGTCGTAATCGAGGTTGAAGAACAAGGGCGCCGAATAACGCTCTTCGCTCACCCGGCGCACGCGGTGCGTGGTGGACACCCAGCGCCCGTTGCTCAGCACCTCGAGCAAATCGCCGATGTTGATCACGAAAGCGCCAGGCACGGGCGGCGCATCGACCCAGTGATTTCTGGCGTTGAGTACTTCGAGACCCGGCGAGGTCGCGTGCAGAATGGTGAAGCATTCGTAGTCGGTGTGCGCGCCGATCCCGGGGGCATCCGCCGCGCTCGGCGAAAATGGGTAGTGGATCAGGCGCAATTGCGAGGGAGGCTTGTGCAGCGCTCGGTCGAAGTGGTCTTCGGGCAGGTCGAGCGCGAGCAGGAAGCCGCGCAGTAGCAGACGACCGAGCGCGGTCACGGCCGCGTAGTAGGCGTCGACCCGCTCGCGAAAGTGCAGAACTTCGCTTGGCCAGCGATTGGGGCCCAAGAGGCGATTGCCCGCTCGGTAGTCCGGATCGGAGTCAGGCAAATCGAGCGACAGGTCGAAGGCCTCCTTGGTGTCTTTCGAGCCTGCGTAGAAGACTTCTTCGCCGGGCGGCACGTAGCCGCGATGGTTCGTGGAGCTGCCGATGTAGTAACGCTGCTTAACCGCCTCGGGCAGCGCGAAAAATTCAGCCGCCGAGGCTTCCAGGCCAGCGATCAGCGACGGCGCGAGCCCGTGCTCGGTCGCGTAAAAGAAGCCCGAGTTCCGCGCGGCGCGATCGAGTTCGAGCGCGGCTGTGCGCCGCTGCGAAAGGTCGGCGCTGTCCAAGCCGGAGACGTCGATCAGCGGTAGGCGCTCGAAGTCGCCACGTGAGGCCATGCCATGGCATTGGCGGCCGCAGCCTGTGTTGCTGGCGTTGCGGGTCGATTCCGTTTCGGTTTCGGCCCGACAGTCGAGTCTGCTGGTACTGCGCGTTCCGCCCATGGTAGACGCTCGGGCTCGTATGCAACCCCGAGCGGACGTAAAGCCGGTCCTGAAATGGGCCGGTGGCAAACGCCAGCTTCTCGAGCCGATTCTGTCCTTCGTGGAGCGCTCGTTTCAGGGCCGCATCGAGAAGTATTACGAGCCGTTTGCCGGCGGGGCTGCCGTGTTCTTCGCGTTGGTGGCGCGGAGCAAGTTCGAGCGCGCCAAGCTCACCGACATGAACGCGGATTTGATTCGCGTCTACATCGAGCTTCGTGACAACGCGGACGCGGTGATCGCGGAGCTCGAAAAGCTAGCCGCGCTCGAGCTCAGCAAAGAGACCTATTACTTGGTGCGCGAGAAGGTGCGCGCCAAGCGGCCCGGCAAAGACGCTGCCCGCGCCGCGCGCCTGATCTACTTGAACCGAACCGGGTACAACGGGCTCTACCGCGTGAACAGCAGCGGCGAGTTCAACGTGCCCTATGGCAGCTACAAGAATCCGCGCATCCTCGATCGGCCGCGCCTGCTGTCGGCGGCGGAAGCGCTGCAAGGCGTCGAGCTCGCGGTGGAAGATTTCGAATCGTCGTGCAAAAAGGCCAAGCCCGGGGACTTCGTGTACTTCGATCCGCCGTACGTGCCAGTGTCCAAGACGGCCAGCTTCGCGGCCTATCATTCGGTGGCCTTCACCTCGGCCGAGCACGCGCGCCTGGCGCAGACCTTTGCGCGCTTGAGCAAACGCGGCGTAAAGACCCTGCTCTCGAACTCCGATACGCCGGAAACGCGCGCCCTTTACCGGGAATTCGACACGCACACCGTGCACGCCACGCGTGCCATCAACTCCAACGCCACCCGCCGCGGCACCGTGCCCGAGCTGCTCGTGCACAGCGAGCCCCACAAAAAGAGCAAGGCGCGGAGCCGTTAGGATCCACGCCTTCGTTCGTCGCGTTCGCGCTCTCTCAGAACGGCGCGCACACCTCGCCGACGCCCGGTACCGTGATGCACGCTTCGGGTTTGCCGCTCGAGAGCTTGACTCGGCCACCCGCCAGCGTCGTGCAGCTGCTGCCGGTCGCGCAATATCGGCCAGCGACCGAGCCTTCCAAGCCGCTGTTACCAATCTTGACGTCGACCACGCCCTGGAACGAGCCGTAGTTGAAGTCAGGCACGGTCACCTTGGTCTCGCAGCTCTTCACCTTCTGGCAAGACTTGGGCACAGCGCAGGTCTTCGCAATGTTGCAGGTCGCGGCGACGCTGCAAGATTTGGCCACCGTGCAGGTCGACGCCACGTTGCAGCTCTTGGCGGTCTGACCGCAGTCGCAGCTGCCGCCCCAGATCACCGAGACGCAAGCCGCGCAGGAAGTGATCACGTTGTAGCCGCACTGCGCGCCGTCGGTAACGGCGTGAACACCGCACAGCCCGGCGTCTTGCACCGCTTTCGTGCCGCATTGTGCGGCGTCGCTCACGACGTTGGTGCCGCACCGGGTGGCATCTTTTACAGTGTCGAAGCCGCAGAGCGCGCCGTTCGCGACCGTCTGCGAGCCGCACAGCGCGGCGTCAGTGACGGTTTCGTAGCCGCAGACCGCGGCGTCGGTGACCCATTCGACGACCTCCTTGCCGGCCACGATCGGGATGGTGACCTTGGCCTCGCCCGCCAGATCGACGCCGCCCTCGGTGATACTGCCGGACATGGCGATCAGCGAGATGGGGGTTTCGAACTGGCCACTCACCTGCATGCCCCGTTGGTCGATGCGAGCGTGAGCATCGGCCGATAGCTCGACGCCGCTGACCGCGAAACGACCGTCGAGCGTGACGTACCAATCTTTGGGTTTGCCGTTGAAGAAGGCAGCCGTCGCGAGCTCTCCTTTGAGCGCAATGTATGGAGAGATACTGGTCGACGCGATGCCGGTCACGGTGAGCCCGTCTTTATCGGCGTTGAGCGTCGCTTTGACCATGGCCAGATCGTTCAGCGCGAGCCCCGTCCATTGGCCGAGCTTTTTGGCGTCGAGTGAGACGTCGCCTTCGGCGGCAAAGTAGCAGTCCGTGAGCTGGGTACTGGCGTGCCCCGCGGCCTTCAGTTGCTGCGTGTTCTTGAGTGGCAGCGCCTCCGGCATCCAGCCATTGCCGGCCTTGACCGTTCCGCTGTAGTCCGCCGAGCCGCTCTTGCCGACGATGCGACCGACGACCGTGCTCTGCGCGATCGGGATTTCGAAGGCTAGCGCCCCCGCATCGATGCTCACGTCCAGCTCGGAGTTGGAGCCGAACTGAAAGCCATGCGCGGGGCGACTGAAGAAGGTCTCGCCGGTGTCCTTCGGATCCAGATCGACTACGGTGTTGCCGCCGATGGCCAGCGGCAGCTTCAGATCGTTCAGGTTGAGCTTGCCGCCGATCCACAAGTGACCGTCGAAGCTGGCTGCTTTTGCGTCGATGCCCCAAGTATTTTCCGGAGTGAAGGGCAGGTGACCGCCGATCGAGAAGCCGAGGCTCGCGTCATCCACCGGCCCCATCAAGCCGCCCAACGAGGCGCGCATGAAGAACGACGGATCGGACGGGTCGAGCGTCATCGTGACGCTTTGGTTGTTGGCCGCAGATACCGTCATGCCGCCCACTTTGGCTTCGAAGCCCGTGGAGAACGTGAAGTAAAGGTACTTCCGATCGGGCTGAATGGGCGCATCCACGTGGGTCAGCGCGCTGCCGATGTCGTAGCCGACCGCCGCGTATACCGGGTCGCTCACGCTCACCCCTTGCATGAAGCCGAGTTCAGGGAAGGGCAGGCGAACCACACCCGCGAAGCTCTGCAACCCGTTGCCTTTAGCCGCGTCGTAAGTGAGTGAAACCTTGGCCTCGGCCAAGGTGACGTGGGCATTGCCCGGGACATCCACGGTGATTGTGCCTGCGATTGCGAAGCCGTTCGCCAGCGCGCTCACGTTGCTCGCCAAGGTGCGCAGCGTGACCGGCACTGCTCCTTGTGGATCCAGTACGAACGCGGCGAAGCCATTGGCGGCCACCGCGCCGTCAACGATTGCCGCTTGCGTGCCCTCCGCACCTGCATGCGTGCCGTGTGCGTCGCTGTCGGGCGCACCGTTCTGCGCAGGCGCCCCGTTGCCAGCTCGCGCTTCGCGTTGGGCGAGCGAGCAGCCGTTGCCGTCGACTGCTGCGCCAGCGGCGGTGTTGGGACAGAGGTCTTGATCCGCTGCCAGGCGGTCGCCGTCGCTGTCCCCGTTCGGCTGAGCTTCCGCGGTCGGATCGGCAATGCCCGGCTGGCCCGCATCGGCCGTCGACGGCCCGGCGTTGCCACAGCCTGCAAGCAGCGCAACGAGCAGTGACAATGAGGTGTGCAAATAGGAGCGGGCCATTGGACAAGTCCTCCAGGGAGAGCCAGTTTTTTTAAAGAGCGCGGCGACCCTGCGGGATTGCTGGGGTCGGCTGCGTCGCGCCGTGATCCGCTCTAGAGCAACCGGCGTGCCAGCGCAGGATCTCCCATAAATCCGCGCCGATCGCGGTCGAAGCGCGGTTCTGTGCAAGGCCTTGCACCGCGCGTTTGCAGGCCCCTGCGAAGCCGTGCAAACCGTTGCACGCCGTTGCTCGCGGCCTTGCTTTCGGGGTCCGCCTCCGAGATAACTAAAAGTGATGTCTGAGCAGCCGAGCTTCCTGATCGCCAGCGCGGACGACGATGGTGCTGCTGCGCTGGAAGCCATGCTGTTCGAGACCGGCGCTCGCGGCCGGCGGGTCACGACCCAAGCCGAGGCGCTGAACGCTCTCGACCAGGGCTCGTACGACGTGCTGATCGCGGACGCCGCGCTGGTCGGCTTGCCGTCGGCAGATCTATTCAGGGCGCTGCTCGAGCGCGGCCATGAGCTGCCGCTGATCGTGTTGGTCGACGGCGGGCGTCCGGCAGACGGCGCGGCCGCCGTGCGCGCTGGCGCCGCCGACTTTCTGAGGAAGCCCGTGGAGCGCGATGAAGTCGCGTACGTATTGGCCAAGGCGCTGCAAAGCGCGCAGCCGAGCGGAGAAGAGCCGCCGCGTTCGCGCGTGTTCACGCCCAGCGTCGAATTGATCGGTCGCTCCGAGCCGATGCTCGAACTCAATCGCACGCTGCGCCGCGCAGCCGACGGCATCGCGACCGTGCTCGTGCGCGGTGAAAGCGGCACCGGCAAAGAGCTCGTAGCGCGGCTCGTTCACGAGTATTCGCCGAGGCGCGCGGGCCCATACGTCAAAGTTCACTGCGCGGCCTTGCCCGACCAGCTCTTGGAAAGCGAACTCTTCGGCTACGAACGCGGCGCCTTCACCGGCGCGACCGCGCGCAAGCCCGGCCGCGTCGAACTCGCCGAAGGCGGCACGCTGTTCCTCGACGAGATCGGCGACATCAGCCCGGCCACGCAGGTCAAGCTGCTGCGCGTGCTGCAAGATCGCCGTTACGAGCGGCTGGGCGGCACCGAAACGCTGTCCGCCGACGTGCGCTTCGTCACCGCTACCCACCGCGATCTCGAAGCCTTGGTGCGCGAAGGCAAGTTCCGCGAAGATCTGTTCTATCGCCTGAACGTCGTGGCGCTCTGGGTCCCGCCGCTGCGCGCTCGTCAAGCCGACATCGAAACCTTGGCTCTACACTTTTGCATCAGCGTCGCCGCGGCCAACGGCCGGCGCGCGCCCGCCTTCGACGCCGACGCGCTCTCGCTGCTCGCGGCAGAGGCCTGGCCCGGCAACGTGCGCCAATTGCAAAATGTGGTCGAGCGACTCGTGGTCCTCGGCTCAGGCCCACGCATCGGCGCCGCCGACGTCAACCGTGAACTCCGCCAAAAACCGGGCGCGCTCGCCTTCGCCGAAACCTCCGGCTTCGCCCCCAAAGTCGACCTCGACCAAACCGCACTCGAACTCGAACAAGCCCTGCGCAAAGCCGAACGCCGCGCCATCGAACGAGCCATGACCAGCGCCAACGGCAACAAAAACCTAGCCGCCCGCCTGCTCGGAATCAGCCGCCGCAGCCTGTACTACAAACTAGAAGATCACGGCCTCTAGTCACGTCGCGTCAGCGCGTGTCCCTCGCTCTCGGGCGGGCAAAGCCGCAGCTGAGATTCGAGATTCGAGATTCGAGATTGGGCGATCGCGATCCAGCAGGGCAGCTCACGGAACGCAGTGTTGCCGAGCTTGCCGGCGAAGTTACTGCGGGCGCGGCCCGAAGAGTGTGAGAGTGGGCGATCGCGATCCAGCATCGCAGCTCACGGAACGCGGTGTTGCCGAGCTTGCCGGCGAAGTACTGCGGGCGCGGTGCGAGAGAGTGTGAGAGTGGGCGATCGCGATCCAGCCCCTTTCGTTCCTGCTAGGTGAATTAGGAATTCGAAGGTGCCCCCCTTCGTTCCTGCTAGGTGAACCAGGAGTTCGAATCGTGAATTCTAGTCCAGCTGGCGCCAGAATGGTCATCGATTGGAAGGACCGCTCGGACGCCCTAGTTTTCGTGCTTGGCGCTTCGCGCGGCCTGCGTGCTTGTGGCAGTGATTGTGCGAGTTGCGGATCAATCAGGGCGTAAGCGTCGTTTTCATTGGTTACGGATCTGGCGATTCGCCGGGTTTCGCCGGGCGGCGGGCCCGATTCGGGTGTCCGGCGAGGCCGACGGATGTATCCTTGATTGCGAGCAATGAGCCACGTCTTCATTTCCTATGTCCATGAGGACATTTCGATGGTGGAAAGGCTGGCGCGAACACTGAGCGCCTACGGCATTCAAGTGTGGCTCGATAGAGAGCAGCTCAGACCGGGGGAACGCTGGGCCGCGGCGATCCAGCACGCGATTGAGGCGGGGGCGTTCTACATTGCCTGTTTCTCGACGCAGTATGCCATGCGTTCGAGGACGTACATGAACGAGGAGCTGACCGTCGCGATCGACGAGCTGCGTCTGCGACCCACCAATCGAGCGTGGTTTGTGCCCGTGCTCTTGGATGATTGCGACGTTCCAGATCGAAGTATCGGCGCAGGCGAAACCCTCCGATCTCTTCAGTGGCTGAAGCTACACGAGAACTGGGAGCAGGGCGTCGCTCGCTTGCTGGCCGTCATCCAACCCGGTTCGGAGCGGATCCACGAGCTTGCCACTGAGCTCGACAGCCCATCCGCTCGAGCGCGGATCACTGCGCTCGACCATGTGGCGACGTTGGGTGGTCAGGCCGCTCTGCTCGCGCCGAAGGCGATGGAGCAACTCGAACACCCCAATCAAACCGTGCGCCGAGCCGCGATTGACGCTCTGGTTCGGGTCGTGGGCCCAACTGAGGAGCTCATCCGCGCGCTACTGCGGCTGATAGTGACGCGCGGGCAGTTCGCCGGAAACTATGTCGTCAGTGATGAGTTTCCTTACGATGCTCATTCGGCGGAGATGGCCCTTGCGGCCTTTGGTGAGCCGGCGCTCGAGTTGCTGCTGCGTTTGGCACACGGTGATTCGCAGTGCGCCGGGGTGGTGTCGGGTATCCTACGGAAAGAGCGTGACCCTCGAGCAGCGCCGCGTCTCACCTTGGAGCTTGGCCATACCAGCCCCGAAGTTCGGGCGAGCTCTGCGTGCGGGCTGGGGCAGATCTTCGGACCCAAAGGTAGCCACTCTCTGAACGACAAGCTTCCGATCCGAAGTGTGGAGTCTCCGCATCTGGCCCTCCTGCAGCAAATCGGAGCAGTGGCTGCCTTGACGCACGCCGTGCGCGATGTGGAGCCTTTGGTTCGCGTCCAGGCCGCGCTTGCCCTGGGGAGGATTGGCACGCTCGCGCGAGCCGCCGTCCCGGAACTGATCGAAGCTCTCTCCGATGCCGAAGCCGATGTGCGAGCCGCCGTCGCGGGCGCGTTGGCGAACATCGGTGCCATGCCCGATGAAGTGATACCAAAACTCGTCGACCTGCTCGGCCAAGAGCCGTACGTTGCAACGGCGGCTGCAGTCGCATTGGGTTCCCTGGGTCAAAGAGCGCTCGACGCCACACCTTTACTGATCGCCAATGCCAACCGCATCAATCCCTATCAGCTTTTCCAAGCGTTGGGCGAAATCGGCGATCCACGCGGGATCCCCGTGCTCGTTCGCGGACTAACGCACGCGCAAGGGGTCTTTCGTCAGCTCGCAGAGAAGGAGCTTCAGAAGCTCCGAGCAAGTGGCCGCTCGTAAGCCAAGTGCGCTAGCGCGGGCCGGCCCGAGCGGACGTGGCGGCGGCGGGAATCGCGGATTGGTCGGGCCTAGTTCTCCCGTTTGCCGCGGCCTTTTTTCGTGCTCTGTGGCAGTGAAGTGTGCGGGCTGGTGACTAGACCGTAAGCGTCGTTTTCGCCACGGGCCAAGCGTTGGATGCCGGCGTAGGCGATCATCGAGGCGTTGTCGGTGCAGGCTTTGAAAGGCGGGACGACGACGCGGATGCCGTGCACGGCGGCTTGTGCCGCGGAGCGTTCGCGCAGTTCGCGATTGGCGGCGACGCCGCCTGCGAGCACGATCGTGCGCACGTCTTGTTCGCGCGCGGCTTCGAGGGTCTTGAAGATCAGGGTGTCGACGACGCGGCGTTGGAAGGCGGCGCATACGTCGCGCAGGGTTTGATCGTCTTTGGGCAGGCCGTGTTCGGTGACCCAGCGCAGCATGTTGCTCTTCAGGCCGGAGAAGCTGAACTCGAGCGAGCCCTTGCGGCGCATGGGCCAGGGCAGTTCGATGGCGTCGGGGTTGCCGTCTTTGGCGAGTTTGTCGATCAGCGGCCCGCCGGGGTAGCCGAGCCCCAGGAGCTTGCCGACTTTGTCGAAGCATTCACCAGCGGCGTCATCGCGCGTGGCGCCGAGCTCAGTCACTTGTTCGAGCTGTGGGCCTGCGACCCGATACAGCGCGGTGTGGCCGCCCGACGCGAGCAGCGCCACGAACGGATACTCCGCGGGCGGCTCTTCGGGCGCGCCCGGAAACTTGAGGAACACGGCGAGCAGGTGCCCGACCAAGTGATCGACGCCGACCAGCGGTTTTTCCAGCGCAAATGCCAGGCCCTTGGCGGCCTGCACGCCGACCAAGAGCGCGCCGGTCAGACCCGGGCGGCAAGTGACCGCAACGCCGTCGATCGCGCTCGGCTCGATACCCGCCTTTTTGAACACTTCACGAATCACTGGCCGCACGTTGCGCAGGTGATCGCGTGAGGCGAGCTCGGGCACGACGCCGCCGTACGGCGCGTGCAGCTTGATCTGACTGTGTACGGAGTCGCTGACGACTTTGCCGTCGTCCGATACGAGCGCCGCCGCCGTTTCATCGCACGACGTTTCGATGCCGAGGACCAACATGGGATCAGGGTGAGGGAGGGAAGCCGCAGCCGCCCTCCACTTCGGTTTTGTAGAGCGGCTTTGGGTTGAGGTGAAAGAGCGCAAAACCGGGGCGTTCCGCGGCCGGCGCGTCGGGAGTCGTCAAGCGCGCGGGTTTGAACAGGCGGAGCTCGACGTAGTTGTTCTTCATCAACGACACGACCGCCAACATCGTTCCCTGACAAGTCGAGTCGACCCAGGCGAAGAAGTCGTGGTCGTGCCCTTCGCCGAAAGTGAGCGCGGACAAGACGTCGTGTTGCAGCTCGGGGATTGCGCGCAGCGGTGCATTCGAGAAGAGCAGCTGGGGGGCGTCGGGGGTGCCGCAAATGCCCTGCGGATCATTGCTGTTCAGGATGCCCGGCTGGGTTGGGATCTTGTTCACGTCCAAAACCAGCGCAAGACCCAGGATCGAGGGTGAGTCCTCTTCCACGAAGCCTTTGTGAAAATCAGCCAGGCCAATCGTGCCGCAATAGGCTTCGCCCGGCTTGCTGGTGAAGCCCTCCAGGTTGCCGCAGCTCAACGCCGAAGCCGCGCACAGCGCGATCCACGCGCTGCTCGAACGCAGCGCACGAAAGCTAGACGAGGTGAGTTGAGCGAGGGACATCAAAGCCGCAGGAGCAAAGCCTGAGCCCTGGCTTTTACCCTGGGTTCCGGGTCGCTGTCATGGCTCACCTGGAGCACGCGCTTGGCGGCGCCCGGATCGACCAAAACCAAGGACTCTAGCGCCGCTTCGCGAACCAGGGCAAATGAATCCTTGCTGGCGCGTTGGCTGAGCGCGGCTACGGCCTGGGCGTTCGAGCTGCCGGCGGCGACCCGCCCCAAGGTTTCAGCGGCCAGCGCGCGCAGTGCCCAATCCGGTTCGACCTCGAGCAGCGCGATCACTCCGGTCGCGGCTTCTGGATCCGACGCATCGAGCGTAGCCAACGCGGCGCGTCGGACCGCGCCCAAGTCGTCCTTGAGCGCCGCGCCGACCGCGGCCTTGGCCGCTGGTTCTGCGCGATGGCCGAGAAAGCGCAGCGCGAACAGCCGCACTTCGGGCGAGGGGTGGCGCGCGAGCGCGGCGAACGTGGGCAACAGAGCTTTGCCGAGTTCACGCGCGAGGGCTTCGAGGCGCGCCTGTTCGGCGGGTGTGAACTCGGCGTTCGCGGTCAGCGGAGCGAACGGCAATTGCCCGGGATCCACCACCAGCAGCGCGGCCACGCTGCGCGCGCGTTCCGGCGAAACCGAAGCGGCGCGAGCGAAGGCAGAAGACAGCGGGCCCGACAGCTTTTCGAGCGCTGCGACGCGCTCACTGCCCAGATAGCCGCTCGGCCGCAGGCCGTCGATTAGCCGACGGACGTCCAGCGCGCCTTCCGGAGCAGGTAGCGGCTCTTTGGGCTTGCGGTAGCTAGCGGTGGCCCAAACCAGCGCCGCGTCGCCGCCTGCGCGCGAGATCCGCGGATCCGGACTGCTCAGCGCGTCGGCGATGGCGCGCGGCGCGCGCGCCGAGTTGAGTCGCGAGAGGCTCAGTACGGCCATCGCCGCGAGGCTCGGATCGCTCGCCTCGGCCAGCTCTGCGAGCAGGTTTTCCTGCGCTTTTTGCCCAGCTTCGCCGAGCGTGAAGGCCGCGGCCGCGCGCGCCAGCGGTCCGGCCTCCGCCTGGCGCAGCAGCTTCGAGGCTTGCGCCGTGCCGGCGTGCGAGCCGAGGGACAGTCCGACTAGGCCCAGCGCGCTCACCTCCGCGGAGTCGCTGCTCGCGAGCTGGGTCAGCAAACGCTCGGCGCGAGGCGAGCGCATGCGGGCGACGGACCACACGGCCGCCAAGAGCACCGGATCCGACTCCCCCGCGGTGACGCGTCCGGACGACACCAACAAGCTCTCGAAGCGCGGTACGAGCGCCGGATCGCGTAGCATGCCGACGGCCAGCATGGCTCGCGTGCGGAGCGCACTGTCGCTGCTGCCCGTGGCATACGAAAACAACGTAGGCCCGGCGCTCTTGTTCTGCACGTGCGAAAGCAGCGTGATCGCGACCTCTTGCTCGGCTTCGCGCGCGTCGCCCAAGGCGTCGAGCAGCGGCTTCACCGCGCGTTCACCCAAGCGGTCGAGCGCGGCGCGCGCGGCCTCTGCGTCCTTCGGCTGGTCGCTCCGTTCCCGCTCGAGCAGCGGATAGGCGAGCGCGCCGTACACTTCCAACAACAATTGCCGGTAAATGGGCCGCTCTGGGCTGTTCAGCGAGAGCGGCAGCAAATCCCGCTCGAGTGACTCGAGCGTGCCTCGGCCGAGGTTCACTTGCATGCTCAGGCGCGCGGCTTGGCTGATCAGCTCCTCGTCCGGTGAGGCGCGGATCACCCGGCGCAGCAGCATGTCCGCGTCGTCCGCGTCGCCTTGCCCGAGCAAGAGCTCCGCGAGCTCGAGGTAAACCGGGAACAGGCGCTCGTTCTTGCTGATCGCTTGCCGGAATTCGCTGATCGATTTGGCGATGTCCTGGCGCTTGCGATACATCTGGCCGAGCTTCTTGTGGCCCTCGGCGTCGTCTGGGCTGAGCTCGACTGCGCGCGCGGCGTAGCGCACCGCTTCGTCGTCTTGGTACAGCTCGGCTGCGTAGCTTGCCATGCGTTGGAAGTATTCACGCGCGCGCTTGGGATCGCTTTGGGCGAGCTTTTCCAGCACGTTGATCGCCGCGCGCAGCTTGTGCTCGAGCACGAGCACGCGCTCCAGAGAATTCAAGCTCTCCACGTCGCCCGGCGCGGCCTCGATCACGCGCCCCAGCACGCGTTCTGCCTCCGCGTAGCGTCGCAGCCGCAAATGAGCTTCGGCGAGCAGCCGGCCCGCCTCCAGATCGGGCGGCTTTTGTGCCAAGCGGCGCTCCAAGCCGGGCACCCGCTGGCTGAGCTGCCCCTCCAGGCTGTAGAGGGTGATGATGTGCTGGCGAGCCTCGCGCGCCAGCGTGGGATCGCTTTGCGTGTCGCGTATCAGCTCCTCCCAAATCTTGCGCGCCTCTTCGAACTGCGCGGATTTGCCCTCGCGCGTGCCGCTGGTCGCGCTGGTACGCTCGAGCGCCAGGGCATACGCCTTCTTGTAGCGCGGCTGCTTGGGTGACAGCTTGGCGGCCTCCGCGAGCGATGACAGCGCCTCCTTGGCCATGTCGTGCTCCAGATAGAGCTCGCCCAAGATCAAGAGCGCGCGTGAACGATCGGGCACGACGGCCTTGATGCGCTGCCAGGTAGCCAGCGCCTTCTTCTTGTCGCCGCCTTGCCAGTAGCGCGTGCCGAGCTCGACCAAATGCTCCGGATCGGCGGCGCTGCTGCCTGCGAGGCGCTGCAAGAGCGCGAGCGCGCGCTCTTTTTCGTCCACGCGCTCGTAGAAGTCGACCAGCGCGGCCAGCGTTTCTTCGTCGCTTTGCGAGCGCGCTTCGAGCTCCGAGAGACGCGTCAGCGCCTTCTTGCGGTCGCCGCGTGAAATCAGCGCGTCCGCGAGCTGGAACACGAAGTCCGGGTTGCGCGGCGCGGCCTTGATCAAGGCGTCGTACTCGGCGATGGCCTGCTCCAGATCGCCGCGCACCTCGAGCAGGTGCACGACCTTGAGCCGCGTCGCCAAGTCCTTGCTGTCCGCGCCGAGCGCGCGGCGATACGTGGCCAGCGCCTTTTCGACTTGCCCGACTTCTTCGTACAGCGCGCCCAAGGTGCGCAGATCTTCGGCCTGCGCGCTCTGTCGCTTCTCCAGCTCGCCGATCAGCTCGGGCAAGCGATCGCTCTGGCGGTAGCTATCGACGATCGCGGCCACGATTTCGCGGCGCACGCCCGATTCACCGGCGAGCGAGAGCGCGCGCCGGTACTGCGCAAGGGCCTCCTCGCGCTTGCCCAGCTTTTCGAGCGCTTTGCCGTAGTCGCGCAGCGCGGGCGCGAGCACGCGGTTGTCGCCGGTGGCGGCTTGGACCACGGTCTTGTATTCGGCGGCCGCGCGCTCGTAGGCGCCACGTGCCAAGAGCTCGCGCCCGAACTCGGCGCGCACGATGAACGAACCGCCCGCGCGCTTCACGAGCTGCTCGTGGTAGCGCTTGCCCGCGTCGTAGTCTTTCAGATCGAGACACAGGCCGAGCAAGGTGCGCAGCACTTGCTCGCGATCCGCGTCGTCCTTGAGCGCGGGCAGGGCTTGCTCGAAGCGCGCGCGGGCGGCCGTCTTGTCCCCGCGCTCGTTCAGCATGCGGGCCAACGCGACGACCGCGATCGGGTTCTTGGCATCCTCCCCGATCGCCCGCTCGTAGGCCGATTGTGCGCGCTCGGGCCGCCCCTCGAGCTTTTCGAGGCCGGCGATCGCGACCAAGGCGGCGTAGCGGGTGGCGCCTCCGGCCTCGGCGCGCCGCCCGAGGTCTGCGATCAGGCCGTCCAGCTTGCCGTCGCGCTCGCGGTACAGCTCGAGCAAGCGCTGGAGTGGGAAGTCCGCGCCCGGTTGGGCCAGCACGATCCCGGTGTAGCGTTGAATCAACGCCTCGCTGCTGGGGCCTTTGGCCTCCGGCGTCGGGCGCGTTGGGGCCGCCGCCGGGCCGGGGGCGCCGGGCGTGGGTTTGGGTTTGGGTCGAGCCGGGGCCGTCGTCGGCGGGTGGGCCACCGGCTTCGGCTTTTTGCTTCTGCCTTGAGGATTGAACTCGGCCTGTGCGGCGTGCCCCGCAAAAAACAGCACGGCAGCCGGCCAGAACCGGGCGTAGGCGCGAAGGCTCACTCTCAATAGAGTACGCGCCGCGCGCGAATGGCGCCAGCCGGCGTAGTCTCGTGGTACACCCCTCCGCGCAATGACCGGGGCTGAGCCGGATTTCGACGAAAAACCACCGGGTGAGCCGGAACCAGAGGAAGAGGAGCTGGACTCCCAGCCTGATTCCGAAGATCCCGAGCGCGACAGCGAAGAGCCGCCTGAGCCCGTGGCGGAGGACCGCCCACAGCCCGATGAAGATCGCTGGGGGATTGGCAGCCGTGTGCTGGCGCTCAGCGCGCTGCTCGGCAGCGCCATCCTAGTCTGGACGCAGTTCGCGTTCCGGTCGAAGTGGATCGCCGACTTCCTCGAGAGCAACAAGCTCGAGTCGCCTGATCAGCGCGTGAGCTTGGTGGCGGGCTTCGTGGGCGGACTCGCGCTCGGCGGGGCGGTGGGCGCGGCCGTGCTCGCCTGGCTGTGGAGCAAGCGACGCTCTTGGCAGCTCGCCGAGCAGTGGGCCTGGTTCATCTCGCCGCTGATCGCGCTGCCGATCATGCCGATCGTCTTTCGCTACAAGCCCTGGCAGAACCGGCATCAGGCGTTGCTGTTGGTGGCGCTGGTCGGGGCGCTCGTGGTCGAGACGCTCTTGGTTCGCTCGCTCTCCTCCGTCCCCGAATCGGTTCGAGCGTGGTGGGCCGGCATCAGCCAACAGATCCCGCCCGTCGTGCGTCGCCAAGGGCCGCGCGCGGTGGTCGTGGCTGCGGCGCTCGGCTACGCGCTATTCATGAGCTTTTACTTCGTGCGCTGGCACTACAAGCTCAAGACTCACAACTTCGATCTGTCGATCAACAACAACTTGATCTACGGCGGGCTGCACGGGAAATTCCTGGAGAGCACCGTCGTCTTCCCCAGCGATCCAGGGAAATACCTGGCCAACCACGCGAAGTTCGGCACCTATCTATTCCTGCCGATCTACGCCTTGTTCCCCAAGCCGCAGACGCTTTTGGTGCTGCAGTCGTTCATGCTCGGACTGAGCGCCTTGCCGCTATACGGCTTCGCGCGTCGCCACGTGTCGGACGTCATGGCTGCGGCGGTGGCGCTGGTGTTCCTCTGTTACTACCCGATGCACAGCGCGAACTTCTCGGAGTTCCAAAACGTGCCGGTCGCGACCTTCTTCTTGTTCAGCTTGGTCTGGGCTGCGGAGACGCGCCGCTGGGTGCTCTGTGGGCTGGCCACCGCGGCCGCGCTCTTGTTGCGTGAAGACATTCCGATCGGCGTGGCCGTGATCGGCGGCTTCTTCCTGCTCTCGGGTTATCGCTCGTTCCCGGGCTTTGCCATCGCCGTCTCGGCGCTCACCTACTTCGTGTACCTGCGCTTTCACGTCATGGATGACGCGGGCGAGTGGTGGTACCCGAACATGTACAAGGACCTCTGGGCCGACGGTGAGAAGGGCTACAAGAGCGTGATCAAGACGTTGATCACGAACCCGCTGTTCGTGCTGTCCAAGCTGGTGGTCGAGAAGAAGCTCATCTACCTGCTGCATTTGCTGGTGCCGGTGGCCTTTCTGCCGGCGCGCCGCTGGTATTTGTGGGCTGCCTTCGTGCCTGGCGTGTTTTTGACCTTGCTGGTCACGAACTACGACCCGCCCACGCTGTTTTCCTTTCACTACGTGATGCATTGGGCGCCGTACCTGTTCTTGGCCGTGCCGCTCGCGCTCGAGGCGCTGGGCAAGAGCTTGGATTTGGGCGTCGTGCGCATGCGCGCGGCCGCCACGACCATGGTCTGCGTCTCGCTCGTGCTCACCTACAACTACGGCGCATTCGCGGCTCGCCCCAACTCGCTCAAGGGTGGCTACAGCTTCATCGATTTCAACTTCGAACCGCGGGAAGCCGAACGCTACGCGCGCTTGCAATCGCTGGTCGAGCTGATCCCGAAGGATGCCTCGGTGGCCGCTACCGAGACCGTCGGTCCGCACGTCTCCTCGCGCGTGAAGATGTTCACCATGCGCCACGGTCCGCAGGGCGCACAGTACGTGCTCGCCTCGAGCAAAGAGCTCAAGCTGTCCAAGACCAAGCCGACCTTGAAGGCTGCCCTGGAGAGCGGTCAGTACGGCGTGCTCAAGCGCGCCTCGGAGTTCGCGCTGCTCAAGCGGGGCGCGGATACTTCCCAGAACCAGCAGCTCGTCCTCGACTGGCAGCTTTGAGCGAACCCGACGCAGGCGCGCCGCCTGGGCCCGGGCTCGGCGAGACGAAACCCGGGAAGCCCGGCTTGAAGAAGCGGCTCGGACCGCTGTTCATGGCCATCGCGTTCTTGTTCGTGGCCTACTCCGCCTGGGATTTGGCGCACCGCTGGCAGAAGACCCGAGTCACGCTCGACCTTTCCTGGGCGCTCGCGTCGATCGTGCCACTCGGGCTCGGCTGCCTGATCCAGGGCCGCGGTTGGATCGCGTTGATCGAGCGCATGACCGCGCGCCGCGTGCCGCGCGGGCCGGCGCTCTCCCTGTACATGGACTCGCAGCTGGCTCGTTACACGCCGGGCATGGTCGGCTTGCCCTTCGTACGCATGGCCGGCGCCGCGCGGCTCGGCGTATCCGCCGTCTCGGTCGGATCGTCCGTGGGTCTGGAGATGCTGTCGTGGACCGCGGTGGGTGGCGGCGTTGGTTTCGCCTCGCTCTTGTGGTTACCCGCGAGCAGCGGTCTGACCGCCTTGCTCGGCGTGTGGGCGATCCCGATCGTGCTCGGCTTTGCCGCGATCGTGATCGTGCTCTCGTGCATCGAGCGCACTCGCTTACCCGCGTTCGTCGTGCGCGTGCTCAAAGTCGACGGTGCCGGCCCGCTCGTGCCGTTCTCTTTGCTCTTGGCCCACGTTTTGTATTGGGCGACCTGGGCCGTGCACGGCTTCCTGCTCACACGCGCGTTCGGCGCAGCGCCTGGCATCGCGCTGTCGACCTCGGGCTTGTACGCGCTCGCCACCGTCGGCGGCTTCGTCGCCCTCGCCGCCCCCGCAGGCGTCGGCGTACGCGAAGCCATTCTGTCGATCAGCTTGGCCCCCGCAGTCGGCAGTGCCCCCGCGCTAGCCATCGCCGTCGCCTCCCGCGCCGCGTCACTCGTCGCCGATGTGATCGCTTGGGCCGCGCTCAAACGCTGGGCGCGCTGACGCACGGCAACTGTGCGCGCGATCGACCAGGTCCAGGCGCGTCGTTCAGGTATGCATCACCGGCACGCGCGCTTCGCCCTGCGGCAAGCCCGGACCGAGCACGGCGACTTCGTGCACGGCTTCGCGCTTGAGCACGTAGGGCAGCTCGGTGCGCGCCAAGTGCACGATCAGCTCCGCGATCAGGCCGGTGGCCAAGATTTGTACGCCGACCACGATCAGAAGCACGGCCAAGATCAAGAGCGGGCGATGGCCGATCGATTGGCCCATGAACCAGATCACGCTCAGGTAGCTGAAGATGGCGAGGCCGATGACCAAGGTGAGCGTGCCCACGGCACCGAAGAAGTGCGCGGGGCGTCTGCCGTAGCGGAGCAGGAACACCACCGTGAGCAGATCCATCAGCCCGCGGAAGAAGCGACCGCCGCCGAACTTGGAGTAGCCGAAGCGGCGCGCGTGGTGTTCGACCGCGATCTCGCCGATGCGAAAGCGCTTCCAGTGCGCAAGCACGGGCACGAAGCGATGCAGCTCGCCGTACAGGCGCACGTTCTTCAGCACCACGTCGCGGTAGGCTTTGAAGCCGCAATTGACGTCGTGCAGCTTCACGCCGGTGGTGGTGCGTACGAGCCAATTGAACACGCGCGAAGGCAGCACCTTGGTGATCGGGTCGTTGCGCTTGCGCTTGTAGCCCGACACCAAATCGAAGCCCTCGTCGAGCTTGGCGAGGAAGCGCGGGATCTCTTTCGGGTCATCCTGCAGATCGGCGTCGAGCGTGAACACGATGCTGCCGCGCGCGCGCGTGAAGCCAGCAGCGAGCGCCGCGCTCTTGCCGAAATTGCCCTGCAACTCGAGCAGGCTGACCTGCGAGTGCGCGGCTACCAGGCGCTCGGCGACGGCCACCGAGCCGTCCGTGCTGCCATCGTCGATGAAGATGAGCTCGAAGCTCTCGCCAGCGCCGAGCGTGGGCGTGACCGCCTCCGCGATGCGGGTGTACAGCTCTTCGAGCGTGGCTTCCTCGTTCATGAACGGGATCACGAACGAAAACTTCGGGGCGGCGGGCGTCGGCATGAGCAGTCGGACGCGGAAGGTGCCTCAGGCTCTGGGCTCGGGCAAGGACTTCAAGGCACAGGCGGGGCGACCGCGATCTTGAGCACAGAATAGCCCGAATTTTGGTAAACCACGGGCAAATCCGGGAAGCGGCGCTCGCCGCCGCGGCGCAGCACCAGGTAATCCGGGTGATATTTGCTGACGAGCATCGCCAGCCGCTCCGGGTCGAGCGAGCCATAGCCGCCCAGATCGCCCGAGTTTTTCACTCGGCGGCCGGTCACGTCGCACAGGCGCTCGTACCACTCCAAGAGCTCGGTCGGGATCAGCGGCACGGCCTTCCAATCGACGACGATCGCGCGTTGGCCCAAGAAGCGGGCGCCTTCGAGATCGGGCGGCGTCAGGTAGATCGCGTCCTTGGGAGACTCCTCGCGCAGCCAGCGATAGAGCTCGTCGTTGCGCCCGCCGTCCTCTTTGAGCAAGGTCGAGTGCTGGCGGGCATGCGCCAAGCGCTCGGGGACCAAATCGTACAGCGCGATTGCTCCGAACAATAGCGGCAGCCAGACCCAGGCGCGCTTCCTTTGCGCCACCAAGTCCGCGAACTTCGGCTTGAAGTGGCAGAACAAGTCGAGCGCGAGATCGACCGCGCGGGTGACCAGCACCGAGGCGAGAAACCAGATCATCAACCGTGGGATGGGCGCGTTCTCTTTGCCGCGCCAGAACATGCCGAACGTCCCCAGGCCTGCGGCGATCAGCCCAATCGCGACGCCCGGATAGCGCTTGGTGATCGATGGCTGGGCCAACGCTTGCGCCACCGCGCAGGCGAGCAAGATTTGTGACAGCAGATCCGCGTTCGGAGCAAAGCGCCAGACGAAGATCTGACTCACCTTGGGGACATCGTAGAACGTGGCGAGGATCGTGCCGGTCCAGATCGTCAGCATCAGACCGCACAAAACCGCGCCCAAGCGCCGGCCGTTGGCGGTCTTGTGCAGCAGCCAGCCGCTGCCGATACCGAGCAGCTGCCAGGCCGCGAAGGGCATGAAATTGCGCTCGAAGCGCGCCGGATTGTAGTGATGCGGCGAGCGCACTCGAAACAAGATTTCCTGCGCCTCGGGCGAGGTCTTGGTGTGCGCGGCGGCCAGCAGCAGCGGCGAGAGCACGAGGGTGATCGCGAGTAGCGGAGCGAACTGTGCAACCAGGCGCCGCGTCAGATCTTTGAAGCCGAGCGCCAAGTGGGCCAAGCCGAAGATCGGATAGGCCAGCACCAAGTAGTTGGCGTGAAAGGCCCCGCCCAAGCCCAAGCACACGCCCGACGCGAACCAACGTTCCTCTACGAAGAACATCGTGCCGGCGATCGAGCCCAGCGCGCCCAACGTGGACGGCTGCAAGATGGTATCGAACAAGTAGCTCGTGCCCACACTGGAGGTGCGCGTGATGAACAAGATCGAGAGCAAGAGCAGATAGGCCGCGACTGCGAGCCGCGCGCCGGCCACGCGCTTCACGAGCCGGTAGATGACGAGGCCACCCAGCAGCACCAGCAAAAATTGCGTGATGGCCACCGCCCAGCCCTGCTTGTTCAGCTTCAGCAGGAACGCGCCGAAATAGGCGAACACGCGGTGGTATTGCGTGGTGTGGAAGGTGAACCAGTCGGAACGCAGTAAGCTCGCGTCGCTCAGCGACAGGGACTTCAAAAAGTAGACGAATTGATTGTCGTAGCCGTAGGTCAGCCCATAGCTCGCCGCGAACGTGGTGGCGGCGAGCGCGACCACGCCGTATTCGAAAGCGCGCGCGAGGCGGCTACCTGAATCAATCATTGGCGGGACGGCTTATATCACGGGTCGCAAAGGCCCCGGCCCTGTGGTATCCGAGCAGACTTCCCGGGCAAAATGACCGACCGAAGCCTTCGCCCCGAGCTCTCCACGCCGATCCCGGAGCTGTCCGTCGTTGCTCCGATGTACAACGAAGAGGGCAACATCGCCGCCTTCGTCGTGGCCGTGGAAAAGGTCGTGGCCAGCATCGGCGTGCCCTTCGAGATCATCCTGGTCGATGACGGCAGCTCGGACGGCACTTGGCAGCAAATCGTTGCCCAGTCCAAGCTGCATCCAGCATTGCGCGGCGCCCGCCTGGCGCGAAACTTCGGTCACCAAGGCGCGCTGATGGCCGGCTTGAGTGAAGCTCGCGGCCAAGCCATCGTCAGCATGGATGGCGATCTGCAGCATCCGCCCGAGCTGATTCCGGAGCTCTTCGCGCGCTGGCGCGAAGGCTACAAAGTCGTCACTACCGAGCGCGCCGACGCGGAGGACACCTCGCTCTTCAAGCGCACCACCTCGCGCTGGTTCTACGGCGTGTTCTCCCGGCTCACCGGCGTGGCGATGGCCCCCGGCAACTCGGACTTCCGCCTGATGGACGCCTCCGCCGTGCGCGCCCTGTGCGACATGAACGACATCGATCTGTTCATCCGCGGCTCGGTCACCTGGCTCGGCTTTCGTTCGGTCACGCTGCCCTACCGCGCCAACAAGCGTTTCAGCGGAACCACCAAGTACAGCCTCAAAAAGATGCTGCGCTTCGCCTCGGGCGCGATCCTGTCCTTTTCGCTCGCGCCGCTCAAGCTCGGCATCTGGATTGGCTTTCTGACCAGCGGGCTCGCGATCTTGGAGCTCAGCTACATCCTGATTCAATATTTTCGCGGCCAAACCATCACCGGCTGGGCGTCGATGATGGGCTTCATGTCGCTGATGTTCGGCATCCTGTTCGTGCTCTTGGGCATCATCGGCACTTACCTGGGAAAAATCTTCGAAGTGCTCAAGAACCGCCCGCGCTTCTTGATCGGCGAACGCTCACCCTGAGCGGTTTACCTTGGGACGGTGGGCGCCGCGCTCACTCGCTCGAAGGTCGCCAGCAGCAGCTGGATGGCGGGGTTGCCCGGAGAGAGCACGGACAGCCGCTGCAACGCGCTCATGAACCCTGGTTGGTTTCGCATGGCGAGCTCGCCACAGGCCAAGAAGAAGGCCGCGCGCGCGCTGGTCGGGTCTTGGGCCACGGCGAGCCGTCCGTCACGCTGCAAGAGCGGGGCTGTCGAATCGCCCTCGGCGGCGTGCTTCAGCAGCGCGCCAAAATCACTCAGGTGGCGGAGCACTCGGTAGCCGTCCTGGGCGAGCGCGGCGTTCGGCCCGGGCAGGCGCACGTAGACCGCGGCCACGTCGTCGAAATGGACCAGCGCCCAGTCGCGCGCGCGCGCCAGGGGAACACCGTCGTGCTCGCCTTCACGAGCGCTGACCACGGCGTATTGCATGTCGAATTCGGCGACTAGCTTGCGGAAAGCGCTGTCGTTCGTGCTGGCGAGATCTGCGCGCACGACGAGGCTCGCGTCGCGCGCGTGATCTAGGCGGCCATCCATGAATACTTCGCGCTCGGGGCCGAGCTTCAGCGCGAGGTAGCCGCCGAAGGGCGAGAAATTGAACATCTGTCCGCGCACGTCGTGGCGCTGGATGTAAGCGCACGCGCGGTCCGGAAAGTGCGTCGCATCGAAGCCGAAGCCGAGGTTCATGGTCGGGTTGAGCAGCGCGTAGCCCGCGGCGAGGTATGGCGTCGTCGCCAGGGCCCAGCGGGTGAGGCGCGTCGGTTTGAGCGA
>Ga0247760_1000339_pt1 | contig 51394 bp, 39 predicted proteins | sample UWRJL171409R4_FD_179936 | JGI IMG/M metagenome (GOLD analysis project Ga0247760, IMG submission 179936) | Plant litter microbial communities from Arlington Agricultural Research Station in Wisconsin, United States - UWRJ-L171-409R-4 | ecosystem: Environmental > Terrestrial > Plant litter >...
AGCCCCTCCGCTAGCTGCGACCGGAACCAGCTCCAACGAGGCCACCCAGCCTGTGAACCGCAAGAAACAGAAGCGGCGCGCAAAGGCAGCCGCAAAGGCAGCTGCCGAGCAAGCTCTCGGCGGCTCGTCGCCAAACGGGCTGCCCAGTCCACCCGCTTCCCACGAGCAACATTCCGGAGACGCCGACGCTGACTATAGCCATGACGATCTTGAGGATGACATGCGGGAGGACGAGGGTTCATACTCACATCAGAATGGCAGCTATATACAAGGGGAGCCCGTCAAGGGCAAGAAGCAGAAAAAGAAAAAGAAAAAGGCAGCAGGGTCGAGCGCTGATGATCCTCAAGACGGTCAGCAGCACCATGCACCACCAGGGTCATACCATGCGCCGCCTCCACCTCCCGCATTACAAACACCCGACGATGACCACCACAGGCCCGGCATGTCCAGAGAGAAGATTTGGAACACGAGCTCACAAGAGGAACGAGAACGGATCAAGGAGTTCTGGCTCGGCCTGAGTGAAAGCGAGCGAAAATCTCTCGTCAAGGTTGAAAAGGACGCCGTGTTGAAGAAGATGAAAGAGCAGCAGAAACATACGTGCAGTTGTACGGTGTGCGGGAGGAAGCGGACTGCTATTGAGGAAGAGCTTGAGGGCCTCTACGACGCATACTATGAGGAACTAGAGCAGTATGCTAACCACCCGAACCAAGGTGATGGCCCGCCAATGTTGCGCCCGAATCAATCTTTCGGCCCGGTGGGTAGTGCCCGCCCTCGTGGCCTTGCCTACTCAAACCATCAGCCGTCACATGGTCGGATAGTTGAGCATGTAGGCGACGATGAGGACGACGAAGATGAAGAAGACTATAGCGAGGACGAGGACGAGGACGAGTTCAGCGACGAAGAGCCATCGGAAGAGATGCATCACGCCGCTGATTTCTTCAGCTTCGGAAATAGCCTGACTGTTCAGGGTAGGAACACCATTCTTCCGTCGTTCCTGCAGCATGATCCCCCTTCGGGAACTGGCAATAACGCTTATGGCTCATCTTCTCTAGGCGGAATCCTGACGGTTGCCGACGATCTGCTGAAGAATGACGGCAAGAAATTCATCGAGATGATGGAGCAGCTCGCGGAGCGGCGGATGGCGCGTGAGGAGGATGCTCGAGAGCAATTCGAGCGAGGCCACAGCCATGCGAACGGCGATAATTTCCCCCATTACCTAGACGCCACCGAGGATGACTTTGATGAAGAGGAGGAGGAGTATGAGGAAGAGGAAGACGAAGACTACGACAGCGGGGAGGAAGAGGTAAGGCTGCCTTGCATGAAATTTGCTTGTGGGGTTGTTAATCTGTGAGCAGGAGACCATGACAGAAGAGCAGCGGATGGAAGAAGGGAGGCGGATGTTCCAAATCTTTGCCGCCAGAATGTTTGAGCAACGGGTCCTCACAGCCTACCGGGAGAAGGTCGCCAAGGAGCGGCAAGCCAAGCTTATCGAGGAGATTGAGGACGAAAGTCGCCAGGAGTCTCAGCGCAAGGCTAAAAAGGCAAAGGAGGCCCAGAAACGGAAAGACAAGGCCGCCAAGAAGAAAGAGGCCCAGGCCGAGGAGAAAGCTCGAAGGGAAGCTGAGAAGGCTGCCGAAGACGCTGCTCGCTTGGCAGAGGAAACCCGCAGAGCTGAAGAACAGCGTGTGAAAGCTGAGGAGAAGCGAAAGAAGCGGGAGGCCCAGAAAAAGGCAGAAGACGAGGAGCGCCAGCGTAAGGAGGCCGAACGTCAGCGGCGAGTCCATGAGCGCGAGGAAGCTGAGCGTAAGGCCCGCGAAGCCCGGGAGCGTGAGAAAAAGGCTCGAGAGGAAGCGCGCTTGAAAGAAAAAGAAACCCGCGACCAAAAAGAACGCGAGGCACGCGAGAGGAGAGAGCAGCAAGAACGCGACAAGCGTGAGAAAGACGCCAAGGCCAAGGCTAATCGAGAAGCCAGGGATGCCAAGGAGGCAAGGGACGCGAAAGAGAAGGAGAAGGTGAAGCAGGAAGAGCGAGCCGCACAAAAAGCTGCGGCACTTGCTGCCGCGGTTCCAGTGCCACTGATCCTCCCAAAACGCCCTGCTCAACATCAAGTTCCAACAGCTGTCCCGGCTGTCCCTCAGCACCCTTCTACTTCTTTCTCCTCTCCGCAAATTTCTGTTGCGACTCCAGCACTACACAAAGCCCCGACTCCCATGCGTCCTCGCCAGACTTCTCATCAAGAAAGCACAGCCGCGGCCTCCTCCTCGCATTCTGGATCCGGACCAAGTCAAAACCCATCTCCGCATCCGATAACGCCGATCCAAACCAGCCCCGGCCCGATAGGTCCTCCCGGAAGATCGGGCCATGCCGGCGTGGGCTCACAGAGTGCTCAGTCCCATCCCACATCGCCACTGGGGATGCCGGCAAAGGCGTTACCGCCTCAACCAAGCCCGTTCGGGATGCCGCCGATGGGTATGCCTTTCCCTCCTGGGCTTCCTACACAGATACCCCCCGGTTTCGGGAATTCAATGCACCGTGACTCTATATTCCCTCCACCAATACCTCACATGTTTAGACCAGGGCAAGGACTAGGACAGCTGCCGCCCGGATTCGGCGGTCGAGGTTACCCGGTACACCCACCCCCCGGCTTTCCGGGACCTTTAGACTCCCCCGTAGTAGGTATGGCGCAGTTATTTGGGGGCGGCATACACAAGGACCCTTCCCAGTCTCATTCACGACAAGGGTCTGGGAGTTTTGAACCAGGAACGCCCGTGGCTTCATCACAGCCTATAGGCCGCCCAGCACCAATCGGCAGGCCGTCCAGCGTCGTCCACGGACAGCAGCGCAACCAGCAGACCGGGTCCCCAGGGAGTGGCGTGTTGAGAGCTGAACCCGATGCTCATCTGGGTAGCAGCGCACTCCTAGACGACTACGACGAGCCGTTCCATGACTTCTCTGGGCGCCCTCCTAGGGGTATGTCGCTCTCCAACGCACCGGGTCCTCGGCCGATACCTCCGTTCCCGATGTCCCCATTCGGAATGGATCCTTTGTATCAGCCACATCACAACAACCCATGGGGACCGTCGAGCGCTCCGCAACCCAACTTCTTCGCACCACCCCCTCCTCCGGGTTTCCAAACCTGGGGTCCAGCAGTACCTTTGAACCCTACTTTTGGCACGCAAGCGGCACCCAGCGAGCCGCGATATGTAGTCATCCGGAAAATGCTCTGCCGCGCATGTGAAGAGCTTGATGCCGCAGCAAGAGATGTTGATGGTTCAAGTACCTACGACGGATTCGTGTCATTGGATGATATCAAAGAGAAACTTGGGCAGCTCAGTCATGGTGGTTTGGTGGATGAGAAAGAACTACTTGAGATATGTGAGACTGAAGGAAACCACCAAAACGGTGGTGGGAGCTTCGACTTGCGTGACGATAGCCCAGGGAAGAAGTCGATCCGCTGGGATGCAAACATTGGGCGAACGAACCCGCAACCGATTCAACGGGCAGTCGGAGCCCCAGGGGAGATTGGTAGTCCTATTGTGGGAGGAAGGTCATTTGGAAACCGTTAAACCGGCTCTGTGATAGCCTAAGCAAAGAATTGCGGCGGAGCGTTTGCTGAGTTGAACCAAAACCTGATGCTCCTCATGCTCTTGATGCTTAAATTTATCAAAACTGCGTTTTCACCGCAGCCGACGCTATGCGCTCCGAGATTTAACAAGCATGCTACAGTGCCTCTATATTCTTCTCAAATACTTTTGTCAAGGGGGAAGAGTACAAACAAGGTTCAGCCATTAGCGCAAGGAGGCGGAGCGGATGAAATTTGGGCGTCCTGCAGAATCCGGAATACCACTCAGTGGGGCTACCATCCTGGGCAGCAGTGGACTGTAGGATTACATTGTACATATGAAAACTTAGCCTATCCATGGAAGACGGGGTGCCTTGCGTTTTAAGACACATGGGATCTTGACCCAGTCAACACAGCGCAATCCAATGTTTGTTGACTGGTTTCACTCTTTCCCTGGGTGACAGAGTGACAGATTCACCAAAGTGGAGGCAGTTCTCGTCAAAACACGGCGAAGTGCTTATTTCCCAATGACGCTATGATGTTCCCTATGAGACCAATAACTCCAATACAGCGCCTCGCTGGCGCGCTCGCGGAATAGTACCTCGGTATTCGAGCTTCAAGTCTACCCAACAACGCCCGTTTTCTTCGATAATTGGATGGATGTGTGACGCCATGACAATAAAAAAGTACAGTACTAATGCAAACCCAAAAGCTCGCCGAAGGCAGATTAACATGTGACATTTGACTTTGGTCGCTTCTCCAGCTCTCTCTATCTCTTACGCTTCGCAGAACGGTTTCCAATTTCGAGCGCGGCAACGTTACACAATTACCGACACCAATCACCTCATCGGATGTGTATCAGTGAAGGGGTTCTGGCCATGCCCGGAGTCGAAGTCGGAGTTGGCCGCCTGCTGGTAGTCCCCACCACCTCCATACTGGGGCATGGGGAGCACAGGCAAGTCTTCACCTCCAACAGGCTGGCTCATCAGAGGCTGGCGGTCCATCCCGTCGTTGCTTCCGCCGACGCCGCGACTCGACGACTTCTTGGCATCGATCATGGCCTGCGTCTTGGCCTCCTGGGCGATCTTGGCGGCCTCGGCGGCGCGGATGAGGCGGTTCTGCTGGCGGCGCTCGCGGCAGCACAAGAAGCAGATGCTGATTACCGAGACAGCAATGGACGAAGCGAAGATAATGGCAATGATGATGCCCTCTAGCGGCAGCTTGGACTGCTTGATCATGCAGCTCGGGTTGCCCTGCCCGTCGACCTGGCAGATGAGGCCATCAGCGCAAACCGCCGAGGGAACCTGTGTGGGGAAGCATGAGAGCTTCTTGCCAGCCTGGTTGCCTGTAGTCTGTACGGGGCAGGACGTGATATCGATGTTGGTCTCGGTGAAGCAGGTCAAAGTGCTCGCGGGCGCGTTAGCGGTGATCGCGGGGTTATTGTTTACTTGCCGTGCCGCGAGAATTGTGATACCGGGCATCGGTGCGGCTTCGCGCGGAAGCGGCATCGCACCTGTGCGTCGTCGACGCAGCTCTGACGGCTCGTCGTCGCATCGCTCAAGGGTCCAGAGGGCCTCGATCTGAGATTCGGCGTTTGTGCAACCGGCGGAAACAAGGCAGCTCTCAAGCTCGGAGGTCAGCTGCTCTACGGGGGTCGTCGAGTCGAGTGACACCAGGTTTGAGAAGCAGTAGGTGAGCGAGCCTTCGTCGCCGCAGGAGGCGCGAGCTGCCAGCTCTTCGCTGCGGTTATGTAGGCATTCTGGGCGGTTGCCGTTCGGGGAGGCGGCCGATGCGAGGAGGAAGAGGGAGGCAAAGGCGGCGAGAGAATATTGTCGAGACATCGCTTCAACGATTATGGCCGTCGCTCAGCTGGCGACGGGCTTCTAGGGTAATTCCCGGTTCGATTCTTGCCTGCGTCTGGCCCGTGGATTCGGTGTCCAACCAATTTTCTCGGTCGGGTTGCGAGTTCCCAGTTTTCACCTGCTGTCCTCTAGTGATCGGCGGGTTGCAGCAAACTGAGCTGCTTCGGGCTTCCCGTTGTAGCAAACGAATCGCGCCGCTCGGGATCGTTGGTGGATGTCGTGTCTGGAGATCTGATTGTCAAAGATGCATACCAGATCGGCTTAATCTCCACAAGGGAAAGATGCCAGTGAATAAACAGAGATGAAGTTCCAAACAATCGTGATAACGAAGACACCTCCTTGATAGGGAAAGGAGGGAAAAAGGGATGGGTTTCTTGGGCAGGGGCTGAGGATGATTAAATTGACTGGGGCGCATCGCAGAGCGACCTCCTTTTCTTTGTCCCGCTGCTGCTTGCTGGAACGGGAATGCCCAGCCCAGCCCAGCCCAGCCGGGACCTCCACTTGTCCAGTCGGAGCTGGGGACCACAAAGTCCCCTGGCTTGCTGGGTTCCTCCATTCAAAGTCAGCGCTCGCGACCCCAGTGCACTGCCGCAGTTCTGGACAGGGGTCTAGAGGCCCTCCAGCTGCGCCAATGCACCAATAAAAGGCGGCAAACACAGCGGGTGGACCCTGCATTTGGCTCATGTCGCGAGTCTGGCCTGCCCCTGGCACTCCTCCCATCCTCCCAGCAGTGGTCCTGTCGTTTTGCTGCATTTCAGCCGCCTCTCAGCCACCAACCGTCGACATCCTGAGGTGCGAAGCGATGCGAGCTGACGCTTCAATTAGAGAAACCCGAGATGGACGGATGGTGGCAGATGTGGTCTTGCTGGACATAACTATTTCGGTCCTGGTCAAATCTTGATAGAAATTTCGGTAGGAATCTCGAAAACTGAGCCAGTTTGAAACCTATTTGGCGCTGTCAGTAAGCAAGAGTTGTCCCCTTGCGTTGTGCGCCGTTTCATCCAGCAGCAGGGTCCAGAACCCATCCCATAAGAGGGAACCTCCTCCCCACCATCTGTCGTCACGTTGACACAACCTATCACATCCGAAAACATCAGCGGAGTACAAAGGATCCAGAGCTTCCGGAGCTTGGAGCCTATCGCACTGCTTCCATCTGAAGCTCCTTTTTCTCTACCACGAGGAGCAACACAGAATCAGGCGGTGAAAGTTGGGGCCGGGAATATCCGCCGGGATGCATTCTACTTCGTATCCGATGTCGGTCCAGTAAAAATCTGAACCGATAAGGTCGAAGGGGAAAAAATTCGAGATAAGCTTCAATTGAGTCAACGGGCTGGCCTCCAATCTACCCCTCCATTGCTTGTTGCCACTCCAATTGACTCTCCAAGAAGAAAATTCAACCTTCCTCCGTATCTGCCTTTCATCCACTACTTCCAGTAGTTCCAGTAGTCCACTTTCTCGACAATTTCCACGAATTCGTAACAATGGGCAAGGGTCGTGTCTGTCTGTAAGTTATCCCTGGCGCAGTGCGAATAATTAGTCTATCCTTTTTGGCTGGGATTGGAAGCAAAAAGAAAGGCGCTTGTTATTCGCACCACATACCCCTCCATTCACAACACGTTGGGCTGCCCTTCCGCGAGCCCATGATCCGCCACGAGGACAAGCCAGTTGACTCTTGTTTGCAGCGCATACTCCGGAGGTTAGTCATATTTTACGTTCGAGAGACTACGCGCTCATGTCCCATTTGCATGCCGAAATAATGTCCTCCCGGCCATGACAGAATCGTCCCCGCCGCGGTGGTGAATGTCAACGACCACGACAGCTAACTCCGAGCTCTGGCAGGTCTCGATACTTCCACCATTCTCAAATGGCTCATCAACGAGGGATATGAGGTCGTCGCCTTCCTGGCGGACGTTGGGCAGGTATGCTCTCTATGTGGTGATCAGTCTCTTCAAACGGTTTGAGATTAACCCGATTCGCAGGAGGAGGACTTTGTTGAGGTTGAGAAAAAGGCTTTGGCTCTTGGTGCCAAGAAGATGATCATCCAGAACCTCCAGAAGGAGTTCGTTGAGGAGATTGTCCACAGCGCCATCCGCTGCAATGCCATCTACGAGGACCGCTATCTTCTGGGCACCTCGTTGGCCCGCCCCATCATCGCCCGCGCTCAGGTCAAGGCTGCTGAGGAGAACGACTGCCAGTATCTCAGCCACGGCTGCACTGTATGTGCCCAGAAACACCCACCGCTCATAACAGAACAGTTGCTAACCCTACTTCAAACAATTAGGGAAAGGGGTAAATTCCACGCCTCTCGGATACCTTGTGAATCCTTGCTGACACGACGTAGCAACGACCAGGTCCGCTTCGAGTTGGCGTTTGCCGCTTGCAACCCTTCCCTCAAGGTCATCGCCCCGTGGCGCATGCCCGAATTTATCTCCAAGTTCCAGTGCGTTCCCTCCTGCGCATAACGTCACGTATACAAATCCTCCGTCTGCTGAAGCTAACTGTTGAACAGGGGTCGTCAAGATCTCCTCAAGTATGCTGCGGACAACAACATCCCTGTCTCCTCGTCGCCCAAGGCCCCGTGGAGCATGGACGGTGGGTTGGTCCCAAAAGCATCCCCACGTGCACGCACTGACTCTAGCAGACAATCTTGTGCACTGCTCGTATGAGGCTGGTGTCCTTGAGGACCCCGACCACACCCCCCCTAAGGAGCTCTGGACGTGAGTTCTCATCTAATTGTAAAAGAAAAGAGTCAGCAGTGCAAAGATGCTGACATATTTTTGAAGTCGCACTCTGGACCCTATCGATGCTCCTAACAAGCCCTACGAGTTTTCCGTCTACTTCAACCAGGGTATTCCCGTCAAGGTAGTGACCGAGGACAAGAAGGAGGTCACCGACAGCTTGGCGCTCTTCAAGCTTCTTAACAAGATCGGCCACGACAACGGTGTTGGACGTGTCGACATTGTCGAGAACCGTTTCATCGGTCTCAAGGTTAGATTTGACCTGTATCTATGTCACTCAATAGTATTTTACTGACCGCTTCTCAGAGCCGTGGCTGCTACGATACCCCTGGCTTGTACGTTCTTGCACTCCATTCCATTCCTCGCCCTTCCCCTGCGCTAACACGACTGCCTGCAGGACCATTGCCAGACTCGCCCACATCGATCTCGAGGGTCTTGTCATGGACTCGAAGGTCCGCGAGCTCCGTGACCAGTTCGTCACCCAGGCGTGGAGCCGTCAGCTCTACAACGGAATGTGTACGTACTTTCTTAGTGCTGTGACTTTAGATCCTTATTTGGCTGACACCTATATTAGACTTCTCTCCCGAAAGAGAGTTTGTGGAGGTGGCTTTGGTCGCTTCCCAGCAGAACGTCACCGGCGTCGTCCGCATGGCCGTTTACCGTGGCAATGTAAGCCGACTCGTCACTAATTTTCAAGCACTCGCTAATCCCTATCACAGGCTTTCGTGCTTGGCCGGTCCAGCGACGCCAGCAATCTTTACAGCCAAGAGTGGGTTTACTCTCCTTCGCCTTTAATCTCATTACTGACAACTTTCCGCCTGTAGGGATGCCTCCATGGACTCCCTCGAGGGCTTTTCTCCGGAGGACACTTCCGGTTTCATTGCCATCCAGGGTAAGATATTCACTAAGCTCTTTCCTCGTAAGCGCGTACTAACTAGCAAATAGCCATCCGCCTCAAGAAGTACGGCCTACAGAAGCAGAAGGACGGCGTCCCCCTCACACAGTCTTAGATCTACCAACTTAGCGACTGCTCTATGTCAGGCAACTAGAAATCTTGTCTGCCAAGTAGTGCGGATACGGGGAATGTTGAGTCGTGATGCTAGAAAAAAGTAACATTGCTCTTTCAAGCCAACAACTTCGGTAGGCCGCGTGGAAACCGTGCAGACCTGCGCCCTATGACTTCGATACTTATCGTGATTTCTGACATATATCCCTTGCCATAAGAAAGGTTAGCTTGTCCTAGCCCAAATTCTCTTCAGCCAATGCCGAGAGTATATTCAACATAGACAAAGTTTGTTACGAACCAAGAGCACAGTCAGAACTTGACAATAACTCACAACCGGCATCACCCCTTGTCCACCCCGATAGCCCTCTTCTGGTATATTCTCTGAGATTTCATCACATCCATTTCCAAGTCTCCGGTCTCAAAAATGCAGATTATTTTCTACCCGCGTCCTATTTGCATCCAACTTCACCATCACGAAACCTACCTATCCTGTAGATTAATTCCGTGGTATGTTCAAGGTGATATTTAAGCTACCTTGCGCTGCTTCTTCCTAAAGTTGTGAACTGGCTTGGTTTAGAACCATGTAATACTTAGAGATACAAAAATCAATTAGTAAGATACTGTGATATGAGGGTATCACCCGAACTCGAGAATCAAATTGGAATCTCACGAGAGGGAAATGTTGGATGACAAGGGGTCTTCAACTAGGATCCACACGATAACAGTTGCCAAGAAACGGATAAGCCATCCCTGAAAGTTAGAGGGGTTGTCATGCAAACCCCACCATAAAATTTCAGACATGCCCACCACCCCGCCTTCCGTCTTCGCTCCCTTGCATTGATCCGAGTGTTGCCATCGATCCCCAGACAGCCTGCTGCTGCTGCTGGCTCTCTGCCACCCAGTCACTCATCCTTTGTGTTTTCGCAAATATGGCGTACCTCGCGCTTGACGGAGACTACTGCTTCACCGCTTCGGAGGCGCAGAAGCTGCTGGACCAAATCAACAAGACCGCGCCCATCAAGGTCTCGACCCTCTCAGGCGTCTGGAGCTATTATACGCGCATCGAGGGCGATGCAGCTACCGCGCGCCACCATCTCACCCAGCTGCTGCCGCTGCCAACTGACTCCGGAGCAACGACATCTGACCTGGCGCACATTGGCCACAGTCGCAAGTGGTATATCACGCCGCGCTACAACTCGCCATGGAGCACAAAGGCGACCAGCATCGCCCATGTCTGCGGCCTCGAGCGTCAGATTCACCGCATCGAACGCGGGCGCGTCATCACTGTCGAGTTCGAGCAGCCTTATAACGATAAGAGTGTGCCGTTTCGCGATGTGCTGTACGACCGTATGACCGAGAACATGAGTACCGACGAGCCGGATCTCACTCTCATGTTCGCCGAGGGTCAACCCCAGCCTCTGGAGGTCGTTGATATCTTTGCCGCCGGCCAGGATCCCGTTCAGGTGCTCAATGTCTACAACAAACAGCGTGGGCTGGCTCTGGATCAGTCTGAGGTGCAGTACCTCGTTGAGAAGTTTACCCAGCTCGAACGCCCACCTCACGACATTGAGCTCTTCATGTTCGCCCAGGTTAACTCAGAGCATTGCCGTCATAAGCAATTCAACGCAAACTGGACCATTGATGGAATTTCGAAGGCCAGGAGCTTGTTCGAGATGATCCGGAACACCCACAAGACTACCCCTGATTTCACCGTGTCTGCTTACAGCGATAATGCGGCCGTCATGGAGGGCCTAAACACCAACTTCTGGGCCCCTGACTACTCCACTGGATCGTGGAAGCTGAACAAGGAGCTGGTTCATGTCCTGGCCAAAGTCGAGACCCACAACCATCCGACCGCCATCGCCCCTTTCCCCGGCGCAGCCACCGGCTCCGGGGGTGAGATTCGCGATGAGGGGGCCGTGGGCAGAGGTTCAATGCCCAAAGCTGGTCTCTGCGGCTTCTGGGTCTCCGACCTGCTCATTCCCGACCACCGGGCGCCTTGGGAAATTGATGTCGGTCGCCCGGCACACTATGCCAGCAGCCTGGATATCATGCTGGAGGCACCCATTGGGAGCGCCCGTTTCAATAATGAATTTGGCCGTCCCTGCCTGACCGGTACCTTTCGAACCCTGCTAACTGCCGACGACACGAAGGCCGAAGGCGAGTTCAGGGGCTACCACAAGCCTATTATGATTGCGGGAGGTGTTGGCACGGTCCGTGAGGCCCATGCACTCAAAAATCCAAGCGATGTCCACGAGGGCGCTCATGTCATTGTTCTTGGTGGCCCAGCAATGTTGATTGGCTTGGGCGGCGGTGCTGCATCCAGCAATGCTTCAGGAGAGGGAAATGCCGACCTTGATTTCGATAGCGTTCAGCGCGGCAACCCTGAGATGGAACGCCGCGTACAGATGGTTATCAATACCTGCGTTGCCCTCGGGGCCCACAACCCCATCGCCATGATTCACGATGTCGGAGCTGGCGGTTTGTCGAACGCGCTCCCGGAACTCGTCAATGATGCCGGCTTTGGCGGGAGATTTGAGCTCCGCCAGGTAGAAAGTGTGGATCGAAGCATGAGCCCGCTCCAAATATGGTGCAATGAGGCCCAGGAACGTTACGTTGTTCTAGTGAATAGCGAGGGAATGGAACGGTTCACAAGCATTTGCCGTAAGTTTGATTTTCCAAACCCTAAATTACGAACACAACTAACAAGAAAAACAGGGAGGGAACGTTGCGGCTTTTCGGACGTCGGGACAGTCCTCTCTAGGGAAAGCGATGGCGTTTCCAAGCTCATCCTGACCGACAGAGAATCAAAGGAGTACTCCAGCCCGATTGACGTCCCGATGGACGTCATCTTTCCCAAGGGGAGGAAGCTGGAGCGTATTGTCGAGTCCAAGAAGCCTTCGTGGCCTGCTTTCGACACCGTTGCCAGTCTCAAGCAGAGTGTCGGAGACTCGACTAGTCCTTCGGGGTTGTTCGCGGAGGCGGTCCAAAGGGTTTTCTGGATGCCCGCTGTTGGTTCCAAGTCATTTTTGATTACGATTGGAGACCGTACGGTCGGCGGACTCTCAGTTCGTGACCAGATGGTTGGCCCGTGGCAAACACCAGTTGCTGATGTTGCCGTCACTGCTTCGGCGTTCAGCCTCAACGGTATGAAAACCGGCGAAGCCATGGCAATGGGCGAGAAGCCTACTTTGGCCCTCATCAACCCAGCCGCCTCAGCGAGGATGGCAGTTGCTGAGAGCTTGCTGAACCTCGGCGCTGCCGATATCATGGGCGGTGATCACCGCGGCGATCTTCGGCGTATCAAGCTCTCCGCAAACTGGATGGCGGCGGTCAACCACCCAGGTGAAGGTGCGGCTCTATACGAGGCCGTTGAGGCTATCGGAATGGAACTGTGCCCTCAGCTTGGCATCAGCATCCCCGTGGGCAAAGATTCAACCTCTATGAAAGCATCTTGGAAGGATGGCGAGACCAAAAAGAGTGTGACTGCACCTGTGTCTGTGGTCATCTCTGCCTTCACCTTGGTGGAGGACATTAGACGGACTTGGACGCCTCAGCTGCGTCGGGCAGAGGATTTCGGCGAAACGATCCTGCTGTTCGTTGACCTAGCTAAGGGCCACAAGGCCTTGGGAGGCTCTGCCTTTGCCCAATCCTTGGGAGAAATTGGCGACGAGGCACCAGATGTTCGCGATGTGGACCTGCTGAAGGATTACTTCGATGCACTTGCTCAACTTCACGAGAGCGGTATTGTCCTTGCGTACCACGACAGGTCTGACGGTGGACTCATTACGACTGTTGCCGAGATGATGTTCGCAGGTCGATGTGGTGCCACCCTCGCCATGGACAGCATATCCAGCTCCAGCAGTTTGTCCGATATGACGGAGGCATTATTCAACGAAGAACTCGGCGCCGTCTTCCAGGTCCGTAAGTCGGATGAAACCAACTTCAAGAGATGCTTCGCCACATGCGGGCCGCCGGCTGGTTTGATTACGAACATTGGATTTGTTCCGCCGACTTCCAATCAATTACTTACAATCCGCAATGGCGAAGGAGTACCGTTCATCACCCTTGACCGCGCCGAAATGCAGCAGTGGTGGACAAAGACTTCATACGAGATGCAGAAGCTTAGAGACGACCCCCAATGCGCAGATGCAGAGTATGCCGCGGTCTTGGATGCTAAGGACCCTGGTATTTCCTATAACCTGACCTTTTCACCTGCTGAAAACATCGTTCCTCTGACGGCGTCTATCACTGGGTTCTTCGGCAAGAGCCCTCGTGTTGCGATCCTTAGAGAACAGGGCGTCAACGGGTACGCTGAGATGGCGTTCGCTTTCCGAGCTGCTGGGTTCGACGCCGTTGATGTCCATATGACGGATATAATTTCTGGCCGCTCTCTGGCGGACTTCGTAGGCCTTGCGGCCTGCGGCGGCTTTTCATACGGCGACGTGTTGGGAGCCGGTCAAGGCTGGGCCAAGTCAATTCTTCTTCACGATAAAGCACGTCGCGAGCTCGCTCAGTTCTTCCAGAGGAAGGATACTTTTACCTTGGGTGTCTGCAACGGTTGCCAGATGGTCTCTCGACTGAAGGATCTCATTCCTGGCGCTGAAGACTTCCCGACATTTGTTGACAACAAGTCGTCTCAGTTTGAGGCACGCTTCAGCATGGTGAAGATTGAGGACAACCCCAACCAGCCGTCTATCTTCTTCAACGGCATGAACGGATCCACGCTCCCGATTGCTGTCTCACACGGCGAGGGCCGGGCAGAGTTTTCCTCATCAGCGTCGTTCCAAGCTCTCACCGATGCCGGATCGATCCCGCTGCGGTACGTGGATAATCGTTTAAATGTGACGGAACAGTACCCATTCAATCCCAATGGCAGCCCTTCCGGTATTGCTGCTGTCTCCAGCAAGGATGGGCGTGTCCTAGCAATGATGCCCCATCCGGAGCGGACGATTCTGGCCGATGTGGCCAGCTACGTACCATCTCGTCAAATTGGAGAATGGGGAGAGTTTGGCCCCTGGCTGAGAATGTTTAGGAGCGCTAGGAGATGGGTGGGATAAGGTTTCTACCCAGCCAAAATAAATACCTTTGTGTTGTATATAGGATTACCACTTTGACTCTGTTCCCATCGTCCAAGTAGACCGAGAATGTTTGAAAAACAAATGTCAAGCCTGATTCTCTTGAAGTATATCACCATGCGAATTTCATCACTTAGCGGTGCAGCCCATCATGGAAACAGTTCATTCAACCTTTTTGCTAAATGGCACATATAAAACTTTTAAGCTGTATTGTCTTTTTGTGGTGACGATCTACTTCTGCAACCAGTGGGTCTACTCATGTAGAAAGTAGTGTGTCGGGATGATTAGAATTCTTCTCTACATCCAACCTGTTTGTTGGTGAAGGTTGATATAATATCACATCTATTTGTTACCTGAGCTGCTGTTGTCACAGATAACAAGGGTGGTACTACACATATTTCCATCACATCCGAACAGGCGTTAAATCCCTAATTACCCAGGAATACACAAAGGAAGACTTGGAACTTACAACTTCTACCACTTATCTATTATGATCACTACCAGTGTGTTACTATGTGAGGAGTGAGTAGCTGGAGTTTGAGGGAATTATCGCCGAACATCCTATTGAAGCGAAACTCGTGCAAAGCAAACCACCTTTATTCGCTGAAAATATTACTCTAGACAGTATATGAACCACGAGGAAACCTCAAGTATAATTTTAGGTATCTATGGGGCCGGTCCACCAGGTCCTCCACGTCCAGCACCGGGACCACCGCCGCCCATCATGTTGCGTGCCCTTCAAGATGTTAGCAAAATGTGCCGAAAGAGGTATTCGCCAAGGGAAAAACTTACATCTCTGCAATGTTGGGATCCGACATTAGCGAGCCAATATCTGGCATGCCCCCACCGCCTCCAAACTGGCTGGCCATCTCACGCAGCCGGGGGTTGCTCATGAGGTTCGCCATCATGTCAGGGTTGCTCATCAGGTTCTGTGCCATCGACGCAAACATGGGATTTTGCATGATGGACGAGAGGTCGGGCATACCACCACCACCACCGCCACCACCCCGGCCGCCGCCGAACATACCAGCCAGATCGCCCAGGCTGGGTGTCGCACCAGCACCAGCGCCAGCTCCACCGTCGCGGGCTGTGGGCGCGTCCCACGCGCCAGACGTCTCCTCAGACGCCAGCTCGTCGACGCGGCGCTTGGCAGTCTCGAAGCCCTTCTTCATGGCCTCGCTGCCACCGTTACCCTCGTGCTCAATACCCTGCTTATATGCCTCCATGGAACCCTTGGCATCGCCGAGCGCGAAACGCGCCAGTCCGAGGCGGCTCCAAGCCTTGGTGTACTTGGGGTCGACAGCAACAGCGGCCTCGGCATCGGCCCTCGCCGACGCATGGTCGCGCGCTGCGCTGTGGGCGGCGGCACGGTTGGAAAGAAAGACGGCGTTGCCGGGGTTGATCGCGAGCGCCTGCGTGTAGTAGTCAATGGCGGTCGGGTAGTCCTTCTGCGCCATGGCGGCATTGCCCTTGGACTTGAGCGCCTCGGCTTGTTTCTTCTGCTCGTCGGTCGGGGCGGAGGAGGAGGCAGCGGCGGCGGCGCCCGCGGCTTTGGGCGCGGAGGTGCCCTTCAGCTTTTCATAGACGGAATAGATTTGGAGGAGATTTTGGGAGCCGAGGGCCTCGGAGACGGCGGTCTTGTTCGAGGGGTCGACGCCGAAGACTTCGCTGATGCAGTTGATGGCGACCTCGATCGAGTCCTTATCCTCGGCCTGGAATGTCCCGTCGGAGGCCGAGGTGGACAGAAAGTCGCAAATGGCCAGCGCGAGGCGCTGCTTGGAAGTTGTGGCCTGCGCGATGGAGGTGGTGGTCAGTCTGCGGCTCTTGTTGGCGAGTGCGGGGTGAAACATACCATTTTGGTTAAAATATCGACCTCGGGTGAAGTATGGCAGTGTAGGGCTAAGGGGACGTTCTTGGGGTGGGGGATTGTGATCGAGTAAGGATACCCAAGAGGCTCGGGTTAAGATTTAAGGGGAGGATTTCTGCCCATTTGGTAGTACGGCTCTCTGCCCGCTTCCACGAAGGTCGGTGGCGGGGCTTTCAGCGCAGCCGTTCCAGAAAGCTTGGCGCCCCGCATTCGGCCCCCATACGGGTTAGGGTTGGGCTTGAAACAGAATCTCGAGGTGTCTGGGATGAAACTGGTGACTCTGAGGGTCTCATGATTAACACAGTAGCGGTTCAGGGACCGATTCCAAGTGTATCCTGTGTACGATTACCATAATATTATACGCAAGTACCTTGGTATAAGCACGTGCAATGGCCACTGGGAATGCATTACCTTTGACAACCTAGGCTTTTAACAGTCTTGTGATATATACGATACCCTGGACAATATACCCAAGAGAGCCCGTTTTCACATCACTCTTGCTTAGGGGCTTTGAGTATACCAACACCTGTCCAGGTCTTCGGCCAAAGGCCTTATCTTGGCAACCTTCAATGCCCCAAAGAATGGGGTAGACGTTCGTTGTTCAGTGGGGCCAGCCAGAATTGGGGTTATGGTCCATGCTAACTCCATCACGGGCTGGTGGGGCTCACTGATGTCACGGATGATTTTCCTGCCTGCCGCGCCGATCCGATCGAGCGCAGCCTTATGTATGCTCTCGTTTGTGAGCGCACGCAAACAACCTCACATCACGACCTCCTCCCCCGATTCCTGCCTCCAGAGGTCCACCTCATCCCACGTTCCTGAGATAGCGGGAAGAAAATTGGGCTCCGGTCGCAAGTCAGCTCCTCGCCATACCAGTCCGACAGCACCGCCGATCATCGAGTTGCCCAAGCCGAGGGCCTTCTCGGACCACAGAGCTCGAGCCACTGAATTGTCAGGCTCCTCAGGAACCAGCGACGCAGACGAACGCCTCGAATAATTGTCACGATAACATCCGAGCGGAAATCCCCGACGACGTCACATTCCCCCTTTTGTCTGGTGAATACATCGTTGGTAGCGATCATGGCAACACAAGCTGGTAGTAGCGGCAGCAACCCCATCGTGCCAGCTCCGATCGCAACCGCCGACACCCAGCACGTCTGCTTCATCTGTCTACAGACGGATGCCGACACACCAAACGGCCCGTGGGTCAACGCGTGCCCATGCAGCCTCGAAGCGCATGAAAAGTGCATGTTGCAATGGATCGCCGAAATAGAATCTACCCCCCGGTCGTCTAGGTCGTCGTCGGGCTTGCGATGTCCGGCATGCCGCGCCCGCATCCGCGTCGAAGAGCCCCGCGATTCCGTGATCACCTTCTATAATGCCTTCCAGCGCACATATGGCCGCATATCGCCCGTGATACTCTTAACCCTTTTGTCGAGCGGCACCATGGTCGGGTCAGCATGGTACGGCTGGAACGCACTCAGTGTGTTTGCTGGTAGTCAAGCAGCGTACACCTGGCTTGGGGCTAGGACAGTAGGCCCGCGCTTCATGCGAACGTCGCTTTCACTTGTGACATCGGCAGTCAAGCTCATGGAGCTTTCACTGATTGGGCCGGCGTTGATCGTGCTGTGGTGGGTGCCGGGAACTGAGTTCTCGTTGATTCCCGGATCGATGCTGGTAAGTTTCCTGCTGTCGTTTACGACTCTACAACCTCACATATGCTGACTTATCCCACTTGACAGTATGCCGCATCATTATTTGCAAGAGATCAGCCATTTTCCTGGCCTCCGTCCCCGGAATGGGCCATAACGTTAATGCCCATCGTCCATGTGACATACGACTTTGTATACGCGGAAGTTCTGGGCCCCCTCGACAAGCGTCTTAGCCGGGTGCTCCGCGGCCGGCCCGCAACCGAGGAACCTCCGGCCGCCGATCAGGTCGAAGCAGGGCAGGCAGGAGAAGCGCCAGCTGAACAGCGTGTCGAGCGTGGCGGTCTCTGGACGGCAGTACTATGGCTGACTCGTGCCTTCGCGCCACTCTTAGGCGACGAGCGCGAAGGAGATAACGAAGGGGAGGATGCCGATCACGTGGAAGTCGAAATCCGGTTAGACTTGGCGGACGTTGACGAGGAGGGCGAGGGCGGAGACAATCCGGAGGCCGCGGCAGGCGAGGATGACCTCATCGAAGCGATCCAAGGCGAGTTCCAGATGGTCCCAGAGGATGACGAGCCACCCCAACAACAAGAGCAGCGACCCCAGCCTCAGGTGGGAGGGCTGGATCCCCCGCTGCCACCCAATCCTATCGCCTTCCAAAGGCAGCAGCGGCGGCTACTACGACAGCGGGAGCGGCAGCTGAGGAACCAGAACCGGAACGAGAACGAGAACGGCGGACAGAATCGTCTTGTCGAAGAGCCTCGTGTCTCCTTGTTCTCCATCCTCATGAACGGCATGACCACTACTCTACTTTTCCCTGCAATCTCTTATAGTATGGGAGAGCTCGTGCGCAAGGTGGTTCCAGCATCCTGGGCCCTTCCGCCCTCCTCCCGACGCCCCGCCACTGGGCTGCTCCAGTTCCGATGGGGCCGCAGTCTTGTCGGCGCCTGCCTCTTTTTTGTGTTGCGGGATGCCTTTGCCCTGTTTTATAAGTATCGCCGGGTTCAGGTCAAGCTGGGACGCAAGGTGCTCAACGTAGAGAAGAAGACGGTGCGAGGCACAGAAGGGCAGACGGCTGAAGCGTCCTAGTAGGGATACAGCAGCATAGCCAGTTTAGCGCTAACATTGCCAAAGCGCGGGTTTGAGGTGATTTCGATAGCGGAACCATAGGAGTACGGTGTAGGAATAGCATACCAATGTCAACATAGCATGCCAGCGTGATCGCGTCACAGCTTCTGGATTATCGTGACGAACCCAACGGGGTTGGGAGCACGTAATGAATCATATTTTACGTGTTGTGTCCACGGATGGACAGTGTGCGTCGGGTAACGTAACTCCGTAGCATTTCTCGGTGTCCCAGTCCCTCGAAGATAGGTCAAGCCCTGTGCCTTGATTGAAGGCATCAGGTTAGTGCTCAACGTGGTTGTAAAGAGATACCTTGATGAGAAATACCCTATTGTTTTAGGGAGTCTCAACAATTTCACCTGGTAATCTGCTTCTACAGTTTGAAGGATCAGTATGCATTGCTAGATTACTCAGACGCTATGTTAAAATGTCATGAACGCTCCCTGCCCCGTCCTCCAACAGTTCGAAAAAAGAATAGACCAAAGCTTAGTCTTCCAGACGACTGTTAAAGTGGCCTGCCTCCTCTCCCCACTTGACAATATAGTCTATTTTACGGTCAAGAGGATACAAGGCGCTACCACTTCCTGGTCTGCTGACGATAACGGCGTTGTCGTACTGTTTCAGGTTGATTTTCTTGTTGACCACCAACTTTTTATAGTATCCTTCGTTCAAGGCGTCGCGAACAGCCTCGACTCTGTCGATAGGCACAAGATGTACCGTGGCTCCACCCCAGCCAGCTCCCGTCAGACGGCTACCAACACTACCCGCCTCGCGCGCGAGCTTGCAGATGAGTTCGAGTTCAGCTGTGCTACAGCCGAAGTTATCATGACATGAGGTCTGCGACTCGTTGAGTAGCGCGCCGAGTTGCTTGTAGAACTGGGTAGAGTGTGTCTCTTTCGTTTCGGGCTCTTTTCCGGGAGTCACGGGGAACTTCTTCGTGCTCTCGAGGAGATGCAAGAACTTGTAAACCCGGAGGGCCTCGGAGTAAACGTGCTTCGCGCGTTTGCGGAGTCTGAATTGCTCGGCAATGACGGGGAAGCGAGCGTTGATATATCTTTCGTCGAGTTGCTCCACGCTGAGGCCGGTAACCTTCGCGATTTCCTCCTTGCCATATTTCCCTTCCCCAGGGAACATTTCGGGTATTTTGTTGACGAAGTATTCGAGACGTTCTATCACGGTACGCTCGGGTCGCCTGGCTCCTCCTATGGTCTGCCAGTAAGTGTCGAACATAGTACCGAGACTCAGCCCGAGGGGCGACTGGTCTGTCGGAATATCGCTACCGCCAGGTATCATCTCTTTGAATTGGAATAGTCCTAATGCGGCAAGAGTGCATTCTACAACCCGTAGGTTGTAGTTATACGGACCAGTGACTTTCTTGTCCGACTTCTTGTACGATTGGGCGATCATGAATACGAATTCGGGGTCAGCTTTGGGGAATTGGACGGTACCTGCGCCCAGTTCAGGCGCGAAGGAAACGAATAGAGCAGAGCCCTTTTCTGAGAAGACGGATGCGGCTTGATCCATTCTGCCAGAGAGTTAGTGGACGCATACTAAGCAAGATGGTCTGCCAGAGACATCAGCAGGATGCTTACCCTCCTGAGTTCACCCCAACGGCCCGCTCACTCTTGATGGCCAGCTCTGTCAGGTGAAGCTTTTTCACATTATCCACGCCGTGGGCCGCCAAGACAGCGAGGGCGCTGGCCGTGACGAGGGCCGCGCTGGAGCTAAGCCCGCCCGCAGGTGGAACATTCCCGTTAACATAGATGTTCATATCCCTGGGAAGCAAGTCAAGCCCCAGGTTGTTTCGCAGATGATCAAGGGCTCCCCGCAAGCCCGCCTTGAAGTAGTTGGTCCAGTCGTGAGACCTCGCATCGATGGGGATGTCGCTGTGGTAAGGAAAGTCGAATTTCCTCGTTGGAAACTCCGTGCTGTCCTCGTTGGCAATGCGAATGGTGAAGTGCCCCTCTTTGGCATTCTCCTTTGGTACGGACACAGCCAGCAAGACGTCTGCGCTGATGGCCATGGGAAGTACTGGGAACAGGGAATAGTCGATGTGCTCTCCGATAATGTTCACGCGGCCTGGTGACCGGGAGATGAATTGGGGGAGGTGTCCATATTCCCGTTCAAATCTGTTCCTCAGCTGGGTCCACCGGTCGGCCTGGTCTTTGAGCTCGTCGGCGAAGTAGATGTCCTCAAGCTTTTTGACAACGGGGACGTTGCGCTCCATTGTGGTGAGGGGCTGTAGCTTGGGTGTCGCGGGGGACTGTTGCTTGGATGAGGATGCCACAACGGGCTGTTGCTTGGGTGCCACGGGGGGCGGTTGCTTAGAACTTGATGCCATTGCTGATATTTGTATTTGTTTCAAGGATTGAATCTTCCGTCGAGAAACCGAGACGGAGCGTGAAGAGAAGTCGATGTACGTAACGATTGTGCGACGAGTGATGAGTGGGTGAAGATCAAGGAGCTCGAGCTGCCCCGCATTGAGGATAAAGGGGGAAAGCTGTTGCCCCGCACCGGACCCTCCGGCTGATGAGTTAACTTCCTACCCGTCGTTGCACGGGACGGACCACAAGCAAAAACCAGGGGCGCCCTAAAGCTGAGATGGATGGTAGGTACTACGTCTAGAATCGATGGGAGGCTCACTATCAGTTTTAGATCTTGCTACATTCCATTGGGGTTTCTTCTCGGAAATCAATGGCTTTACTGGATGGTTTGTGCAACAAAGCGCTCAGGCTTAGGTTTATGTCTATGACGACCTTCCAAAGTCTCGTCGCCGGGCTAATAAGCCGTTGACTGCTTTTTAGGTACCTAACGTTGGCAACGACCAAGGGGTAACGGGTAACCCACATGACTAACACTAGGTGACATGCATTCGGGCAACTTCCATCCCATGATCTGCCAAATGTAGTACAAAATGTTTATGACCACCCCTCATATCCCGCTCTCCTCACCTGCTCCACAGCTTCCGCTGAGTGGTGGAGAAATTCGCGGGGTTGAGACCTTCTCATCGGGAAGGGGCTCGCCTATGAGAGAAAGACCCAAGATTTGAGCAAAGAAACCAGCAGCAAAATCCGAATAAACTGAGAGCCTTCGACCGACTGCGTTTAGCCCGTACTGAAAAGGTATATTAGCGATCTTATCCTACAGGACGTATTCTCATGCAACCCAAAGCATCTCTATCCTGTTCATATCCCATCATGATCATGAATACAGTATTTAAAAGGAAATGAACATGATCCCATGGTTCAAACACCAGATTCGGTAAAACAAAAGACACCGCCCTGCTCTCCATGGTATGTGAGGTAGCCTACCTGCAGAGCAGGAACAAAGTTGATGTCATCATCTTGCCCACGATACAAGCAAAGTAAGGCAGTGACGCCATAAAAAGACAAGGTATGTTTCCCAAAGCAGACAGAAAAAAAGAAGGTATGTAAAAGGATTGCGTCGTCGTGTTGAAGAGCATATTTACATGCCGTCCCTGCAAGATTGCGAAAGCATCGAGAATTCGTTAGCGCAAGGCCCTTGTGTCGGCGACAGCCGGCAACAGACTCAGTTGCTAGATCAAGAGGACGGCCGGTATGAGTTTATTGCCTTTTCGACGAGACACACACTAATTAGAATAGGAAAGGGGTGAGAGCGACAGGTTCAACTTGAAGCCACGCAGTTAGAATAGGAAAGGTGTAATCGCGACAAGTCCAGTTCGAAGCTAGGCGCGCACGAGGGGAGAAATATTGCAAGCCAGATCAAGAAGAAAAGGTTGGGTGGGGGTGTGCAAGGGGTAACGTACAGTAATGCAAGCGTCAAATCACCGTGGATATGCGCCTTCAGCTCAATCTCAATTTCGAGATTGAGTTCCAGGCGCAGCTTAAGTGGGTTTTTGCCCGCCTCTTTCGCTGGCTGCTGCTGTTGCTGCATCATCATCTGCTGTTGTTGTTGCTGTTGTTCTTGCTGGTACATCATGCGCTGCTGTTGCTGATACGACATCTTCTTCTCGTTGCGCTTCTTCCGGCGAGGTGCGACCGAGGTCTCCTGCCCAGACTTCTTGTCATCGCGCATCCACCTGGGTTGCGGCTTCTCCTCGTCCTTGGGTGTGGCCGGTTGCGAGGAGGCTGGAGTGCTACCTTCAGTTGGAGCCTTCTTGGTTGGAGCCGCCCTACGACGGCGGGCGGGTGGCGCTGGAGCGGTAGCTGGCTCGGGCTCCTCCTCCTCCACTTGCTCAACTTCTTCTGGCTGTTCCTCTTCGTCATACACCTCCTCGGCGCCCTCTTCACCCTGAAAGTCGTCGTCTAGGACTTCTTGATTCTCAGCTTCGGGGTCTTCCTCGTCGTACTCTTCTCCCTCCTCGCCGCCGTTGTCAGCTTGACCCTCAGGTTCGTCATTGTGGACGACATCCTCAGGCTTGGTTTGGGCTTGGGGTTGATCGGGCTGCATTGCCTGCTCCGACTTCTTTTCTTTATCCTCCTTGGGGATTTGATTGTTGTTCTTTTGTACTGTCAGTAACCAGTAACCCGGACGGGAGCCACATCAAGCGATATTTGTGAGCACTTACTGAAGACATGATGATAGAACGTCACGAATATTCTAGCACTTGTGTTGTGGTCTGTGAAAATGGATGGATGCAGGAGTTTGGATGAGTAAATTCCAGGGACAAGTAGCTAGTAACGTGAGGTTTAAGAGACGGGTCTTGAATTCTCCTTCCGATGACGCTTGTCTTTCAGGGTCCTCGAGACCCCTTATGCATAATTCCCTTGCCGAAAAAAACATGATTTCACCGTGCCCAGTGGCACTTCAGCCAGATCACATTTTCCCAGTCCCCAGTGACGACATGGATGGATGGGCACCGATTAAGCCTCAGCCGGTTTTCGAGTCACCTGCAACCCATGAGATGGGGGATGGGTGGCTGTGGGATGCCTGTCCAAATATGACGTTGAAGATGCCTCGAACGACGAATGGAGGTGAAAGGGGGTGCGCCAAGAGGGCTAATCAACGGCTGAATGGAAAAAGAAGCTTTGGGGGCGATGCGCTGGGCCCCGCAAGGTGCAGTGCAGCCTGCTGCTGCATGACGGTAGCGGGACCTCCTGCGGGCCGGGGCAGGGGGTGTGAGAAGAAACCCGGCTCACCTATCCACCAGTAAACGGCCATCCGTCGGATGAAACGGTGGTGAGGTTGGCCCGGGAGTGGAGTATATGACGAAATAGCCTGTTAGTCTTCCGGTGATGGGATGAGGAAAGGCAACACATGCCACCAGTGTTTCTTGTTGCGCAACCGATTCAGTCCTCTTCAGTCCTCTTCAGTTCCGACATCTACATCAACAACTCGGGCGAACGAATACGAGCCAACATGGTGATCGGTCTCCTCCTGATCTCGGCCATCCCCACAACTGTCGGGGTCTGCCAAGCTCTCAGCGCACAGAAGAAAGCAGACGCAGCGGCGAAGGAGAAGGCTAAGTTCCATCTTACAGCCACCGTCTGTCTCGATGAAAACGGGCCAGTGGAGTGTTGGTGCGTGCTAAAAGACGGAAAGGTGAGTCCTACCAGGGCACTCCCCGCCGTGGATCACAGAGTCATCTTCCCCTCCCCACTCCTCTACCCTGGGCGCCCGATGACATCAGTCAAGTGGGCAGCGGGGGTGCCAACCCCGGGGATGGCTCCCGGATTGCGCGGAGAGCCGGGCTGACACTTGTGCAGCTGTGGATCGACCACCCGGCCTTCCCAACGCCAGGCCACAAGTTCACAGGCTGGTACTTCATGTACCCGTCTGAGGCGCAACACCTGGGAATGGTGAGCACCATCTCAGACGACCCGCCAGCGCTCAACTGGATTTTCGTCGACAAGGACAGCCACCTGATCCGACACGGAAGTCGGGGAGACACGCTGGGCGGTCACACGGTTGGGCCCTGGAAATGGAGCAATGACGAGATGTGGCTCACGCTGGAGGGCAGCGACGCGCACTTCGTGGCGGTAGAGCAAGAAAACAAGAAATGGGCCGTCGCCTGGGACGGGGATGGGAGCATTCGAGCAGCTGGGGGGTGGGACGACGAAACGGACTCGGAGGACGATGACGAGGGTGAGACGGGGAGCGGAGACCGTCCAAGACGGCTGAAGTGGCTGCCGGTCAGACTCCGTCGGAGACTGCAACTTGGGATGGAGAGCAGCTACGTCAAGAGCGGTAAATAGAAGTGAGATTGGCTGGCGAGGACGGAAGAAGTGTGAAGCGTGTGTGGTGTGTACCGGTGGCGCGGGGAGGAAAAGTGACGTTTGTTTTCTAGCGGAAGGGTTGGCAATGGATTGGTACACTAGTGCATTGAAAGGAGTTTCAGGTGGGCATCGGGGCCCCAGCTTGTCATCGGACGAATCATGTGGGTTGGCATCTTGAATCAGTACAGACAACATTTTCTTTGGCACAGCCGCAACCAATTCAGGCAGTCGCTATTCGTACTTGGCACACCCCACACACCCAGGGCCAACCTACCTTAGCTTCCACTCCCCCTCCCTCACCCCCAGCACCATGTCCCGGAGACTCGGCAGACTCGAAAGACTCGAGCGGCGGCTGCATTAACAGCTAACTGTTCGGCTGGTGGATGGGCCGTAATCTGGGTCATCCGCTCGCATAACAGCAGCCAGGACGGAACCCAACCCACAGGACATGTCCAGTCATGAACGAGACGCAGCCACCAGGATGCCAATGACTTCATCCATGGATGTTCGGTCAAATCCTGTTTTGGCCACTTCAGGGTCTTCGCCGAGATGCAGTATCCTCGCATCGAGATGCAGTCCTTATTAAACGCCCCTCGCGACCCCCAGAGACCCTCGAGATTTAAAGTTACATACATCTCGCTCCAAGCACTTCCATTGACACCCTTTGATCACCCTGCGTTATCTTGTCTCCAGTTCTACCAGACTTCCGTAGCAAACCAACATCTCACAACTACACTCCATCCGCAATGGCATCCCGAAGCAGCTCAGAGAGGCCCAAGAGGCAGCAGAAGAGGCAGCAAGTCTACGAGTCTGAGGGCGAGGAGTCGGAGGAGGATTATGCTCCCCCTCAGCGAAGACGCGGCCAGCGCCAGCAGCAGATGCAGCAGCAACAGCAGGGCGGACAAGGGCCCCTCGACAACCTCCAGCTTGGCAATGTTGGTCAGACAGCCGGCGGCCTCGTCGGCGGTGTAACGAACACACTTGGCGGTGTTGCCGGCCAGGCCACCGAGCAGGGTGGCGGCGGCGGCAAGAGCGACACGCTCCGCCTCCGACTGGATCTCAACCTCGACATTGAGATCACTCTCAAGGCCAAGATCCACGGTGATCTTGAGCTTGCTCTCTTGTATGTGCCAATTTTCCTGTTCTGCTCTTGTCTACATTTCTTCCGTCCCCTCTATTTTCCTTCAATACCGACGAAAAATACTTCAGTATCTAGCGTATATATCATGTACACTCTCTCGAGTCTCTTCTACCATCCGTCATGTTTCTTACCTAGGCTAAAGGTCGATGTAGAGAAACTTGAGCAAGGGGTGTTCAGATGCCGTCAGTGGCGGACAGGGAAAGATACAAGATGGATATGCTAGCAAGAGGTGGATTCTTGGGCTTGGAGCACACATGGGACGTGGCGCGGTCGTCGTCCTTGAGCCTTCGCGTCCCTTACAACGAGCACAACACGAAATCTGGGAACATGGGGCTAATTCCTTAGGAACTGAAGCAACTAGACTCGGTTTTACTATGAACAAGATCTCCATAATTCCCATATGGGAGAAGCAAAGAGGTCTTGACGAATGCTTTCTTTCATCAGGCGAAGGAGGAGTTGGTCTGCGACAAGGGGAACTCAGAACGCTTGTGTACTGTACAACCATTATTGCATCGCCCATAGGGCTGGTTTCATTTTTTAATAGAGCTTACTGTCAAACATATCCACCTGTTATGTCGTGCAAGTGATTACGTTCAACAGTAGTACTCGGATAAGACAAGGTACCTTGGCTATTGACAACGGCCTCTCAACAGAGTGCACCCTCGCGACTGATACCCTATTATCATTCCAATACTACTGTGACCCCCTAACTGCTACCATTATCTAGAGCTTCGTATATCCTATTGATGCGCGGTCGAGTCTAGACCACATGACCTTAGCCGGTCGTTGGACGGTCGAACGATGGCGCCTTATGGCTTTGTAACATTACCGCGCTACCTAGCTTCGCTGGTAATCCGGGGCGGGAGTGCGCTCCAATTTCCCTCCCACTGTAGCATTGTTCTGCGGCCCGAGTTCAGCGCATTGCAGCACTGCAAGGGACGCCGGGGGTCCAAGCAAAGGGCCGACTCCATTCACAACCGCGCGCTTCCCTTAGTATATCCTCATGTGATGCGACAGTCATCTATCATCCTGCAAGAGTCACCTCAGACACCCCTGACATTTTTCCGTTTCTCCAGGCTCCGGTCAGGCTGGAGACGTTGAGGCTGCCAAGCATTTTTGACCCCAGGGTGGGCACCAGGCGGGATCTGAGCGGCTGCACATCCTTGCCATAATCCCTGTCAGGGCCCGCTTTTCGTGACAGGGGTATAAGCCGCTGATGTCACCACCCTCGCAAGGTGCCTTGGGGACCTCTCCAACTGCTTGTTACAACGGGGTAAACGGCAATCAGGCACGCCGTCTCGCATTGTTTCTCAGTAGTATCTGCCCCGCAACGGCTCCTACACGTGTATCAGGCATATTGCATGGCGTAGCCGGCTATCTTGAGGATTTGACCTCCAACCACACCTCGCAACAGCTTTTACACTGAAGATCTGTCTTCGAACCCTATGACGTAATTGTCACCCTCTCTCACACATCTCGGCCAGCACGACATCAACGCTCTGGACACGAGCAACCTGCGATTTAGACCTCAACACAGAAATTTATAGCAAGCATTTCGGAAATAAACAAACTCACCAAACGTCAAAAACCCCCAACAGGAAGCCATGGCAACATCATCAAGATTGAGCCCCCATCAGGAAGATGAAAAGCGTGACGACCTTTCAGTGGAGTACAACTCAGACACCGATCAAGAAGGCAGCGGCACTGAGGAAGCTCAGCAGGAAAAGCCCGCACTCCCAGACAGAACAAAGACAAAAACTCCCGCCTACGTTGCGCCGATCCCCAAGATCGGCCTCATCCCCCCCATCTCAGCGGGAGTTCCCCCAATCTCAGCGGGTCTCCCCACCCGCCCCAAGCTCCCGCCCTTCGTCGGCTCATTCCTCATGGGCAAGACGGTAGACGAGTCGGGTGACATCACAGACGACAAGACGGGCCAGGTCCTCGCTCGCGCCGGCGGGGACCTCCCCTCCATCGTGGGCCGCAAAGTCTCCAATAGCCAAGGGGATATCCTCGGCGACGATGGCGAGCTACTAGGGTATGTCGCTGATATTGAGATTGAGCGCAAGGGGAGTACCAGCTCGACGCGCTCGCAGCCGCCCAGGAGCCTGTTTGAAGTCATGGGGAGGAGCAACGCATCCTTGATGGTTGATGAGGAGGGTAATATTCTAGATGCCGAGGGGAATGTGGTGGGGAAGTTTCATGATAATAATAACCCCGTGCACCGGAAGGAGAGGGAGGAGAAGAGGGAGCGAGAGGGGAAGAGTCAGATACCGGAGAGTGAGAGGCAGAAGCAATCCGCTCAGGAGACGCCTCAGCAGCAGCAGCAGCCAGAGGCGGGGCAGGGGCAGGAGAGGCCACCGCGGAGAACGGAGGATGAGAGGAGGCAGAATGCGGAGGCTTGGAGGAAGGAGAAGCCGGGAGAGAGTCCTTCGGATATCTTCCTGGATGTCAAGTCCACCACAGAGGGGATCCAGCTGACCATCAGAATCCCTACGGTGTTCGGTAGCCAGCAGGTTCGTCCGAATATATCATTTTCTTAGGTAGCTTGGCGGGAAATGACGGGGATGGAATGACGTTTTGGAAACGAATTCGCGGAACTTATTGGTTAGTTACAGCCTGGATCTTTGAGTTTATCTTACAAAGTCTTTCGACTTTACGAGCATGCTTTTATGCATGATCTCATGAATTAATCGCAAAAAAACGGCGCGGCCTGAGATAACTGAAGAACCACGTTGTGAATAAGTGAGCGTAGATGGTGAGAGTTCGTCCGAAAAGCGCAGAAAATGAGATGAATCCCCGATCCTCCGGCGATGCCTCATGAGAAAGCAGGTTTTCGGAAGGTATAGCGAATAGCCAGCGATGAAGACACAGAAAGCACGGGGCTATGACGTATAAGGATTAGCCACCTTCTACTCCGACTGGCAAGCGTCGCAAGCCTCTCCGCACTCCTCCAGGATTTTGCAGTGTAGGGTTGGGTGGGTCATCTGCAGGCAGGGTTCTCGAGGTGTAAGTCTATGGCGATCTCTAACGGTTTCTACATCCACACCACATAATTGATACAGAGCAGAAAAAACGGTCGAGAGCGAAAGTGTTTAAACGCCGTTGTAACAGCATTCTACATTATACCAGCGGTTAGGAAGTGGACGTAGCTACCTACCTTGTGTACCGTACGAGGAAAATGGAGTGCAAAAATACGCGAGGACTCTATCCGATGATGAGGAGCGAACGCGGAGCAGCAAAGGACCCCGAACCCAGAGGCGCCCGAGCCGAGCCTTTGACGAAACAACCTCACACCCTTCCCTTCTTCTGCTGGGAATAACCATCAAATCCTGAAAACGGAAGCCAACTCCATTGCTACCCACAGCATTGGAGATTATCCCCCTCGCCACGCGATAGACAACCCCTCAGCCACAACCCATCCATCAAGTTCCATCCCGCTCATCACACCTTCTGTTCTCACTCCTCACTCCCTACCCACAGCCGACACTGACATCAGGCTCTCTCCCTGTGTGCCTGTCTTCCTTGATCCCTCCTCCTCTTCACCAGTAGCCTATTGTATCTCGCCCAATTTTCACAGGCCAAGACATGGTTCAAGGTTCTTCCCTTCTCCTCTCCTCTTCGTCTTCATGCACTAACACACCATCACCGTCACCGACACCGTCATCCAATGACAAGCGCTCCTCCACCTCGGTGACTCCCCCACTCCCCATTCACGCAAAAGGGGTTTCCCGTTGCGAAAGAGTCATGAAGTCATCGCACTCTCAGCCGTCCCACAAACTCAAGCCCTACCGCCCACCAACATCCCCAGCCTGCATGTTATCGACCTTCCCGCTATCGAGCGTCCCCTCCATAACCCCATTGGCCTATCACAGCTTGTCCCTCAGGGGCGTGTATACGCCTCATCTGACGTAACTGCCTCTGTGCCGTGAGCCACTATGACGTCCAGCTCTCAGAAACGCAGACGACAGCTTTGGCTTCCTGCGCGCCAGCACATGCCCAGTTGAACAAGTGTTGAACAGTACCTGTTTTGTGAGGGGGTAGTCCCGAAGTGAAAGTCAAAAAAGACATATATTAGGGAACGCGCGAAGTTACGTCGCGGAGCAGATAGTCCTCTTCTGGCACAACTATCTGATAACATCATCTGTTAATCATTGGCTGTAATCTATACCTCATACCTTTACTGTAACCCCATCCGATATCCACAATCAACGACGCACTTACACAAGTCTGGAGATATTTTTCAACTACACCAACATGAGCGACATCGCTAAAAAGACGCTCCCGCCCGGTTCCTGGCCTGGTGCTAAGGGTGGCGCAAAGACCGCCGAATCAGCCCAGTCCGAAGCCGCAGCGCCCCGTTCCACTGCAACGCCCGAGATGCCTAAAGAGGGCAGCGAGGGTAGCGAGGGTGCCACGCCCGGGGACGTGTCACCCGGCCATTATACGCACCAAAAGGAGAATCCCCTCGAGAACATCGAGGAGGAAGAGCCCATCAAAATGACCGAAGGTTCTGAGCAAGGGCAAGACGTGGAGGGCATGAAGGAGGTCGAGCCGAATCCCGTGCAAGACGACGAGACACCCGGGACAGGAGTCACGGGGGATGAAGAGAGCCAGGTGGCCACCGAGGAAAAAACCCCGACTGAGGCACAAGAGACGGCCTCCAAGACATCACTTACTGAGGAGCATAAGCAAGCCTTCGATCAGGCGTCGGAGAACCAGCCAACCAGCGAGGCTCGGGATGAGTTCATCAACACGGCCCAGTCTGGTCCTGCTTTGACGGATCGCAGCAGCAAGAAGCAGCAATCCGAGGTTGAGGCTTCGCAGAAGAGCGGAGAGGAAGCGTCCGAGAAATTGGCGCAATCCGAGGTCGCAGAGAAGACTGCCACTGAGCTCCAGGAGGGGTCACAGTTGGATGAGAATGCACCAACGACCTCAGAGAAGGAAATCGACGACGATGCCGCAGCAAATGTAGAAGGTACAGCACCGACTGAAGCACAAGGAACGGCGCCCTCAGAGCTTGGTTCGCAGAATCAAGCAGAGATGGAGACCGCCCCATCCGACCTAGATTCCAAGGCGGTCGAAGGCATCGAAGCTCGGGACACCATGCAGGAAGGCACTGAAGCCCAAGGCACCATGCAGGAAGGAGCTGAGACAATTCAAGAGTCTGCAACAGTTCCCGAGATGCTTGATTTTTCAGTCCTGAAGAACGCCAAGGTCAACAAGGGCGGTAACATCGTGGACAGCGATGGCAAAGTCGTTGGCCGTGTGGTTGAAGGCATACTCCAGTTCCTCATCGGCAAGAAGGTGGACGAAAACGGCGACATCTGGAGTGACAACGGCAAGGTCATCGGCAGGGCCGAGCCCATCACCGATAGCGAGCGCGAAGACATGATGAGGGAGCCGGGTCCCTTCGAGAGCTTTCCCGACGCGGTTGTGGACGGAAACGGCATGGTCGTCTCTAACGGCGAGTGGGTCGGCAAGGTCGTGGATGGCGATATCAAGCAGCTCCGCGGCAAGTCGGTCGACGCCGAAGGTGATATTCTCGACAAGGGAGGAAACGTTATTGGTAAGGCCGAGCGCTGGGAGCCTGAGCCCGAGGCCGAACCTGAGTCCGAAGCCGAAGTTGACCGGTCCATTTTGGCTGGGAAGCGTGTTAACAAGGCTGGCAACGTGGTCGACGGGTCCGGTGTCATCTTCGGCCGCATCGTCGAAGGCGATCCGAAGAAGATGGTCGGCCGCATGTGCAACAAGAACGGAGAGATCCTTAGCGAGAGTGGCGACGTTCTGGGCAGGGCTGAGGTTGTGCCCGAAGGCGAGCGCGAGGGCATGAAAGAGGGCCCATTCGCGGAGCTCCAGGGCTGCACCGTAGCCAAGGACGGAACCGTCGTGACTCCATCGGGAGACATTGTCGGTCGCCTTGTGAGTGGCGACGGCAAAGTTCTCTTTGGCCGTAGTGTCGACGAGGATGGTGATGTCCTAGACCGCAATGGCAACACCATCGGAAAGGCTGAGCGTTGGGAGCCCGAACAGGTCGAGCACAAGAAGAATCCCATGACTGGCCGGAAGGTCAACAGAGAGGGCAACGTCCTCGATGAGGATGGTAACATCGTAGGGAAGCTTACCTCTGGTGAACTGACCAAGTGCTCTGGAAAGGAGATTGACGACGACGGCGATGTTGTCGATTACAAGGGCACCGTTGTCGGTCACTGCACCTTGCTTGATGATATCCCGGTGGTGGAGGAGGAGACCGAGAGCGCAGAGGATAAGGCGAAGAGGGAAAAGATCGAAAACGATAAGAAGATGGCGGCTCAGATGGCAGTTTGCATCGAGCAATGCCTTGATAAGATCCGTCCGATCTGCAAGCTGATCACCGAGGTATGTGTCTAGGTCATCAGCATCTAACAAATCGCATGTTACTAACACACCGCTAGAAAATTGATAAGGCCGAGCGCACGCCTGAAGACGAGCGCGACGAAGAGGCCTTGGTGAAAGAGGTCCGACCCCTAATTGAGGAGGGCGGTCGTATTCTCAACGAGGCCAAGGGCGTCATCAAGGGTCTAGATCCCGATGGCAGAATCGCAGCAAACGCCAAACACAAGACTGCTGCACATGAAGCCACGCCCGAGGAGTATCATCTCGCCGACGTCCTCAAGGACCTCACTGGCGATGTCACCCAGTGCATCGAGAACGCGAAGAGGAAGCTTGAGGACATGCCGCATGCGAAAAAGGAACTTAACCCCCTGTGGGGTCTGCTCAACGAGCCGCTGTTCCAGATCTTGGCGGCTGTTGGCCTGCTGCTAAGTGGTGTTCTTGGTCTCGTTGGCAAACTGGTGAGTCTCTTATGTCTATTAATGCAAATCATGTAACTAACATCGAAGCAGCTGAGCGGACTTGGGCTTGGTGGCCTTCTCGATGGATTGCTCGGTACACTAGGTCTCAACCGTGTTCTCGAGGGCTTTGGCCTCGGCGGAGGAGGCAAGAAGAAGAAGAGCGGTGGCGGTGGTGGTCTGCTGGGCGGTGTGCTTGGTGGCTAGAGGTGCTTGGCACTTTTGCAGAAGAAGCAGGGAGGGTCAGATTTCTTGTTTGAGATGGCAGCAACAAAGTGTGTAACGATACGGGTTTAACGAGTCACGATCTTGACGGTTTAATACCAGGAAAATGATGCGATGGGATGGTAAGTTAGCTAGTGTTGCAGATGTAATTTTCCGACTGTGTGAAATGCAGTTTGCAAACCAAATTCAGTCGAGCAGGAATGACATGCATCATGCTGAGTAACGCGAATGAAGGCTGTGCTTGCCCAAACCAGCATTATCTAACCTTGGGAAAATTGTACCTATGTACAATACCGTTGTGATGTTTCTGATTTGATATCGGGGAGGAGCACAGAAACATCCAAATTCAAGACTCTGTCCATATGCCAACGACACCAACTCCTGGGATGAAACGGGTTGCCCGAAAAGAGCGAAGCCGAAGCCACTTGCGGGGAAGAATCCCGGGCCACGATTGGCCATCCTTCCCCGCAAAACTGTGAGATCCACGGCCCGGTGGATTTCGAGATGGATGTGTTGCCTGCATCAAGAAAACATTGTGATCGCGTGACACTAGGCGCGACAACACCATCAAAACAGAAAAATAGTCTTTTTTGCGGATTCGCATAGCTTGGCGCCCCATCGCAAAATGGGTGAGAACTGGTTCACCCGAGCGAAGCATGAAAACACAGTCAGAGCCTGGACTCGGGCCAGTAGTGGCCAATTCGTTTGGGCTTCACTGCAATTGGATGCTTTATAGCCGACGACCTGTGTTTGCTGGCCCCGGCTGCCGATATCGCCACCTCAGGCCACAATATGGTCCGTGCCCCACGATTCTGTCACTTTACCCCACATTCAATAGGTCAAAAATTCTGAGGGTCAACGGCTCACCGGTATCCGGCTGTAGATTTCGCCAGTTGGGAGTCTTTCACGGCGATCAAAACCCATACAACTCTCCACTCCTAGAGCCCATTGACCCTCTGCGTTCCTATGAACGGAGCTGCATCTTGCGATATTCCCCCATAACAGCTCTGACTGTCATAATTCCTTTGTCTTCTTCTTCTACCTTCTTGTAGGTTTACACGGCGTCCTCTCCGCCCTTTCACCAAGCCATGCTCCGCTCTCGCCAGGCCACCCACGCCTTAAAGGCGCTGGCAGAGTCGCAGCCATGCCGCCAGCGCTCCTTTACCAGCTTCTCGAAGCCATCGGTCGTAACGGCGAAGCGCAATAGCCCTGCAACAATCGTTAGGAATCAAACCACATCGGCCGCCGCGAAGGTGCCCGCCGCGTGCGTCTCCCAACTCCCGGGTCCCTTCAATGGCGGTGACTCACTACAAATAAATTTGCTAACACAACACCAACAAGCAGTGAGGCACGACCGAAACCGAGCCCGTCTTTCAACGCTGCGACCCCCAATGACCACGTACAACCTCTGGTTGGTCGCAAGAATGATATGGACGAGTCGTATGTAGCTGTCGCGACCGCCCCCCACTTCGCCACCGGGCATGGCTGACAATTGTTCAGGTTCATTGGAAAGACTGGAGGCGAGATCTTTCATGAGATGATGCTTAGACATAACGTCAAGCATATCTGTGAGAATAATCTTCAATTGCCCCCTTGCCCGTTTCCCGGTTACTAATATATCTCCAGTTGGCTACCCTGGAGGCGCCATTCTTCCCGTATTCGATGCCATCTACAACTCCCCACACTTTGACTTCATTCTCCCGAGACATGAGCAGGGAGCTGGTCACATGGCCGAGGGCTACGCAAGAGCCTCGGGAAAGCCGGGTGTCGTCCTGGTGACATCTGGTCCTGGTGCTACCAACGTTATTACACCTATGGCGGATGCCTTGGCTGATGGCACACCGATGGTGGTGTTCACTGGTCAGGTGGTCACGGCTGCTATTGGCAGCGATGCTTTCCAAGAGGCAGACGTCATCGGAATTTCCCGAGCCTGCACCAAGTGGAACGTCATGGTCAAGAGCGTCGCTGAGCTCCCCCAGAGAATCAATGAAGCGTTCGAGATTGCCACTAGCGGAAGGCCCGGCCCTGTTCTCGTCGATCTCCCCAAAGATATTACTGCTGGTATCCTCAGGAGAGCTATCCCCACGAAGTCTTCCATTCCTAACATCCCGAGCGCTGCCTCCCGAGCAGCCATCGAGTTGAGCAAGAAGCAGTTAGATGCCTCTATCAGCCGCGTCGCACACCTCATCAATATCGCCAAGAAGCCTGTTATATATGCCGGCCAGGGAGTTATTTGCTCGGAGCGCGGCCCGGAATTGCTCAAGGCCTTGGCCGAAAAGGCCTCCCTGCCGGTGACCACCACCCTGCAAGGCCTGGGCGCCTTTGATGAGCTCGACGAGAAGTCCCTCCACATGCTCGGCATGCACGGTTCGGCCTATGCCAACATGGCCATGCAGGAGGCCGACCTTATTATCGCTCTTGGAGGCCGGTTCGATGACCGTGTGACCCTCAGTATCCCTAAGTTCGCCCCGGGCGCTAGAGCCGCTGCCAAAGAGGGCCGCGGAGGTATTGTTCACTTTGAAATCATGCCGAAGAACATCAACAAGGTCATCCAGGCGACTGAGGCCGTCGAGGGTGATGTTGGCGCCAACCTTGAGATGCTGATTCCTCAGGTCGAGGCGAAGTCCATGGCCGACCGGGGTGCCTGGTTTGGCCAGATCAACGAGTGGAAGAAGAAGTGGCCTCTCAGCGACTACGAGACTGCCGACCGAAACGGTGCCATCAAGCCCCAGACCCTGATTGAAGAGCTCAGCAATCTCACCGCTCACCGGAAGGATAACACATACATCGCCACGGGTGTCGGCCAGCACCAGATGTGGACAGCTCAGCACTTCCGCTGGAGGCACCCTCGTTCCATGATCACCTCTGGTGGTCTGGGTACCATGGGTTACGGCCTCCCTGCGGCCATTGGCGCGAAGGTGGCACAGCCTGACGCCCTTGTCATTGACATTGACGGTGACGCCTCCTTTTGCATGACTTTGACCGAGTTGTCCACTGCTGCTCAGTTCAACATTGGCGTCAAGATTATCGTCCTAAACAACGAGGAGCAGGGCATGGTCACTCAATGGCAAAACCTGTTTTACGAGGACCGATACTCGCACACTCACCAGAAGAACCCCGACTTCATGAAGCTGGCGGACGCCATGGGTGTCCAGCACAGGCGTGTGACCAAGCCAGATGACGTTGTAGACAGCTTGAAATGGCTGATCGAATCTGACGGCCCCGCGCTCTTGGAGGTGGTGACAGACAAGAAGGTGCCTGTGCTCCCAATGGTCCCTGCCGGATCCGGTCTCCACGAGTTTATTACCTGGGATAGTGGTATGTTGAGCCTTCTCGCCCTGCTTCCTTCATTCCCTGACTAACAAATATAACAGAGAAGGATAAGGCTCGGCGAGAGCTGATGCAGAAGCGCACATCTGGCCTTCATGGACAATAAGTACGAAAGCGATGTTTTGCGCCCTCGTAGTTATTCCCAGAGCTACTGTCGGGATGCTGATGCTACCGTTATTTAATCTTGGTGGCTTGCGCTCGGCGGGGCCCCTGCGGCGATTCGAGATGGATTCACGAAAAAGAAATGTTTGAAGGAGGAACCATCAGGGGCGAAGGTTCACTGCGTTACCAGGGCAGACAAAAGGTGGTTGCAGATCCACGGCTAGGATCACGGTCTCAAAAAATGGCACCTTGGCTTGGTGCTCTCAGCTTTTAATCCGCCACCGGGAGCGGACTGTACATATTGGACGAATGGATACCATACTGTTTGAGCATGCTTGAATGTGAAGGATTGACTTCCCATACCTCGATGGCATTTGATGCCACATCGGTGGAAGGAGTGGGGAGTGAGGTCGCCGTTTCCCCGCCAGTCGCCGTTTAAGAGGACCCTCCTGGCAGCCTTGCGCTTACGGGGCGCATCCCGCCGCCCGACCCCCGATTTCCCCATAGTTTTGTGCAGCAGCGGACACTTTGGTCGCGTTTCGAGCGGGAAGCACCTCGGCTCTCTCTCAACACCAGACGGTTTCAAGCGACGAGAATTATTGCGCGGCCAAAGGTGGCATCGTATCGGCACCCTCTTACAGACCAGCTGTATAACTTGCACAACAAACCTGGAAATTGAAAGACGCGCTAGCGTCCTGCAGGAACAGGGTGATGCATTGTCATGTGGTCAGCGCGCTGTTCTGCCGTCCTCTGGGCCATTCCAGCACTGGTGTGGGACACAGGAGGTGGTCGGGACAGACAGTGGGGGTTCACCTCTCGGAAAGGAGAAGGAGGCCACTCTTGCGAAGGGGACACACCACCACCACAACGTCGCGGCGCGATCGCAGCTGTCTGTGAGTCTCGCCTCGACGGCCATCGTCGACATCGTATGCAGACGCCGTGCTCTCCGAGACAGCGCCACACCCTAACAACAGACACGCGCACATACTTTGGTATGTGTTCGCGTTCTCACGGACCGCGCGGCGGGATTTTCAGATTGACGGATGGGGGATTGACTGCACAGCACAGCATGCTGCTGATCGTGGAATCTGGTACCGTACCTGACATTTCCCGTTTGGCTGACGTTTCTGGGCTGCATATTCCGCACAATCACCCATCACACCGAGCTGCTCCCTGTCGAGTTGCGAGCGATCTGTTATCTCGATAACGTCCACCGTCGCCAGGCCAATTTCAGCAGACTATGCGGCCCTCCCACGTCCAGAAGGGGCGACACGGCTTATTACCCTGGCACCCTGTCCGCCCAATGGCCTCGACCCCCCCTTATCCCCCGCTCACGCGATGCCCGCTCGCCCCCAACGGCGCCCTCCAGGACTGGACGATGGCGCGAGCGGTCGGGGGCGTGGCAATCACCTAGTTTCTATAGGAATGGCCGACATCTGGCGACGGCAGCGCCTGAGGCACGGCAAGTCAGTCGGGAAGGGCCAGGAAAGGCTGATGCTGTTGCCATCCAATGCAGTTCAATCAGTCAGACTGATGACTATCAGAATGCGGGCTTGTTCATCACGACTGTTTCAGATGGCTGTCGGCGACCAACGAGCAGCGAGCTCGCAATCGGGGTTGCATCAACCACCGCACGCCGCAGAAAATTGCTTCTTCCACCCTCAAGCCCAACTCTGACTTGCTGACATTGACGCATGTTCAGGGGTACTGTGGCAGGGGTCTTCGAGGGGGTCTTGCCTGCTGGGCTGGGCTGGCCAGGCGGTCCCTCCGCGACGAAGGGGAGAGGGAATTGGCAAGCTTCCAGAAGCTTATTCCATCCATCCAGCCCTTTCACTTGCGTGATTCAAATTTTCTCACTCTCACCCTCAGTCTCTCACCCACCCATCATCCCGCCGTGCTCACCGTCTCGCCCCGGAGTCCCGTCGTCGGACTCTCAGCCCGCCGAAGCCTCGGCCTGAACAGTGAGGATGCCCGCCGCCTTTCACCAGTAACCACAAAACACTCGTTTCCTGGCGTCGCTCGATGTTGACATGACCAGCTAGCGAATCGAGAGGCTGCCCACTCACACTGCACCCTGAGAAAGAGCTCGGGGCAGGGAATCCAAGGGACGCGCCGGAAACTGGGGCCACCCGCCCGCCATCGATACCCTCCCCGACCAGCCTTGGTGGACAATTATGACGGGCGCAATTCTTGGCTGGCGCGCTGAACGATGTTGACCTGACGGAAACGCTTGCTGCTCCGCTCCGCTCTGCTCTGCTGCGAGCCCGAGAGATTGCTAACTGGCTCGCCGCTCGGTCGCTCTCTCAGCCTCATCGCCGGCTCATCCCGCCAGATACCGGCATCCGTCCATCGTTGCCCTGATCCCCTTTCGCCCATCGCCTCTCACCCCACGTCGTGTGCGCCTTGTCACTCTACTTATAGGATCTTTTCCCGAACGGTTTGGTCTCACTCTGGCCCTATCACCTTTCTGCAGACTGAGCCGTCAGTCACATCTCGTCCGTTCGTTTGATTCATCCGGCGAGCCCATATCCCCAACGCCCGATATCGGTCTTCCAGATGTCATCCAGGGCAGCAGCCATGCAGAACAACAACGACCCGATTGCGCAATTGCGCGCCCACTATACGCTTCCAGATGCTATTGTCATCCTCAGGATTCTCCGGCCGTTGTTGAACGAGAATGGGAGAGCATCACTCCCCTTCCTCGAGTCCGAACTGGCTGCCAGTAAGTCTAGACCTAACCAGGGCCCCTGATGCCCCGTGAGTGCACATAGCTGACCCTCGCCTCAAGATCCCTCCGCAGCCCGGCTGTCGATATCAACCCTGGCGAGCAGCAGGAGCGGACGCAGTCTTGCGTCTCCCTTGTTTGAGCGTACCGGAAGTGGAATGGGCTTCTCCGATGTGAGCTCGATCGCTTCGGGGTTCCTGCCCGACAATGAGAATTTTCCCGGCACAGGACAGCAGTCGCTGGTGCCCCCTTCAAATCAGAGGAAGTACAGATCCACGCCGTCACATCGCGTCGCCAAAGCCCAGAAGACGGCGGCGGCGGCGGCTGCTGCATCGGCCGCATCCTCGCCGATACTCTCGCCAAGAAAACCGTCATTCGAGTGCCCGTTCTGTTGGGAGCTCAAGATCCCGACGTCCATATCCCGAAAGGCCGACCTGAAGCGACACTTCAAGCAGTTCCACCAGAACAACGCGCAGTGGATTTGCCAGGAGCGAGGGTGCAGCATGGCGTTCGACTGGAAATCGGCATTCGAGGCGCATCTGAAGGAGAGCCACGGCAACACGCAACACCCGTCCGACAGCCACCAGGTAAAGCTGTGCCCGCAGGTCGTCTTCGCCTGCGGCTTCTCCAACTGCCGGCTTGTCTTTGAGGCGGCCAGCGACGACGACGCCGAGAAGAAGGCGCAGGAGTATTTCAACCATGTGGCGAACCATTTTGACGACAACCTCACGCACCGTAACTGGTCCTTCTCGGTCCGCATACGGAATCTAATGCGCCAGCCGGCCGTCGAGTCGCACTGGAAGGACCGCAAGAAAGCGGCCCAGGATCCCATGTGGCAGCCACACACGTCGAGCGTGGTGAAGAAGATATTGGAAACACGCCACTTCACCGATATCCCCTTGCTGGTACAGTGGGTCGTCAATCTGGGATCCTTCGCGTACAACCAGCCGCACTCGCCGCTGCCAAAGCTGCCCGCCGACGTGCGGCTGCCTGTGAAGGAGCACTGCACCCTCGTCCTAGACGGGCACGGCCCTTCGCTGCTGCGCCGCGAATCCCACCGCCACCTCGCGATGGACCACGCCGCAGCCCAGCCGCAGGAGCAAGGCGAGATCGACCCCGGGCCCGCGGAACCGGAACCGGAACCGGAACCGAAGATGGAGCCTGACATGGAGCCCGAATATGCTCCGCCAACTACATCGCAGCAGCAACACCAGCAGCGCAACCAACCCCTTTCCCTCGCTGATTTCGACCCCGAACCATCCTCATATATGACGTATCAGCATCACCAGCACCTGATGCACCACCAGCTCGACACCCAGCCACATGCAAGCACCACATCCGCTGCTGTTGCCGCTCCAACCTTTGTCGACTCCCAACCCATCACACACTGGCTCGGTATGACAGAACCGCGGCAGGTCGGTATGCCGTTGCAGCCGCACCTCGACGCCATCATCAGCTATCCTCATCATCCCCATCCCCACGCTCACCACCAGGGGGGGCACCACCACAATTTGCTGGCAACATCCGACTACCGACCTGTGACTCCGTCGCACCAACTCCTCGGCCCCGATATCTTCGCGACCATGATGCCCCCGCAGGCAAACTCCATGGCCCCTGTAGACCTGGAGATGGAAATGAACGACTGCCCCTACGAATCCGATGTCAACAATTGCTTTTAACCGTTGTCGTCGTTACCACCCACTGCCGCTCCCTCTTTGTATTATTACTACGAATTCTTCACCCTGATACCCCCTCGGCAATTTTGGGTTCTTCCTTTGGATATATACGCGCCGAGCATCTACGACGCTCCCCATTCTGTACGATCTATCGGCTGGTTGGTTGGGTGTGGATCTGGAGTTTCGTTTGTCGTATGGGTTATATTCGCTTCGACCGGGCAGACTTCCCAAGAGGTTGGGGTGTCTGCTGTTGGATGGATCGGGCATTGTACTGTAATTCACCATCTTTCTTATTTGCGTACTGTTGTCTCTTTGGTTGGGTGTGTTGGGCGCCTTTGGAGGGCTTGGGTTTGGGATGGATTGGGGATGGACAGGATGGATGGATAGGAATTGGCGCGTGGGGAAAATGCGGTGTTGATTAGGAGCTTCAGGGGAAGTTACCTTTGGTGCCTACTTTGGACGATGTAGGGGCGTACGTACACACGGATGAGCTTATCACGATGGCGAAATATGTACTATTGATGGGAGATATACATCTTTGGCGATTTCTTTTGAGACTTGGGAGTGACCCGGGATTAGGGAGAGGTCTAGAGCGGTACCTAGCAAAACAGGAGCACATTCATCTTCACATGTTAGGCTGCTTGGATCAACTGATGAGACATTGTTGCTAGAGCAAATAGATTCTGATGACTGGCACAAAACTCAGTGCTTTGGAAGATGTGATCGTAGTGATATCATTGACGTGTGCAGCTAAAATTCGCAGATTCTATGAGTGTGGTGAGTCGGCTCGTAAATATATGACAACCAATTCGTACAACGGAGGACACCTTGCATAGAACAAACTCCCGTACATTTCGACAAGAAAATGTATCGCACAAAAAGGCACAAAAAGACCTCTCATGGACGAATTACAGTGGCGACCGAAATCAGTGTCCAGAATTTTTAATGTTCAATCCTTCTCTGCACGGGCCAGTTCTCCGCTTTTTATAGGTCACACCGTGTATCGCAGCTCGGCGTTGTTGGTCTCCAGCCGCTGGCCATTAGTTTTGGTGCTGACATGATGCATTTCATCTTCCCGTGCGGGGCTAAAATTGCAGTGTTAGCTGCATGGCTGATCCTGCAAGTCTGTGGGTGGGGAAATGATCATAACTGGATGATGTTGGGGCGGCCACTGAGCAGCTATCAGCCGGGCTCGAACCCCCTATCGGAGCGTCTCCGTCCTATCCCTTGAGTGGACCATTGTGTTCACACTTCATTCGCTATGATGCACTGTGAGATCCACAACAATTGGGGACTTGGCCCGTGCGGGAAAGATTCAACATTGAAATTTCCGGACACTGATTTCGACCTCTACTGTATATTTTTGTCCTGCCCAACATCACTTGGGACAGCAACAAAGCCCAACCTGAAAAATTGAATCATCGAGGTTGAACCAGACATCAACGTATCATCATGACAAAAAGAAACCCGTATCCGTGTTTTTTTTATTGCCATTCATTCCGTGCCAACATCCTCGCAACGTAACCGATCCTGATTCCGCCTACTTGGTGTGACTCTGTTTGTGTAGTACACGATTGATGTCAGTTTGGGTTTCACAACGCGGGCAAGGGTTTGGGGAGATGAAAAGGGATTTGGGGGCGAGAGGTTGGGAAGGGAAGGGGGAAGATAAACAACGCACAGGGCAGTTGGCACAGGTGCACTGTCCCTGGGCGCAGGAGCAGTTGCCGGAGGAGGCGCAGCCACAGTTTTCAGGCATTGTGAAGAGTAGAATGGTTGATCTTGAGAGATCGATGTAGTGGTTATGGTAGAAGACTCAAAATGGTGAGAGTCAATGTGGTCAGAGTCAATGTGGTTGTGATTTGTAGGTAAGAGAACGAGAGGTCGTCTCCAAGTTGTTTGAGTAGAGAAAATGCGTGTGAAGACTCTAGATGGTTGGAGTAGAAATTGTCGTTTGCTCTGTAGTATCTGCGTGTGTGCGTGTACCAAAGAACTGAGCCGGCTGGAGAAAAAGAAGAAAAAAAGCAGGATTACTGCTGGACACGTTTATATCGGCATCGCGTCCTTCGGGACGGTTCTACGGAGGTGACAAAGAGGCGCGAACCTTAGAGCTTGGGGGTGGCGATATGACGTCAAGACATGCTACGCGGAAGGGATAAGGTGGTGATGTGAAGGGGCTCGAGGGTGGAAGAAGATCGATCGAGGGGGTTTTTTCCAGCCATGACTTGCTTATCTATCTACGCAAATGAGATGAAGCGTATGATACTTGTGGTAACTTCATCCCCTTGGAACCACATCCGCTGCAGGAAACCAATGCCCGGGTTCGAGTGCAGCTGTCCTCAAAGACAAAGACAGCCTCACCACCGCCCCTGGCTCCGTTGGGAACGCGCATCCGTCAAAGCTCGCTCTGACAGTTGCGGTGTGCGAGCTTCAGCAAAGTTCCGACCCAGTAAACCTTAATAGAAGATCGCCACCATTCATGAGCTCACAACACACTGGCCCCAAATCAGCGCCGGAGGAAAAAGCAATGGGATTTGTATCTTCTAGAGTAGCCATCCCAGTTGACCAAAGATCTCCCAGCCACATCTCGATGCGCGTTGAATCCCTATCCGATATGATACACGAAAGTAATACGATAATGATACCTAATACATGCTTAGAAACGAAGAAATCAGCCACTGAAGCCACATCAGCAAGATGTCCTGTGAGAATCGAAGTCGTGACATCATAAACCTCCCTTCTCTCCATTGCCACCCGACCTCGAGAGATCGGAGCTCAAGCCTTGAATTCTCTCTTCTCCCACTTCCCCTTCGCCCGCACAGACTTACAAGGCCTTCCGGACGGCCCCGGCAGATGGACTGACGGAAGCACAACAGGTGTCTGAGTAACAGCACCGGTAGGTCTCGGGATGGCCGGGATGGTAGCGTTGACCGTCGCGGTAGGAAGCGTAGCGGCAGAGCTGTCAGGGCCCTGACTGATAATGCTACCCGTCTGGATAGGAAGTTTCTGGGAAACAGCACTGGTAGGTGCCAGGCTGGAAATTCCAACAGGCAGGACCGAGGTCGCATACCCTCCGCCAGTGTCGGACCCCTTCACGGGCTGGGGCTCAGGGTCACCCACACCGGGAGCGGCGCCCGCATTATCCGTACCCGGGATCGCACTCACCGGGACCTCCCTGGCGAAAACCTCCTTCAGCTTCTCCCCCTTGTTCGGCGGTCCGCTCCACTTCTTATCTTCACACGCATCTCGAAGCACATCGCACTTCTTGCGGTCCCAGACGTCGCAATTTCTGCTTCCGGTAGGAGGGCTGCTCTTGTAGCAGACATCGCCTTGTTTGTAGCAGTTGTCAACTGCTTCCCAGCACCCCATCTCGGTCGTGTATGAAGGCACCTCAAAGGCGCACCAATTGGCGTTCTTGATCAGGCAGGTCTCCGGAACGCCGCCCTGGCTCTCAGGCAGGGGGACGACGGCTTTGACCTTGGTGGGGTTCTTTGTGCCGGGGAAGAAGACTTTGGGGCCGGGAATGATATAATTAGGTTGGATTGGCCTGTAGATGTTGACTCGCAGGCCAGGATCACTGGCAGAGAGGTGCCCGGGAATGGTGGCTTTGCTGTCAGAGGGGACGGAGAGCGGGTCAGTGTTGTCACTCTCGACGTACAGCTGCGCGCAGTTGGTGAAGAACTGGGGAGCGAAGATTTCGCCCTGGGCGGTATCAGTGACGTTGTGGAGGGCGATTATTTCGGTTCGAACAAGGTATCTGCCCTTTGGAATGCCATCAGGCAAGTTGATGCTGAGAAGACCCTTGTTGGCGACGAGCTTCTCAACCGCAAACTTATCTGAGGCGGCGTCGTAACCTTGATGCCAGATCTTGAACCATCCTTCGCCAGCGGCTGTATCGTCGAAACTAGATACTGGCTTCAAATAGACGGAGATGGGGCCTCTGTGCCCCGGGTCGATGGGGAGCGGTTTAGCGTAGTCGGCCCACGCGCGGAACTCGAAGGTGAGTTTGGATCCAGCGGGTACCGGGCAGGTGAACGCGACAGCTTTCTGGCCATCTCTTCCTGGAAGAGAAGTAAGATATACGCCGAGACGTGTACCCGTGAGGGCGTAGAAGGGCACTTACCACATGTCACGTCTGGATTGCTGAAGGGTGAGGCGATGGGTGCGGTGCAGGTCGCCCCATCGTGTGGCATGCGAATACAGGTTCCGTCACCCTGGTTGACGTTGTTGATATATAGGTTGGTAAGGACCGTATGGGCGCTCGACAGACTCCCAAAGGCTGCTAGGCCAAGCAGAGACACAGAGGAACGCATATTGTCAAGAAGTGAATCACCCAACTTCTTATAGGCAGGTATAAGGAATGAACGAACAAAGACTGATGATGGAACGTATGATCGAAAACCAGTTCTCGTCAATGAAAGGAATGAAAGAAGTGAACGACCAACGACTCAAGCAGCAGCAGCAGCAGTAAACGAACGAAGGATAGCTTGCCCGCTGGGAAGGAAGACGGAGGTATGAGTTCGAAAACGAACGGATCACAGAACCTAGCCTGCCTCTGATGAAAGTGAACAAGAAGCCCGACAACCAGAGTCGGACGGACTAGATAAATGGGGGCAAAGAGGCTGCTGAGCTCAAACGACGGAGGCCAGACGCTCCTGTAATCAACTCCTCCGACATCAAACAGAGGGCACAGGAAATGATCCCGAAGACCACCACCAAGTGAGAGCAAACGCAGTCCCAAATAACTCCTACCCCTGGATCCGCGCCGCGCCGATCCCAAGCGGGTGACCACCCACGAAATAAGCAGCGAGTGCTCGCACGACATGACATGCAGCCAGGAACAATATCGTCAGTCGCAGATTGACGACCTCCCCTCTCCCCCGGGCTCGGGATGCCTATCGACCAGCCAGCCAACACCCCCAGGGGAGATCGTCCGTCCTGCTGCCGTGCGACGCACAGCAACTTCCCCCGCACTCCAACAGGATCATCCTTGGCAGGATGCGCCCATCCAAACAACACCCCCGAGGTTGCAAACCGACAAACAACCTGACGCCCGCGGCGGCGCCCGCTTGTTTCGAGGCAGCATAGGCAGCTTGGAAATGCGCCGCAGCGAGTGGTTGGTTGGCTCATGCAAGATCACTCGATCCCGGGGTCGATCTCGCCAAGACCGCGTTGTTTCAGGACCCCTGGCTCAGCTTCATTGGACGCGCTACCGGGTAATTCCTCAGGGGCTGGCTTTTTGACTGGAATGCATCTCGGAAGCGCAGGAGCCAAGCCGTACTTTAAAAATAAGCTCTTGGAAGCGAAGAGGATGGAAGCAAACGCTGATGAGCGCAGAATAGTCTTTTCATAGTAGTAAGTGGAGATAGAGATGCCGGTAGTTGCGGAGAGGTTTGCTTCAGCCGCGAGTGGGGAGGGCGCCTGTCGGGAGAGCGCGAAGAGCTGCGCCGCCGCTGAATTGTTGACAGCCAACAGGAGTCGTCAACACACCTTCGACAGCCCTCTTGGAGCGCAAAGTCTCACCTCCCACCCGGCTGCTCCACTCACAGCCACGAGCATCACAATGTCCCGGAGGTGTGTAGCAGGTATAAAATACCAATTAAGCCGGGGAATACCGCCCGACAAGAGAGGAGATGTACATTTTCTTCCGGGCATGTTCGCCACCTCCTTAACCTGGAAGCGCAGGCAGGAAATACTGGAGCGCGAAACCTGCCAACCAAAATGTGTCCGGGAAAATCGAGGCACACCGAATTACACCGCTCTAAGCAACCCCCCAATATATCTTTCTTCCCCCCCTCGTTCCTCCTTCTCGTACATTGGTTCCCCTTGCTCCGATGCCGACTTTTGGTACAGAATTATATATGGTACACGGTTCGTGATCTCATGGGTATATAGTTTTGTAGGGTTTACTCGTTGATCTTGGCGAGGATCCTGTCTTCCGTCAGCATCCCATTCCACCACTTGCGCGTAGCAGCACAACCGGGGAACATAGCACTTACTCGCTATCCCGGAAGAGGTGGTACTCATCCTCTCCGACCTTGACGGGCGCGCCGCCGTACTGAGGAATCAGCACGCGGTCGCCCTTGTTGACACCCATGGGCAGACGCTTGCCATCTTTGTCAAGGCCGCCGGGCCCGACAGCCAGAACCTTGGCCTCGTTGAGCTCCTTGACGCTGGACTCGGGGAGGAAGAGACCGCTCGCGGTCTTGGCCTCGGCTTTGACGCGCTGCACGAGCACACGGTCCAGCAGGGGGACGAGGGACTTGATCGAGCGGAGGGTGGTGGCCTAGTGCAGCCGGAACGTTAGCAATCGCAGCCTATGGGCGACATCCTTGAGCGCTGGATCGTCCAAGCCAGCTCGCCAATTCTGGCAGACTCTCCAGCTCCAGAGTCCCAATTGCTGGGGCCAAAAACATACCATCTTGAATGAGGTCGGAAATCCGTGAAGTCTGAGAGGATAGTACGAGGGGGTTTAAGTCGGAATGGATGAGTCTGAGATGTGGGTGCGAGTGAAGCTTTTCAATTCGAAGACAGTGATCTCGCCTGAGCTTCCAAAGGTATCTAGAAGCTCGCCGATTTTTTTCTGGGTCCGGAACCCGTGTTTCTCCCAGCCGAGATGCACCCCAGCACAAGCCATCGCGTTCGTGATTGGCTGGCCATTTCAAGGTGGGTCGCTGACAATTCCTTGACATGGGACCATTGTCATCGGAACTCTTGGAGTCTTGGAGTTGCCATCTTGCATTCTCACCAATGCGACCTTATGTTATAGGGATCTATCTTTTTCATACTTATTTAGCTCCAGTCCCCGAAATATGATGGAGTCTTTCGCGACAGAATGCCCCGCTTCAAAAACGCCATGCAAATACCTGCATCGCAGCAAAGCAAAAGACGCTAAATATTTACACAACCCCCTATATTTGTGGAATCAGGGTCGTGCTGTTGCCATTACTTCCTATACTGCCTATGCTCTGCCCCGTGTCCCGGCGCTCGATCCCCGGGCTGGTCGGCGCCGTACCCGCAACGTTACCAGACCGTTTCGGCTTCCTAAAGCACGCAAATTCACTCTTGCTGGCCTCCCGCAGTCGTTTGAGGACCGCGCGCATCTCGGGGAGCTCGCTTTGCAACCGCGCACGTGCATCGTTGTCAGTGCGAGCATCAAGCTCTTGGTATATCAAGCTCTGGAGCTCCGATGCGCGGTCTGTTGTATAGTGGCTTAGAGTCTGCGCGACGAACTCAACGTCGAGTGTGGCTTGTATCAACGCCTCTAGGTTGTACTTAGGGCGCGTTTTGAAGGTGTCGAGTAGTTCCCGAGATGCCTGCTCCAAGAGGTACGAGAGGACCTGGCTGGTGAGTGAAGCTGCTGTCGTTGACACTTGCGTGTGTACAAGCACCAAGCTCAGCAGTGCCTCGTAGACGTATGCCCGCACTTCCCGCGGCTTCTCCCCGCGAGGTGGCGCCCAGTCGGGGGCAGCCACACCAACTCGCACGATCTTGCGCATCGCCTCAATCGAGGGTCGCGTATAAGACTGGAAGAGGCGAGCGTCGATCTGGCTAAGCACATCGCGGATCGTCTTCGTCTCGTCTGTGAGCTTGACCGAAAAGGCGTTCTCAAATTGAGTGTTGAGGTTAGGGACAATCTCAGACCGGAGGCTTTGCAAGTTGCTGAGGGTTAGCAGCATGCGAACATTCTGGGATCAAATTAGTTCAAACTCATACATCTGTTTCATTGCGGGAAAGGAATCTTACCCTGTCGCCTGCATCAATGGTTCCCCCACCGACAGTCGAGGGGCGAGCCGCCGGTGGGCCGCTAGGCGCTACATAGCCATCGACGTCCACTGTCCAGTCATCGTCTGACTTCTTGAGAGGTCGTTCCGCATTTTCTACCATTCCACTCAACGCTTTGTAGAGTGTGGTAACGTATTGGCTCCGAACCATCTGCAACAGCTTGGTCGGCGGTGGAAGAACCATGTCCCCAGCTTCTTGCTCTGTTGTTGCGTCGGATATGTAAAGAATTTTCTGCATGCCACCCAGCAATGCTCCCTCAAATGAAGCAAAGCTGGAAGGCATTTTTGTGACATCTTTACGATCGGGTGATCTGTTCCAGTCTTCCACAAATTTGATGTTCTCAGCATCTCTATTCCACGCAGCGCAGAGAGCTGTTACGCATCGCTCTCTTGCCACATTCACCAAAGTCTTCAATCGCTCGACCTCAGCAGCGTCACCTTGTCTAACTGGAGCGATCGACGCCATCTCCGAAGCGCCGGATCCGACCACAGCCAACATTTTGGAGAGAAAATGCACGCCGCTAATAGAGTTTGACCACGGAGGCCAGAATGCAAATTTCTCCCATGCCTCCCCTCGCCTTGGAGAAGGAGGTGGGATGTTATTGGGGTCGAGATTGAACCGCGGATCCCGTGGTGTTAGAGACCCAGATATAGCGGATGACACGTTTGGTGTGGCCGGTGATTGCGGCAGCGGGGAGAATAAAAGCGAGATGTCTTCAGGAGGAGGCCCCGCGAAGAACATGAAGACAGCCTCGCGTAGCATGCTGACAAGCTCAATGGTCCCCTTCTGGAGATCAGTTGTCCCCTGTGATGATAACTGATGATGCTCTTTGGACTCCCCGTTATAGCCGACTGGCATCGTTTTCTGTGTTTTGCCATCGATGAATCCCTGCACAGTCTGCCAAAACTCCAAGACCTCCCCCATGATGCCCTGGGCAGAGAGTAAGTTATTGACAAAACCAACCATCATCTCCCAGAGCTCAACAACGTCCACGGAATCGAATGCCGGAAGTTTGGTCTCCATCGACTGCCGTCCAAGAGCCCTCATGTGCGATGCTATTGTCTGAGGGCTTGGCTTCTCTCCGTTTGAGAGCCGTCGCCGCAGAATTTCTATTTCCACTTTTGACCGCTCCACCGTCGATTGAATTTTGCTCTTTAGGTAGTCGTAACGGCTGAGCAACCATACCCATATCGGATTATCCTCCACGCCCAGCTCCAGAAGGAGATTGATCAACTCCATATGCTGATCTCCGGCCTGGCCCGACCCAATGTCAGACTTGGAGATGTTCTGGGGAGAAATTAGCCTCCTCCAAACGTCGCGTTTCAGCACCTGGATCTGTTCATCCACGTCGTGCCACATCCGCCCGGCTAGAATGATTCGATATAACTCTGCATCGCTGGGCTGATTTGACCCAATCCCCTGGGCGAGTTGCTTGGCTTCGTCGGCAAATCTTCTGGCCTTCGTGTATTCCTCGACCAAGGTTTCGTGGTCCTTTCGTTTGATACTCTCAGCTATCGTTGCACCTGCTTCCACGTATTCCTTCAAGCTATCGAGGGATGACGCCACCGTCTTGAGGTTCTCCTCCTTTTCTCGACCGCCCAATAGAGGACCCCAGACGTCTTCGGCCTTTGCCGACACATCGAGCAATGGTGCCTTGACACCCATGACACCGTACTCGCTCTCTTTGACGAGAGCATTCTTCTTTCGTGGGTCGGATGCAATTGGTACGGAGGGGCTGGTCAGGGCGATAGCAGCACCGCTGCCACTTCGAAAGCTATTCCTGCTAGCGTGACGGGAGTGACTTCTGGCGCGCGGAGGATTCGGATCAACTCCCCGATATTTCATCTCCTTGTAGACGTTGTCAATAGTCGCCTTCGCGCGAACGAAGCGCTCGAAGTTCGACTCCACAAGGACCTTGAGGGAAGCCGATTTCTGATCGATTGATCTGGACAACACTTCGAGTCCAGCAACGAGCGATTGCGTGTCGGCGTTTGAATGCATCTGGGACAAGAAGAGCGCCGGTGAGAAGGTCGTCGAGGAGAGGAGGAATCGGTTGCCTTGCGCGCCAAGTTAGCAAGCGGTGTTGCTTGGAGAACCACAACGCGCTAGGGGGCCAACTTACGGAGCCTTGTGTCATCTTGCAAAGGGAGCCCCAGTTGCTTCAATGTACGCACAACACTGTCGCTGGTGCCCAACGGATCTGCTCATCCCTCTGTACCAGATTGCTCACGCCGCTCGCTGAGCTCTCAGAACCGGGAATCACACTGCTCCTGGTGCTGACGGCCCTTTCCAGCGCCTGGTACCGGGACTTCCTCCTGTTGATCTTCTTCTTGATATTTTCCTCCTCTGACAAATCACTGTCATTATTCTTTTCGACGGGCCACTCCTCGGGATATGGCGTCGACACCTGGTAGAAATCAAGGACTGTCCGCTCCAGGCCCGCCATTGTCGCGTGCCAGGCCCAACAGACCCGAAGGTCTCAAAGCTTTAGGTATCGTG
>Ga0247760_1000340_pt1 | contig 51353 bp, 38 predicted proteins | sample UWRJL171409R4_FD_179936 | JGI IMG/M metagenome (GOLD analysis project Ga0247760, IMG submission 179936) | Plant litter microbial communities from Arlington Agricultural Research Station in Wisconsin, United States - UWRJ-L171-409R-4 | ecosystem: Environmental > Terrestrial > Plant litter >...
GGGGGGCCGGGTGCGGGGGGGGGGGGGGGGGGGGGGGGAGCAAGGCTTTGGCGCATCCTCTGTTGGAAACGCCAGACATGGAAAGCTTGCGTTTGTTTGCGAGGATATGGGTATACTTGTAGCCACTTGCAGCCACGTCAGTCCCAGACATACGCAAGGTAGTAGGTGGTCACACTCGACAAGATCACGGGGGGGGATGACAGATGGAAAATAATTACCTCGCACGGCAAAAAGCTTCGCTGTAGGCGGAGGTGGTCCAGTTAGGGTTACTACCAACCCCCGTCGATGTTTTTGCGGTAGTAGACCTGTAGTAGGCGGTCCATCTGCAGGGACATACACCTGGGCTGAAGATGAAGCGCTCCTCTTCTGGAGCTAAGCTATTCCACCCGGGCGGTTGGCATGATGAGAAACCTCGATGGTTCTGATCCGAGACAGTGATGTAGTATGTTTGCTGGTTGCCTGGTCGACCAAAGGACGAGACGGAGGTGGTGAATATATTGAAACATTGCGGCGGCTGGACGAATGGTGTTTTCAGGGCAACGTTGGCGAATTTGCTCGTCAAAGAGGGTCGCTCTGTTGCTGAGGACTATCCTCTGTCGTCGTTAACAGCACACTGGTTGTATCAGTGACAGAAGACATGGCGTAAATCCGAATCTTGGACGATGCATCTTTTGTTACGCATGCCGGACGACAAAGGTTCCTACCTGTAGGTAGGTAGGTACCTTAGGTATGTTGGGTTCCAGTTTCACTGTGAAACCTGTTGGGGCTGAGTCGTCCTGTGTCCCTCTATTTTTGACCCATTTTCTCCGATAAACTGCCATCCTCATAAACATTTTAGCCAGGCCGACGTCTCATCAAACCAGGCCGGATCGCAGTTTACGGCGCTACCCGCAGGAGTACGCTGTGCGCTAAAGGGTACTAATTTTCTCCTCTACGGTTAGATTTATCATTCACTGCGGGTTCTCGGTTCCCGATAATGGTGACCTGGAGGAGACGGCGATTTCCCCCCCGTGAAAGATACCATATTTTGGTACTGGTATGTATCTCGTAAACGCGAACGCAGTCCCTAGGTTTCAAGAACAAAAAAACGCAGCATTCGCACTACATGTATGGAAACTTGGGCCAGGGTAAGGGATCGTCATTCTCCCCTGGCATGGTACAATGTTTTGGCAGTGTACCTAATGTACCACGGACCCCTGGCCATAAGGGCATAGTGATCCGGGCAGGAGGGTAGAGAGAACTGGAAGTTATCCAAGGCGTTAGATGTAAATACGCCGTGGAAACAGCGCAGTTGTCTTGAGACTGGTTTGTTCTGACACTATCAGACATCGGGCAACAAGTGTCCATTTTTTTTTATATCTTTGACCCTGAAAATTTGACCATGCGGTTCCTACTTTTGCCCTCATCTAGGGGTTGTTTTATCGGCTAAGTGCCCCGACCATAAACAGCGGAAGTAGACAAAGAAACAGGACTCGGCCCAGCCATTGGTAAAAAGTCGGGCATTATATCGGGCGCCGGGTGCGGCGAGAACGCTCAGCTCGTCGAGGCCATAGGGTATATGGCCTTTTTTTCTACGATAATGTCGCTGTTGGTGCTTTCCAACTTGGATGCCGATTTGCATCTCGTGCTGTGGGTTCCCGGTGTCGTCGTGCTTGCTGTCCCGATATTCTTGATGATTTGCTCGGCCCTGCTCAGTATATTGTTTTGATCGACTTGTTACCCGGGACACTTGCCGTCCCGTTTTGGTATCTCACGACGCAGGGACGGAAATAACTTAGGGGCAGGAAATATGTAGATTAAATACAGTGCATTTTCAAGTTAAGTACAACCGACTCTTGTACACTTTGCTTCATTCTTAGAGACGGGTATGTTTGATGCAAGAAAGTGATAGGCCGGCCAGTTCTCACAAGATCATCTTCAACCCACCGGCATCAATGAAAAAAACGCACTTATAACCGTCGGCAGCATAATGACCAGCTGACAAACAACAGCAGTATGCCACGTATGCCGCCACTGCATTCTCCATGTCGACATGTAGTCTGGTCCATAGCTCTGAAATCCCCGAAACTCGCCGGCCGGGACCAAAGGTGTTGTGCATAACCCGGAATTATTTCCCATGTCGAAGTACCATATCGTTGTCCACAGGTACAGCGCGCCAAACGTACAGGGGTAAGCATCCCAGCATCGCTCCCATGTCTTCGTTGCGTATTCCACAATGTCCATTATCCGGACTTTGTCTCCGAACAGGACTGACTTCTCTGGGGGTGTCTGAAGCGAGAGGAAGTCTCTGGTCTCGTCTTTTCCTTTGGCGATCATTTGTCGATAGAGCTCCATCTCTCTTTCAATCAGCTGCTTTTCCGATAGGATCGACCTTTCGTCTCCGTGTGTAAGAAACCAAGTCTTTCTTCTGCCGAGTTTGTGTGGCGGATTAGCTTCTGGTTGTTCATGCTGTGATTCGGTACCGTGATTCGGCAACACCCCCAAGAGCCTGTAAACCTCCTCAACAGCTTCCAACAAACCGCCGAGCTCCTTTCTCTCATCGTACTTTCCCTTCGTCTCTATCCTAGCGAGGTTCGGCTCTCCATTATTCCTTCCGGGTGTTTCCAAGCCGTCAATGTCATAGTTGAAGCCTGAAAACCTGGGGTCACGCAGTTTCCAGACTCTCTCTCGAAGTGGTATTTTCCTGGCCTTGGTCTCTTCTTCCCGTTCATACAGACCATAGCGCCAACGGAAAACGAGTGTCTCCCACAACAACAACGCCAACACCACATGCCGGCCGACCAAAGTTTGCGCATCTGCTCTCCGTCGACATTCCCGGTCAAGAAGCGGGGGATGACGCCACTTTCGAATCAAGGGTGGAAAGTCTCCAATTTCTGTTGTTGAAGGCAGCTCCCCACCTTGCTCCTCCATCCGGTCGTAGTAGAGCCACCGAGCCAGATCCTTCAACATGGCCTCGTCTTCCTCGACAACTTGGATGCGACCGTCAATAATCCTGCGGACGGCATTCCTGCACTTGCCCAGTGTCCAACTCTCGGCCGCGTTTCCATCGTCCAGAACGCTGTCTAGGGGTTCAAGCAGATGCCGCTGAGCCTCGAGATCGGCATGTTCCGAGTCGAGCTTGGGGGAGTAAACTGCCTCGAAGCCGTGCCAGAGCGAGGGAAGAACATAGACGATTCCGTATTCGACTGTTGTCGGTAATGCAATTCTAATATCGTCCATGCAACATCGGTGCGGTAGATCGAGGTGAAACGGGTAGTCCTGGAGGGTGTGGAAGAGGATGATGCCAGCTGCCAGTGACAGCATGCCAAGGGTATAAAGACTGCTGCGCAAGGCGCCGATCGAGGTCCACGCTACCGGGCCTAGGACGAGAAGATATACCGCGATGGGCTCTGCCCAGTTATTGAACGGCTCCATCTCGCGAATCCGAGCGAACATTCTCTTCGAGTACTGTGGAGTGCCATTTCTGTCTGGGAGCAAGTCAGCTGGAACAGATCAACAAGACTGATATTCCATGACAGACATTTAAAATTCCTCCGACACCGATGCCAAAGATAGCGCAACACCCACCACCAAAACACGCCGTCCAGAATCCATGGAACAAACGCCAGCCGCCCCGCACATTTCCACCCGGCCGGGTCCGTCCTACAGGGCGTCGTGCCCTGATGTTCCCATTCCCACGCCGACAGAAACACGAGCAGTGTCCAGAGGCCACTAACCACGCCCATGCCAACCCACATGAGATTGTCCGACGAGGTCCAGAACGCTCGTCCAAGTCGATAGCCGTGAGACCGGATGTGCACCTGCAAAAAGAGGAGCAGAACCATGCCCGCGAGGGCGGTACTGAGATGGACGGACTTTTTGAAGTCGCCGTCGGATTCTTCGGGGTCTTCGACTTCGGTCAAGGTTCCGGTTAGGTTGGCCGAGGTGGGGGTGACGGTGATGAGGTTGGCTTGGACTTCCTCTTTTAGGGGAGCGGCGGTGCCGCTTGGAATAGCGGAGAGAAACAAGATGGTAATTTGCAATAACACAGCCATGTTTAGTTGAGACATGATTAGTGAAACATGTTTGGGGATATTGCAGAGTCCACGAGATAGATTACAAAGTTGCCAGGCAACCAGGTTGCATGTATTTTTTCCTCTCGCAAGTTCTGGGTGTGCGGACATGCATCGACCCAATCTTTTACTCCATCACGAATCATGATACCAAGCCACCAAATGCAACACCAGGGGTTCTACGAACCGTCAACGAATGGGTTACTCGATTTGGTGGGAACCCGTCATCTGTTCCTCAGCTAGTCACCTAATCAGCTCAATATAGGTTCTAAACCGGTGGTGCGGCTAGCTTAACAATTGGCGGTTGGTTACAGCAGGGGGTGGTGTGATGCAAGCCACATCAGCCAATTTCTAGTTTTTGTAAGCTCGTCACGGACACATGCCGACAACACAACAGGATGGAGTTAAGTATCGCAGGGAGCATTACAGTGGTCTGATGGTTTTGGGAATCATAGGCATCCGAAACGTCGGAACAGCTGCAGCTGACACGGAGAATTTCCAGGAATTGATTCTGAGAGATTGCGAGGTACTTGGACACAGGATCCCTCTGGAATCACACAAGCCCAGATGAATAAATGCCTCCCTTTTCATTCTCCAACATACACCATGAAACCCCGGAATTGGCTACCTACATCCACCAATGGTCATTACGTACCAAGTCAGTTCCCCGAAACCCTTTCCTATGCATACCCATCAGAGCGATCCGATCAGAGGAACCGGGGTCCAGTTGATCGGAACCAGGGTCAACGCAACATGGTAAACGTCGCCATTGGCTCAATTACGAGCTCGGCCATGGCTGGGTCTAGAACATCGTCTTGGCATTTGGGCTGTCAAGGGTCTGACTCCCTTGTGAGGAACATGAAAGCTTCTCGAAAAGTTAAACATGTGCAAGATTGGAGCAGTTTAAGCACACGCTAACTGGAAAAAATAAGAGTGGATTTGACGAAAAGCACGATCAATTTTCTGTTTACTCATCACTGTCGTACGATCTGCCACACCGTCCCGCGCCCCTTTTCCCCAGCAGGCTGCAGAGCAGAGCCGGTCGGGCTCAGCCGCTGGTAATTACCGCATGCAAACGCATCTACTGCATAAACACTTGTTGCGCGGATTCTTTGGAGCATTATTTTTTTTTTAGTCATGCACCTCAAAGAATCCGGTCCCCAGATCTGAAGTTGTGGCGTCGCCTTTTCTGTATCGAGCTGCCAGGAACAACGACACCCCCCTGCCTGCTATGTGTGACCCAATGGGATGGGTCGCCAAGGAAGCCCCCACATCCCGAACCTTTGGAACGCCTCATGTCAGTTGTTATTGATCCCCGAGTCGCCGTCCGTGAAGAGCCGGCGATCTTCCTCCCTTCCCGGCATCCCGAACTTAAAAGGACTACCAAGCACAGATTAAGCACGATGCGAGCGAGCAGAACAACTAGTGAACACCGAAGGGGTTGAGATAACTACAACTTTGCCACACATTTTACTTTGACAACTCATCTTAACTGGCGACCCAAACTCGGCTAACTGGCGTGAGCACGTGCAGCCCGTAAGTTATAAACGTTTCCTTGCCCATCTCTTCAGGTAGTGCGGCTAACCTGTCTGGGCGGCGGTCAGCAAGAGTTTCCCTGCATCCCAAAAAAAGCCCCCGTCCTCCAAACGACAGAATGGAGGGCTGGGATGAGCCACATCCAGGACGACGTTTCCCTCTCCCAGCTTCAGCGGGACAAACTAGTAGTTCCAGTCGTTATATGCCATCGTGCCAGCCGGCGGCGTCATGTTCCACCATGGAATCTCGACAACCTTGTCAAGATCGGCCGTGGCCACTACTCAGACATCTCCGCGGTCGTCACCTCCGTCGTCGGTCACCAAGTCCAGGGGCTTTTGTGGGGACGGGGAGCCTTACTCCAAACGACGCACCATCGCTCCGCTGGCCGGGGTCTTCTGTGGAATCTGTTCCGTCGACGGTACGGATGGAGGCGGCTGCAGAAGGGGAATGGATAGAGATAGGAGCAATCTCGGGATCCATGAGTGAAGGCGAAGGGACCACTGTTGATTCCTCGGAGCCTTTTTCTTCCATCGACGTAAAACAATTCCGCAATGGGAGTGAGCGAGTAGTTCAATGGGAGTTTGGCGTTAAGGAGGGCGATAGGAGAGCGGCCTCGGCGGTTTGGGAATGTGCAAACCCTTACGATGATATCTACGGGTGGGAAGCTGAGTTTAAGAGAGGGCTGCATACGGGCTTTTCGGAATCGAATCGTCGAAAAAACTGTAAATTACCATTGCGGGGAAGCTTGTGGCGCCGGGTATTTAGATAGACGTCCTAATGAGCCCCGCGGCGTCAACAGTATTCTGGGGGTTTTAAGAGCACCACATTGGCCGTATCGTTTCACGTCAACCAGTGGTGTCACTGCCTTCACCTAGAAGGGCTAAAGACGAGCCGTACGGCAGGGAATCCGAGGTCGGATATCCCGACATCTCTCGGCCGGGGACTCGGTTGGTAGGTCGTGCTTTATCCCGTGTACTTGACCCTTCCTATCGACAGCGCGAGCCTTGTGCGGCGGGAAAGCGCTCGCGAACGTGATTCAGATCGCCTACCTTGTGGATGAATCTGTGAAGAAGTCGTTCTCGTAGAGGCAGTGTGTCATATGTTGACAGAGGTCGAGGTCGAGATTGCGGATGGGTACCACGGGGATCGACACGGCTTTGTCGGAGCCCACCGCACACAGGAGATCGGCGTGATCGTGGGAAGGAGCCCAGCCCAAAAAATATCAGTACCCGTCGACAGCTCGAGAGCTCAAATCAGCAATGTATTTACAGAGTTGGCATTGCAGGGTGACATCTGCGTCAATGGTGAGACACTCAACTCGGAATTATTGGTTGGTAGCTTAGCACAGGGCTGCTTGTTGGCAGGGGATTGGTTGAGATGCACCTCAGCAGCACACCCAGGCACGCCTCGTTTTGCGGTGCTGAGGCGGGATAACCTGATTGTCAGGCGATGCTAATAATAGGTAGGTGTGAAGCCTCGCCGACTTCAAGGGTTGCTTCAAACGAAGTTTTGTTAAACATCTCAAGCTCGCCTGTTGCCCTGTGCAATCAGGGTCACCAACTTCCGTATTGATAGGATATTGCATGGTCTTGGAAAGTTAGTGCATATCAGAGCAGGCAGGTGAATTCAAGTTGACGGTGACCCCGCGCTTCACAGCACCTGCCTAAGGCGTTTTGTCTAGAACGGCACTTCGACATCCTTTCCAGGGCTTGTATGGCCTGTGCATCCACTGACATCTCTTAATTTAGTTAAAGCCTGCTGAATGAATGAATCTGTATGGAGTACATTCACTCTCTTATCTAAGGCGTTGGTTGAGGCAGTTGGAATCTCCTGAATCAGCTGCTTGGGCCTCCAGTTTGGCGCTGGTATCAGCTCAACACTAAGAGACAAGAAATTCGACTGCTACATCTTCTCCCCGGCGAATTCGACTCTGAGACCATTGAGGTGAAGATGTTTGTTACTTCCCTTAGTACACCCCCCCCTTGCCCCCCCGCATACGAGGCCCTGTCGTACGTCTGGAGCCCGCGCGTGACAGACGACATTTCAAGCGCAGATGCAAGATACGGTCAAAGTCCTACAATTCCACTCTTCATCACGCTTATTGACCGTGACTTGGACGACGAGTTCACCTGCTGGATCCCTGTAACCCCAAAGCTTTTCTCCGCTCCTCGACACTTGCGACCCGCGTCTTCCAGTGAGCCGCAAACTCTGTGGGTGGACGCGTTATGTATCAACCGACATGATCTGCTCTAGCGGACGGATCTGATTCCAGTTTGGAGGATAAGAAAGATGGATTTGATACGGCGGGAGATTCGAGCAACCGAGTGCGACGGCGAAGGGGATAACAAAAGCCACAGCAAGTACGACAGCCGGACATGTACGCTGGCGAGGGGATGCTCTCCGGTGATAGGTCTCGAGGCGAATTCTCGGGATTTAAGTACGAACTAGGGCGTAGGGGACCGGAGTGTTAGGCCATAACGGCTCATCTGGCCCTGACAGCATTCGATCCAAGGATGTGATATCGCTCGCCTGACTTCTGGCCAGGACATCAAATCGATTGTGCACAGATCTGCGAGACAAGTTTTACGCCTCCTCTACGGGACGACGCCAAAAGCACAGCTGATCTACCCCTTGACTACACGAAATCCTTTAACATTATGTCGATCCAGATCACGGCCTCTCTAGTAAAACTTTAACCCCAACAAACGTCTCGTTTACAATTTTTTTAGCCGAGTAGCCCAAGCCACCTACAACGGGCGAGCCCGCGACCTCCATCACACGACTACGGCAACTTGGTGGGTGCTCTACCATCTTGGGGGGCATGGGTCGATCTGTTAGGTCTTTGGGAACATTGACCATCTCTACGTTGTATTATAAATTATCCTTCGCTGCGTAGGTACCTACTTGCAGGCAGGTAGGTATTGACATTGGACAACGGTAGATGAACCAGGCAGGGCGACCCTTTTTGCGCAACCCGTTGTGTATTCGGAACGGGAACGTCCAGTCGCCAGTCTTAGTAGGCCTGATCCCAATTTTTGTGTAGTTGTTGGCTATCGCAGCCACTTGATCACTGGGCATGATCGAATAATGTGCAGGGAAATGACTTTCATGTGTTGTTGGTCTAGGAGATATCGCAAACCGGGGCTTAATCACTGGAAATGATTGAGCTGTGAAGGGAAATGATCTTCACGAAAACGTGTAGCTTTGCTATCTTATCTCCTCTTCGGGCCCTGATTCGTGAGCATGGGTGGCCGCTGGATCGCTCCTGCCTAAGGCTTTCAGCATGCGGTTCGCGGACAGCTGAAATGCAGGTCGACCCAACGGGAAGGCACACTGGTGACTTTGGGCAGACTGACGAGCGGGGTTTCATCAAATCGTCTCCCCCATGACTCGCAGCTTCAATTGCGTACGAGCATTGCACTTTTCGTCAACATGGATCCGCTCACGGCCTTCTCTCTCTTTTGCAACATTATCACGACGGTGGAAGCCGCAGTCAAGACGGGGAAACAGCTCAAACAACTATATGACTCGCCCAACGGACTCGATGGGGACAAAGCGCTCCTTCTCAAAAACACTTCGCAGTTCAGAAAAATCGCCGCCGAGCTGAGCAGCAGCCGTCGCAAACTTCCCACCGGTGCTCAAGCTTCGCCTGTTTTTGTCGAGATAGCAAACGACTGCATCCGCGTGACCGACCAGATCGACGCCATCTTGTCCCAATGCCAGGTTGGTGGACTCGGTCCAAGACGCATCGCTGTCGTCAAAGCTTGGGTGCGTTCGCGCAAGAAAAGACCTGAGCTCGAGAGGTTGTTGTCGGAATTTCAATCAGCAACACAAACCCTCCAGACATCCATCGCCGTCGCCAGCCAGTAGGATTCCCGCCCAAACTTGTCTTCATAACTCCGAATTCCACTGACCTCGAGCACGATGTAGGGCCGACATTGAGACGCTCAAAGAGCAAGTGTACAAGCATGGATTGCAACAGTCCAAAATCGTCGAGACCCTTGGCGTGGTCCAGAGCGACTTGGATTCACAAAAGGACCTCCTTGCCAGCATTCAACGTGCGACCCAAGTTTTCGAAGAAGCCCAGGACTCCATTCGACATACGGCCATCCTCAGAGCGCTCAAGTCTTCGACCGCCGAACAACGCGAGGAAGAGATTAGAGAGCACCATCCCAAAACCTTCGACTGGATTCTTGGTCGCCACGACCCCAACGAGACACCCTGGGCCACTCATCGCAACCTCTTGCCAGTGCGTTCGACACGGGAACTGTCAACCCGCGCGGATTTCGTCCAATGGCTCAAAGCGGGGTCTGGAGTGTACCACATTGCCGGGAAGCCGGGATCAGGAAAGTCTACGCTCATGAAATTTCTGGCGAGTGAACCAGGGGTCCGCGACTATCTCGACGACTGGGCTCAGTCTGGAGGGAAGCAGCTCATTTTGTCCAAGTTTTTCTTCTGGAAATACGGATCGGACGATCAAAAGTCAGTACGCGGCCTCCTCCGAGGTCTCTTGTACGACATGTCCAAGGACAATCCGCACATCGCCAAAGCTCTCTTCCCCAAGCTCTGGGGCGATTCCAAGCACGGACGACTTCCAGCAGTCAATGAACTCACCATCAAGGGCTCGGATATCAAGGCAGCATTTGAGCGGCTGCGCACCAACCAGGACTTGCGCCAACAGTTTCGCGTGTGCCTCTTCATCGACGGCGTTGACGAGTTCGACGGAAAAGAGATGAGTCACTCTCGTCTTGCCAGGGAGATCCGGTCTTGGACGGAGGATCCCGACACTACCAGTTTCATCAAAGTCTGCTTGTCAAGCCGAGAGGAGCACCCCATCATGAGTGCCTTCCCCGCCTGTCAGCGAATTCATCTGCAAGACCTGACAAGCATCGACATTCTGGCCATGGTTCAGAGCACGCTCAAAGCCAACGAAACCTTCCTGGACCTGCAAAAGGGCCACGAACAGGCGGCAGATACCCTTGTATCCTCCATCGTCAGAGATGCCGAGGGTGTTTTTCTCTGGGTAGTTCTGTTGCTCAAGCTATTGGAGGATGAGCTGGCCTCTGGAATCAGCTCCATCGCGTCTCTGCAGAACATTGTGGGCTCCACACCCAGCGAATTGGAGGAGTTTCTTGGTCAGATATTGGGCTCCATTCACAACCATCACAAGTATGGAGCACACTTTGTCTTGGCCATGGCCTTGCGCATGGTGGGTGTCCACCTGAGCGAAGACGGTTCATTCGCCAAGGCCGAGCAAGCAACCTATGAGAAGAAGTTCAAGTACACCACAGGACTTTTAGCGTGCTGGAAACCGTTCCTCCCTGCTTTTGGCATTGGGATGGCTCTCGGTGAGTTTGAGAGGAACAACGCCAAAGTTTCTGACTGGTCTCCGACAAATCAGTGGATGAGCGAGGAAGAGTACCGAAGCGAGGCACTCAAAGCGGCTGTCAAGGTTAAGGCCTGGTGCAGAGGCCTTCTGGATGCGCCGGATGAAAAATCAGCCACAAACGCCGATCTCGAGGACCTCAATGTCTGGTTTGCCCACAGATCCATCCCCGACTTCCTAGCCTCGGTCATGCCCGAGCAAGCACGGAAGTTAGGCTTTGCCGATGACGAGATTGGTTCGGCGATTTTGGCGGTCACTCTTGCGCAGGTCATGTCAACCGAAGCCATTCACGCAGACGAGCGAGGGGCACACCAGGCGGCCCGTTGTGGTCATGTCCTCCGATTGCTCCGCCTGCGGCAGATACCCAAGTCTAGTCCTATCCCACGGCTGCTTGACGAGCTAGACATTGCCTTGTTTGAAGTGTATCGGCGGTGTATTGATCATTGGTGGCCCCCATTAGGTGAAGACGAGGACAAACAATCTCGGGTGAATCTAGAGCTACCAGTACCGTCGATAGCAATTCGAGGCGACCAGCAAATTCTCACACTCCCATCCCGATGGTCTTGGCAGTTTGGAGGGGAGGACGGTCGAGTGGATGCATCCCTGGCCCCCAAGCCCGGAGACGGTGTCAACGATGTCACTGACGACGACGATTTGATCGAGAATTTCTTCGGGCATCCTACTGTTCTCGTACATGTAAGTGTAAACCAAGTTCCTGCTGGCTGCAAGTTGCTGATATTTTTCGTTCTCTGAGGCATGCCACGTTGGGTTGATCGAGTACACGCAATGGAGGTTGCGCACGGACTCGGCGTTCAGAGCAGATAAAACGCATCTCTGGGCGGCTCTGTACGGAGTCATGAGCTACTTTTGGGTTCACTCCTCGTGGTCGTCTTGTCATAATTCGCTCCTTCGTCTACTCCTTGCTTCCGGAAGCCCGTTTGAGCTGCGCTTTCCCCCGTTCCGTGCTCCATACGACCCCCCCGAGCATTCCTTGCTATACACGGTAGGGCGCATACGCCGCGCCATTTCAGAAACCCAAAACGGGCAGCAAGCTTCCGACAGAGATCATAAAGACCATTGGATGTGGCCATTCATTCTCTCGAAGCTTCTACAGCTGATGACGCTCAGCACGCCAGCCGCAGCATCCTTGTGGGACATGTTGGAGATTTGGCTCGAGCACGGGGCCTTGCCACCTATGGAAGTTGTGCTCGAGAGGTTCGAAGAGGTTGGCAAACCTCAGGAGAAGCTGGACCAACTCTATTTTCGGATCGAATCTCCCAAAGTTTATACCGAGTCATACTCCCATGTTTATGATAGCATCAGCAACCGCGAGTCTATCGGCTTCATGTTCTTTCGAATGCCTGTATTGCAACCTGGCCCCGGATCTCCAGCCGTGGAGGTTTGGTACCTGCGAATCTGCAGCCAGGTCACTGAGGAGAGCATCACTACGCTTGCTCCCAAGCTGCAAACATCAGACAAGATCACGTTTGAAGAACTAGTCCGCTACCACAATCCACACAACGCCAAGGCTATCTTGGGATATGTCGAGAAAAGCAAAGCTCTTCTGAAGGAACACGGCGATGGTGGGACCCGCGTCCTGGCACGGGGCCTGGGGGATGTGCAGATTGGTATTTAGATATAGATCTCTATGCATGATGTTAAGTTTGCGCCGATGTGTCCTCACATATCTTCCATATCTCTATAGCCGAAGCTAAACCAGAGCTGATCTGGACTAATCAAAAGTAACTAAAAGTCACGTAATAATAAGTAGGGGTGTTCGTCGATTTTAGGGCCGTGAAACATTAATTTCCAGGGCTGTTTAAGTCCCTGTCACTTACTAACAAACTCAGAGTCACTGTGCGTGACATTGGGTGCCTGTTGTCAGTCACCGCTGTCAAAAGGGTAGTTATAGCCAACGACGTTCCATATACAACGTATCGCTTACGTTTAGAAGTCCAAGAGCAGCGAGAGGAGCCACACCCATGGCTCAAATACATCAAATGGCAGAGAGATGATGAGCAGAAAGATGGCAAGCTGAGGCAAGGAAATAGATAACAAGAGTAGACTCGAAGATCTCATACCCTTTTACCGTATGCTGTCAAGTTTCTGGTCCCTAAATCCGAATGCGAGGGTGGGCTGTTTGGGCAAGCAGATAAGATTGTAAATTACATAGATGGGCGAAAGCTGAAATTTAGACAGACGACGCAGAGTACCAGGTACCGACCATGGCACTTCACTCTAGCCACCGGATGAGGTCCAAAAGACGGGACACAAACTCTCTCTCTCTCCTCTGCCAGCCCTACTACCTACCTACTTAGGATGAATGAGCGGCCGGAGCGCATCGATAAGTTCCGTTTTCCCATAACGAACCACTCCGTCCGTCTCAACGTCGACCAGACCGCCCTGATTCTGCGCGTCATTTGCCTTGATCAAAAGCTCAGCCAAACTCGCCGGCATGACCCGCCCCAGCACATCTTCCCACTGCGGTCGAGGCACGACCGCCACTTCCACCTCCCGACCCGATAACTCCCCCAGCGCCGCTGCAACATCACCGGGACTGTACCGGCGCGGGCCCTCGGCATGCACAGTCTCCGCTCCGTTTACCGAGCCTCCCAAAGGCTGTAGCAAGAGCTCAGCCGCGATGAAACCGAGGTCTGGCGCCGAAATGGTGGGGACCAACCGATCAGCCGGGTCGAGAAAGCTCGGCAGGACGCCGGACTCGATGGCTGCCGGGATGATTCGCGCCCAGTTCTGCATGTGCTCAGCCGACCTCAGGAATATCTTGTGGCTGCCGCCGCCGCCGTCCAATCTGCGGAGACGTTCCTCGAAGGCGCGGCACATGGTGGGCATGCCGATATCGTGGGGGACGTGGGCGCCGTAGTCGGATATCGCGAGCACTCTCGCAGGCCGGGCCCTTTCGAGCGCGACGGCTATGCTCTCGATCAGGCCGCGCATCTCCACGGCCGGATCGTCGGCCTGAGGAGAGGGAGGGAGTATGACCTGGACGGCGTCTGATCCGCTAATCGCATCGGCAAGGGCTTCTGAGTCTGCTAGGTCGGCTATTACAGCCACCTCGCAGCCGATTCTAGTCAGGCGTGCTCCCTGCGAGCTTCCGTCACGCAGAATTGCCTTAACGTGGATACCGCCCGCATCGCACAAGGCCTGTACTGTAGCGTAGCCGACTTTCCCGGATGCGCCGACGATTGCGATGGTTTTGGGAGTGGCAGACATGGACATGGTTTTGGATTGATGGATGTGCGAATTCTGGTGCAGATCACTAGTAATTTATGAAGCAGATTATTGTTCAGAGTTTGCCAACTTTGGACAAAGGGTATCTTAAGGTGGTTTATCGCCTTCACGTTACCGCTCACCATGTTTTATACTCCCCACACTGCTCCACTACCACCGTCCTTTCACCGCGTAACTAGCCCGGAGTGCGGACTTGTTACATAGCCGAGCTACGGAAATAAGTATCGATGCTCGGCTCGCTCTTACAATCGGTCGGAGATATCGCCTTCTGCCAAGCAGCCTTGCTTACGCTACACTTACACAATACGGGTACTTACCACACCTACCTCTCTACCTAGGCAATAATAATATTACGATTCAGCTGGATGGCGCACTTTTAAAAGCATAAGATAATTCCAGATGGAGAATAGTTAGCGAGGCATTTTAATGAGAGTCCGACGAAGCCGAGTAGGACCTACACCTAACAGCATTCATAGCATACAGAGCCCGCCCTCTTATTCTGTGTACATGTACATACATCCGTGCTAGCTGTCTTACTAACCGGAGTTACGGGTATATATATCTTAGCGCGCCTTTAGTTTAACATTTACAGGTAAGCACAGGTAGTCACCCTGCTGCTTTTCCGCGGCCGAGCATGCAACCCTGCGGGTGCTCCACAACACCAGGGCCACGCCCGAACGAGATAGGGTCCCACTCAGCATAACGGCCAAAAAAAAAAAAAAAAAGGGAGACGCTTGTCCCAATCTCACAATTGACCCTGACCCGATTTTAAACGGATAATCTTTCGATCTGGAGTCGAACGCGGCTACCGTTGCGCCAAGAAGGCCTTGTGTTGATTTGTTGAAAAAGACGAGGGGATTCGCTGGTTTTCTTCACAGGTTCAAGGAAAAGGGCGTTTGAGCTCAAAAGCCAGGGTTCCAGCAATGAGTAGGTATTATCTAGCCATTTGAGCAACAGCCTCATTACACCTATCAACGACTACATGCACTATCTCTACCTAATGTTTCCGTCGGTCAGCTGCCAGCGTGCCGTACCTACGAGAACGGAACCAGATACTGTCCCCCCGCTTTCTCGACCTGAAATAACAGATCTGGGTTCTGAAACATTCTATACACCCGACTGCATTTTGTCGACCGTTGAGATTCTGTGCCCGTGATGGTAGCAAAATATTTGTTGTGCTCCCGGCAGTTGCGGCAAAGGATACCATCCTCTTCCCCGTCTCCGTCTAAGGAGTCTCCGGACGGCCTAATCGAGGGCAGTTCCTCTCCGCACCACAAACACGTCGATGGCACCACCCCAAGCAGGAACCGTAACTTTAAATCCGTCAAAAACCGCTCCCGATCGGGGAATGATCCACATGCACAGTCCTCTGGCATTTCACAGCAAAAGAAGGCATGCACCTCCTGCCAGCTGCGGAGGTTACCTTGGCCACACGCATCCTCGGCCTGGATATTCCCAGTAAGCCAACTATCCAATAGCGGGAGTAGCGTTTCTTTAGTCCTGGTTAGTTTCCGAGTCTTTCGGTATTCCAAATACGCAGCCCGTCGTGCGTGAAAAGGGAAGCTAATCGCATTGTATTCCAGTCCCGGGTTTCTTTCCAGTCTCTCCAGCATGGGCGCGATCATTTCGTGAGAATCCACATTAAGCTCGCGGCCCATGCCGCCGGGGAATCTTTTGAATATATTGGCCCCTAGTTTTAGGGCTGCAGGCGGCTCACATGTTGCGGCGATCAAAGGTTTCGCAAAATCTTTGCTGCCGAGAAACCAGGCGCCGATCTTGGCGAGGGATTTCTGAGATTTGAGTTCTGAGATGTGATACCACAAGGGCGGCTCGTTGGAGGTTGTAGTCGGAGTCGAAGTTGGAGACGGAGTCAGAGTTGGAGTCGGAGCTGGAGTGTGGTTGACGGCCTGGAAGAATTCCTCCATAGAGGAATACTGAATATTGACTTCCTTCGTCGTCGGGTGGATATTAACAAAATCGCCCAGTAGACGGGGAAGTTCTTCGGGATCCTCCCAGGGGGTATCTTCCCAGTCGAGTGCCCCATGTTGATCAAGTCGCACGGTGGCCATGCCGACGAATTCCGGAACAACGAGACAATAAGTGGCGCGACACATGAGCGTGAGCATCTTGTGGCCGAGGACATCTGGGGCTGTTGAGTCAGCGGGGTGTTGTGCTGTCTTCTCCAACAGCTCGGGGTGGTCGTGCGTGAGCTTTTCCAACATTTCGGTATAGAGGCTCTCCGGGTCAGGGTGGAGTTTGTCGATCGCTTGCTTGACGGCAGCGACGGAGCGCAGACGCGTGATTTGGTCGGCGTGATTGCTAGCTTGCAGCCACCTGCATGGGGGTTAGAACAAGGAGTGTAAAGGATAGGGTGGGTCTGACTTACAAACCACCGCTGCACTGTGTAATCTTGTAAACCACTTTCTCCAGTAAGTTTCCATATTCCTCATCTGCAACTTTTGTCATGCCTGCCACCGCCCTCTCACCCATTTGTGTGATTCTCATTCGTGCATAGGTCTCTATATCTGAGACGACCTTGTCGTGATTTAGCAGCTTTATTGTAGTCTCGCCACATGCATCCACCACAACTCTGGGGAGGAGTTGCTTATCTCTTGTCGTGAGAAAAAGACGAATCCCAAGAGTGGTTCTCTGGTTCTTAGACGTCGTGTTACCCCCTGAAATCTGTAGGCTAACAAGATCTTGGGAAAAAAGGGTGTTGCGAACTCCTTTAAAGTCAGTACACTCATCACACCCGTCAATGACCATATATACTGTCGAAGAAGACGCTGCTTCCCTTAGGAGGTGCAAGAGAATCTCCGTGCGCTGATCTAGGTTTGGTGGGTATGTAGTTGAACAGTGCATGTCGTTTCTCAGGGCTTGGAGTCGACGGACCCCTGACTCGCCGAGATAGTCTATCAGTTGCGCGGTTAAGGTTCCATAAAGGGACGAAACGGTATTCCTCGCGGCATCTCGAATGTCAAAGAAAAAGTAGAGAATACAACTGCCGGTAGCTTTTTTGTCATTTTCGAGGCTTTCAATCAGACCGGCAGCCAGGGTCGTTTTCCCACAGCCGGATGGACCGGAAACGTAAAGCGTTGAAGTTTGACAATTCGAACCGGTAGCAACATGAAGCCATTTTTAATACTGAAGGGTTTGGCCAGGGTCTGTCAGCCACGTTCCCGTGCCTGGACAGATTCTGTCTCGCGCTGCTTGGTAGGCGTCCCAACAAGACACGGCATGTGGGCAGATCCAGTGTCGTAGCTCATTGTCATCCTGGAGGCTGAAACGCTGAGAGATGGCGGATAAGCTGTGTTGCAGGTGCTCGATCCCGGTCAGAGCGCGATGCGTGTCGTGTCTGTTATCAAGCTAATCAACCCAAGAATGAACACGTACAGTCTAGAAAAGTGGCATACTTGATATCCTGCTGGATCAAAAACCCAATCCTGTGCATGACACTCTGAATCTCCCCCAGCAATTTGTCCACTCTCTTCCGGTTTGCCGGCCAAGTGACCGTCTGCCAAGAGAACTCGCATCGCGGCGGCTTATTCCCTCCGAAATGTAGAGATTTTTCTGAGATTGATACCTGCGGCTGTAGCTTCTCATCCATTTCCACGAGATGTCTGCCCAGTATTGCGACTAGTCCAGTCTCTCGACATGGCCCATAGAGCTGGCCGAGACAGGACTTGCCAAGAGCTCCGGATTCGGTCAATGAACGAATCGTTCCCATTAGTCCGCGGAGATGGAACATGTCGATTTCCATCAGTTGGATATCGCGCGGGGCATCGCGGATGGAAGAGAGAAGTCGGTTGGTGAGAGAGATTACGGCGAGGATGCTGATGGGGATTTCAATTCCGGACATTTTGGTTTCTCTGTCCACGTCTGAAGCTACTGAGGAGATAGGGTTGGCAGGTTAGGTTGGCAGGGCATACGTGTTGGTGGTTTCACAGTGGGATGCTTGCCAAAAAAAAAATTAGAATGTGTCTCGGTCAGGTAGGAGCGGAGCCTGTTCTAGTAAAGTTGACAAAAATGCCCTTCAAAATGCCTTGGCGCCGCTGCCGGCGCTTATCCAGCCAAATCGGTGTCTAGCCCACTCCAGAGATGCACGAGCGGCATCACTTCGCAGCCTTATCAGTCAGCCTGGGCTAAAAACAGGATAACCCCAGAATCGATCCGGTTTCCGCTCCCTAACTCTGCATTAGGGCAGCCTTCTGAAAATGTCAACCAACCAACCAACCAGATCCTCGAATCGGATGGGAAGAGCGTCGTTCCCAGTTCTCAGGTTTTGGGTCATATCAGCACGCCAACATGAATATCCCTGTAGCCAACTACCAACGGGATCCCCATTCAGCCAGACCGCCGCATATGACATGGCCCTTTTGACATTGCGGGAAATCGACTTGATGCCATTTACATCTTCGGCCATTGCAGTTAGCGCACGTTGGTACAACCCCACGCTATTGGCTAGGAGAAGTTCACAGCAGGTAGCAGTCCGGTTAGTTCATCTCATAGTCCAGCAATAACCATCTATCCAAAGTGAATGTTTCCAGATACTGGTTCTGACACAGGTAATATGCATGCTAGTGTAAAGTATAACTTTCATCTTCGCGGTCGGCTACTGTTAGAGGCACGGCATCTTTGATCTATGTTGCGAAAATGGGTTGTATTGTATGTGAGCTTGATTGTTGTTGCTTAAATGTTCTCTTCCGGACGCTAAAGTACGGTGATCTCAAGCCGATCCGGAAAGGCCCCGTCTAGAGGTTGCAAAGGTGTCTAGAGGTCGCAAAGGTGTCTAGAGGTCGCAAAGGTGAGCCTGAAATCCTCCGCAGGAGTTTCCCGTCCTCACCCCGTCTTCTCCATGATAGAGCGTTGGACTAACATTGCTCTTAAAAGTTGATTAGACAATTTCTATGAAATAGCCAAAAATTATGCTTTTTTACAACGTCATGCACAACGTTGGCAGGACCTGCGATCAAGGCGAGAAACTCCATGTGGTGTGGATTCAATACGCCCCACCTCATCCATCGACTTATTGGCTGACTTGTGGCCCCTATAAATCCATAGTGAGTGGACACAAGAAACTTTAGAATAAAACTAGCCACTACGCTCACTGTGTATCAAAATAGGAGAAAGAAGCCAGTCGCGATATTTTATGCGAGAACAATCTCGGTCCACACCTTGCCAGGGGGGAGGAGAGAATCTATCCTGTCTTGGAAAATAAACCCAAGGGCCTTCCGCTCGGAAACGTGGGCCCCTCGAGAAATTAGCATAGCCCAGAAGAAAGGTCGGCGGGCCTCAACCGGAAGTCGTCCTTTGCCAACACAGGACTTTTCACCCGTGGAGAGGAGTATGAGGTCAAACGGGCCGTCCTGCTGCTGCACGTAGGCTTGGTCGTCTACAAACAGCGCACCGCACACTGTATCGTCACGGTCAAATATTGTTGCACATCCGCTCTCCGAGGAGGGCTCGAGCCTCGGGCATCTGACCAAGTACGTCCGGAACCGGAGAAGGTGATAGCCATAAACCGGGTAGTTGTTTTTCGGAACGTTCATGGGTGCTGTTGCAGAACGCTCCGTGCTGACAACTTGGAGTATTTGTTGTCTCGCGGTTGGATGTGGGCTCTCCGCGCCTAGTTCGAGCCCTTCCAGTTCTAGCTTGTCTGGATTCTCAGGATTGTTGTTGTCCCAAACTCGGCTAACTTCGGCGGTTTCGGGAGCTTGTTTGTACCAGGTAATGAAAGTGTGTCCGTGGTTCCATTCGGCCATTGACAAGGTGTCTTCTTCCGGTATCCATCCATGCGTATAACCTGACCAGCCTGCCCAAGACCAACTAGGAAATGCGGGCCGGCGACGGACTGGGCGAGTACACGAGTGGTAGAAGAGGATACTGGCATCAAAATACGACGTGAGCAAACCTTCCAGAATACCGCTTCCCAGTTTACTCGCAACGCGTCTCGTGATTCCAGCCATGGCATCCAAGACGTCGTTGTCGTCCGTGATATCCCGGCCGCTGAATCGTAAGAGGATACGGACGTAGCTGGCAAACGTCTGCGTGCTGCTCATCTCGGTAAAAGGATGTATATCTTGCGTTTCCCCCAAGTGCGCGTTCAATTCCTGGGGAAAATCGTCAAAGAGCGTGTCTTCACTCCAGACTGACTTGGAGCAGCGGAAAAAGACCTGAGAGTCGAGAAAGATGAGACACCGGTGGGATAAGAGAAGCTCTTGATATCTGCAAGACCAGATGTTAGCATACATGGGTGGAGGACTAAAAACAATTAATGTCTTTTGAAGGTTTATACATACGTCCAACCGCGAGTCATGTATTTTGTCTCGTTGAGAAGAGTGTACAGCGTGCTCGCGGTGGCCATTTTAACGCCACGTCTGACCTCCTCTGACAATTGCGTGATAGTCCGGGTGTGGGGACGGAGCCCGGGAAGGCCGGCATTGTTGTCGGATCCGAAAGCGGCCACGATGGTAAGAACAGAACCTTCAAAAATCAGGTCCATGTGCTGGAGGCCCCATCTCATGGCAGCTGCATCATTTTGGTCCATACACACGCTGTCGACCCAGAGATATCTTTCTCCCATGCGAGAGACCAACTCGATGGCATCCGCGATGGTCAGGGGATACACTCTTTCCCGCTCCATTGTAGCTGCCTTGAAATCCTCCTCGTAAAACGGGTTGGTCAGAAATCCATTTGACATCCAGGCCGAAAGTCGCTCGGATGCACGCCACGATTTCCCCTGGCCCCATATATAGCTCAGCGCGACATAGCGACATTTCGGAGGTGCTGTGACAATCCTTTTATCCACGACGTCGAATACCTTGAACCAAGCCGGTTGCGATGGCTCGGTTGGATTAGCCATGATATCTGTCGTCGTGGGACAGCACGGTCCATCGTCTCCATGAAGGTCCTCGCAAAGCGAAAGCCACTTTTTGATCAGCGCGACGTCTACTGTCGAATTCATGCCTCTCCCCGTCCAGTGAACAGAGGCGGCTGGGGAGGAGTAGGATATCGGACACAGAAAGACCAGGCGTTCCTGGCTGTAATCCGAGTGAAACCCCCTGCTGGGATTCCACTTGATCGTCATTGGCATATTCGCGTGGAACATCTTGCCGTCCCGATGAGCCGCCCACAGGAGGCGGCATAACGGACAGCGTCTCTTTGTTTGAATCATCTCCACCGTCCCGAGCTCCAATTCTCCAGAAACCTTGTGTCGGACATTATGGTCGAGGACTAGGGGGAGCCGCTCGCAAGTGCGGCAGAGCTTGTCAGGCTTGTTTTTCTTGCCACCTGCCATGATGACCCAAGGAGTGACAATGTATTTTTATGAGTCTAATATGACAAGAGAATTGACAAGGTTGTCAAAAGAAGTCGAGAGATGCAAGTTATGTTTGCACAGATATTTCACTTTTGAATGAGGCCAGACTGGTCGGTTGCGATGTTGCTATTCCGTACAGCCCGACGTTATTTTGGGTACTGTTTAGCGGGTGAGTCATATCTCTATGGCCGTCACCATTTGATTGGGCTTTCGTAGTTATTATGTCAGCAAAAATAAATATTGCATTGTCAACCCACTTTCAAGGAGCATGCGCCCTCTGTTTTCTTCGCATCTAGCATCGAACTTTAACCCGTTGTTGTGTACCGCGCCGCAGATGCGAGTAGCTGAGGCCCAGTTTAAAATTTGGCCTCTTTTTGCTCTATATAAAATTTCTTTCAGAATTCCCTAGCTGCTCCATGCGGCGAGATATTCTGGAATGAAGAAAAAAGAGAAATACGTGATGTTGTGCCAAGTTTTGCCAAGATTTAGCGCGAAATTCAGGTCGTCCGTTCTCTTTTACACGAAAAATTCAAATCAAAGAGCATAGTTGCAAGACTAATTTAGTTTTTTTTACACTACAAAAAACCTTTAGGTAATACTTTAATATTTAATTTATCCGTTTTATTTACTTATTGGTTTAAAGGTGAAATATTATCACTGATTACCATTTTATTTATAAATTATAATAATGTTAAAGGTTACTTAAAATTAATTTATAATAATAGATTCCTTGTTGCTTATTACCCTCTTAAGGGCCCTTGCTTTTCTTTAATACTTAATTTTTTTTTATCGCGGTTAGGAAATGCTAAAAAAATATCGGTGCAACGTTATACTCAGCGCTTGTAACAAGGCCCCACGGCAACAAGACCTTCCTCTGATCAGTACGGTACGAAGTCGTTGCCAAATACAGAGCGCCGCAGGCCCAATCGCAGGTTGCGGCCGGAAGCGGGATGCCGGATCCGGAATCCGGATCCGGAACATTGTCAAGATGCAGGATGTGGCCGGATGCAGGTTGCGGCCGGAAACGGGATGCCGGATCCGGAACGTTGTCGTACTTGACGGAATGGAAGCTGCTGGATCCGGAGCCTGTAATCTAGTATAAGAAGGCTAGTGGCCGCCCTTCGATCAGAGGGAGGCTGTCAGAAGCACAGCACCTTGAATCCAGTGTTTCTTGAGTATTGGTTGTATTGTCTTGGTCGTCGGCTTTTTGGCAGTGCCAGAAAGCCCCCTTTTGTAGACCTCTTTGTATGATCCACCTGGCAACTAGCTTACACTGCCTTGGTGGCTTAGTGGTTAGATTGCTGGCTGTGCCAGGCATCCTCATGCAAGCTGACTATAGTGCCTGGGTTCGACCCAGGGGTTAAACCTCTATCTTGTTGACAATGTGGTTGGGACCCCTTTTCTTTTGACAATCACAACAGTGGTACAGCGCTTTTAACAATTAAGAGTCTTATTCGCTTAACGTAATGTAACGACTTAGTGCAACCTAAACCCTAGCGACTGTAACCAATAACCTTAACTAATAGCGAGTAACCAATCACTAGCTAATCCCACTCTCCTGGACGTCCCAGATTGCGAGATAGTCCGGCCCCTCCGTCTTAAGCAGATGTGCAACAGCAAAGTGTCCATTCTCCTCCGCCAGTTCAATAGCATATTCGAAACCAGTCCCGAGATGGCAGTTCCCTGTGGCCCCTGCATTCAGCAGCAGCTTAACCGTATCGAGTCGTCCATGCTCGGCGGCGCCTTCGATGGCATAGCGGCCCTCTTCGAAGGAAGGCATAGCATTGACATTTGCTCCTCTGGAGATCAGCAATTCAACGAGCTTAAGGTCGCCTGTTATCGCAGCGGCCTGAAGCGCCGTGACGCCACAGCGTAAGCCAGCCTCTGCATTGATATCAGCCCCTTGTTCGAGGAGAAAGTTAACAAGCTCGGTTTTGGAGGGACTTGGGCCGAGTCCACAGGCGCTTTGAAGAGACGTACGCCCAAATCGGTCACCGGGAAGCTCGTTGACGTTTGTTCCATATTCGAAAAGCATCTTCACCGCCTTCAGGTCTCCATTAGATGCTGCAAGTTGCGTCGGCGTGCAAGGTCTCAGTTCGTCAGGCGAGTCGTCAAATAGGTCTTCGTCGCACCAAATATAGTCGGCGACGGTGTTGTACTGTGTCTCAAGACATCTGGCGAGAGCTTTGTGCCAACCGTGGTATATGACTCCGTGAAGAACAGAGCTGGGCTTGCCTCCAGGGCGGTTCACGGCAGCGCCCGCATCCAGGAGCCTTTCGCAAAACGCTTCCCCCTTTCCATCATGAGAGCTAACGAAATAGTTGCGGCAAAAGGCTTCCAACACTGTCAGCCCATTGGCGACTGCAGGTGGTGCAGAGATGTCGGCCCCGTGATGGAGCAAAAGGTCGGCAGTCTCGTATGGGTATTCGGACTCCATGGCTGCCTGTAGTGCCGTTCGCCCCCCATCCGGATGCGCAGCGGCATTGATGTTCGCGCCCCTGTGGATCAAAAACGACACCATATTTTTGTATCCCCAGCTCGCGGCCTTTTGGAGAGGATTCCACTGTAAACCGGGCGTATCGATATTGGTACCAGCTCGCAGAAGGATGTCTGCGAGGACAACATTTTGCGCATCCTGACCCGCCACACTCACAAGAGCCTGCATCTTCTCCTTCGGGTCGTGTTGGTACTCAAGAAATCTCGTCATCATTTTACTCTGCTGGGTTAAAGATGCACGAGTAAGGAGCCCGGGTTCTGTTGCACTCGCTCCATGATGTAGTAGGATATCGACATAGTGCCATCTCTGCTTTTCCAGGGCGGTTCTGATAGGGAGCTTGTCGAGTGTGAAACCGTTGGGGTCTACTCCCCACTCAAGCAATGTGGTTGTTGCCAGAAACCAACCACGAATGATAGACTCCTCCAGTACCTGTTCTAATTGGCGCTGTGAAACCCCGTTCGGCTGCTTGTTGACATATGATGCGAGATCGTGTGATCCTAGGGACGCAGCCTCTAATAAATCCCCGAGGAGTACACCAGGAAATGCAGGTCCCATATGTTGCCTCAGTAGGTCGCATGTGCGTTTGCAGTGCAGTGAAGCCCATTGCTCCATAGACTTTCCTTCGATTGGGAATGAGAGACTGGGGTTGTAAGCCAAGAGGATGGCAACAAAATCCGGTTTTTTTCTGAGGACTGCGCGCCTGAAAGGAGTGCTCTTTTCTGCCGCTACGTGGTACTGCTGACAGTTGGCGTTTATGTCCGCCCCAGACTCAACAAGAAACTTGACTCTCTCGATGTCATCGTCGCCTGTGGCTACGAAGAGAGCAGTTTGTCTATAGTAAACCATGAAATCCACGGAGACACCCTTGTCCAGCAATATTTTGGCCAAATCGAAGAGGTTGGTCTTGACGAAATGATGGAACAGCTCGCCGCACGCACTTGTCTTGAAATAGGTCAGGCCAACCTTTGCGAGAACGCGCTTTGTGAACGCATGGTCGCCGATTAAAGCCACACTCTTGAGCACACTGCCAAACTCCAAGCCGCAGTTTAAGAGGAAATCCAGCAAAGTGACTGACTTTATTCGGATAGCGGACTCGAATAGCGTCTTTGCGAATGCGTGGACAGTAGGTGCTTGTATCTCCATGAATCGCGCCAGAAATTCGGAGTATTGTTCCTTGATGATCCACTGAAGAAACGCGTCCATTTGTTCATTGCTGAGGCCATTGTTTGAAGCGAAAAATGCCGTCAACGCAAACAGGGCTGGTAGCGTGCTAGATGCCGGGGATGCAGGATCCAAAATCTGGCCTAGCTTCTGGTTGAGATCACCCGCTCGCCGCTCCGGGACATAACCCTGGAACTGTGTAGCGATCTCGGCAGCACTTTGTATAGAAGCAAGTTGAGCACCTGAGCCCAGGAGGCCGGAGAGCGCAATCCGCCTGTCGGTGAGACTCGACGAGGTCACCTCCCGAGATTGCCCTTTGGCTAGGGGAAAGGAAAGCCGCCAACATGCGCTTCCTGTTACACCGGTTGACATTAGAATGCGACAGATATAGGGCACTGCGATACTTACCAGTTTGTCGTTCTACCTGAGCCAAAAGATTGAACCATGGCAAATCCGCGGTTAAGCCCTGGCCCACGGTCCAGTTGAGGCGCTCATCGAAGATGGTGAGGCCTACCGAGCCGGAAAGAAAAGAGTCGAATCTCGCTCCACTCGGGGAAACCCGAAAAACTGAATCAACGTTGGTGTGGATGAGAGCTGGGTTGGCCGCTAAGATCGCCTCGCCGTTATCTCCTTGACTGTAAGTCTTCAGCCGGACTCCTTGCGGCGATCATTATTACATACTGAAGATGGCATCTGAGTCGCAACTGACTGAGATATCCCCTGGGCTCGGCATCTCCCACGCCAGGTTCGAAACAAACGAAGCAAACTCGGCTGCTCCAGGAGGAGAAAGAGTCCATGAATTGCCGATTACTGGGTCAGCAAGACCGGCAACGCCGTCCGCCGGCACATTCTGACTCGCATTCAAAGGCAGTTGTTCTACCCCGAAGCTCGCCTGCGGGTTCGGTGGATGCATGCCGGTGGCCGGTGGCGGGGGCGTTCGAACGGTGATCCTGTGGTTCTGGTGATGGCGTTGCCCGCTCTCTTCAGTTGCGTCAGAGAACGACCACATTATTTTCCCAAATTGAGTCAAAGACACTCACGTTGCGACGATCTCTTAGTCACCCCAGATTTCACAGCACGTACGCGGGCAGTCCCGCGAGTGATGCGACATTGAGGAAGCGGTTTGCCGTGAAGACACCATACCGACGGCTTCCCGAGGGCGTCACGCTTCCGTGTCTCCTCTTCGATGAAGACCCACTCGTCCTCCTTGACGTTCTTGAGACCCTGGAAACGATATTTGTACTGTCTCTCGCTGCAAGCGGTCAGCATCGGTCTAATTTAGAGCGTTGTGCCTTCGCGGTTGTGGTATGAGGGCCGACGTACCTTGCGGTGAATCCATACTTCTTCGTCATTTCGGCAGCGACCTCTCGCAATGTTTTGTTCTGCGTAATGAACAAGCTGCGAATCTCGTCTTCATGCGCTTCCCAGTCGAGGGAAGCACCGTCATCTTCGGCAGCCATGGTTAGGATCGAGTAACTGTGGTGCTAATGAGGGCCTTCAGAGACAAGATGAATGGGAAAGAGAAAGATTGTTGAGGGAGGCTCTAGGGGACGGAAGATTTTGGTCGCGGCGTGCGACATCGAAAGCATGTCTGGCGGGATGGTGGGGTGGGGCCACCAGTTTGTCCTTTTGTTGTACTTTTAGTTTACTGAGGCAACCAATGAAGAAGCGGATGCCAAAAGGACATTTTCGGTGAGTGTGCGCAGCAGAGCGGCGGTGCTGTGTGGCTGCAGCACTTTCAAACCTGACGATTGGACCAATTGCCGACCCGCAGCCAATAGGTCAATCTGGGCCAAAAATGCAAGATCGCATAATCCGTAGATCGAAGCGCTTCATACACATTTTGAACCGGCTGGTGTATTGGTGGAATAGCCTTGATGTCAACAGGACCAAGCTGAGGCGGAACCGGGTGTTGTTTATTCACCATGCACTGTCCAGCCGTTCTGTCCTCCCGTGAAATGTCCTCAATCTAGACAGACTCCATAGACTTTGCTAAGTAATAGGTACCTGCAGAGACCCATTACCTCCAGTCAGAAACATAGTATTGGGTATGCCCAGCACAAGACTTTCTTTAATCTGGGCCGTCGTTGCAACACCTCGGGAAAATGAGACCAATGATAGACCTCTCCAAGCAGACCGGCGAATACCCAGAGGTACGTAGCTGTCCGCCCTCTTGTCATCTTTTGGGTTAGGTGTTTCGATAAAAGGGCGAGAGTAAAGATAGTCCAAAAGGACGAGACGATGATCCAGAAGCACAAACAGAAGCCATTCTTCTTCCTAAGCCGCCTTGATTCCGCATAGACTATATAACAACATGCGATTCCACAACCGAAGACCGAGTCGTGCTCGCTCAGTATCTCTTCCATCCACGACCTACCATTGCTACATTCCCATATATGAGCCATTCCCTGTTACCGCTACCCGAAATGCACGACTCATTATCCTCGTTTTCCTCCACTGCCGTAGAGCCATCCGGGTCTTCATTCGTAATAGTCGCCGATACTACATCGTAAGCCCCAAGCCCTCCCTCTAGTCCGGTTCTTAAACGATCATTACTTTGCCACCGGCACCACTGCCCAAAAGCGCCATGCCACCAACACGACCGATAGAGCCACTAACACCTTCCACGCATAGCAATGACAACAAGAGGAGCACCAACGCACAGACATTTCACACTGGAAACAGGAATCCCAGTCCCTCCCCGAGATCCAAAACCAAGCAGCCTTCACACATGTTGATGCGTTGGACGCATGATTTCAAAGAGGTACCTGTCAACGAATGGCTTCAGAACCAGGACAAATATCAGTCGTAACAGTTCAACTAAAGATTGGAGATCTCATATTCTAGGTTTTCTTTTTTAGGTTAAATTGATTTTCTATCTAGCACGTAATAGTTTAAGATAATTTCACGGTGAACTAACTTATTGATTTGCAGTTTTGTAGCGCACGCACGACTATATAGTGTGTTCTGACAGCACGTGCCTACGGCAGATGTGTAGGCCAGAAACGGTGTAGGATAATCCAGCATCAACCCAGTTTCCGTTCACCGGTTCTGCAGGAGTGCAGCCTTCCAAAAATGCCACCCAAAGGCGAGGAAAGGCTACGTGAGCAGGCCAAGGCAAGGATACAATGCCATGTAAGGGTGCGGAAGTGGAAGTGCCCTTGTTGTCCAGTTGGTTCCCCTGTTCTGCTGGTTGAGCTTTAGTCGCTTTCCAGTTCTACATGTATATACTCCAAACCAAAACTTTTACACCCAAATTTGGCCGCTCTGGGAAAGTTTCTGGTAACAAAGTCTATAGCATGGTTTCAATTATATGCAATTAATCTAGGGACGTGCGCGGGGTTTAGGCACGGCATCCCACTATGGTCCCACGATCAATTCAGCCGACACCAGAGTTGGGAAGGGAGTTGTATAGCGCACTGTTAAGAAAAGAAAATCGCCGCTGGTGAGAAGATGGAATATATTGTTCCCAAGCTGGACTAAGCGTAGCGGCTTTACGCAGCACATAAGCGAGAATGTCACGACGCGGGGATGGACCTTCTTGGGAAACGCATATATGCTGGCAACCTCCTCGGCTGGCCATTTCCTTCCTATTGCAAACCTCGTGCAGATACAGTGCTCTACTCGCTGCTCTCTGAAAAGTCGCAATGAGGCTCTCATTCTCAATCTTTTCTCTGCTGGCGACTACCGCCCTGGCAGCGCCAAAGCCATCGGACCTAATCCCCACTGCAGACTCCCCGACGGCAACCATCCTCTTTGACATTGACGGCAACGAAGCTCGCGCCAATTTCCGTGTGCCGATTCCTGGAAAACAATCCACCAACAACCAGCGACTCCTTGCGTTGTCTGTTCAAGCTGTCAACAACCTTGCAACTGGCCAAGACAAAATGGATGTAGTCTGCCAAGCATTTTCAACGAGCGGGGAAAGTTTGGGGAAGCCGTTTGATCTCCGCACCCGCGTGGTATTGTCGGGGGATGAGAGGAAACAGGTTGTGGTTGGGGCGATTGAATGTCGTATAGTCAAGGGGGGATTGGGTGGTCGGACATGATACATTGAATCTGTGGATTTGATCTCATCGAGTCACCTGGGGCCGGGGCGAAGATACGAAGGAGAAGGGGGAAAAGAAAGGAAAAAGCGAAAGGGACTACACCCTAGGTAGCTGGCTGCTACGACGGGATTACGAGGTCCAAGCTGAGAATTCTTAACATGGTAACGTTATGAGTTTACCCTTTACCCTCTGCCGATTCTGTCTGTCGGTGTGTCCTTGGCATGAGGACGTTCACAAGGACGAGCCCTCGGCTCCGAGTTGCGCCGGCCGAGCGCCGTCTTACAACTTCTTTAAACCCCCCCTTGGTTGTTAAATGGTGAGGTCCACTGCTTTCAACTAGATAATCCTAACTTCAAGCCCTTCTCCTGCATTCTCCAGCCACCTCTACTCGCTACAGCAACATTGAACATGCTCGACCACACCGGCATCTTTGTCCCCGCGGCTCAGCACGCCCAAGTTGTAAATTGGTATGAAACTGTCCTCGCTCCCCTGGGCTACAAGAAATTCATCACCGAGGGCCCGAATGAGGATGTGACTGGTCTGAGCGATACCGGAATCCACGCGGACTGGTGGGTCGTGTCCACCACCGAGACACTCACCGACAAGCCCAAGATGCATCATGCTTTCAAGGCGAAGGGTGAGTTACCTGATGAGAACAAACTGTCCAAGATTAAATAGTTCCCTCTGACCTGAGTTTAGACCGCGCTGCTGTGGATGCCTTCCACGCTGCGGCAATGACGATTGGGTCCAAGGATAATGGCAAGCCGGGGGTACGGACCCAGTATCACCCGACCTACTATGCTGCGTTTGTGTTTGATCCGTTGGGACACAATATTGAGGTTGTGTGCCATTCGGAGACGTCAAGCTAGTGCACTGTATGATATATACAGACTCCTCTCTACCGGCAGTCCTTGTGCATCGGTCTTATTGGATGGTGCTGATGCCCTGAGACCATGAACCGAGGACGTGGTGGCAGAGTGGTCTAATGCGCAAGACTAGAAATCTTGTTCCTTCGGGAGCGTCTGTTCGAATCAGGCCCACGTCGATATCTTTGCGTGCTGGGTGTGGGTCGCATCTCTTTTTTTCTTTTTTCTCCCCGATTCTCATGACGGGATGCACTGAGCCCAGCAGCTTGGAGTGCCCGGTCAACCAACCATTCTCCAAAAGCCGCCTTCGCTGCATGCAGGTCTACGCGACATCATCTCATTGGACAACACTTTTGGCGGATTGGCTGTGAGAATCCGTCCTGTAGGCCTCAGTAGGGCGTCGGCTGTGGGCCTCAGTAGGGCGTCGGCTGTGGGCCTCACTTACAACCAACCAGGCAACAAGAGTCAACAGCCTGACGTGATCTCCACGGAGACTGGAATGTGTGACTTTTTGATATCGATGCCTTGTATCATAGAACAGCATGCACCATTTTTTGTATAAATTCTTCGTGTCTGTTCCCAACAGTCTCAACGGTAGACCCCTCACATCCCCACCGAAATATCCTCCTCACAACAGAAATGCAAGTTTACAAGGCACCCACAATGCAAGACAGGTTCTACGCCGTAGCCGTTGGCTGCAAGCCCGGCATTTACAAAAGTTGGGCGTACGTTGTTACTCTCTTCCCCCTGCACACAACACTAACATGAAGAAAAGTGAAGCTCAACCTCAGGTCAGCGGATACAGTGGTTGTCTACACAAGTGCTTTAAAACCCTCGCCGAAGCAGAAGATTTCATGCAGCGCAATCAAAGAGCCCAGACAGAAGTCGACAACCTCTTGACAGAATCGGCAGAAAGGCTAGGTGCCCTGTGCCTTGACCCGGGAGTACGTCCAGTCAGCTCCATGCCCAAGACAGAGGTGCAGAGCGTCGAGTCAACTACGGCTGTGCACAATGAGATGCAGAGAGAGGAACCGAAAATGGGGGATATGGAGACCACCCAGGTTCGGGGCCGGGCTCGGGGTCGGGGTGGCAGACCGCGTGGTTGGCAGAAGCCGGCGCAGAATGTGGATATTTCCGTGGCGCTCAGGGTTCGTGAGCAGCCCAGACGTGGCCGGGGTTATCCAAGAAAGGTCTCAGAGGCTCCTTAGTAATTTGCGACTGGTGATGTGTTGTTACTAGAGTTTATCATCACAGTGTGTGCTACAGTTCGCTTGAATGCGCATCCACCATGTTTACCTACCTGTGCAGCTTTCATCATTATTATTTTTCGTCCGAAACAACGTGCCAAAACACGACAAACTGCCGACCGGCACTTGACGCGATGACGCGTTGGTGGCCGAAGAATGATTTCCGCAGTTCCGGCGCCGGCAATATAAGTGTTAGGCTATTCCTCGGCGCCAGTACCCCGCCTACTTGTACCTGTATATCTAGTTGAGCCATCAGCGAAAACATGTCTAACAGGTGAAAGAAAGTTACCAACCCACTTTTTTCTTGTCTATTTCTAGTTGAACAAAGGCCAGGTTACGAAAATGCGCTATTTCATCGTCGCCGTATGGCTCCTTCGCACCGTCTCGGCAGCGTGCAATGAAGCCTCCCTCCGTCTCGCGACCGACCGCTACGTCGCCTCCCAAAGCACCGGCAGTCTAACCTGGCTTTCTGAAATCCTCTCCAACACTACCACGTTCCTCGAAAACGGCAAGACCCAGGCTATATACTCGGCCAATTCCTCTCTCTCTTCTCCCCTCTCTGTCGATCACCGTCATACCATCCTTGACACGACGCAATGCGCCTCCTTTACGAGTCTGGTGTCAACCAATCCTGTTTCCCCAAGAGTGGTGGGAACCCAACTCTGGCTTGACCCTTCCGGGGGAACGATAACAAAAATCGACCGCATCACCACCACGCCTGGGGATTGGCTTTTCAACGCCACCGGAACATTATACTATTCCCTCCGGGAAGACTGGGGGGTGATTCCCGTTGCGCAACGAGATTCCCGAGCGGTCATTAAAGCTGCGGCGGATGCTTATCTCGATGTTTTTAAAAATGCTTCCGTTCCTGTGCCCTGGGGAACGCCCTGTGCGAGACTCGAAGGCGGGGCATATACGGGAAGAGGACTAGCGAACGATACGTGTAACCTCGGAGTGATTCAGTCTTATGATATGCCGAATCGGCGCTATGTTATCGACGAGACAGTTGGCGTGGCGAGTTTGTTGCTGGAATTTGGGAGTATTGGGAACGCGCCGGATAGTCATCTTTTCAGGGTCGAAGGGGGAAAACTGAGGTATATTCATACCATGACGTACTGTGCGGTTAAACCAAACTGTGGGTTTGCCATGCCCGGGGGAGGGGGGAAGGGCAAGGGGAAGAGGAGGCGTTGAGAAAAACAAAAGGATCTGTTTTGGCTTGACATGTTATTTATTGCCTTTGTACACGAACCAATGCCAACGTATCTCAGGTTGTCTTCATGGACAATTCGTCCAGCCTTCTACTTTGGAATGCCTATATCTGTTACTAATGGTTGATACTGAGGATATTTTCAGGGAGATGTCTTTGCTACCTAGTGAGCGTCGTGTCAGAAAGTAGGGGTTCCGGCCGAAGAGCCGGAATGCGCATGAAGAAAAAGTGTGGCCAGCTGAGCTGAATGGAGTTCAAGGAACTGGAGCTAAACTGGCGGGGGATGGTGATGGGGCACGCGCCGGGGCATATGAACGATTATGTTGGATTTGAATAATCATGAGGTCTTTTCGGAACGGGGGTGCGTTGGAGTATTGAATGACAGATAGAGTTGGCTTTGGCTAGGCCTTGAGAGACAGAATGTATTAGTCCTTCTCCAGAGGGCTTGGATAGCTGGATTCCTCATCTCCAACCTGAGGTGATAAGAGGGAGTAGAGTACTTCTGCCCCCACGGAAAGTGAAACAACTTGACCGGGAGAGTCCAGCGCTCTCGTCCTTGCCCAGGACCCAGTGGGTAGCTGTGTGTCATTATAATCCACAGCCAGGCCAACAATACGGTAAAAGTCTGATGAAATAGGGCCCCCCTCCATCTGACACCTCAGTTGGTCTCTTTTCGTCCATCTGAGCACAAGCATGATGCCTGTTTCCGGAAGGCGGCAGACGATGTCCCTTGCCCTCAAATTTCCCTTGGCAACACCCAAGGAACAGCCGTGGGTCTTCCAATCCAGCGGCATCAGCTGGTACAGCCTACTCTCGCCCTTGGGGCAGTGCCCAAGGCCACCAGAGATACCCCTGTGAGCTTGTATGAGACCCCAGGCGAGTTCACCATCGTCCTTCATCCGATAGGTGGCTTGATAGGGCACTCCAGCCAGGGAGAGAACGCCCAAACAGGGCGATTCTACGTGTTTTCTTTGCAGCAAGGTGCGAAGGAGCCGCTCGTTCGCTTCCATGTCGACGCCTTGTCTTCCGTTCTTCCTCATGCAAGCAGTCCAATTGTCTGCCTCGGAAAGACTAGCGATGCACTGCGTTGGCGTCGGTCCAATATGCGCAATCACCCCTACAAGTCTCAGGGGAAGCCAGAGTTGCACGTTGCATCTCAGACCAGGACGCGGCGCCAACTCGCTCGGGCCTCCAAGAGCGTTCATCATGAGCAAAGCAAGCCCAGGAAGGTCAGATTGAGTTTGGTCGGTGTTTTGAAGAAATGTCAATGTGTCTGACCACACCTCGAAGAGAGACTTTTCGTAATCGACAGGAAACCCATAACAGTCATCGGCAAGACCAGCCAGGCCGTAGATCTTGTCGCGCGGGTTTCGGCACAAGGCGTTGTGATGAGTTTCGAGTAATGACCGGAGACTGTGCGAGCCACGGAATTTTCCTCGGAGCTGCTGGTCCAGGCGAAGAGGGCCGGTGTCTTCCAGGGAAAATTCGGGAAGATGGCTGTCCCACAAAATATTTCTGAGTTGCGTATCTGACGAACGGACGGTATCGATGAAGCTTTCCCACTCAAGTTCGCAATCCTGAGGCTGGAACAAGTCGTTGACACCAGACGTGTCTGAACCGAACCGACGGATCTGGTAGCATACTTGAATCTGGGTCGCCTTACCGATCTCTTGTACCACCCACAGTCGTTCCCAGTACCCGTCCTCGGAGAGCAACTTGATTACCAATAGCTCCATCGCCTCGTCCTCGTTGATGTCGCTCAGCAGTAGGTTCTTGTATCTGGAAAAGGAACGGTCAGCCCTTGTTGCTCCTGGAGTGGTTTGAGCACCCCGTTGTATTTTCTTACAGCTAGGCCAGCACGCATCAGCGGATAGCACGCAGCGCAAGCTAGGGCATTGCCTCTTACCAGAGCTGGGGTTATCCTCTTGGTTCCCAGCCAAGCAATGACGGTAGTAGCTCGGAAATAGATGTGAGGCATGATGCGAATCTGTCTGTTTTTCTCGTGCACGTCATCTTGGTTGATGCAGATGGCATCGATCCAGAAAAGACAGTGGGGTTTGCAGCGGCGCAAAAAATGGATGGCGTCGTATAGGTTCCTGGTGACGTAGAACTTCTTTCCGTCGACCAAGATCAACTTTTTTTCGGATTCGTCACCCCACATGTAGGAAAGAGCTTGGTAGCGAGGCCGGTCGCTGAAGTTGACGTGAGTGAGCCGACATTGTAGGGCCGTGACGTTCCGTGAAGCCTCGACCGAGAGCAATCGAATGCAATCCTTGGACGGATCAAGCGGTGAGTATACAAATGGCGCGCGGCCATCGGCGTTGACAACGAATTGATTCATGCTTGCCAGTGCGGAAACCACAAAGTCTGGGATTCAATGCTGCAAAGCCATCTAACAAAGTGCGTTGCGGGGTTTTGGGCTTCACCCCAGGCAGCAACGTTGGCACAACAAACCGTCAATGCTTAGTCCTCTCCGGTCGAGAAACCGACCAATCGCCTGTGAGCAAGTTGGCAGGGGTTGATTGGCAAAGTGGTTGACAAAAATAATAGAGACTGCAAAATGCGGTACGTGGACTTGTTGCTAACAGTGGTCTTAACAACTCGTCCAGCTTCTATTACTCTACCACTAGGAAATCTTTAATAGCGCCTTCCGCGATTCGAACCAAGTGAACGTTATTAGGAGAGGAGGACCTGTTCAAAACCTTTCACCAACCACACAAATTGACCCCGAGAAGACATAGACTAGCGGCGACGTAGTTTGAAGCTACGGAAGTTGCAAGATCTGCGTATGGAATGGAGCTGGCACGGGCTAGCGGATTGTGCCTAGACGATCCAGTGAGATCGCAGGTTGAGCCGCCGCCCGGTAGAAGACACACGAGCTGTCGCCCTGTCCGTTCTATCCCTAGGTGGCCCATATCAAGACAAACAAATCGCTATCATGGATCCTCCCGCGGCCATAAGTTCCGTTCCCAGGTCACGAATTATAGCCGTTATGGGTGCTAAATTTGGCTCTGAGCGACGACGAATAGCAGACAGTCTAGTTTACGGGTTTGATGGGCGGAGTGAATGAGCTTCTCGAGTTGGAGCCAGATACCCATGTCTAAAGTTGTCGGCTCAGATGCAGGGCAGTTTATCTTGACACGATACGCCAGTCCTTGAGGGATACCCTGTTACACCGGCTGCGGCGGAATGTATATTTCGCTTTGACATTGGGTGGATTGGAAGCCCTAATTCTAATATCTGATCGCTCGGTCAAGGTCTGTATCTTGTCTCGTAAGCTGTTGGTTGTGGCCGAAATCGCGGTAGTATTTTGCCGAAAGCTGATCTGGACCCCTTTTCCAATTCCAAACGAGCAGAAGCTCATAGGGCAGTGCTTTAAGTCGTGGGGGTTCGCGCGGTGATGCATCTGGCCTGTATTCCCAAGGAATTACAGCCTGGTTGTCTGCGACGAATCTGGGCATACGAAATTTCCTTTTTCGCTCGCAATCCTGACCTGGGGTGAACTAGGGTGAGCTGTGGCTGATTTGTCCTGAGCTTTCCCTGATTCTTCCTGAGCTAGGGTGATCCCATATGTGGCCGCTGCACAGCCTCAAAGGCCCGTTTTCAGTCCCCTGGCTAAAGTTTCCTTTCGATGAAAAGTAGGTGACGGGTAATCCATAGAAATAGCTCCCAGGCACCAATTCCATTTCCTCTGACAGAGTCGCCAACGAAAGCCGCAACGTCATCCGTCTGTGCTCTTATCTAGGAGATAAGTTTTATTTTCACTACTAGGGGATATATAGGCTCTCTTAGCAGCTCATCGATTTGTTCTTGGGAGACGTTGGCTTATGATAGGCTCTTATTTTCAATATCGGGGATAGAATTCCCGCTTCTCAAAATTCCTGCCACGTCGATATTCCTGCCTCTGTCGATACGAGTACGGATAGCACGTAATTTCTTCTGGGTTAAATTCCTGCTACATTCGCAGTTATTCTGACGGCAGAAAACTTACGCCCAGCGTCAAGACCCAATTCTCGACCCCACGCCCAAATCTTGTCTTTAAGATAGTACATAATATCCTAGCTTCAAAACTGGGACGGTATGTAATGTACCAGTGCATGATATAGCGTAGTACATATTATACTAGCACTTAGAATATACAGTACATGGTATCCTAGCGCAGAGTATAGCAGTACATACCGTACCAGCTTAGAATACACCAGCGCATAGCCTTTGTCTCGGACGAAGGGCTTGTTGTCGGCCGATGTAGAGGATAATAGAAGACGCTATCTCAGGAATTAGCATGAGAAAAACTTTTGGCCGGGATGACCGAACGCACATGTTCTACTGCTCCGAGCGCCGCGTTCATATTCCAGACGTTTTCATCGACTTGGAGATACAATCCTTCCAATACCAAGTCGAGCAGGATATACGGCTCATCGAGCACCGGCTTCCAGCCCCCGGATTGGAGAAATCGCTCAAGCCTGCTTCGAACTGGCCCATCTGCACCAAAAGCAACAGAGGGTCGCGGTGTTTTTGTGAGTGGTGTGCAAAAAGAATCCGGATCGATCGCAGGCATAGTCAGCCTGTGGTATAGCCCTAGTCCTTGTCTGGCCCCCGGGGACACGACACGCGCCTTGGTGGTGCACGATTCTCGCACCCTGCCCACCCGAAGCACTCACTGCATCAAGGTCTATTCGTTTGCAGAGGAAATGAAACCATGCGCGGGATCCGCCAGGACCAGAAACATTCCCAAAGCTGTGACTGACAGACTGCAGGCGCTCCTTTGTATCATTTGTTTCTTAGTGTTGCTGTGTGGGATATTCAGCGGGGCAAAGCTGTGGTGATGGAGTCAGGTAAGCTAAACTCCCCAAAAAGAGAAAATCCAGAGGGGGCTGGGCTGGCGGGGGCTGCCCTTCCTCCCATGCATCATACAACCCTCAGCCAGTTTACCAAAAACAAAAATGCTCAGCTCTCCTCCCCCTCCCGGCTAGCGGCCGTGTAACACAGCATGATGGTGACGCCGAGACAAGCAGGGTCAGCAACGCCGCGGTCTGCAGCCTACAGCGTTTGCGGGGGTTCTGACCTATCCGAGTTCAGAAGTCAATCTGCGGCTGGCCAAATGTCTATTGTTTTTACGGGACGGGCAAATGAGGGGGGGCTCGGGAGGTGGAAGCGGGGAATAGGGAACGGGTCGGCATTGTTGGCGCTCATTGAACGTAACTAAGGTGCTCCGATTGGAAGGGCTGGGAAAGAGCTTTGGTCAGACCGGTCAGGAGATTTTGTGTCTGGTTTGTTGGGGAGGCTGTCTCCGATTTTCGTTTGTCATTGGGATTGGGATTGACTGAGGAATTGAGGGCGGGGTTTGTTTGAAGCCAGTGCTTTTCGTCGTGCGGCTAGCTTATTGAGGTACCTATTTTTTGGCGCGTTTCTAATCCCTACAAAGGACAAGCCTCTGTTTGGCATAAGATTTGTGCAGGATTTTACTTATGCTGTATTTACTGTTATTTTACCCCAAAACTGCCCTCACCAACCCCTGGTCAGCTGAACCACCCCTAGCCACCTTGCTCAGGCGCTACTCAGGCGCTGCTCAGGAAATGATCAGAGAAACCGCCATATATGGTTTAGATGAGTGGGCAGTACTCCGCAGTTCAAATGGCAACTTTTCGCGCGGTCCCAGTTTTTGAGACACAGGTGGCCTAAAAGTGGGACCCTAACCCCTTCTCGCTCCTGTTCCCTTCCCCTCTAAGGTCACATAAAACCTAGTTTAAGTCCCCTATTAGTCCCCAATTTCTTCTTCCTCATTTACAAAAGGTCGGTAAATCTCACCCGCACAGTCAATTCACCTGTGCCGAGCCAATCCACGCATACACGCGGTGCAAGAGCCTTCGAGGTACCTGACTTCCAATCGCTTCGCTTCGTTCGTCCGTCGCTGACTATTGCAGACCGAAACGACGCCTCCTATAAGAGCGCCTATTCGCAACCCCAACGACTCCGGCTTCACCACCCGGTCCGTAAATACAAAGAGCGTGACGGACGAAGAAAACTTTGAAAGGGCGAAAGAGTGACCGTGGTTCGCACGTGACAACTACCAAGCCCATCCTCCAGATCAGTGTCGACTGGACAACCAACACTTAGATAGGTGCACAGGGGGGTTACGGAGACTGGTAGTCGTTGCTGACCTCGAATTCGCGATGACAGCAATTTGTCCACGGCGGGCTGGTAAACTGTGATAAGATTTTCTCAGGCTCCCCGACATGCCGAAAACAGCCCACGTGATTAACTCGTCGCCAAGGCTGTGGCGCTGTTCATAAATGGGGTATTTTCGATTCTCGACGACATATACGTGGTCTCTCCAAGCTGCCTTGCATCCATTTGACGGCTGATGTTGTTACAAAAGTTTTATATTCAACCATGGCCTCTTATCAGTATTCGAAACTACAGAACACCGACATTCGTCTCCTCGACCTTCAGCCTGGCGAGTTCGATGATGAGCTCAGCGCCACAATTCGTCCTGTTACGCTAAGCGACTCGATCGATCAGGCTGACGATAAGCGGCTATCTCTCCAAGAGCTGAGGGGGGACACTACCGCTAGGCTGGAGCGCTGACAAAAGCCCGGACTGTTCCCTCAGGATTTGAGTCTTCCCCAAGCCGTTTTACGGCCTTCATGTCCCAAAATCACCACAGCCACTCTGGCGCGGGTGCCCCACTTCCGGCTGCACCACTTCCTTTCTCCTCCACCTTTCCATTCACATCTAGGAGAACACTATCACCCATTCTGCCCGGCGTGCCTGCATCCCACCACACATATTGGTTGCTGCTAGTTACCTCCGCCTACTGCGCTACCTTATTTAACCCGCGTCTGGATTGTGCCATGTCAACTTTATCTGCAGTACCCGGCGCTGTGAGGTCGGTCAAGCCGTTATTATTCGATACGATGGCGAACGACTCGCGGGTCTTCGGCTATGGTCCAGTACCATAATCCCGGCAGACTACCCCGTCTTCTGGGAAGCTATCCCCCCTTTTGCCTTTTACCTGGAAATCCCTATCGCTATATACCGCGAGGGTACAAAGTCGACAGATAGGGTAGATCTTGATAATTAGGTTACAATTTACCTTAATATCGAGCCTAGGACCGGGATGGTGGTGATGTTGTGGTAAGTAGGTATCGGTACCGTTATTATCGCGCGTAAAGATATAAGACCGTTTTTGCCGCAGTATCTGGAGGCGTTGCACGGCTATATAGCTATGATTCTGGACAAATTTGGAAAGGGAAAGGGTCCCTCGTCGAGATTGTACAATTGGTAGGCGTTTGAAAGATGGTGGAAGAGGTATATTGCGGCCGAAAGAGATACGTAATCAAAAGAAGGATAGGATCTAGACCCGGATAACGATTGGAAGGTAGTAAAATTGCCCTACGAGGTTTGAAGAGGTTACCTATCTATTACGTATAGAAGAAGATATATATATAGATTATTTAATTCCCGTATATATTTATCCTTACTAAGATTGCATTATTAGGATAGATGGTGTTTTCCCCCGTATCCGAGCTGAGTAAGAGCTGCGCGTTACGCAGGAACCGCGCGCGTACGGTGGCTTACGATACGGGCGCCTGGAAGGGCGTCTCAAGTCTGTACCGCGTACCGGGGGGGGACGGCGGCGAGCCCTACTGACGCCTGCGAAATGTCCTTGGTCGACACGGCGGGCAGGACGGAGACGCCGATGCTGCAGTAGTCCGTCGGGTTGTCGTTGCTGACCCAGATCGAGAGAGCCCCGTTGAGCACACTGCCTCGGCTTCGCGAAACGGCCGTCATACATCCTATATATCAAGTTAGGTTCCAAACCCGAGGCCCTAATCAGAGCGTGTACGTCTCACCTCAAAGTTGCTCGACGCGCTCCCCATCAAGGAGCAGACCGATATTCCCTTCCAGAGTGCGTGTACATAGACGACTACTAGGGCCGCAGACAACCCGTCATGCACGCATGCAGCCACGATATGCACATAGCGTACCTGATAAGAGCCGCCCAGCTCCTTGAAAGCGCGCGCTCAGCGTGGAACGACACCGTCATCGCCTTGTTCCAGCCTAACGAAGAACACACCGGTGGTGCCTGGGCCATGCTCGACGACGGGCTCTACTGACGACTCGGCATTCGCCCTGACGGGGCATTTGCACAGCACATCTCGCCAATTCCTAACGGCTCTGTCGGCGTCAGTCCTGGCCTGGTTCTAGTATCCGCCGACACTGTTCACGTCCTGTTGTTCTCTACCCAAGGGCTTGACGCAACCCATAGGTCTCGATTGATATCGTCGTCATGGCGAGCAAGATTATCCTGGCTTTCCAGGAACTCGCTCAGGAGGTTAGGAAGGACGGGCACCTGTCTATATTCACACAGTCACGCAGACGAGCCAGGAGCCGATTGGATCAGTCATGCCGGCATTGTTCTTGACGTGAAGATGTATGATCCCGCGATCCGGTCACAGTTAATAAAGGGCATTAAGAAGATTGTGAATCGATAAGTATTTAACTTAGGTGCTAGAGAAGCCCCCGAGATCGCCATAACTGTTTGAGCACCCTTAACCACGAATAATCCTAAGTTATCTGAGAAGTTGAAGGGTGTCTTTGGTGCTTTCTTTGGTTCCAAAAAGTCGTGGACAACCTGCCGCGCCATCTGTATAAAGACTTTCTCCCGCCTGTCCACCGCCGCTAACGCCCCGTACGCCTTTTGGTTCCTGGGCAAGAAGAATCCCGAGGAGGTCCATCGTGCGCGTGAGGAGGACCGCTTCCTGGGCGCGATTCCGATTAATCACTCCCCATTCAATGTACCGGTCATACATCCAACACTGGAGACGGGAATACAGACCTTGTCTCTCGCGGCGCTTTCTCTTCTGATGGGGAGCGGAGGTAGATAGAGGTCGTCCCGAAAAGCATTTATACTTAACTACCTTATAGGCAGCAACGACTTCTTCACGTTACAAAATGCCTCGAAAAAACCCACCAAGACCTCTGATGCATAACTATAATCGCTAAGCCGCCAATAGCGATGTTCCATTTGACTCTGTGGCTCATTGCACAGCTCATCCCGTCCTCCGCGCTGTCAACAGTCCCCATCGTTCGACCACAGCTTTCGTACCTCCATTTTTGGCCCGTCCTTCATTTCGAACATCACATCAGATGAAATATCCATATTCTGGAATATACGAACACGCAGGTCTGGGAAAGTGGTCATCACGTGCGACCGCAGGCAGCCGTAGCCAATTCGAAGCAAAGGACACTGCCATGACGTCAACGACAAACGACAAACAACCCTGAAAGCTCAAATCCGTCACGCGACTTCGCTATTTGTTTACCAGCAACCCCGCAAACCTGAAGCGGTTCCTTTTCCAGCGCCATTCCGCCAGTATCATCGACAAGCTGCTAGTGGAAATGGAGAACATTCAGGTCCCGCCCGGATTGCTGATTCCCTTTCTCGGTGCCATCCAGGCGTCCATCTCGGCTCTCCTGACCATCTCAATCGGGGTCGCCGCAGCACAATGGGGTCTCCTCGGCAGTCTATCGTCAAAGCAAATCTCTCGGGCCTGCATTAACATCTTCTTACCTCTCCTACTCATTTCCAACCTCGGCGGGGAGTTGCATGTGGACGCGGCGCAGCGGTACATTCCGATCATGAGTAAGCGAGGTGCCCACATCGTCACACTCGTCACATTTCTACTGAGGCATGCTGACCAAAAACAGTCTGGGCCCTATTGTGCTCTCTGCTGTCGTTTTTCATAGGGAAGATGGCCGTCCACATGTTGCATCTCCCCTTATGGACGACCACAGCTTTGGCCTTCAATAACTCTACGTCGCTGCCTTTGTTGTTGCTGCAATCCCTCAAAAAATCTGGCGTCCTCTCGAGACTGGTGGGGAACAAGGACCACCTCGACGCTATTGAACGTGCGAGGTCATACTTTCTCGTCTTTGCCGTCGTCAACAACATTCTATCCTTTAGTATGGGCACCCCCGAGCTCAAGGGGTTTTCTGAGGATGCCCCTGATGACGTCGGGGAAAGGGTGAAGCGGCTTGCTGCCGATCTAGGTGATCAGGTTGCTCAGCCCTTTCGTCAGTTGGCAGGGAGCGATGAGGAGAATCCGGGCTCTCAAGCTGAGAGTCAGCAAACCAGAGTCCCCGACGACGAAGAAGAAGCCGACGAGCGGACGTCGCTTCTGCCACATCACGCGGAGACTGTCATCCACCAAACAAAAAGACACATCACCGGCACAGGCAAGAAATTTTACCGGTCCCTCCCTGGCCCTTTGCAGACTGTCATCGACTGGGTCGCATGTTTTGTCGGCCCGCCCTCGATTGGTGCCGCCATTGGTGCCACCATCGGACTGACTCCCGCCCTACACCGTCTCTTCTTCAACGATCCCCTCGAAGGCGGCTTCTTCAACGCATGGCTGACGACCCCGATCCAAAACGCCGGAGAGCTGTTTGTCACGCTGCAGATCGTCGTTGTCGGGGTCAAACTCAGTCTCAGTCTCCGCCGCCTAAAGGAGGGCCAGGGCGGTGGTGAACTCGACTGGCGAACCGTCACTTTTGTCGCCCTGTGGAGATTGATAGCGTTGCCTGCGTAAGTCCCCAAAGGAAACTTGAACCGCAGTCCGAGATTCTGACTGAGGGCTACATCCACAGCATCAGCATTCCCGTCATCTGGGCGGTTGCATCCCGTACGAGCGCCCTCTCCGTAGACCCCATCCTCTGGTTTACCATGATGATGATGCCCGTGGGGCCGCCGGCAATGAGACTGCTTGCCATTGCAGACGTCAACCACATGGAGGAAGAGGAAAAGATGTCGATTGCCAGGTTCTTGACAGTACGATACCCCCCCTTCTTTCGTCCTTGGCGTCCAAGCTTTGCTAATCCAGATGGCCAGGTTCTCTATGCTGTTGTGCCGCTGATCACCTTGACTGTCGCCGGTGCTCTCAGAGCGTCTGAGGCTGTCTGTGCACAGGCGAACAAGTGTTCGTCTTGGGGATCGTTTCGAAGTATGTCCTAAGATTCAGGCAAAGCTAAGCAAGATCGGAGGAAGAAGGTGCTTTCAGCAGCAACTGAGGATTTTTCTTGAGGGTCAATATACGTTCAACTATAGCTATTACTGCCCAGTACCGTAGACTACAGTACAATAAGTTGGTCCTCGCAGATTGTGTTTAGTAAATGCTGTGCCACGGGAATGAAAAGCTTAAATTTGCTCGAGGTTTCGTCATTCAGGGATTTGGTATCGACCGGGCCTTCGGCGCGGAAGTGTCTTAATTTTTCGCGGAAACAACGTGGCCATCATGGTGGTCGGGCAACTCATTGTCACACCTCGAGTGGTCGAGGTCTTTATGATCCATTGGAGTAAGGTACGTACCGGCTGGGACGAAACGCCTCTGGAAGAAGCCATGTGACGCACCCTGGTTGCCGACTGCTTGCCTACCGCCTTCCCGATGACGGATTACGCCAAGGCTTTCTTGTCGTTGTGGGCCGTCTGCAACTCACCGTCCCTGTGATTTTATTTCCCTGGCTTTTCCTCAGCGACTACGATACATTACCACGCATCGCATTTGACCGCAGAGTGGAACGGCTACAGTTGCTAGCGAATTCTACCTACTCAACTTGCTCAGCATGCTTGATAGTACGTGGGCAAATGATCCAATAACACCTATGATTAGTCCCGCGGAACTTATGGTTTTATTTCGCGGCGTAAGCGTTGTGCGATAGAGTTCATCCGATGGCTCTCAAATAATACTATAGGCCGGCCTAGTAATATGTCATGGTTGAAAACGCTGACAGGTGTCAGAAACACTGCACTGCTTGATGAGAGTTGCAACGGTGATTGTATTGCTCGATCTCTCTCTGTCTCTGACTCTCTGGCTTTGCTAGAGAGCTGCATCTTTTAGATGCCTTCGTACGAACAGGTCCACGTAACCTGTGGTGGCTTTGGCTTACTGGCAACCAGGGTCGCCCTCCTTTGCCGCATCCAGAAGCACCTTCCTTCTGACAACAGGATCCTACTCATGTGCAATCTAACTATCCGCTACTTCACACCTGCCGGGAAAGTCGCCAATTCTGCCAACGGGAGGACAAGGAAGCCAAGGACGAACTCCCATTTCGCAATGGCGGAAAGCTTCGCACTGATTTTAAGTGCGACCTCTTTATTTTGTCGGAGCTGCCAAAGGATTGCTCATTAAGGTGGCTTCTTGATTCTGATTTGGGTGTTTGTGAGCTATGGGTAGCTCTCAGCGGCAAATGCTTCAATTATGTGCGCGTCAATGTTCCGGTCACTCAGTTTCGACGCCATTGCCAGCTATACCACTGTGAAGAGCTGCCAACCCGGTATCGCGAGCCATGCATACACCTACCTAACAAATGCTGTTGCAAATGCCACACCAAACATGATTGCGATAAGGAATCTTGTCCAGCGTGTAACGGGCTGTGCCGTATGACGGCTTCAGTAACCCTCGGCGCAAGTCGTCTGCCAACCCTCGGCGTGGAAGATAGGTGGGATTGACGAGTTGGCTGGCGGTCGGTCAACGTGCGTACCTTTTGGTGCAGCGGTCAGATGCGTCAATTCCCCGCATGAGTGCCTCTTGGCACCCGAACCGTTACAGGTATTGCAGCACGCAGTCCGACCGGCGCGTCGATAGGAAAAGGTCATTACAGACGTTATGTATCTTTTATAACTATATGTCATTATCTTTATATGTTTACACCAAGAGCCTCGTCTAGAGATACTTCTTTTCTTAAATCCTCTAATATAGGCAGTACTTTGTCAGAAGGAAGGTGCTTCTGGATGCGGCAAAGGAGGACGACCCTGGTTGCCAGTAAGCCAAAGCCACCACAGGTTACGTAGACGTGTTCGTACGAAGGCATCTCAAAGATACAGCTCTCTGGCAAAGCCAGAGAGCTAGAGACAGAGATCAAGCAATACAATCACAGTTGCAATCCTCATCAAGCAGTGCAGTGTTTCTGACATGGAGATCTCTCGAGATCTCTAGCGCGGAAGAAAAGCAATACGAACACACGAAGACTGTTAGGTCCTCAAATGGGGCACATTCTGACCATTTTTATATATGGGACCAATTCTGGGCCCCCTCGACTAGAGTTGAAGCATTTCGTCGGCTGCGCCGCAGCCTGCCGAATATGGTAATTAGGGTGAGCAAAGGTGAGCCAGCCTGAGCGAATCCTGAGCAGCGACTGAGTCGAGCCTGAGCCAGGGTGACCCGTGTCACGTGGGCAACGTACTGAAAAGGAAATTTTATTTACCCAGATTCGTCGCATACAACAATTTTGAAAATAGTAAAAGCAGTCGCCGTGTATGTAGCCGAACTACCGTCGGAGCTGGTATTCCTTCGAGAAGATAGATGATATCACCTTTTTGGATCGACTTCCCCGAGGCCTGTGTTGTAAAGCTGTTGTAATTCCCTGCATGCCTCGCAAATGTGGGGAGTGGCTTTACTTTCGTCCCAGTCAATTTCATCCAAGTCAATTTCTCCGCCAGCCATACAGAGTTGGGTCCTCGGCAATCATACTTCGGCTGGTCGAATACTGCCGCCTTTGTTACTGCACAGGTTGCGCCAGCTCCGAGGCAGATCGGGTTAAGCAATCGAATCATGTCAAACTCATAACGAATTCCTGAGACTCGACCTCGCCCCCCAGGGTCAGCTTCGCATGTCTAAACGGGATAGAAACCAAGGAAACGTAAAGCAGTAAAGGACACCATAGCTTGTTCATTTGGAGACTTTATGCTCGCAGAAGCGCGCAGCGGCTTGGTAGTCTTTGCAAAAAGCATTAACCTTGGTCCTCCCTTTGCTGGCCTTGGCGCTCGACAGAACGAGGACTAGCCACAGGACTCAACAAACCGTTGTTTACCCGACTAGGTACCTAGCTATACCAAAAAACTAGGAGAAGCAAACCGAGTCCGGCAAAAATGACAAACCAAACCATCAACGTCCGGAAAAAGATGCGCTTGGATAACTCGGCTACCGCATCGGCATCGTTTGCTCTAGGAAAGGGGCAATCAGGTACTGGACGACGGAGAATCTGACACAACGGCACCCATCCATCCTTAAGCTCGATCATGTGAAATTTTCCCGGTGGTGTATGGTTTTTGACCCATTCGTTATGCAAAGTAAGAGTATCTGAATGTAAAACTGCAGCATTAGCCAACTAGGTACTTATCACATGACATATATATGAACTGAACAGAACCAAGTGATGTGGGTGGTGATTTACCGGGAGTCAGAATGGGGGAAAGACGTTGAGAGTCACTAGTATCGCGGCGGTTAGCGGGAATATAATAATGGCCTTGTACAAGAAGCCGTGGTAAAAAGGGTAGGTAGACTTACGCGGTATAGAAGCAGGAGATCAGATGAGTGAACCATCGCCATCCAGGCATTGGTGCCAAGAAATAAGAGAGCCATGGGGGCACCGCATCTTTGACCACGCCGATACTCTTAAACCAATCGTGCTTGTCACGATTGACCACAATAACCTCAGCGTCTGGATAGAGCTCTTGAAGCTCAGGGATGAGGCAGTTTCCGGGCACATCGGTGATGGCGACAAATCCAGCTGTCGCCTCCCTCAGCAATTTCAGCGTCAATTCTTTGTTCCCTTCAAATTTGGCCTTGAACACGCTTGCCCACAAGCGCTGGTAAGCTTCAAGCGGGGTTTTTTGGTCTCGAATTAGTTTTGCTTCTCCTTTCAGGTTTCGGAGAGAAGTAGTAGGCAGCATACATACAATCTTCTCGGCCCAGCATCTGGGTTCCGCCATGCATTACGGGGCCGTCCAGCAATTTCTCAAGCGCCAAGGACATGGAAAGTGTCCCGGTCCGAGAATACCCGGCGCCAATTACTTGTAGACGGCGACTGCGGTCTACAGGGACCGACGCTACTCCGCCCATGGTGTGCGTATTTGTCCTGTGAATAAGTTTTGTCGCAGCTTACCAGTGAGCTAAAAAGCGGAACGTTGAATAAGTAGGAATTACTTTTTATCTTAACAGACATGATCAGTTTCATCGGGAGGGGGGGGACATGACCTGAAACACGGAGGACCGAGCAATCCCAAGTGGTCCGTGCTGGGGTCGGCCCTTGGATGCACCCACCATTCACAAAATCATTCACTTGATTGGATACCTAGGTACCAAGGTAGAGATCGATGAGTAGGTTACTACATGAGTTCTTGGGATGTAGATAAACATTGGAGTAGAGTTTACATTTCGGAGAGAAAGGACTAGGATCTTGTTTATTCTACACTTAGTTTTGCCAATTTAAGATGTGAAAACAAATTTTAATTTCACTATTAAAATATATTACGTATGAGGAATTATAGGTAGCAATACTATGAAACAAATATTTATCCCAAGTAATCACTCAAAGCACCTATGTACCATAGCATGTACTTGGCTAGCCAAGTTCCATGAACTCAACTCTCACATATCCAGTCACTTACTGGAATCCAAGCGCCATCCAATAAAAAGAGAACTCAACTTAGAGAAGAGAACTCAGCTCGGGAAATGGTCGCCCTCTTACTTTCCCTCGTTTTCGCCCTCGGCCTCAGGGGAAGGCTCAGGGGAAGGCTCAGGCTCCTTGTACAACTATCGCTCCCGCTCATCGCAAGGTGAGCACTTGACATGGCCAAGATTGCGCTCAACTTTCTCCACCTTGGGGCATTTCGTACAATCGTCGCATTTCCCCTCGTTTTGGAAACGCGCCGGATAGTCATCTTTTTAGGGTTAAAGATGGGAAACTAAGGTATATTCACACTATGACGTATTATACGGTTAAACCAAACTATAGGTTTACTATGCCGGGGGGAGGGGGAAGGGTAAGGGGAATAGGAGGCGTTGAGAAAAAGATAAAAGGATTTATTTTTTCAGCTTAATATAATATTTATTATCTTCATATAACTACTATAAGTGGAGATAAGTTATATTAGTGTTATATTCTTACCCCGCGTTTAACCCTACTCCTATCCTGTACCTCCGTATCCAAAACTTTAGTAAAGCTATATTACAATCCCTTAATATACGACTTATTGACATAAGGGGTAACTCGCTCCAGGTAGTAGTATTTCACCACCTTAAAACCGACAACTACCTATACCCATAGTCACTTGACTCTTCATCACGTTTAATCAATCCAGATCAGCCCCGGCTCAGCTTCGGCTAGTATCTAACAGCACAGCCAAGACAGCTTTGGATGAAGGGCAGTTTGAAGGACATTTGCATCCAGCGTTCGAGACGTGGAGCACACCCACGTCAACCAATTCTCTAGAATCTAATAGTCTATAGGTACCTTGAAAGACTGGTTACAGAGAACACGAAGATTACTCCAACTCCACAATCCGGCTCTGCGATTCCGCATCACCATCTCCCGCCTCGGTACCGTTCGTGTATCCACTCCCTCCACCTAACATGGGATGCCCCGCTGGCGGCTCAAGTTTCTGAACCGGCTCCAGGGCACGCACATCCTTTGTCAGCACAGCAGGCAGATTCGCCTGCAGCGCCCGCGCCTTGTCGTCCCCGCCCAACTTGACCCACCTCTCCGCCGTCTTGTTGAGCACAAGCGTGATCTTGCCCTCGTCAGTTGATGGTAGGACGCGCACGCTGCGGGCGTCGAGATCGCCCCATCGCGGCAGGTTGGTGAGCACCTGGGATACGACAGCCCCATCGGGCGATACCGAGATGGAGCGGATGCTTGATAACCCAGGGCGGCCACTGCCGCTTGACATGCGATCGCGATAAGCGTTGAAGGCATTCTCGTTCATCTCCTCAAGCCATGCGGCGAAGCGGATCTGTGTAGCCATGGTTCGGGGAGGTAGAGCGACTTGCTGGCTGGTGGCTACGAGGGCGCCGGCTGAGGTAGACGTGGTAGTATGTCGGTCATTGGGCCTGAAGACGGTGTCGTTGCGCGAGGCAGCTTCGTAAATGTTTGTTCCGGGAAGGTTGATGACGGTGGGTATTGATGAGGCCGCGCTGGCAATGCCAATCTGGGTGCCACAATCCGAGAAGTGGACTGTGGAGTGGCCGGATGCACCGACTTCGTGCTTTGGGTAGTAAAATGCGGAGAACTGGTCGTCTGTCGTGATCAAGGTAACTGGGAAGAGGCAAACAGTTAGCCGCTTGCCTGAAACCATGCATTCGGTGGCCTTACCCTTCTCCAAGTTAAACGTGAAGATGTATGAGTGCCCCTCGTCGGCTAGACAGGCAGCTAGCGGTAACCTGGGATGGAATGCTAACCGGCCCTCGCGGATGGTCGCTAGGTGTAGCTGAATAGGGGGCAAAAGGTGGATTTTGGTGGTTGGATGGTGGGGCGTGAGCCAGTAAAGGCACGTAGTCGAAGGTTCATATGCTCGAAAGTACCCATGGCCAGTGAATGCGAGAAATCGGTTATCGGGGCTGAGAAAGAAGGCGTAACGATAGAGAGAATGGTATGCCGCTTTGAGCGCGCCCCAAGTCCGCCCGGTCGGGCATTGATCGGTCGTGCAGTTGTTGTCACCCCAGTGCTCAGAACTGGGAATGGGAACCGTAATCCTCAAGAAGCCCGAGTCCACCGCACCGTCCGAAACCCCTTCTTTATGCATGAGGAAAAGGGTGCGCAGTACGACCAGCGCACTCAGGTCAGCGCCAATGATCATGGGAAATTGGATCATCCACCCTTTCGGCCTTTGCTCGGAGCCGTCCGCAAGCAGGTTTTTGCAGAGAGATTGGCAAAGTTGCCGCCTCACCTCATTCTCGCTCAAAGTGATGCTGAATTGGTGTACTAGGGATAGAGACGTCGAAGCCGTCCACACTTCAAACTTGGCCAGCCAACCCGAGCACACGGACTTACCGAGATCATTGATGTGGTTCTTGGGGACGAACTGTTCATCTTGGATCAAAGCTTGGAACTCCCTACGAAACCCGATAAGTTGAAATGTTAGGAACAACGTCAACTTGGACATACCTCGATGGCCAAATGCTCAAAACCCCCACCTTGGTGCCGTCGAGCGACACTCTGGAGATGGTCTTTAGCGGAGCAGCGGCTGTTGATGCGCGCTGGGGCTTCTCCGGGCGCAATGTCGACAAGTGTGCCTCGTTCGTTCGCCAAAGGAATTTGCTCGGCGTGTAAGCCGTCAGATCTCCCCACACTAGATGGGGTTTCTTCGGCAAGATCTGTCCCCAGACATTGTGGATACTCTCCAAATCGGCCGCAAGCTCTGAGATCATCTGTGCGTGCTCCTCAAGGTCGTGATGCTCGATACCGGAGCATGTTCTTGAGACATAGGCACTCCACTCGCGGAGCTTCGCGACTGGTGGCGCTTCAAGTCCGAATAGGTAAAGTAGTTCGAGCCAAGACGTCAGAGATGGCTGGCTGGCCACGAGGCGGCTGATGACGGAAACGACCTCGCGGATCCGCCTCGTCTTGTTATTTGATAACTCCTGCAGCATCTCTGTGATGGAGGAGAGATGATGGGTCCAGTTTAGCGAGCAATACCGAATCAAGGAGAGTCTCCCGGCGACGATCTCGGCTACAGAATCCCGTGAGGAGGTTCTCGGTAGCGCGGCTAGAACCGGCTGTACAAGGTCTTGGAAGGTCATGTAGTCGATACAGCACCGTAATATTTCCATATGACCGTCAAACTCAACCGGTATAAACGGAGTGCCCGTCGTCAGGTGCGTAGGATCTCCCGTGGCGCCCCAAGACTTCCCGCAGTCTCGTAGGAAATCCCGAATCGACAGATGCACGAATTGGCAGACCCTAGTCGGCGACAGAGCTACCAGACCGTGGCAAGTCAGGACAAG
>Ga0247760_1000341_pt1 | contig 51335 bp, 41 predicted proteins | sample UWRJL171409R4_FD_179936 | JGI IMG/M metagenome (GOLD analysis project Ga0247760, IMG submission 179936) | Plant litter microbial communities from Arlington Agricultural Research Station in Wisconsin, United States - UWRJ-L171-409R-4 | ecosystem: Environmental > Terrestrial > Plant litter >...
CCCGCGCGCATCACGCCCGACGCAGGCACGCCGGCAAAGCCGGCAGCGGACGTCACAGCGGCCAGGATGATGTCGATGCGCTCGATCAGCTCGGCCGCGCTCTGCACGCGCTCGTCGCGATTTTTCCGCATCAGCCGCAGCACCAGCTCCACGATCATGGGGTCTGTGCCGGTGGGCAGCGGCGGTGGCTCGGCGGTCAAATGCCGGGTCAGCACCACCACCAGATCGTCGTCCTTGAACGGCGACACGCCGGCCAACATCTCGAACAAGATCACGCCCACGGTGTACAGATCCGCGCGCGCGTCCACGAGCTCGCCGCGGGCTTGCTCGGGCGACATGTACTCGGGCGTGCCGAACACGGTACCGATTTGGGTCAGCGCCGGTTGCTCGATGGTCTCTTCGACTTTGATTTTGGCGATTCCGAAGTCGAGCACCTTCACGAAATCCGGCTCGTCCTCCTTGTCCAGCAGCATCACGTTGTCGGGCTTCAGATCGCGATGCACGATGCCGACGCCGTGCGCGGCGTGTAGCGCCTCCACGATTTGGCGGGTGATGCACAGCGCGCGGATCGGCGAAAGCGCGCCCACCTTGCTGACCAGCTTGGCCAGGCTCTGACCCTCGATGAACTCCAGCACCAAGTAGAACGAGCCATCCTCCAGTTGGCCGAAGTCACTGGCAGACACCACGTGCGGGTGCTCGATGCGACCGGCGGCCACCGCTTCACGCTCGAAGCGCGCCACGACCTCGGGGAAGGCGGTCATCTCCTTGTGCAAGACTTTGACCGCCACGGCCTTGCGCATGTGCACATGCTCGGCGCGATACACCGCGCCCATGCCACCGCTGCCGATCAGTGCTTCGATCCGGTAGCGCCCAGCAAGCAGGGTGCCCAGCAGAGCATCGCGCTCAGCAGACTGTTCGTCGTCGCGCGGGCTCACGGGCTCGTATTCTGGAAAGCTTTGCACCGAGAGTCTAGGACTACGGCTAGCGCTTGCCGGAGCCTAAGAGCCGAGGCGCAGCGCCGCTCGAATTTGCGCTAATTCCTCGATGTAGGACAATCTTTTCACCGGCCTCGCGACCGTGTGCGTAAGCCTCGGAGCCATGACCGACGGCGAAGCGCGTCCAGCGGACGCGCGGATGACGTTTGCGAAAGAAACCATCGAGCGCGCGGTCCCCCACCCACACCAGCCCCTCCGCTTTGGACTTCTTGCGTTCGCGGTCGAGCCGCTCACGAAAGCCGGACATCACGCCCGCCACGAACGTCAGTCGCTTTGCACCCTTGCCGGAAGGCGTTCGGCGATACTCGTGAAACAAACGCTCGGCGGTCACATTCAGAAACGCGTGCACGTAATCAGCCAGCTCCAAGTTTGCATCGGAGCCGCAGATCTCCAGCACGCTGCCGCGCCTGCCTTCCTGCGCGCGCCACACCGGCACCCAAATCGCCTGTACGAAGAAGTGATCGGCTAGGATCCCGGCCAAGATGCGTTGTGCCTCGTTGATGCGCCCGCTGGGCTGTCCGAGGTGGCGAAAACCGTAGGCCGGTAAAAGACCGCTCACCGCCAGGTCGATGTTATACTTGAGCATCAAGCGCTGCGCGGCGCTCATCGCGGCTTGCGCTTCGTGCTCGTTCGAACTCTCGGCCAGGGCCAAGAGCTTGGCGATGCGCTCGAGGAGGTGTTGGTCGGCCGAAGCCTGCTTGGCCACGCCGGGCACGCCGGCCGCGCTGGAATCGATGCCGCGCTCTTCACACACCTGTCGAAACACCGCGCCGTGCACGGCGTCGTCTGGCTGACCCAGGACTTCGTCGACGTACTGGTGGGCCATCTCATGCTTGAGCACCTCCACCAGCACCCCCCAACCGTGCTCGGTCAGCAGGCTGCGCGCGATTTCGATCACGCGCAGCCCACCGTGCCAGCGACCCAGACGCGCACTCGAGTCGACCAGCTCGAGCGCCGGACGCGTGAGCTGAAAACGGAACAGGGCGCCATTCAAATCTTCCCAAGTGCGGATAATGGCGTGCAGCGCTGCGCGCTCCAGCTCACCGCTGAGTCGTTCGGTGCGGGCTTCCATGGCTCGGACCCGAGTGTGTCATGCGAGGGGCTTTTTGCTAGCATCGCAAAAATGAGCCGAAACGAAGATGCCCTGCGCTACCACCGAGAGGGGCGTCCCGGAAAGATCGAGGTCGTCTGGACCAAGCCCGTTGCGTCGCAGCTGGACCTATCACTTGCTTATTCGCCCGGCGTCGCCGCGCCGTGCCTGGAGATCGCCAAGGATCCGGACGCGGTCGATCTGTACACGGCGCGCCGCAACCTGGTGGGGGTAGTCACCAACGGCACGGCGGTGCTCGGCCTAGGTAACATCGGGCCGCGCGCGGCCAAACCGGTGATGGAGGGCAAGGCGGTCCTGTTCAAGCGCTTCGCCGACATCGACGTGTTCGACATCGAGGTCGATGAAACCGACCCCGAGAAGTTCATCACCATCGTGCGCGCGCTGGAGCCCACCTTCGGCGCCATCAATCTGGAAGATATCCGGGCGCCAGACTGCTTCGTGATCGAGCGAGCGCTGAGGAAGCAGATGAAGATCCCGGTCTTCCACGACGACCAACACGGCACGGCGATCATCACGGCCGCGGCCGTGCGCAACGCCGCCGAGCTGCAAGACAAGCCGATGGATACGCTGCGCGTCACCTGCGTCGGCGCGGGCGCCGCAGCCACCAGCTGCATGGAGATGTGGGTGCGCATGGGCGTGCGCCGCGAGCACATCACGCTCGTGGACGTGGGCGGCGTCTTGTACCAAGATCGCGGAGATATCGACGAATTTCGGGCTGCTTTCGCGCGCCCGAAGAGCGACGGCAGGCGCACCCTGGCCGAAGCCATGGTCGACGCCGACGTGATGATCGGCCTGTCCGCGGCCGGCGTGGTGAACGCGGCCATGCTGAAGACCATGGCCAGCCGCCCGATCATTTTTGCGCTCGCCAACCCCGATCCGGAGATCGGCTATGCCGAGGCGCTTTCCGTCCGCCCGGACGCGATCGTCGCCACCGGTCGCAGCGACTTTCCGAACCAGGTCAACAACGTGCTCGGCTTCCCCTACATTTTCCGGGGCGCGTTGGACGTGCGCGCGACTTCGGTGAGCGAAGAGATGAAGGTCGCCGCGGCTGAAGCCATCGCCCGGCTAGCGCGTGAGGACGTGCCCGATCAGGTGCTGCGAGCCTACGGCCGGCAACGGATGCGCTTCGGGCGCGACTACATCATCCCGAAGCCCTTCGACAATCGCGTCCTTTATTGGGTGGCGCCCGCCGTGGCCCAGGCCGCCATGGCGACCGGCGTGGCGCGCGACGCGATCGACGTCGAAGAGTACAAAGAACGATTGTACCGCACGATTTCGCCCACACGCCGCGTACTGTGGAACATCACCGAGAGCGCCAAGAGCGATCCCAGGCGCGTCGTGTTCCCGGAATCGGAGAGCGACAACATCCTGCGCGCGGCGCAGCGCATCCTGGACGAAGGCATCGCTCAGCCGATCTTGCTCGGAGTTCCGGAGCGGATCCACGAACAAGCGAGCAAGCTCGGCTTGCATTTGGATCAAGTGACGATCGTCGACCCACGCGCGTGCGATCGACTCGACGCGTACGTCGACGCCTATTGGCACAAGCGCGAGCGCAAGGGCATGACGCGGCACGCGGCCTACAAGGAGATCCGCCGATCGCGAACGGCGTTCGGCTTGATGATGCTGGAGCTGGGTGACGCCGACGGCTTGGTGGCTGGAGTGCGCCAAGATTACCCGGCCACGATCCGCCCCGCCTTGCAAATCATCGGCACCCGTGAGGGCGTCCGCCGCGCCGCTGGCATGTACATGGTGATCGCCAAGAGCGGCGTGCGCTTCCTGGCCGACACCACCATCAACATCGAGCCCGACGCCGACACGCTAGCCGAGATCGCCATGCTGGCGGCGGAGGCGGTCACCGACCTCGGCTTGGAACCACGAGTGGCCATGCTCTCTTTCTCGAATTTCGGGGACGCGCCGCACGCGCAGTCACAAAAGGTTGCGGCAGCCACGGCGATCGTGAAAGCGCGCCGCCCCGACTTGATGATCGAGGGCGAGATGCAAGCGAACCTGGCGTTGGACGAAGAGGCACGCGCGCTCTACCCCTTCAGTCGGCTCAAGGGCGCAGCCAACGTGCTCATCTTCCCGAACCTGGACGCGGGCAACGCGGCCTACAAGTTGCTCGGCGTGATCGGCGACGGCGACGTGATCGGTCCGATCGTGCTCGGCATGAAGAAGCCAGTGAACGTGCTGCAACAGGGCGCGAACGTGGATGCCATCGTACACATGACCGCGATCACCGTAGCGCGCGCGATCCGACTCGACGCGCGGGCGAAGTAGTGCCAGGGCCCAGATGCGCCAATGCGAGCGTTGGCGGCTCACAGGGCCAAAGCGCCGAGCCGCAGAGAGAGCGCGGCTCGGCAAAGTCATCATCGTCGTAGCAGTCGTAGCGCTGGCATGGCTCGCGACCGAGCTCGTGCGCCGACGCGCCGGCGGGCGTGAATTCAGCGCCGAGCCGCCCGTTGCGCAGAGCTCGGCGCAGGTCGCGTCGAGCGCGAATGTGGCTGTGGTCATGGCGTGGGGCGCTAGCGCGCAGGCAAACGTCGATTCGCAGCAGCTGAACCTCGACCACAAACTCAGCCTGCGTTTCATGACCGCCTATGAGGCGGCGTTTCGCGGCGTCCTCCTCGCCGATGAGAGCGGGAGCTACCGGATCGGCTTGGCGCCGTACGCGTCGCTCGGAGCTGCGGCGATCGAAGTGAGCGTCGGGGGCGCGATTGTCACCTCCCCGCTGCCCGAGCCAGCTCTGACCGACAACGACTTTCGTGAAGGAGTCCCGCGACAGCCGCGCCCGAAATGGCGGCAGCTCTCCGTGAACCGCCAAGGAGCCCGCGTCACCATCAGCCTCGATGGCGCGCGGATTGGCCAGCTCACGGCAGGGCCACTCCCGGCAAAAGGAAAGCTCTATCTAGGGCGGCTCGCACATCCGCACGGCCCACAAGATCAATTTTACGGCCTCATCTACGATGTCACGATAAATGAGCAAACGCTTGCGCCATCGAGCCTGAGCTTGCGCGGTTCAGCTAGCGCGATGCAGGTCTCGAGCGATGGCGACGCCGAGCGCGATGCTCGTCGTTTGCCCGAGCCGACCCACACGACGCGCTTCTCACTGCCGTTTCCGGAGGAGCAAGTGTGGCTCGTGATTCAAGGCGCGAACAGCGCTCTCAGTCACAACGACATTGCCGCCTTCGCACTCGATTTCATTCGCGTCGACCCACGCTTCGTACGTGACAACCCCGAGCGACGTCCAGGCGGCTCGCATCGCGTCACCGAAGGCGCGCCGCTCGTGGCGGCTGCCGGCGGACGAGTGGTCTCGGTGGTCGATTGCTTCGCCAACGACAATAGTGGTCGGTGCGCGGGCGACGGAAGCCAGGCGCCGCCCATCGCTCGTTCGGCAGCGCGAAATCGGAACTTGATCTGCGTCGAGCACAGCGTGAGCGAAACGACTTGCTTGCTCCATTTGCAGCAACGAAGCGTCCGCGTGGCACCGAACGCCGTGGTCGAGCGCGGCGCGCCGCTCGGCCGCGCGGGCAGCACCGGCGTGCCCGCGCCACATCTGCACTTCGCGCTCTGCGATCGAGCGGAACCCAGCGAGCCTGGAGAGGTCACCGACCTCGTCACCCGACCCGTGGCGTTCGATGACTACTTTGCCTCCGATGACTTCGGTGAAACTTGGCGTCACGTCGCCCGCGGCACACCCACTCCGGGCCAATGGGTAACCCGCACCAAACCCGCGCCCCGCTAAACGGCACAATCGCCGATTTCAGGGCAGCAGCTCGCTCGAACCGAGCGGTGAAGACAGGACCTGTCGGTAGTTGCGAGCCTGACGAGGTGGGTCGAGCTTTATTTGGTTTTTGGCTGAGTCCGCTGAGTGTGGCGGCATTCTGCAAGCGACGGCCGAAGCTGGCCTCAGGCGGCGGCTTCCGTCGCGCAAAAAGCGCCATTTCCGGCTGCTGGAACTGCCCTATTGCGCAACTCTTGTACAATCTCGGGGCAATGGCACACTGCCGCCCATGGCTACCGACAGTTTTGCGTCTTTGATGACCACCGAAGGCGGGAGCGATCGCGCTCGGCGCCGCTTGAACAAGGGCGAGGTCATCGACGCCACCGTGATGCAGGTCGCGGGTGAGTTCGTGTTCATCGATGTCGGCATGCCGAGTGACGGCCGTATCCCGCGCGTCGACCTGCTCGACGAGCAGGGCAAGGTGCGAGTTGCCGTCGGCGATCGCTTGCGCGTCAGCGTGGTCGAGCCACGCTTCGAAGGTTCGCTGTGCAAGGCGCTCGGGCAAGCCGCGCCCGTCGGCGGCGACGCGCCGATCGGCAACGAAGTGCTGACTGGCAGGGTCACCCGCGTCGAGAAATTCGGGGTGTTCGTGTCGACCGCCCGGGGTGACGGCTTGATCCCACTGCGTGAGCTGCCGCTGCCTCCGGGCTCGGACCACCGCAAGCTGTTCGCCGTCGGTAAGGACTTGACGGTGGTCGTGCTCGACGCGAACGCTCAGGGCAAGTTGCGCTTCAGCGCTACGCGCGTCGCGCGCGTGGAAGAAGAGCAGAACTTCCGTGACTTCGCCTCGGGCGCCGCCAGCGAGAGCAGCGCGGCAGAGGCAACGGAAGAGGCGACCGCCAAGCCGGCGGCCCCTGCGAACCAGAAAAAGAAGCCACCCGAGAAGGTCGGCTTCGGCAGCCTCGGTGATCTGATGCGCGGCAAGCTCGGCTTGGCAGGGCCAGCGAAGGCCGCTCCGTCGAGCGGCCCAGCGCGCAGCGACGTGCTCAAACGGAAGCGTTGACGGCCCGGCCGTAGCCCTCCGCCTGCAGCGCTTGGATGCGCTGTTCGATCGGAGGGTGCGAACGCAAGAGACCGACCAAACCGCCGCCGTTGATGCCGAAAGCGGCCACCGATTGGGGCAAGGCGGTCTCTTGATCGCCGCCCAAACGACGGAGCGCCGCGATCATCTTGGCACGACCCGCGAGGTTCGCGCCGCCTCGGTCCGCGCGGAACTCACGCCAGCGGCTGAAGGCGTTGATGATCAGCATGGCCAAGAAGCCGAGCACGAATTGAGCCACCATGGTGGCGACGAACTGACCCATGCCACCGCCACGGCGATCCTCGTCCCGCTCGCCGCGCAGGGCGCCGTCGATCAGGCGACCGATCACGTGGGAGAAGAAGATCACGAACGTGTTCAACACGCCCTGCAGTAAGGTCAGAGTCACCATGTCCCCGTTGGCTACGTGACTGATCTCGTGTCCGACCACTGCTTCCACTTCGGAGCGACTCATGCGCGTGAGCAAGCCGGAGCTGACTGCGACCAGCGAGCTATTGCGGGTCGCGCCGGTGGCAAAAGCGTTTAGCTCGGGCGATTCGTAGATCGCCACTTCGGGCGTCGCTACACCAGCGCGCTCGGCCAGCTGCTGCACGGTCTGGAGCAGCCAAGCTTCATCCGAGGTGCGCGGTTGGGTGATGACGCGAGCACCCGTGGTCCATTTGGCGATCCATTTGGAAGCGAGCAGCGAGATGAAGGACCCGCCGAAGCCGGCGATGCCGGACAGCACGACCAAGGGCCCGTAGTTCTGCATGAAGTCGCCCTGTCCGAACACGCCCAGGGCGTTCAGAACGTTGATCACGATGGTGATCGCGGCCATGACGGCGAAATTGGTGAGAACTAGTAACGCGATGCGCTTGAACACGGACCTTTCCTCCAGCAAATGGGCGCAGCGACGGCTACGCACTGAGTGCAGAGATAAGCACCGGAAAGCGCCGAGTAAAGCCCGCGCGGCCCGCGGGAATAATTGCGTTTGGCGCGTGTTTTAGGCTGAAATCAGGCGAAGCCGGAGACGCCGGCAGCCCGTTTCGGGAACGCGACTTTGCGCGCCACCAAATCTGCCACGGTCTCGCGCAATGTCTCGCCCGGATCGCGCGCGCTGAAGCCCAGCTCGCGCTCCGCTTTACTGGCGCTGCAATACCAATAGTACTGCGCCATCTCCACGCTCACCTCGTCCACCGGAGGTTCCCCGCCAATCGCGCGCAAAGCCTTGGAAAACAGGCGGTTGACGCCGATCGCCAACGGCCGCGAGCGAGGCATGCGCAGCGCGGGTGCCTTCACGCCGGAGACGCGCTCCAAGCGCTGAAAGAAGGCCGCGACGCTCATGTTCTTTGCGTTCAGGATGTAACGCTCGCCAGCGCGCCCGCGCTCGAACGCGAGCCACATGCCCTGCGCGGCGTCGCGCACGTCGACGAAGGCGATGCCGCCACCGGGGATGGCAGGGATCGCGCGCTCGAGAAAACGCCGCACATCGCCGGTCGAAGACTCACGTAAATCTCCCGGACCGAGCAGCAGGCTGGGATTGACCAGCACCACCTCGAACTCGGGGCCATTGGCTTCCAGCGCTTCACGCTCGGCGTACAGCTTGCTCCGGTAGTACGGCCACATGGCGACGAGCTCCAGCGGCACGTGCGCGTCCTCGTCCGCGATTTGCGCTGCATCACCGCTGACGGCCACGGTACCGCTGGTGCTGGCGACCACCACGCGACGCACGCCCGCAAGGCGGAGGCCGCCGAGCGCGCTGCGCGTCCCGAGCACGTGCGCGCGGTGCAGCTCTTCGCCCGCATCCCGATCGCGCGACACTTTGCCGGTCGCCAAGAACGCGCCGTCACAGCCACGCGCACTTTCGGCGACGGCAGCCGCATCGAGCACATCCACGGCCTGCACCGGGAGGCCGTCGAGACTGCCCCCCGAGCGCGACGCGAGCACCAGCTCGTGCCCCTGCCCTTTCAGCACACGCACCAGGTGCGCGCCCAAAAAGCCGGTCGCGCCGCCGATCCAAAGTCGTTTCGGAGCCGGTGAGAGCTCGCGCAATTCAGCGTTCAATTTCCTGTCCCTTGCAGCTGGAATGCTTTCTGAAACGTGAACAGAAGCTGAATGTTGTTCGACTTCACAGCGCCCGCCACGAACTCCGCCGGCGAAGGCGTGTACTTCTCGCGCACGATGCGGGTGAACATTGCGGGCGACGTCTTGAGCACACAGTCAGCCGGACGCTCGACTTTGCCTGCAACCACTTCGCAGCTGTCTTGCGTGATGCGCACGCTCCAACGTTCGCTATCACCCAGTGAAAAGTAGAAGCTGACCGGCTGCTCGACGCTACCAACGACGAACCGCGCCTTCAGCTCGTGAAATACCGGCGCGAGCGTGCGGTCCTCGAGCAACGGCGGCGCAGACGCGACGTCCCTGGGCGCGAGCGTCTGCAGATCCAGCACGCGCCCCTGAGACAGCTCCGAGACCGCGCGCTCCGCGAGCTTGGCCACCACGCGCGAAGCTTCACTCATCGGCAAGCCCTGGGTCAGGCGTTTGAGCTCGGCAGCCAAGAGCGGCAAACCGATGCGCGCTTCGACCTCTCGCTGCCTCGGCACGCTGCTGCCTTTGGGCAGCGCCGCGTGCGTCCCGCCCAGCCACACGGGCAAGATGTCCTTGTCGTGGTGCAAGGACAGGTGCCCGAGCGAGGCCTTGAACTCGTGAATTTCGCCGTCCGCGCTGCGCGTCCCTTCCGGGAAAATCAGTACGGTCCTGCCTCGCTCCAGCAGATCGCCGGCTTGACGCAGCGCCTGCCGCAAGGAGCCGCTACGCGCCATCGGCACCAGGTTGGTGAAGTTCTCGAAGTACGCCTTGCGGAAGCGATTGCCCTCGAAGAAATAGTCCTGCGCCGCGAGCGACACCAGGTCTTCGCCGTAGCTGCCGAGGGCGTACTTCACGAGGCCCATGTCCAAGTGGCTCGCGTGGTTCGCGGCCACGATCGTGCTGCGGTTGTGCGGGATGAAGGCGCGGCCGCTGACCTTGGTGCGCAGCACCTTGTCGTAGAAGCCCATCTGCGCGCGGCCCATCCAGTGCATCGCCGCGTCGCGCAGCGCGGGCGGGATCTCGAGCGGCTTCTGCTCTTCGTTCTCGATCTGGGCGGTCGTGGCAAGCTTACGGGCGTCGCGCGTTTCGCGCACGACCGCCTCGACTTCGGCCACCGAGGTAACAGCGGCTAGACGTTCGGCGTCGAGCGGGTGCCCGACTTGCGCTTCCAACGCGACGAGCAGCTCGAGCAGCATCAGTGAATCGAAGCCGAAGTCACCGCGCAGCGTCATTTCCGGGCGAATCGTCGCCGGATCGCGCCGCGCGATGGTGCCGATCGCATTGCGCGCCAGCGCTGCCGCGCCGTCGCGTGATCCGCCTCGGGAGCTGGCCGGAGGTTCCGCCGCAGAAAGCGCGCGCTCGATCAAGCGACGCACTTCCCCGCGCTTCACTTTGAGGCTCGCGGTGCGCGGCAGACGCGCGTCGAACACCAAGATCAGCGCGGGGCGCTGCACGTGAGGTAGATTGGTGAGCGCGGCATCGAGCGCGGCGCGCGCGCGTTCGTGGCGTTTGCTGCGCGGCACTTCATCGGCAGTTTCCGGGATCAGCACGCAGGCCAGGCGCTCTCCGCCGCGGCCATCGGGGATGCCGAGTACGGTCAGCTCCTGCACGTACTCGAGCTTGCCGATGCGCGCCTCGACGTCGTCCGGGTAGACGTTCTCACCGCTGGAAGCGACCACGACGTCCTTGGCGCGGCCGACCAGTGTGAGCTGACCCTTGCGGTCGAGCTTGCCGAGATCGCCCGTACGCAGCCAGCCGTCGCTGATCACGCCGCTCGTGGCTTCCTCGTCACCCGCGTAGCCGAGCATCACGTTCGGTCCGCGTGCCCAAACCTCGCCCACGCCTTCCGGGTTGGGCGAGTCGATCTTGAGCTCGACGCCCGGAATCGCGCGGCCCACGTGGCCGGCCTTCGCGCGCGGCCCGCCTTGGGCGACGCTCAGCACCGGCGAAGCTTCGGTCAGGCCATAGCCCTCGGCCAAATGCAGGCCGAGCCCAGCGAACAGGTGGTGCGTGCTCTGCGGCAACGCGGCGCCGCCGCTGACCAGGAACTTGAGGTGCCCGCCGAGCCCTTGGTGCACCGGACCGAACAGCAGTTTGCCGGTGTCCATGCCCAGGTTCTTGCCTAACGAACGATTGAGCTCGATCGCGAACTCGAACACGTGTGAAGCGAGCGCGCCGTGCTCGGCGATGCGCGCGACGATCCGCCGTTCGAGCATCTCCCAAAGCGCGGGCACGCCGATCAGGGCGGTGATCTTGCCCACCTGCAGGCCGTTGACCAAGCGATCCGCGTTCAGCTCGTCCAGGTAGACGATGCGCGACCCGCGCGACAAGGGCAGCAGCATGCCGCACGTGAGCTCGAAGGTATGATGCAGCGGCAACACACTGAGCACGCGATCGCCCCTGCCGAGCGGAAAGAGCGGAGCCAAAGACGCGATCAACGAGGTCAGATTCTTGTGCGTGAGTTGAACGCCCTTGGGTCTGCCGGTGGTGCCGCTGGTGTAAATGAGCACCGCGACGTCGTCGGGATCGACCGAGACGCCTAGGCCAATCGAGCCATTTTCGGCCATCGCCAGCAGATCGCAGAAGGCGAGCTGGCTGGACAACGCACCCAGGCGCTCTTTCACCTGCACGTCGGCGATGAACACGCGCGCGCCGGAGGCCTCGCGCAAATTCTCCGCCGCTGCCAAATCGATGTTCGGATCCAGCGGCACGACGGTTGCGCCGGCCTTCAAGATACCGAAAAACGCGATCGGCCACGCGGGGTGGTTGTGCGCGGACAACATGACGCGATCGCCTGGGCGCACGCCGGCCTCGATCAGGCGCGCCGCGCAGGCAGCGGAGCGCTCGCGCCACTCGCTGAACGAAAGCCGGCTCAGGCCGTCTTTCTCGGTGCGCTGCAAGGCCACGCCGAGCTCGAAGCGCTCCGCCATTTCGTCGAGCAGGGCGGGTAGCGTGTCGTGGCGCTCGGGCGCCTTCTTGGGCCGCCGCAAGCGCTCCTCGATCTGCGGGAACACGAAGCGCTCGAGCCCGGGCACGTGCACATCCAAGAACCAAGAGCGCCAATCGATGCTCTCGGGCGACCAATCCACCAAGGCGCGCTCGGTCTCGGACAGCCGCGCGTGTGCCGCGCGCGTGTTGTCGCAGCCAAAAATATAGTGAAATTGGCTGGTAAACGGCAAAAATACGGTGAGCACGTTGCCCACTTTGCGCTGCTGCTCGGAGAACTCGAAGATCGCCTTGGCGGCCGGCTTCAACAGCGGCGCGGCTGGCCCGACCGCCGCCTTGCGCAGCAGCTGCGACAAGGTCTTGCCGTGCTTCGCGATCACGTTCGGGCCGTACTGCTCGAACTGAGTCTTCGAGAGCATGGCGCCCTCGTAATGCGACTGTAGGAACGAGAGCACCGGCCCGCCCTTACCCGTCTTCTGAAAGTAACGACGCTTGTACAGTCCGCTCAACTCGAAGAAGCGGCGCATCGTGCACGGGTTGGAGTCGCTCGAGCCGAGCTGGTACACCGGCTTGGCCGTGCCTTCGAGCAGCTCACCCAGCGCGAGCGTCAGGCCGGCGGCGACCATGTCGCACGGAATGACGTCCAAGTAGTTGTCTGAGCCCGGGATCTGCAGCCCGCCCTGGCGCACGATGAAGATCAGCGGCGCGCTGGTGTTGACGCCCTCGTTCCAACCCGGAAACGGGAAATGCGAGGTCGACTCGACCACGGCAGGCCGCACGATCGTGAACGGCAAGCCGGAGCGCGCGGCGATCTGCTCGCCGATCGCTTTGGTGTACGTGTAGGTGTTGGGAAAACCCCAAAATTGCGCGCGTTCCATGCCCATTTCGGCCAAGCGGGCCTCGATGAACTTGCGCTTCACGCGACGCACTTCCGCGTCGAGCACCGGGCCTCGGCCGGGCTCGTTGCGCTCGAGTAGGTTCTTCTTCGCCTCGTCCAAGAAGCGGCTCTGACGGAAGGCATCGCTCGCGCGGTGGCGAGCCTGCTCGATCACGTCCAAGCACTCGGCGATCTCGCGATCGGGATCCCAATGCGAGCGGTCGAGCTCGTGCGCACGCGGGAACGGAAACTCGCGCGGATCGATCTCGGGCACGTGGCCCGTTTGGCTGCCCGCCACGTAACAGGTGCTGGTGTGCAAGAGCGGCACGCCGCCCAAATCGCGCGCGAGCGCGACCAAGTTCTGGACGCCGAACGCGTTCACCTCCAAGGCTTCGTCGAGCGGCGGGTCGAAATCGACCACGCCGGCGACGTTGACCACGGCGTCGATGTTGCCGCGCAGCTCCTCGCGCATCTCCGAAGACATGCCGCAATAGGGCTGCACCACGTCACCGGCGACGACCGTGAGCTTGCCGCGAATGAAGGCGGTGAAGCCGCTGCCGTGGGTCGTGCGCAGCGGGTCGAGCACCGCGCTTGGTTCGACGTCTTTCAGGTAGCGCTCTTCGACGCTGGCGCCGCCCTTGGGCCGCATCACCAGGTAGATGCGTTCGATGTCGGGGAAGCGCGAGAGCAAAAATGCCCACCAAACCTTGCCCAAAAAGCCAGTTCCGCCGACTACGACGAGGCGCTTGCCGCGAAATAGCCGGGCCAAGTCGAGCTTGGGGGCAGCGCCGTTCTGGGGCCGGATCGAGCCGGGAGCCACTACGCGCCTCCGCTTTCGCTCGCGGGCAAGCGCATGTCGCCCATCACGATCGGCGGGACCTTGAGCAGCGTGATGTCGAGCGAGCGCAGCGCGCCGCCCTTGGCCCGGTACAGGGCATCTTCCATGCTGGGCGCGGTCTCCCAGCCGAGCAGCTTGGGAATGTACTCGTTGTCCGCGCCGACGACGATCACGCGGCCCAGGTGCTGGCGCCCGTTTTCGCCCCAGTACCACATGAAGAACGGGTGCGCGGGGTGATAGGCGTGGCCGGTGCGGAACATTTGAATGAACGCCGGATCTTGGGCGAACTTCTCTTCATACCGATTGCGCAGGGTCTCCGAATCTCGCGTCTCGGGCAAGAGCCGATGCACGAAGTCGATGTACGGCGCGTGCTGCTCGTGATCGAATTTGTCCGTGCACGGATGGGTGATGATCAGCGTGCCGCCCTTCTTCACCAGCGGCGCGTTCCGATACATGTTGAACAGGTAGCCCTGCGCCAACACCTGCACCAAGAGCGGGTTCAAGAACGCATGCACGTTGTACGGGCTGATGAACGGGATGCCCGTCACCAGCACGTCGGCTTGGCCTTCGATCGGCACACAATATTGGTCGAAATTGCGCGCAATGGTCTGCTCGTGCACGGCGTCCGTGGCGCCGGCCACCACGCCCGTGATCTCGTACGGCGCGGGGAACTTGTCGAAGATGGCCTGACGCGCGCTCTGCGGCAGCTTGCTCGTGGCCATGACCAGGCCCTTGAGCTTCAGGCGCTCGGTGCCGGTCAGGTCGTCCTCGTTCTTGGTCAAGAACTCGAGCGAGCGGTCGAACATGCGATTGTTGACCGTGGTCTCGATGGTGAAGATGTTCAGGTGCTTGTGGGCGAGCCGGCCCATCAGCTCGATGTCGGTCGCCAGCTGCGACCGCTTCGGATCCATGTAGCTGTCCGAAGCCGCGATCGTGCGCGGGTTGTGGTGCGGGCGCAGGCTCTTGTAGCTGCACAAGCCCACGGCCACCGACTTGTGACCGCCGTTCATGGCCACGAAGTTCAGGTTCACGTAAATCAAGAGGTCGCTCTCGGCGGCCCGGCGATTCAGCTCCAGCACGTCCCCGTGGCGGGTCTGGCCGATTTCGACCATGTTGTGCTTGTCCTCGGCGTCGTGGTTGTAGAGGCGCTCCGGGTAGTAGGCGTCGAAGATCTTGTCGCCCACCATGTGCCGGATTTCATGCGCCTTCATACGCCGGTGAATGCCGGTCGCCACGATCAGTTCGATGTCGTCGACGCCGTGGTCGGCGAGCAAGCCGAGCACGATCGTGAGCACGCGCTCGCGCGCGTCCGGCCGCTTCATCGGCGGCAAGGGCACCGAGATGTCGTCGATCGCGATCGTGACCTTCATGCCCGGGCGAAGCTTGGCGTACAGCGGATCGCTGCCGAGCGGGTGATTGATCGCGTAACGGATCGCGGCGTCCGGATCCTTGAGCCCCTCGGCGGGCGGCTTCGGGTAGATGCAGCGGGTGCCGGGCGGCAGGTCTACTTCCACCAGACGATCGCCGGAGAACAAAACGCGCGGAGCGCTGTCGCGCTCCAAAGTGACGAGGCAGGGATGATTCATTGCGGATGATTCAGATCGAAGCTGGGCCAGCTATAGGCCTTGGCCAGGAGCGCCAAGCGTTTATCGGGGTTCACAGCGGCGGGGTGGCCCACGACGCTCAACATGGGTACATCGGAGTAGCTGTCGCTGAACGCAAAACATTCAGCCAAATCATAGCCTTTCAATTTGGCGTGCTCGCGGATCAAGCGCGCCTTCTCCGGCCCTGCCACGACCGGCTTGAGCAGCTTGCCGGTGGCGATGCCCGCCTTCATCTCCAAGCGGTTGCCGATCACCTCTTGCGCGCCGAGGTAGCGCGCCACATGGTCGAGCACGATCTCGAGAGCGCCGGAGATGAGCACGACATCGTGGCCCGCAGCGCGGCTCTTTTCGATCAGCCCCTTGGCTGCTGGAAAGAGCGAGGGGCGCATCACGTTCTCGAATGCATCTTCGGCGAGCAGCACCATGCGATCTTCGCTCATGCCCGCGTAGCTCGCGAACAGCAGCTCGTTGAACGTGCGGCGGTCCACCATTTCGGCGAGCGCCATGCGCGGCGCGCCAAACAGCGCGCGCCCGATGCGCTTCGCGGTCTGCAGCGGCGTCCCTTGATTGACCAAATAGTAGAGCGTTGGGTGAACCAGATTGGTCTTCACCAACGTTCCGTCGACGTCGAAGTAACAGGCTGCCAAGGGTTGCGTTCGCTCGGGGTGGGTGGAGGTTATAGGCTCGGTTGGCCCACTGGTCGAGCGGCCGACCGGCGGGCGCGCATTCTAACCACGAGCTGAGCGAAAACGGGAGCCCTGCAGAACGGAACGATTGCTGCGACGCGTCGGGCTGATCAAACGGCCTGAACCGCGCGCGAAATCCTGTAAGGAAGAGCTAGTGAAACTGATCGCCACCGCCGCAGACCTCGCCGACCTGAGCCAAGCCCTGCGCGGCGCCGAGATTTTGTTCCTCGACACCGAGTTCGAATCGAACCGCTCCGGCATCGAGCTGTGCCTGCTGCAAGTCTCGGACGGGCGGCAGATCTTCTTGGTCGACGCCATCGCGCTCCGCGACCTGACGCCGCTCGGCGAAGCTTTCCAGAGCGGCGCACTCTGGGTGCTCCACGCCGGACAACAGGACGTGATGTTGCTCGCCGAGCGGCTCGAGCTTCGCACCAGGCCGCGCGTGTTCGACACGCAAATTGCGTGGTCCTTGAGCACGGTCGAGCACAGCGTGTCGCTCGCCTACGCGCAATTTCGCGCGCTGGGGCTGCGCGGCACCAAGGCACACCAAGCCGATGACTGGGTACGTCGCCCGCTGCCCGCGTCGCAGCTCGCCTACGCAGCCGCAGACGTCGAACACTTACCCGACCTGTATCGATTCTTGAGCGAGCGCTTGACCGCTCTGGGCCGCGTCGATTTGGTGCCGGTCGCCTCGGCCGAGAGCGTGTGGACCGAAACCGCGCCGCCCACCGTGCTCGCGCTCGAATCCTTCCGCAACGCCTGGCAGCTCGATCATCGTGGGCAAGCCGCGCTTCGCTATCTGATCCAGTGGTTCAACGCGCTGCCTGAGCGGGAGCGTGAGCAGGCACCCGAAAACAAGACCCTCCTCTCGCTAGCGGGGCGTTTGCCTCGCTCGGTCGACGATCTGCAGCGCATCAAGGGCGTGCCCCGCTCATGGTCGCGCGAGCTCGCCCAAAATCTGGTGACGGGGCTCACGCGTGCCGCAGAAGCCGCCGACGCGAACGGCTTCGTGCCCATCGATCCACCCGCCTACGCCACCAAACAGGAGCTGTCACTCGACGGCTGGCTCGCAGCAGCTCGAGCGGACGTCTGCGTCTCTTTGGAGGTCGCACCGGAGCTGGCGCTGCCCTCGCGCATCATGAAAGGCCTACGCAGTCACGTCTTGAACCACGGCACGGGCCAGCTGGGTGAAGCCTTGGACGGCTGGCGCAAGGCCCTGCTCTCCGCCCCGCTCGCCCGCTTTGCCAGCGATTTCCCGCTGAAATCCGGCAGCGTGTGACGTTCGGGCGAAAGCTCCGCGAATCTGCCGCTATATTGCGGCCGTGTCCACCTCCGAAGCCCTCACCCGCGGCGTCCGCGTGCGCGTCGATGCGCGCTACTCGCCCGATCATTCCGACCCGCGCCAAGGACAATGGTTCTTCCTCTACACGATCACGATCGTCAATGAAGGAACCGATACCGTCCAGCTCTTGAATCGCCATTGGGTGATCACCAACGCCACCGGTGACGTGGAGCAGGTGCGCGGCCCCGGAGTCGTCGGCCATCAACCCACGCTCAGCCAGGGCGAAAGCTTCGAGTACACCTCCGGCTGCCCCTTGAAGACGCCCTTCGGCTCGATGCACGGCACGTACGAGATGGCGCTCGAAAACGGCGAACGCTTCCTAGCCGAAGTCGCGCCGTTCGCCCTCCGCGAACCCGGCGCGTTTCACTGAAGCTCGTTTTTCGATTTTCTGCGCGGCCACGTTGAAACGGGCGCGCTTGCAGGCACGGCAAGCCCTGTGGTCTCCAAACCTGCGCGCGTCGTCGGAAATGCGGCCACGCCTGCCCTCACTGTTCACGACCACGCACAGCGACTCGACCAGGCGCAGCGAACGCGCTCACCGCTCTGCGAAGTGTGCGAGAATTTCTGCGCGAGTCGGGTCGGAAACGTCAGCAGCGGCGAATGGTCGGCGTGTCGCGCACGCGCGTCCTGGCCCTGTGGTGAAGCAGGCCGGCGCTACCCGGTTAGTTCTGTAGCTGCCCTCCATTGCAGGCAAAGCTCGCTGGCTAAATCGCTCGGACGTGATCGGTGGCAGGGTTATTGCTCCGTAGCGAGCCTATGCGCAGTTTGCTCAAATTTTTAGGCGCGCTCGTGGTCGTGGGTGTGGTTCTGCTGCAACGCTCGAGCGTTTCCTGGGCCGCCGAGAGCACAGCCCGTGGTGGATCCGCAACACTTTACGGGGGCGCGGGTAGCCTCACCGTGCCGAATAACGAAGGCGGGCCGGACGAATACCAGATCGCGCGCATGGGGGTCGGCGTCCTTGGCGTCCTGCGCCCAACTGCGAGCAATACGCGCGACGAGACATCCGGGTTCTTCACCCTGTTGGGCGGCTCGTTCGAGCTCGATAGCTCACTGCGCACCGTGTGCGGCTACGATTGCTATCGCCCGAATGACACGGAAGAACGTTACTTGGGCAAGCACTTCGCTGGGCGCCTAGGCCTCGGCTATAGCTTTCCGAGCTTCGAGTTTCGTGTGGGAGCATTGTTTGCGATCCCCGATCCGCACGTGCACTACGCAATGCCATTGATCTTCCCGGACGTGATGGCGCGCATCGGTCGACGAAGCTTCGGTTGGTTCGAGTTCGGGCTAGGCGCCTACAGCGCATCGACGAACTTCAGACCAGGGCTGTACGTGGGCGGCGCGCTCGGCTCTGAGCGCCTGCTGCAGGTTTCAGCCCACGTAGGTCCGCAGCTCGTGAACGGCCTTTGTTGCAGCACCGTCATCACGTTTGGCTATGCTGCCGAACTGAGCGTCGCTCACGCCTTTTCGAGTTCGCTGACCGGCAGCGTGGGCGCCACCGTGTTCGCGGCGGCCTCGGCTCCCAGCGTCGTTGGCGAAGGCAGCGCGCGACTCGCATTCGCGTTCTGATTGCCGACCCCGCGAAGGAACATTGACACTCTTCGCGAGAGCTCATATCATCTTCGGGATGTCGCGCCGCGTGTCCACTCCCACTGTGATTTCGAATGGTAATCATTCGAATGGGGATGTGCGCATGTAGCGCTGGTTGGTTCATCGGGTTCGCCTGACGCCCTTCCAGTTCGCTGGAAGGGCGTTTTGCATTTCAGGCCTATTTTTCGGCGAGTACGCGGGTTTTCTGGCATTCGCGGACGCCGACGCGGGAGTAGTCCATGCATCGTTATCGGACACATCACACGAGCACTCTGACAGAGGCGACGATCGGGTCGGAAGTCCGCCTCGCCGGTTGGATTGCGAAGAAACGTGATCATCATGGAGTGGTGTTCCTGGATCTGCGTGACGCACACGGCACGCTGCAACTGGTCGTCGAAGCAGACACCGCGGCGTTTGCGAGCGCGCGCAGCGTATCGCTGGAGTCAGTCGTCTCGGTGACGGGCAGCGTCACGCGACGCAGCCAGGCGAGCCGCAACGTGCGGCTTTTGACCGGTCAGATCGAGCTGCGAGTCGAGCAATTGGAAGTGCTGAGCGCGGCCGCACCGTTGCCGTTCGCGGTGGACGCGAGCAAGACACCAGAAGAACTGCGGCTCAAGCATCGCTACCTCGATCTTCGCGGCGCGCGCCAGAAGAAGAACCTGGAACTTCGCTCGGCGCTGATCGGAAGCCTGCGCCGCCGCATGTTGGAAGCGGGTTTCTTGGAGATCCAGACGCCGATTTTGACCGCGAGCTCACCGGAGGGCGCGCGAGATTTCTTGGTACCGAGCCGGCTACACCCAGGCAAGTTCTACGCGCTGCCGCAAGCGCCGCAGCTGTTCAAGCAGCTGCTCATGGTCTCTGGAGTGGATCGCTACTTTCAAATTGCCCCGTGTTTTCGCGACGAGGACGCGCGCGCGGACCGCTCGCCGGGCGAGTTTTATCAGCTCGATGTCGAGCTTTCATTCGTGACTCAAGCCGATGTGCTCGGCGCGATCGAACCGATCATCGCCGGCGTATTCGCGGAGTTCGCGAAGCACCCCAGCGACCACGCGCCGTTTCGTCAGATCAGCTACGAACACGCGCTGGTAAGCTATGGCAGCGACAAGCCAGACCTGCGTAACCCGATCTGCGCCGTGGCGCTCGACGACTTCGCGCGCAGCGCCGATTGCGGGCTAGTCGGCGAAGCGGCGCGCTCGGGGCATGCGCTGCGAGGGTTTCGGCTGCCGGGCGCCGCAGCTCGCTCCAGACGCTTCTTCGATGGCCTCGCGGCGCTGTGCGAGGAACGCGGCGCACCGCACGCACACCTCAGCCTCTCCAGCCCGGAAAAGGGCGCGCTGAGCAAGCTAGCGAAAGCCACGCGACGAGCCCTGTGCGTGGAACTGAGCGCCATGCCAGGGGACGCTTTGCTGCTGGTAGCGACGACGCCAGACCAGATCGCGAGCCTCACTGCGGCCTTGCGCGCGTCGATCGGAGCGGAGCTTGGCCTATGCGAGACGAGCGCGTTTCGCTTTTGCTGGATCGTGGACTATCCGATGTTCGAGCGCGATGCGAGCGGCGCGATCTCGTTTTCGCACAACCCGTTCTCGATGCCGCAGGGCGGTTTGGACGCGCTGCGCGGCGATCCACTCTCCGTGCGCGCCTTCCAATATGATTTGGTGTGCAACGGCGTCGAGCTATCTAGCGGCGCGATCCGCAACCACGTGCCAGACATCATGCAGCGCGTGTTCGAAATAGCGGGCTACTCACGCGCGGAGCTCGAGCGACGCTTCTCTGGCCTGTTTCAGGCCTTTCACTACGGCGCGCCGCCTCACGGCGGGCTGGCACCCGGCGTCGATCGCATGCTCATGCTGCTCGCGGACGAGCCGAACATTCGCGAGGTGATCGCCTTCCCCATGTCTCAGGGCGCCGAAGATTCGATGATGGGCGCGCCTTCGGAGGTGTCCGAGGCGCAGCTACGCGAGCTGCACTTGAAACCGAGCCGCTAGAGCTTCGCGATCCAGTCGCCGATTTCCGGCAAGGGCAAGGTCATGGTGGTGGCCCCGGCGCGCACGGCGCTGCCGGGCATGCCGTACACGACCGCGGTCAGTTCGCTCTCGGCGATCACGATGCCGCCAGCGTCGAGGATGGCGCGCGCGCCTTGCACGCCGTCGTCGCCCATGCCGGTCAGGATCACCCCAATCGCGCGCTTGCCGACGGCGTAGGCCACGCTGGTCAGCAGGCGATCGGCGCTCGGCACGTAGCGATCGCGCTCGTCCGGCGGCTTCACGCGCATGCGCAGCGGGCCTTTGGGCGGCATTTCCAGCTCCATACACTGGCGGCCCGGACAGACGTAGCCCATGCCCTCGCCCAGCGGATCCATGTCCTGCGCTTCGGCCACGCGCAGCGGGCTGCGCCGGTCCAAGCGCTCCGCGAAGGTGCGCGTGAATTTGTCCGGCATGTGCTGCGCGATCACCACGGCAAACTTCGCGTTGTCCGGCAAGCGCGAGAAGATCTCCATCAGCGCGCTGGGGCCACCCGTGGACGAAGCGATCGCCACGACCTGCCGAGGCGCGATCATGATCTGCGGCGGGCGCGCCTCCGGCGTCGCGGGTTGGAGCGGCAGGTCCGGCAAGCGGCGAGCCGCGAACGGCGAACGGCGAACGGCGCGTGCCAACCTGACTTTGCGCAATAGCTCGTCGCGGATCGCGGCCAGATCCGGATCTGCATAGCGATCCGGCTTGGCCACGAAATCGAGCGCGCCGAGCTCGAGCGCCTTGAACACGTTTTCCTTCTGGCTATAACTCGAGACCACGATCACCGGCGTCGGCATCTTGGTCATCAGGATGCGCAGCAAGGTGAAGCCATCCATGCGCGGCATCTCGAGATCGAGCGTGATCACGTCGGGCCGCAGCACGCTGACCAAGCGCAGCGCCTCTTCGCCGTCGGCCGCTTTGCCGACGACCTCGACGTCGGGACTCGTCGATAGAATCTCGGTGATGCTGCGCCGATTGAACACCGAGTCGTCGACGATCAATACGCGCAGCGGAGGAAGTGACTGAGTGCTCATTTTCGTCCTCCGTTATCCCAGCGCTCGGTGATCAATGGTTTTCTGTACACGAGGTCTTCTCGCAAGTGTACCAGCTCGAAGGCCGTGGATAGATTCAAGAGCGATTCTGAGTGGCCCAAAAGCAAATAACCGCCTGGGAGGAGCCGCTCCAGCAGCGTGTCGATGACTCGGCGCCGTGAGCGCAAATCGAAGTAAATCAGCACATTTCGGCAGAATACCGCGTCCACGCGGCCGACCATGCTGGCCCGTCCTGCGTCGAGCAGGTTCAACTGACCGAAATGACACAGTCGCTTGACGTGGTCGACGACGTGCATGCCGTCGGACTCGGCACGAAAGTAGCGTGCCTGGATCGAATCCGAGGTGACCCGAAACGAGGTCGGCTGGTACACGCCTCGCCGGGCGGTCGCCACGCTGCTCTTGCAGATGTCACTGCCGATGATGCGCACCTCCCAGCCCTCGAACAGCGCCGAGTCACGCACGAGCATGGCGAGCGTGTACACCTCCTCACCGGTCGAACAGCCCGCGCTCCAGATACACACTCGCTTGGAGTCGGCGTTGCGCGCAGCGATCCTCGGCAGAAGCTCGTTGGCGAACGAGCGCAGCTGATACTCTTGGCGGAAGAAGTACGTCTCCTTCGTGGTCAGCCGCTCGATGGCTTCATCCAGCTCCGCTGGGCCGCGAACGTTGAAGCGAATGTACTTGTAGTAGTCGTTGAAGCTACGAAGGCTCAGGGCTTCCACGCGCTCGGCCAAACGACGGTCGAACAGGAACATCGCGTCGCCATCGAAGCTCAGCCCTGCATGATCGTAGATCACGTCTCGAAGGAGCAAGAACTCTTCGGACGTGAGCCGCGGGCGGGGCTCGCCGGAGCTGCGGAAGCTCATCGCGGTCTGAGGCTCCCCGCTCGGTGCGGCAGCGGCGTGTGGCGTACGCCCTTGCTGACAGAAGCCTCGAGCGCGCGCGTGATGGCCTCTTGAACCAGGGGATTGTCTTCGGTCGCGAGGCGCGCGCGCAAGAGCGCGACCGCCGAGTCGCCGCCGACGCGGCCCAGCATGTCCGCCGACAAGCGCCGCACGTCCCAGGCGTCGTGATCCAGGCAGGCACCGAAATGGGCGAGGACTCGCGGCTCGATGGTGTCGCCGAGCGCCAACATGGAGGCTTTGACGACCTCTGATTCGATGTGCGAAAGGCCTTCAATCAACGCTTCGACGCGGCGCGGATCGGGCACTCGGGCCAAGGCCTCGATCGCGGCGACCGCCACCATCGGTGAGGCATTGCGCACTAGCGGTCGCAGCACCGTCAGCACTCGGGCATCGCCCGCTTCGGCCAAGGCGCCCAAGGCCGCCGCGATCAGCTCTTCGTCGTCGGACTTCTCGACCAGCTCCAGCAACTTCCCCAGACCGGACAGCACGCCGTCGGCGCTGCGCAGACGACTGAGCGCGAGCACCGCGGCGTAGCGCACGTCCGGCTCTTCGTCCGTCAAGGCAAAGGCCGCAGCGTGCGTGCCGAGTTCGCTGCCTGCGTTGCCGAGGCCGGCGAGCGCGGCCCGGCGCACGGCCTTGGCGGAGTTGGACAAGAGCAGCGACAGATAGGCCACGTCGTCAGCAACGGTGTCCCTGATCGGCGCAGGCAAGACCGTTTGAATCACCGCCGCGGCGTGGGCCTCCGCGCCCTCGGCCCTCGCGCTCCGGGCCAGCGAGCGGGCCGCGTCCGGGTAGCGCTGAGCGAGCGCGGCCAGGGCGGTCTCTGCTGCGCTTTGTGCCTCTTCGTTGACGAGCCACGCGCTGACCGTCGCAAAGCAGCCGGCATCACCCAAGAGGGTGAGAGCGCCGAGCCCTGCTCGCACGACCACGGGCGGCCCAACCGCCATCCAAGTCAGGATCCGTGCGACGGCTTGGGGCGCGGCGCTGGCGTCGGCCAAGCCAGTCACGATCTCGATGCAGGCCGCGCACGTGTCCGGATCCGCGGTGGCTGCGCGCCCGAGCAACGCTGGCACGGCCCTCGGCCCGAGCAAGCTGAGTGATTCGTCCGCTTCGGCCAGCAGGCGCACGTCCGACAGCGCCTCCGCTGCGATCGACGCGATCTGATCGATGCCCAGCGACCCCGCGACAATCAGCGCCGCTTTGCGCGACGCCAAGTCCTCATTTCGTGCCGTGGCAAGCTCCAGCAAGCGCGTCACCACGGCCGGAGCTGGCGGCGCGGCGCGCACCAGCAGCGGATTTTGCGCGGCGGTCCGCGCGTAGTCGACCAACGCCGCGAGCACGACCGAAACCCCGCCGCCACGCGCACGCGAGAGGGCCGCGAGCAGCGCGGGCAATGCCTCGGGATGCGCGGAGCGCCCCGCCGCTGCGAACGCGGAACGCTCGAGCACGGGGTCTTGCAGCATGCCCTCGATGGTGGACCACGGCAAAAGCGATCCGAGTCGATTGATGCCGTCGAGCGCGGAGAGCCGCACGAACGCAACTTCGGCGGGGCGCTTCAAGAAGCCAGCCAAGATCTCGAACGCTTCGGCGGCAGCCGCGCCGCCCACGGTGGCGATTGCGTCGAGCGCGGCCGCGCGCACGTTCGGATCCTGATCGGTCAAGAGCGGGCGCAGCGCGTCTAGCGCAGACGGCAGTAACGTGCGCGCCAAGGCCTCTGCCGCGAGCTTTTTGCCGTCGGCGTCGAAAGACGCCACTTTCTCGGAGAGCGCGTGCACGGCTGACTCGGAGAACGCACCCAAGGCCTCGACCGCCGCGTTGCGCAAGCCCACGTTGTCCCCGGGCTCGAGCGCCTGGCAGAGACCGCTCAACAGCTCGGGCGAAGGCGCCAGCCAGCGCGCCACTTCGATGGCCTGCTTTCGCACGCGCCAATCGCTGTCGCCCAGCGCCCGCAGCAAGTAGCGGGTCGGCGCGTCGCCTTCGAGGGCCGGCTCGTCCGTGTGCGGATCGCGCAGCGTGTCTCGCAGGAACTCGACCGCGCGACGACGGGACTCCGGATCATCGGAGGCGAAGCCCGCTTCGAGCTCTCGCGCGCGGCTCATCTCGCGATCCGGAGCGATGCCCGCAGGCTGTTTTCTGGGATCTGACGCGTGAGCACGTCGAACTGTCCGACCTCGAGCACGAACGTCAACGCGCCGTCGTGCGTGGTGACACCAGCGATGCCGCGCAACTCATCACCGGCGCCGAGCGTCGGTGGAGGCTTGATTTCGGCCCCGCCCTTGCCGAATACCTCCGTGACGCGATCCACGGCCAAGCCTACGCCCCTGCCCTCGACCTCGATCAAGATCCATTTACCTTTCCGGGGATCGGTGTGCGGCGTGAGCCCAAAGCGCACGCGCAAGTCGATGATCGGCACAATCTCACCGCGATGATCGGCCACGCCTGCGATCGCTGCGGGCGCGTGGGGCAGCTCCGCGAGCGGCACCGGATTCACGATCTCGCGCACCGACGCGATCGGCACCGCGTAGCTGATGTCCCCGACGACGAAGCCGACCAGGCTCTTTTGAGGGTCTGGTCGCTCCTGCTTGCCGAGCGCCCCTGACTGAGTTCCTCGAAATTCTTTGAACATGGGCCTAGCCGGACACGACCGAGGGTAAATCGAGCAAAATCAGGAATTCGCCCGCTGGGCGGCCGATGCCGAGCACGAACTCGGACACGTCTCCCCCCAAGGCGGACGCGGCGGGTTCAATCTCGTTCGCCGCCAGACGCACCACGTGCTTCACCTCGTCCACCAAGAGGCCGATCACTTCACCCGACTCCGCAGCGCCCAGCAAGATGCGACCGCGGCGCGTCAAGGGACGCTCCTCCAAGTGCAAGGTGCGCCGCAAGTCCAAGACCGTGACCAATAGACCGCGTACGCTGCACACGCCAATCACGTTGCGTGGCGCGCGCGGCACCATGGTAATCGGCGGAGGGCTGAGGATCTCTTTGATACGCGTGAGCTCTACGCCGTAGAGTTCACCGGCCAGGGCAAACATCAGAAACTCACGCACCGGGCCGCGGTCGCCGACGCGGCGCGCCAGGCGCGAAGCGGTCGATTGCGTGAGGTTAGCCACTGGCGCGCTCCAACATTCGAGGGGCTTCGATGCCCGCCAGCACCTCTTCGATCAGACCCGCCGCGTCCAGCACTAGGCCCACGCGCTGGTCTCCTAGCTCGGTCGCGCCCGCGAAGCCACGCACCGCCGAGAGCGACTTCCCGAGCGGTTTGATCACGATGTCCTCCTGCCCGTACAGAAAATCCACGACTAGACCGAGGCGGCGCTGACCGAGCGCGGCAACCACCACGAAGCGGCGGCGCGACGCAGAATCTGGCGCGGTCTCCAGCGCCATCAGTCGATCCAAGCGGCACAGCGGCAGAGTCTGGCCGCGCAAGGTGATCACTTCGCGCCCATCCACCAGGCGCACCGCGGCTTCCTCGAAGGCGATGGCCTCGGAGACGGAGGACAGCGGGATGGCCAAGGTGTGCTTGCCGGCTTGAATCAAGAGCGCGCTGACGATCGCGAGCGTGATCGGCAACGTAATCGTCATCTTGGTGCCGATGCCCGCCTCGCTGTGGACGTCGATCACGCCACCCAACTTGGAGATGTTGGTCTTCACGATGTCCATGCCGACACCGCGCCCGCTGACGTCGTCCGCGGATTCGCGAGTCGAGAGGCCAGGCAGGAAAATCAGGGCGAGCGCCTCGTCACGGCTCATCTCGAGCGCTTCGGAGCGAGTCAGCTTGCCGAGCGTGATGGCCTTCTCGGTCAACCGCGATAGATCGATACCGCGGCCGTCGTCCTCGACCTCGATCATCACGTGATTGCCCTTTTGAAAGGCATTCAGGGCGATCGTGCCGGCCAGCGGCTTGCCGACTTCCACCCGGCCCTGGCCCGCTTCGATGCCGTGGTCGATGGCGTTCCTGATCATGTGCATCAACGGATCGCTCAGCTCTTCGACGATCAGTTTATCGATTTCGGTCTCGGCGCCGGTGATGACCAGGCGGATCTCTTTGCCTACCTCGCGGCTAATCTGACGCACCACGCGCGCCAAGCGATCGAACACCTGGCCCAGGGGGACCATGCGCACCTCGAGGATGCCGTCTTGCATCTCGCCCAGGCGGCGGTCGAAATTGCGATGCAGGCGCTGCAGCTCGGCGGCGAGCTTGCGCTGACCTTCACCGCGCAGCTTCTCCGCCACGCGGCCGAAGGCGCTGCGCACGATCGCCAGCTCCCCGACGATGTTCATCAGGTGATCGAGCTTGCGAATGTCGACACGCACGGTCTGCGTGAGCGATCGGAGGGACGCGGCCTGCTCCAAACCTCCGCGCTCCAGCTCGGGCTGCATGCCCACCGAATCCCCGCGGCCGAGCGCGGTCGGCCGGCGCGGAGGCAAGGTCGCGGGATGGGAGCGCCGCGCGCGCCGCGGGATCTCCTCGATGACGACATGGTCGGCGCCGAGCGATCCGATCAGCGTCGCTAGGTCGTCGCGCGACGCCATCAGCAGATCGAGCTCGATCGTGTCCGCGCTCGTGGCCTCACCGGTCGGCAGGTAGGTGATGATTTCGCCGTGCCGCTTGGCACGCTCTTTCATCTCTTCCAGCACCTTGTCGATGGTCGACAGATCGAACTGCACGCGCAGCCGATACAGCTGCATTTGCAGGGCGATATTGGCGCGTAGCCGGTGCTCTTCGTACTCGGTGAGCACCGCCAAGAGGCCCGGGTCGAGTTCGTAGTCCGCGACCGGGCTCTGGTGCTCGGTCGCGCCGGCGCCGATGCGCTCGAGCTCGACGAACAACTGCTCGACGTCCAGCTCTTCGTCCGAGTCGGCCTTCTCGGCCTGCAAGATGCGAGTGTAGGCTTCTACCGCGCCGAACAGCACGTCGAGCACGTCTTGGCCGAGCTCGATGCGACCCAGGCGAAGGTCATCGAGCACGTCCTCGAGGCGGTGCGAGAGCGCACCGAGACGCGCGGCGCCGAACAGGCCTGCCAGGCCCTTCAGCGTGTGAACCGCGCGAAATGCCTCGTTGATCAGCGAGGGATCGCTGATCCCGGCCTTGATCGCGGAGTCCAAGGCGAGGAGATTTCGAGACAAAGTCTCGATGATCTCCTGCGCTTCGGAGAAGAACTCTTCGCGCGCTTTGTCCGATAGCTCAGCCATGCGGCTTGGCGTGGGCGATGCCACTGGGCAAGAAGCGCCAGACCTCGGTCTGCAAGGCCTCCTGTGAGAACGGCTTGATCAAGTAGCCGTTCGCGCCCAGGGATAACCCGCGCGCGCGATCGCGCTCGGACGACTGCGTCGAGATGATCAACACGGGCGTGGCCTTGTGTGCCTCGCTCTTGCGAATGAACGAGATCAGTTCGAGGCCATTGATGTCGGGCATGTTGATGTCCGTGATCACCAGATCGTACGGGCCACGCGGCAAGAGCCGCAAGGCCTCGAAACCACTGGAGGCCTCGACCACATCCACGCCCGCCGAACTACGAGAGTCCGACTCGAGTGCGTTCCTGACGAAGGAACGCATACTGGCCGAGTCTTCGACTACCAAGATGCGCAGCATTCGAGCAATTTCCTCGGCACATCGTAGCAGCCTTGCGGCTCGAACGGGACCCCGCCATCCTCGAGCCAGTGACGCTTTTTATGTCGATTCCGAGGCCCGCCTCACCAGCCTGGCATTTTGCTCGAGCAGCTCTCGTCCGCACCGGGAAATCACCGGTGAAAACGTGCTTCTTCACTTCCGGTCGCAGAGCCTGGCCCCGATCAACCTACATGGCGAAATCCGCGTGAATCGCTGGCCGCGGGTTGCAGTGATCGGCGCTGGCGCGTGCGGGCTCACCGCCGTCAAGGCGCTGACGGACGCACGTTTGCCCGTCCAGTGCTTCGAGAAGAGCGACCGCGTCGGGGGCAACTGGGTGTTCAAGAACAAGAACGGGCAAAGCAGCGCGTATCGCTCGCTGCACATCAACACCTCGCGCGAGCGCATGCAGTTTCGCGATTTCCCGATGCCCAAGCACTATCCGGATTATCCAAAGCACGACCTGATCGCGCGCTACTTTCAGGACTACGCCAACGCGTTCGAGCTCGAGCGGCAGATCCGCTTCGAGACCGGCGTGGAGCGCGCCGAGCCACGCGCTGAAGGTGGCTTTCGACTCACCCTGTCCACCGGCGCCGTCGAAGACTTCGACGCGCTGGTAGTGGCCAACGGGCATCACTGGGATCCGGCCTGGCCCGAGCCAGCAATTGCGGGTGATTTTTCAGGGCTCGAGCTGCACTCACACGCATACATCGATCCCGACGAGCCGCACGCCCTACGCGGGAAGCGCATCCTAGTGGTGGGCATGGGCAATTCGGCCATGGATATCGCCAGTGAACTCGGGCACCCCGGCGTGGCAGAGAAGGTGTGGCTCTCGGCTCGACGCGGCGCGTGGGTGTTGCCCAAGTATGCGTTCGGTAAGCCGATCGATCAGAACTCGGTCTTGCCTTCGTTCTTGCCGGCGAGCATGCGGCGCTCGCTCGCTGAGCTCTGGTACCGGCTGGCGGTGGGGCGCCCGGAAGACTTCGGTCTGCCCAAGCCTGACCACCGCTTGGACCAAGCCCACCCCACCATCTCGTCCGACATTCTCACGCGGCTCGGTTCGGGGGACGTCCGGCCCAAACCGGCGCTGCTCGGACGCGACGGTCAGCGCGTGCACTTTGCAGACGGCAGCACCGAGACCGTCGACGCAATCATCTACGCGACCGGCTACAAGGTGAGCTTTCCCTTCTTTTCGAGCGACGTCGTGCTGCCCAAGGCCAATGATTTACCGCTATTTCTGAGGATATTTCCGTTGCATCGTGAGGATCTTTGTTTCGTCGGCCTGGCCCAACCCGTGGGGGCGGTGATGCCGCTCGCGGAAGCGCAGGCCAAGTTGATCGCCGAACAGCTGAGTGGAACGTACGATTTACCGGACGCGGCCGAACGCAAGCGACGCACCGAGCGCGAGCGGGCCGAAATGTTCGCGCGCTACGTGCCTTCGCGACGCCACACCATGCAGCTCGATTACGATGAGTACTTGGCGAGCCTGGCCGCGGAGGCGAAGATCGGGCGCACCCGCGCGCGACACCGCGCGGCGCGCGCGCTGCGAGTGAACGGCGCCACGCGCGCGCCCGGTCCGGAGAGCGCCACGTGAGCGAAGGTGTGTTCCAACCCGAGCAGGACGGCATCACGGATGCCGAGTGGCAAGAGCTGCTGGCTCGAGCCAGCAGCGAAGGCCAGCAATATTTCAGCGAAAATCAGCTCTATCTGGCCTATGCGCGGAACAAGGTCGTAGTCACTCGCTACATCGCGCGCCGCGGCGTGATTGGGCTGTTCATGATCGTGCTCGGGCTCGCCGCCTGGGTGTACGCGCTGAAAGCCGACTGGGGGCTCACCTTGGTGCTCGGCATCGCCGTCACGCTGACCGGCGTGGGGATGGTCGGACGGGCGTAGTGACCCGCCGCGACCCGGCCTCTCGAGAGCCAATCGCTCGCTGGCTCTCGAAATGGACCGCCGCACGCGGGGCGAAAAATCTGGTCAGCGAAGCGACGCTGAGCGGCGCCGGGCTCGAGTATCTGCCAGCGCAGGTCGAATGCGTGGTGATCGCCCAGCGTGATGAGTTGGTCGATCTGTTGCTGAAGAACGGCGCGCACAGCGCGCTGTCGGCGCTGATTGTCTCGGAGGCCGGCTACCCACGAGTACTCGCCGGCCAGGCGCGCAGTTTGCTCGAGGCGCGCGCGGATCTAAAAGTGATCGCCGTACACGACGCCACGCCGCAAGGCGTCGCCATGCTCGCGCGCTTGCAAAAGAGCGACGTATTTCCGCTGGCTCAGCGCTCGGTGCTGGACGCTGGCCTGTTCCCCGCGGACGTCACCTGGCTTTCGGAGTTGGCGCCGGCAATCCCCGCCGCACACACCAGCCGCGTGCCGCTGGATTCACTGTCGTTCGACGCGCTCTTGGTTGGCCTACGCGGTGTGTCGCAGGGCGCGTTGTCACTCTATACGGCGATCGAAGCCGCGCGCTCGACTGACGTCGCGAAAGGACCAGACGACGTCAGTTCGAGCAGCGAGGCCGACCCGGCGCGGGGCTCGGTCAGCCCTTGAGCTTGCGGCGGGCGCGCACGGCGGCCGCCAACAGCTCGAGCACCGGAATGGTTTCATCGAAGCCGAGGCACGCGTCGGTGATGCTTTGGCCGTGCGTGAGCGGCTTTCCAGGTACGACGTCCTGACGACCTTCGACCAAGTTGCTCTCGAGCATCACGCCGAAGATGGCCTGGCTGCCGGAGCTCACCTGCGACGCCAGCGATTCGCCCACGCGGACCTGGTTCTTGTGGTTCTTTTCGCTGTTCGCGTGGCTGCAATCGACCATCAGGGCGGGCCGTAAACCAGCTTTGCTCAGCGCGGCTCCGGCCTCGGCGATGGCTGGCGCCGCGTAGTTCGGGCCCGTGCGTCCACCGCGCAAAATCACGTGGCAATGCTGATTGCCGCGGGTCGAGACGATCGCGGCCAGCCCTTGCTTGGTGACGGACAAGAAGCGGTGCGGAGCGGCCGACGAGCGCACCGCATCGACCGCGATTTGAACGTCCCCGCTCGTGCCGTTCTTGTAACCCACGGGCATGCTCAGGCCGCTGGCCAGCTCGCGATGCACTTGGCTCTCGGTGGTGCGCGCGCCGATCGCGCCCCACGACACGAGATCCGCGACGAATTGCGGTGAGATCGGGTCCAAAAATTCGGTAGCCGTGGGCATGCCGAGCTGCACGACCTCGAGCAGGAACTTGCGGGCGACACGCAGGCCGAGGTTGATCGAGAACGAGCCGTCGAGCTTGGGATCGTTGATCAGCCCCTTCCAACCGACGGTGGTACGCGGCTTCTCGAAATACGTCCGCATCACGATCTTGAGATCGGCGCGCAGCGCATCAGCCAGCGGCTTGAGGCGCTTCGCATACTCGATGCCCGCTTCTGGATCGTGGATCGAGCATGGGCCGACGACGATCACCAGCCGGTCGTCTTCGCCGGTCACGATGCGCGCCACGTCCGCGCGCGCTTCGGCGATCAGCTGGGTGTCGGCCTCGGCTACGGGCAGCTCCTCCATCAAAATGGCGGGCGGGATCAGGGGCCTCAGGCTCTCGATGCGAACGTCGTCGGTCGTGTCAGGCATGAATTTCTATGGGTATGGCGGCGACTCGGGCCGGATTCGCCGGGACTGTGCCACCTCAGGCGCGGACCGCAAAGTACCCCACCTTGGCCAGACCCAAAGCGCTCGGCGCGGCCTCGAAATCCGCCAAAGCGCGGCCCAACAGGTGCAAAGAGCGGTGTCCGGGGAAATATGGGGGGACTGGAAACGCGAGCAGCGGGCCGCGTTGCACGGTTTTCTCGACTGCACCGGTCTCGAACAAAAGTGAATTGTGCACCCAGCCCAGCCCGCTTTGCACGTCGGCTAGGGTCGCGCTCGGGTGCCCTCCCCAGGGCGCGGTGGCGAGCGCATAGGCGGCGCTCGGCCAATGGTTGAGTGCAACCGTACCGTAGCGAAGCTCGCCAATCGCGCGCTCGAGCGCTTTCGACAGAGCAGAGTCCCGTTCCGTCTCCGGCGTGACGTACAGCATCGCATTGAGCGTGCCCCACAGGCGCTCGTTGGCGAACTTAGTCGCGCTGGCTAGAAACTCGACCGGATCGTCGCTACCGACGCTGACCTCACTCAAGATGCTACAGAAGGGCTCGACGCTGAACTGCGGGGCATTCGACTCTGGATCGAGTTCGCTGATCAGCGTCCAAGGCAATTGCCCGGGGCTCGCCTCACCGATGCGAGTGACGTGTTCAGCGTCCTTGGTCAGAGCGCTGTAGCGCGCCTCCGCGCCTGGGTAGTAGGCATCGCGCGGCGCGACCTTGGCGAGCTCGGCTTTCAAGCGAGTCAGGAGCGGCTCACGCTGCGCGAAGCCACGCGGGGTGATCAGCATCTTGGCCGCGTTGCAGTTGAAGGACGCATTTTGCACGACCATCCCGGCCAAGCTCCGCGCCATCGCAGTGAGCTCCCGGTCGCTGTATTTCCCAGGGACGAGCAGCACCGGGCTGATGTTGCCGAGCTCGCTGCTGACCGGCTTGCCAAACAGCGGAGTGCCCTGTTTCTTGCGGGCCGCTCGCTCGGCGCCCGCCGGGCCCCAGACGATTCGATCGTGAGTCTCGAGCGAGCCGGTAATGTGCAGTTCGTCGATTGCTGGGTGCTCTGCCAAATGCGCGCCCACCTCGGCTCCGCCGTAGACGATGCGCAAGAAACCGCGAGAGATCAGCGGCGCCAACGCCAGTTCGAAGCTCGGGCCCAGGTAGGCGTTGACCGGGCTCATCTTGAGCACGCACACTGCCCCTTCGACGAACGACTTGTAGATGACGTCGAGCACGGGAATGGAAGCCACGTTGCCCGCCCCGAGCACCAAGACGACCTTACCCTCTGGATCCCGTAACCGGTAAAAGCTTGCCTGAGCTCTCGGGAGCTCCGCGCCGTCGACGTGCGGCGCGAGCCAAGTCTTCGCGCGGAATGGTGCGTAAAGTAGGCCATCGTACCACTCGTGCGGGGTCATCTCGACCGCCACCTGGCCGCCTTCCGTGAAGGAGACTCGTCCCGGGTCGATGCTGGGCGCCCCGGCGCGGCGCACTTGGTCGAGCGAGTCCGCCAACTGCTTCAAATTACGGATGATCGGTACGAGCGCCGCCAACCATTCCTCACCCTCCAGAGGTGAGCCCCAAGGCACGCCCTTGGCTTGGCAAGCTCGGGCCACCATGCGCGGCCCAAGCTCGCGAAAACGGCTGCCGATCTCGCGCAGCCAGGCCACTTTATCGGCCAGGGGGGCACGAGCAAACGGTGTCGCTCGCTCGGTCAGGACGTCGAGAGCCCGCTCCAACTCCGGAAAACCGGTATCAGTCGGCGCTGTCGGTCGCTCGCTCGCCGTCGCCGCACTCGCTGAGGATGCGCCCATATCCCCCAGGCATAACCCTGGGCTGGCAGCGCGACTAGTTGATAACCGTCGGGGCGGAAAATGAGCCGACCGCTCCGCGAGACGCCCGACCTCACGAAGCAACGCAACGCCGTACTCGAACCAAGGCCGACAAGCCTGTACCATCGGTCTCAGCGTCGGCTTTGCCGAGACCGCCCTGAACATGTCGAACTCACCCACGCTTCCGCCAGTCGCGGGACCACAGCGAATACCGACACCCCTCCCCGCGCTTGCCAGTGAGAGCGACGCACGAGTGCAAGCGGCGCTGGCCGCGAGCGCGCGCGCCGAGGCTAGTTTGACCGGCCTGTTCCGCGCCCTTCAGCAGCTAGGGAATGGAGTTGGTGGCGCTCGCGAGGCCAACGAATCGTTGACGATCGAACTCGAAGGTCTGCGCGATTTGCTCGGCGTGGCGAGTGAACAGCAACAGCTCTTCGAGCGTAAGATCACCGAACTCGAACGGGTGCTCGATCGCACGCGTAAGGAGCATGCACAAGAGCGCGTGTTCCTGATCGACCAACAAGACCTGTTTCTGGTCAAGCTGCTCGACGAGCAAGAGCTGGAATTGAAGCAACGTGACATTGAGCTGGATGCGCTGCGCGGACGGCTCGCGGAGTTCGAGCACGGCGAGCGTTCGAGTGCGCCACCCCCCTCCGCGCAGCCATCGATCGCCCAACCGACGAACGTAACCGAACTCGAAAAGCCTTCCGAATCGGCGGGCATCGAGCAAGAGCGAGCCGAACGGGTGGAACTCGAACGGACCGCGCAGAAGCTGGCCGAAGATCGCGAGCGAGCACGAGAAACCGTTCTACGCCTGCAAATGCAGCGTGACGAAGCTCAAAGCGCCGTTGCCCGCATCGGCAAAGAACGCGACGACGCCTTGCACGAGATCCATCGCTTGAGGAGTGAGCTCGGAGGACCACGCATCCCGCTCTCGACGCGCCCACCATCGGGCGAGATACGCCGCGATTCGAACCCGGCACGCGAGCAAATAGCAGTACCAACGCTGGCGCAGCTCGAAGCAGAGGCGCGCCTCGGCCAGTCGAGCGCCGAAGCGAGCGCGCCCGCGACCTCAGCGAGCGACTCGCCAAGGGGCCAGCCGATCAGCAGCATCCTCAGCCCACCGCGCAGCAACCCGCATGCGTCACCGATCCCTTCGCGGCTCTCGCCCTTGCCAGCGCGGATGTCACCCTCCCAGGCTTCACTGCCACCGGAAGAGTTGCGGCGCGCACTGACGGGCCCATCGTCCGTACAACCGGACGCCGAAAGCCGGCCTCCGCTCAAGCAGAAGCCGGATGGGAGCATACGACCGACAGGCGGCTACTCCCTGGGTACGGGCAGCATCGAGCCCGAGCGTCTGGAGGCTCTGACCCAGCGAGCGTCCAACCCGCCCGGAAGCACCAAGCGCTAACGCTGGATTTGCAGCTGTTTCGCGCTTGATCTGCCGCAGAGCGGCGCGAGAGTGCTACTAGGCCCTCGCATGAACTCCGACGCGCAGCCGAGCCCGAGCGCCGAGCCCTCGTCCGAGGTCGTGGCGCACGGAGTGCTCGTGCGCGTGCTGTTGTTGTGCGCTACCGCAGTGCTGTCGCTTTGGCTGACCAAAGTCGCGCTGTTCGCCGCGGTCGGCACGTTGCTCGGCTTCGTCTCGCTGCCCGCGCAGCCACGCCGCCAAGTACTACGGCTCAAGCTGGCGTTGGGCGTAGCAGGGGCGTGCGCGACGTTCGGCACATTTCGCTTCCTCGTGCTCGAGGCCATGCCCGGCATCGTCGTTGGAGGAACGACTGCCACCGAGCGGCGGGTCGTGTCACGCTTGCGCGAAATCTTATTTGCCCAAGATGCCTGGCGCAAGAACGCCTACTTCGATCCGGACGGCGATCGCGTGGGGTCGGCGGGCCTGCTCGGCGAGCTGAGCGCAGAGTCCGGCGTCCGCGGCGGCAAGCGCGTGGAACCCCCGGTGCTCGAGGGCTACCCAAAACTGGTCGAGACGCGGCTCGGGCCGGCGGCAGATATTGGCGGCTACCTGGTGCTCGTGTGTTTGCCGAAGCAAGGCGGCGGTTACAGCGCGAAGCCCGGCGATGCCTTCGACGACGAAGCAGCCGAGCGCCACTTTTATGCCTACGCCTGGCCTGCCGAACGCGGCCAGGGTCTGACCACGGCGTACTTTCTAGACGAACACGAACGCATTTTGCTGGCAGACAGCCAAGAGGCGGAACCCCGTCGGCTGATCGGCGTCGATGCGCCGCCGTCGTGCGACGACGTTTCAGCGCCCCGTACTGCGGGCGATTGGCGCGTGTGGCGCCACAAGAAGCCGCGCACCAGCTTGCCCTTCGACAAACAGTGATGACGCGATGGATGAACAATACAAAAGTGAGCTGAACCGCGACGTCAAGCCAGCACGACCGGGCGAATTCGCGGCGCTCGAAATTGGGCCGATGCGCGTCTGGCCGCCGGTCGTGCTGGCGCCGATGGCAGGCGTCACGAACTACCCATTTCGCTCGTTGTGCCGACGCTTCGGCGCTGGGCTGTACGTCAGCGAAATGATCACCGCTCGGCCGCTCGTGGAGGGCAACCAGAAGACCCTGCGCATCGCGGACTTTGGCGCCGAAGAAAGCCCGCGCAGCCTACAACTATACGGCGTCGACCCGTACTACGTCGGTGAAGCCACCAAGCGCCTAGTCGGTGAGGGACGCGTCGATCACATCGACATGAACTTCGGTTGCCCGGTGCGCAAGGTCACGAGCAAGGGTGGCGGCGCGGCGATCCCGGTCAAACCCAAGTTGCTCGCGGCGATCGTGCGTGCGTGCGTGCAGAACGCTGGCGCGGTGCCAGTCACGATCAAGTTCCGGATGGGCATCCACGACGAGCTCTTGACGTTCTTGGACGCCGGCCTCGTCGGCGAAGCGGAGGGTTGTCGCGCGGTCGGTCTGCACGCGCGCACCGCCGCCCAGCTCTATGATGGAGAGGCGCGCTGGAGCGCGATTGCTGAGTTGAAGCAAGCCGTGAGGACCATCCCGGTGCTCGGCAACGGTGACATCTGGGAAGCGGAAGACGCGCTGCGCATGATGCGCAGCACGGGCTGCGATGGCGTGATCGTGGGTCGCGGCTGCCTCGGTCGGCCCTGGCTGTTTCGGGACTTGGTGAGCGTCTTCGATGGCCGCGAGCCGGAAAATCCGCCGCTCCTGGGCGGCATCGTCGAGATTATGCTGGAGCACGCCAGCTTGCTCAGCAGCTGGTTCGGCGAGCGCATGGCGATGCGCTCGTTTCGCCGCCACTCGACTTGGTACACCAAGGGCTTTCGCGGCTCCGCGGAGCTCAGACAGCGACTCATGCAAATTGCGACACTGTCGGATTTGCGGCAGGCCCTGGCGAATATCGACGGCAGCCAGCCTTTTCCACCGTCGGCAATGCGCGTGCCGCGGGGCAAGGGTTCGGGCACCCAGGCCGTCAGTCTGCCCGAAAATTACCTGCTCGATCGCGATGATGCGACGCCGCCGGGCGCGGAGGCGGAGGACGAATTTTCGGGCGGCTGACGAGCGCGACGGAATTGTTGCTGCGTTTTGGCGGGCTCGAAACGGCACCGAAACGGTGAGGCAGCGCACGCGCTGCGTGACGCGCGTTCTAGTCGCGTGTACCCTCCGGTTCGGCTTCGCGGCTCATCGCCCACCCTCGCAGCGAGGATTTCACCATGCGAGTCCCTCAACCGGTCAGTGACTTCTTCGAATGGCGCTGGGCGCCGTGCGTCGGCCTCACTGCGGGGTCGCTCGCATTCGTCGCGCTCGCCTTGCTCTTGATCCCGACGCGCGTCGGTGAACCGCGCGCTGCCAGCACGCTGAGCAGCTTCGACAGCCCTCCGCCGCAACGCGCGCTCTACGGCTCGTCACTGGCGCGACGTCTGACCGAACCAGCAGATCCTCAGCCAAACGACGCGCGTGTTGCGCGCTCACAACCTGCGGCCGCGCCGCAAAGCAACGAAACGAGCCCCGCCCCACAGCGCGGCTTCTCTCCGATTCTCGATCGCCCCGAGCCACCACCACCGCCGCCGCCAGCGGCGGTCGCGCCGCCCGCTCCACCGCAGCCGTTGCCTGGCTCGGTCGTGGTCATCCAGCCCGTACCAGGCGGCGAGTCACGTGAAATCACCGTTCAGTGAGGCGGAGCCGGTGAATCGTTGAGCGAGTCGGTGCGGCTCGATCGCTTCTTGTTTGCCTCGCGCTTGTTCAAATCGCGGACGCTGGCGCAGACAGCGTGCGAAGCGAACCACGTGCGAGTCAACGGTGAGCCCGCCCGCTCGAGCCACGCGCTGCGCGTGGGCGACGAGATCCGCGCCTTCTCGCCTCGCGGGAGCATCGTCTGGGAAGTCTTGCAGCTGGCCGAGAAGCGCTTGGGCGCGCCAGAAGCTCGCTTGCTCTACGCCGATCATTCACCACCCCCGCCGCCGAAAGAAGAGCGCATCGCGGTGCGCGAACGCGGTGCAGGTCGGCCGACGAAGGCGGAGCGACGCGCTACCGATCGATTTCGCAACGACGACTGAGCGTCAGCCAAGCAACGGCCAGCATCCAGCCACTGAGCAGCAGCGCGGCCACCTTCTGCGCCGCCGGCACGATCAGCGGCGCAGGTTCGCTGCCGTGCAAGTAGTGGAAAAACAAGAGCGCGTGCAAGAGGCCCGCAGCGAGCGAAAGCGCGCCGAGCACCCCGAGTACGCGCGCGACTCGATGCGAGCGGCACAGCGCCCACACCGCGCACACCGCGGCCGACAGCCCGAGAGCCCCCGCGAGCAATGAAAGCCAAGCGTGAACGGCGCCAAAGAGTTCCGACGGCGTAAACGGCACGGCCAGGTAGGTGAACACCGCGCCTTCACCGAGCCAGCGGACCCAAGCCACGGCGCGGGGTTTGGGCCCAAAATAGCGCGGCATCAGCCAAAAGAAGCCTGCCAGCGCGACGGCAAAGAACAGCATGGCGAGCTGAGCGATGCGTGAACCGATTGGATTATTCACCCCGGACAGTGAGACGGGCTGCGTCAGATCGCAGAAGTAGTTGGCGAAGAAACGGTGCCCGTGCGCCGCTCGGTCGAGCCAATTGCCACCCGGATAAACAGCCACGGAAGCGGCAAATAGCGCCAGAAATGCCAGCCAGGAGAGCGCAATCAGCAGCGCGCACCGGCGCGGCCAAGCGTCACTTCCGCTATTGACACACACACGCACACAGTACCCTAGAGTCGCACCTGCTTTGCGCGCAAGCCGGCTCAGAAACGGACGCGAAATGCCCGATGTGCCACGATGTAAACCTCATGCTGCGACGCCTCCTGGCTGATCTAACGGATCCCGATCCAGTCTTTGGCGCTCGCGCCGAGGCCGAAGCAGAAACGCCCGAGCCGGCAGCGTCGGCGCCGAAGCGGCGCTTATCGTCGCGTCCCCCGGCCATGCATCGCTCGTCGCATCCGCCGCCCTCTTCTCCCGATCGCGTCGACATCGCGTGGCTGCAGCAGATCTTCGCCAACATCAAGGTCGAGGGCTCGCTCGCGCACGCGCGCTTTGGTGAGTACACGCTGCGCACCGCGCTGCAACCGGTGTTGAGCTTGGCGCACCACAAGCCAGTCGGGTATGAAGCTCTGCTGCGCGCCTACGACGCTCAAGATCGCTTGGTCTCGCCGCATCGCATGTTCCGCAAGGCGGGAGACGACGCGATCGCGCTCGATCAGATCTGCCGCGCGTTGCACTTGCAAAACTGCGTACTGCAAGGCGCCGCCAACAATTGGATCTTTCTGAACGTGAGCCCGGCGCTGATCTTGGAGGGTCACTCCACCCGCGCCATCTTGCCACGCATACTGGAGCGCTATGACGTGCCGGCGCACCGCGTGGTGGTCGAGATCTTGGAGACTTCGGCCTACGACGAAGAGAACCTCGCGCGCTGCGTGCAATATTTCAAAGACCTCGGCTGCCTAGTGGCGATCGATGATTTCGGCGCTGGGGAGTCGAATTTCGAGCGCATCTGGCGGCTCAAACCGGACATCGTGAAGCTCGATCGTTCGATGGTCGTAGAAGCCATGCGAACACCGCGAGTCAGGCGCATCCTGCCCGGCCTCGTATCTTTGATCCACGAAGCAGGCTGCCTGGTCGTCATGGAAGGGCTGGAAACCGCCGAGCATTCGATGATCGCAATGGAGAGCGACGTCGATTTCGTGCAAGGCTTCTACTTCGGCGAGCCGAGGTCCTGCCTGAGCCCGGACGAAGACTACCGGGAGGTGATGAACGAGCTGTTTCATTGCTTTCAGGAGCGTGTGCGAAGGCAATCCACGAACGAGCGCTCCATGCTCGCCCGCTATTCGAAGAAGTTCGAGGACGCCGCAGCGCTGCTACGCTTGGGCGGCGAGCCGGAGCATGCCTTCGCAGAGTTCTTGGCGCTGGGCGGCGTCCAGCGCTGCTACTTGCTGTCGTCCGAAGGCGTGCAGGTGGGCGGAAACATCGGCACCAGCGAAGCCGCGCGAAGGCTCGATCAGCGCTACCTGCCGTGCGCCGACGCCGAAGGCGCCAATTGGTATCGAAGACCCTATTTCCGCCGCGCCATTGCCCAGCCGATGGCGGTGCAAATCTCCCGACCGTACCTGTCCATCGCCGACGCACGAGCGTGCGTCACGTTCTCGATTGCCATCCCCGAAACCGATGGCGTTCGCGTGCTGTGCGCCGATTTGGACTGGGAATCTTTCGCGACCTGAGGCGGCTCACTTCCGACTCAAGAACTCCAGCGCTCGACGACTAGGCATGAAAAAGTAGGCCCCACCTCGGGTCTCGACGACGCGGGGCAGGTTGCGAACGCGACGCACCGGACACCCTTGGATCGTGAAGTCCGCCGCTCGAAATGGCAGCTCGCGATTCGCGCCCAGCAGCGGATCCGGATCGCTCGAGAGGCCCGCGAAGGTCGGGTTTTGCACCCAGTTCGACTGCACGAACTCGAACTGTCGACTGAGGCTCGCGTTGAAGCATAGGAAATGCAGGCCGCGTTCCTCGACTGAAGGATGCAAGCGCAGCGCGTCGATGTCGTAGTCCTCGTGCACCGGCGGACCGTAAGCGCGTCCGCGTCGCAAGAGGCGATGTCGATTGGTGAGCTGGAGGCGCTCTTTGCGCACGCTCTCATCCTTTGGATCGCCGCTCAGCTCGGGATCGTGCGGCACGGGCAGCGCAGTGTCGCGCGGGTTCGTGCGCCGAATGTGCGCTCCGATCGGACAGCGTTCGCCGAAGGAGTCTTGGTTCGGGCCATAGTCGAAGCTGTCGAGCTGATCTTCGATGGCTGGGCCCGGCGCGTTCGGGAACAGGCTGAGCGGGGTGCCATTCAGCCAGCGACCGACGAACCTGGCCGCCAGCCATTCGCGCCCCACGCGTCCCGGCGGCGCGTCGGGCACCGTGTGACGCATCTCTTCGATGTAGTTCCAGAACGCTTGCACGTCCTGGGACAGCTGCCGAAACACCAAATAACTGCCGTTCTTGCCAAAGTCGTGGCGTTCCGAACGCCCCTCGACCACCGGCAAAATCCCGTGCGGATCGTCCTTGGCTGGCACCTCCGGCGAGAGCGGTTCTTTGCCGTATTCGTTGGCTTGACCGAGCAGCACTTCACCGGCAGCGATCAGGTCGTCCGTGGCTTGGCGCGGGAGCCCTGCGATGCGCGGGTTGGCGATGCCGTCGCGGAAGCCGAAATGCTCTTTGCGACGCGTCAGGTTCGAGGCCACCGTGTCGAGCACGGTGATCACGCTCGTGCCGTGGGCGCGGCACAGCTCTCCACGGATGAAGTCTTGAATGCGCACCCAATCTTGCGGCTCTGCATCGCCTTCACCCGCGAACACGGCGAGCAAGCCGTGCACTGGCTGTTCGGGCCGCCCCCAGCGCCAGTTGGCGGGAGCGCTTTGCCCATCGTCGCCCAAGCGCCGCGCGCGGTTCGCCTCGCACATGCCCTCCTGAAAAGGCAATGAGAAGCCGGAGAGCGCTGTCTCGGTCAGGCCGAGCTCGCGAAACCCTCGATGCGTGAACGCGACGTTGAAGCACAAGTCGTCCAAAAAAGGCGCTTCTCGCCGGCGCGTACCACGAAAAGAACCATACTGGATGCTAGCCAGCACGCGGCCTAGCCAACTGCGCGCTGCGTCTGGATCCACGATCTGGAAAATCGCATAGCGCGCGGCCGGCTTCTTGCCGTATCCGCTCAGGATGAGGCCCTGAATGTCTCGTAGATCTTGTGGGGTCATGAAAACACCGGTCAGGTGAGGCGGCGAAACCAAGCGCGCAGCTCGGCGGCACCCGGGGGACGATGCAGGCCGCAGCGGATCCACGTGTTGTTGTTGACGGCAGCGATGCCGAGCTCCGGGTACGCCGTGTAGAACACCTGCGTCGGGCGCTGGTACGCGCGACTCCAAGCTTTGAAGCGCTCTTCATCGCTCGCGCCGCGCAGCGCCAAGAACAGCGTCTTGGGGTACTCGGTGGTGCAGGTCCAGGCCAGATTCAAGCCGACCGCTGCGCGATCGACGAAATCGCCCAAGTAGCTCTCCCAACTCGAGTCGTAGTTACTGAGGAACAAGAGCCGCGTGTCGTCGTCGACCAGCAGCCATTTCGCGAAATGAATCGTCGGGATACCGCCGAGCTGGCCGATGTCGTTGAAATGCTTTCTGGCCATCGCGTCGATGTAGGCATGCGAAAACATCAGTAAGGCCAAGCGATCGGCGGCCTTCAAGGGCACGACGTGGGTCAGCGCATTTTGCAGAGCGCGGTCCTCGGTCTCCGCGATTTCCACGAACGTTCGCCGATCGGCCTCTGTCCAAGCTTCTTGGCGCGCGCGTTGATCGTACTCGGCATCGGTCTTCTGCCAGCGTCGGATATTGCACAGCTGACTGATGACGTAGGCCACCGTGTCACTCGAGAGGTTCTGGATCCAGGCCCATACCCCGGCGCTCAAGCGCTGACTGCGGACTGCGGCGTCCGGCACGGGCGGCGGCGGCTGATTGAGGTCCAAGCCGGCGAGCCGCGGATCGCTACCGCACTGCAAGCGGACGTGTTCACGCGCCGCGAGGTACAGCTCGCGCGGCGCAGCTTTCGGGGCTTGCGCAAAGAAATCGAGCAGCACCAAGCGCAGGTGTTGCTCGAGGCGAATACGCGCCAGATCCCGGTGGATGTGGCCCTGATAGGCCGCGCTGGCCTGCACTTGACGCTCTGCCAGCGCCTCGGCCAACTGGTCCGCGCGCAGATCCGGCAGAAACCCCGAGCAATGCTGGAACACGGACGACAGCGGCGCTGGGCTCGTTTCGCACAAGAGCTTCAGGTGCTCGAATCGCGCTTGCTCCGCAGCTTCGAACGTCGTGTCGAAGTTCGACTCGAAGATCAGGGAAGACGCAACCTTGCCGCCGCTAGGCTCTTCCAAGAGCACCAAGCGAGCAAAGTGGATCCCGAGCGCCGGATCGGCGAACACGCGCGGCCTCGTTCCTCCTCCCGGCAGCTGATCGGTGGCAATCGCCTGGAGCGCCGCGCGCAAGCCATTGAACGGCGGATCACCAGCTACCCTCGCAACGACCGTGAGCGTTTCCTGACGCACGACAGCCATCTAAGCCCCGGTTCGGGCTTCCAGGCAACCCGCGCGTGACTGCCGCTCAGCCGGCAACGTAGCCGACGGCTCGAAAGTCAGGGTTTGGTACGCGGCCTAGTTACTTTTCCAGCCAGCTTTTTCGCTCGAAAACAAGCCAGCCAATGGTCGTTCACCATCCCGACTGCCTGCATGTGCGCGTAGATGATTGTCGATCCGACGAAGCTGAAGCCGCGCTTCTTGAGATCCTTGCTGAAGGTGTCGGAAATCGCCGTGCGCGCCGGAACGTCCTTCCGCGCGCGGACGGCGTTTTGAAGCGGCGCGCCGTCGACGAAGCGCCATTGGTAGCCAGCGAAGCTGCCGAACTCTTCTTGGACCTTCAAGAAGGCGCGCGCATTTTTCACCGTCGACTCGAGCTTGAGTCGGTTTCGCACGATGCCAGGATCTTGCATCAGGCGTTCTATCCGCTGCGGAGTGAAGCGCGCGACACGCTGCACGTCGAAGTCTGCGAACGCCGCTCGGTACGCCGCGCGTTTGCGCAGCACGGTGAGCCAGCTCAATCCGGCTTGCGCACCCTCCAAGGTCAAAAACTCGAACAGCACCCGATCGTCGTGCACGGGCACACCCCACTCGGAATCGTGATAGGCGATCATCAGCGGATCGTCGCCGCACCACCAACAGCGCACCTTGGACGCGGGGGTCGCTGTTTTTCGAGCTGCCATGCCGAACGAAGTTTGCACCAAAGCGCAACTCGTCGTCACTCGCCCTCGTGCGCTCGCGCAGGATCGAAACAGTGCCTGCCCGCAAACCGTTGCAGCTACGCCGTCGAAGCTCGCCGCTTCGGCGCGAAGCTTGCTTCGCGCTCGAGCTCACTTGCTCCGCAGCAGGTGCGTCACGCCTGACACGAGCGTCAGGGGGCTAGACACCCGAGCCCCTACGAGCGAACCGAGTTCGAGCTCTGTGGCCAATCGGCCGGGTCGCATAAGTGACGAACAACGTGACACGATTCCAGAACCATCAAAGTTCGATGGTGGCAATGACGATCGAGGCACGCACGTTGCAGCACACGCACGTTGCAGCACTCGGGCTTACGCACGACGCGGTACAGGCCGTTGCCATAGAAACGACACGAGAATCAAATCATGCGCCCCACCCAACAAGAATTCGCTGACCCCCGTGAGTGGCTGACCCGACTCGCCGAGGAGCGCGACGGCTATCGCCGCTTGGTCCGCGAGTCCGGCGGCACGGGTCGCGCCGCGTATCGCCTCGCTCGTGCACGCTGCAGCGCGACTCTCGGTACCGAGCCGCGCTTGGACGATCTTCAAGCCGCCGCGGAGCTGCTCGCGACTCGCTTGGGTAGCGGCGGAGCGCTGCCGATCCAATCACTGCTGCCCGCGGCGAAATCCATGCCGCCCGAGGCGCCTCCGTCGGATCGGCGCTCTTCATCCTCGAAGTCCCGGCCGCGCTCGAACCGCGCCAGCGTTTAGAAACCCTCACTACGAATCCGCGCTTCCGAGACGCCGTGCGCGACGAGCGCGCGCACGACCTCACTCACCATCTCGACACGCCCGCAGACGTACGCGTCGAGCGGAGCAAGAGCGCTCACCGCCTCTAGCAGCTGCGCCTGGACTCTGCCTCGTCGACCGGTCCAGGTGTTATCTCCGCTAGTCAGCGTGGGGATGAAATGAAAGCGCGAGTGCTCGGCGGCGAAGCGAGCGAAGTCATCGGCGAAGAGCACGTCTTCTGGCGCGCGATGGCCAGCGAGCAAGAGCATTCGCGTTTCGGACGCGCGCGCGAGCTCTTCTTCGATCAGCGCTCGCAGCGGCGCGATACCGGTGCCGACCCCCACGAGCAGCGCCGCGGGACTCGGCGCGGCTTGCCAGGTGAAGGAACCCGCGGGACCTTCCACTTCCAGCTCGGCGCCGAGAGGCAGCGTGTCCATCACCTCCGCCCCCGCGTGGATGGCCACGGCCAGCTCGAATTCGCCCGGTTTTCTGGGATCGCTCGCGGAGGCGATGGAATAGGGTAGGAAAAGCGCTTGCCCCAGCCCGCCAACGACGACCAAGTGTTGACCCGCCGCCCAATCGAAAGGCGCCCGCGAAGCGAAGCGAAGCCGATGCACACGGCTCGAAAGCGCCGAGCGAGCGACCAGTTCCACCACGAAGCGGCGAGCAGACATCGCCCGTTCATAGAAGGTTAGTCAGCCCCTTTGCCATGAATTTTTTTGGTCACGCACTGATCGCCCAACGCGACGAGGCAACTCGCGGGCCGATTCGAGCGCAGTTCGTGCTCGGCGCGATGCTTCCGGATTTCGCGTCCATGCTGCGAACGCGGCCCCCTTCGGCCACTCTCGACGCGCTCGAGGCCGGACTTTCCTTTCACCACCGAACCGACGATGCGTTCCACGGTTCGCACTCTTTCCTGGAGCTTTCCCGCGAGGCCTCGAGCTTCTTGAACGCTCACGGCGTCCCACGCGGCACCGCGCGAGCGGTCGCGCACGTCGGTGTAGAGTTGCTCTTGGACGCTGCCTTTGCCGGAGAGAATGGCGCAAACGAGGCGTATTTGTCGGCGGTCGCTGCTGCATTGACGGAGCGTGTGCGGGACCACATTCATTGGCAGGCGAGCGATGCGGGCGAACGTTTTCAGCATCTCTGCCACAGCTTACAGAATCGCGGCCCGGTGAACGAAAACCCTCCGAGTGAGCTGATCGCCAAGCGCTTGCAGAGCATCTTGGCCGATCGCCCGCGCCTGGCGATGGACGAGCACGGGCTATCCGTTGTACGTGAGTGGGTCGAAAGCGCTCGTCCGCAAATCACTTCCGGCGCGCCGCAGCTACTATGCGAGGTTCTGCAGCGCTTGCACCTTGCCCGTTAGCATCATCGCTCCTCTCACTCAGAAAAGGAATACTCATGCGCTTTACGCAAACGTGCGTCGTGCTCGGCATGCTTTCAGTGCCCGCGCTGGCCTCGGCCCAAATCAAACAACCGGGGGCTCATCGTCTCTACCCGGTAGAGCTCGAACCGCATTTGGTCGTGCAATGGAACGAGTACGCGCCGTGCGCCAATGCCGGCTTCGGTCCCGGCTTTCGCGCGACCATTCCATTTTTGGACAACGGCCCGATCCCCAAAATCAACAACAACATGGGTATCGGCTTCGGCCTGGACTGGGCGCACTCCGGCATCAGCTCGCGCTGCCCGCGCTACGACCGCAACGGCGTCTATTACGGCGACGGCTACACCGCGGACATTTGGTCGATCCCCGTGGTCGTGCAGTGGAATTTCTTCCTGCTACCGAAGATCAGCGTCTTCGGCGAGGCCGGCCTGGTGCTGCAGCACCGGCGCTACGACAGCGACTACGGCGTCAATTGCGGTAACAACTACTGCGCCGGAGCCGGCACAGACAACGGTGTAGACGCTTCTTTCTCCGCCGGCGGGCGCTTCCTGATCACTGATTCGGTCGGTTTCCTACTCCGCCTCGGCTATCCGTACTTGTCGGCCGGCGTCTCGATCTTGCTGTAGGCTTGCCCGCGGGCCTCGGCCAGGTCGAGACTCCGCATGCCATGGAACACCGCGCTCCCCCTTCGACCAACATCGCTGCTACGATTTTTCGCGATCTGCGCAGCCAGATCCTGAAGGGGGCGCTCAAGCCCAGTGAGCGATTGCCCGGGGAGCGCGAACTCGCAGCGCAGTACGGCACCAATCGCAACACCTTGCGTGAGGCCGTGCGCATGCTCGAGCAAGCGCGGCTGGTCACGGTCCGTCACGGTCAAGGCGTGACCGTCGCGGATTTTCGCAAGACTGGCACGATGGAGCTGCTGCCCCCGTTCTTGGAGAACACGGGCAATGCCGCAGAGATCCACGCGCTGCTCGAGGACATCTTGCCGGCGCGCCTACTGGTGCTGGAGTTCGCAACGCGCCTAGCCGCCAAGCGCGCGAGCACGGATGACATCGCGCGACTGCGCGACATCACCGAGCTGTTGATTGCGGCCTTCGAGCGCCGAGATCCGGTGGTGATCGCGCACGGCTTCCAGCGCTGGCTCGACGCCTTGCTCGACGCCGGCCACTCGGTGGCCGTGCGCTGGATCGCCAACCCGTTTCTGGATGCGTATCGCGAGCTACTCGATCGGTTTCCTGCCTTGTGGATGCTCGAGCCCAGCTTTCCCCAACATTTGCGCGATCTGGTGATGACTCTGGAAGCTGGGGACGAGGAAAAGTCGATCGCGGTGACGCGCGACTACTACTTCCGCGTCGACACCATGTTGATGCGCGCGCTGGCTAGCCTAGTGCCCAAGGGTTAGCGCCCTGGGTCGCCGCCGAGCGTTCGCTCGGCGCGCCCGAGCCACGCCCGAATGCGCAGCGGAACTGCGCGGAGCACTGCTTCATCCTTGACGGCCGCAGGCAGCGGCACGCTGGATTTGGTCGACCAAAATAGCACCGGGCCCGCTTCGCGAGCACGGAGGCCAAAGAGCACGCGCGCCGCCGCCTTCGCGCTATACGTGCCGTCGAGAGCGGGCAAGCCGAGACGCAGCCATTGCGCTTCCGCGTGGCTACCGGCGGTGCTCGGTTGACCGTAGCCCGGGCCCAGATAGCGCCCATCGACTTCGAAGCGCGCGCCGAGCGTTGCGCTGTCCAAGCGCGGCACCGCATCGCCCGCGAGCTCGCGCAGAAAATGCGCCGTACGCGCGGCGAGACGCAAGATGCGCAGCCGACTCGTCACCGGCCAGGGTGACACCCGAACCGAAGTCAAGCGCGGCAAGCTGCCAGGCTCGAAACCAATACGAAAGTGAGCAGCCAGAGCCATGCCCACCAGCAGGCCCGCCGAGGTACACGTGGAACCGACGGCGACGATCACGCGACGCGGTAGCGGCAAGTCGAAAGCTGCGATCTGCCGTCCGAGTTCGAGCCCCGCGGAGACGTAACCCAACGCGCCGAGCGGAGTCGCGCCCCCAGGCACCATCACGTACGGCGCGGGCTCGGGCCTGACGCGCGCCCAAGCCATGCCCAGCGGAAACACACTCCAATGCGGAAGTGCGTAGAGCCGAGCGCCGCTGTCCGCGAGCGCTCGCAAATTGACGAACGCGGCCTCGGACACCGGTTGTGGAAAGAGTAACGCGCTCGCCGTTAGCCCGACGCGCGGCGCGTGCAGCGCGGTGGCGAGCGCGTGATTGGAGCCGAACGCGCCAGTCGCGAGCACGCTCGCGTGGCCGCGCGCGCGCGCGTCCCCCAGCAGCAACTCGAGCGTGCGCACTTTGTTGCCGCCGTACACTGCAGAAGACACATCGTCGCGCTTGACCCAGGCGTCGCCGTCGCCTGCTCCGAGTTCATGCGCGACGGCCTGGAGCGATTCGACGGGGGTCGGGAAAGTCCCCAATGCCACGCGGGACACCCGCTCGGGCAGCTTCGGAAACAGTTCGAACAGCGGAAAGCTCACACGGAGCAGCCTAGCCGGCTTCAATATTGAAGGAGCGGCCGAGAAGGCTACGCATTTGTGCACTGTATTTCTGTCACGGACGGTGTTAGTCGTTTGCCCTTCGTTCGGGAGCGCGGCATGCCCCAGAAATCCAAAAAGCCCATCAAGAAGGCCAACCTGCGCGCCCTCAGCGCCCCGGCCAAAAGCAAACGCACAGCAGCCAAGCGGCCGCTGATAGCTGCCAAACGTTCAGCAGCCGCGAAGGCCCCGGCCAAGGGCAAGCCACTCGCGAAAGCGAAGCCACTCGCAAAAGCCAAGCCCGCAGCGAAGGCAAAGCCCGCAGCGAAGGCAAAGCCCGCAGCGAAGGCAAAGCCCGTGGCCAACGCACGCACAAAAGCGAAGCCCGCAGCGAAAACCAAGCCCGTGGCAAAGGTGAAGGCAAAGCCCACAGCGAAGGCAAAGCCCACAGCGAAGGCAAAGCCCACAGCAAAGGCAAAGCCCACGAGTCTGCGCAAACCGCTCAAGGGCTCCCAGCGTCCCACGCAGGCCCTTCGCAAGTCCGCGCTCACGCCCGCCGTGGAGCCCAAGCCGCCCAGACCGAAGCTGGAAGAGCGGACCATGCACGCGCTGATCTTGCCGCCGAGACCGAAGCGGCTCAATGCGCGGCTCCTCGTCGCACGCGCCCCGCGCGCCGCCCGCGTGGAGGAAACGCTGCTGGAGACCAGCGACTCCATCATCCCCGTGAGCGCGGAGATCACCAGCCCCGCCGTCAAACCCGCTCCCGCCAAACTCACGGCAGCCAACTTGCCGGCCTCGCCGCCGCCCGCGCGCATACCCCGGGCCGCCATCACGGCGGAGACTTGGCGAACGCTCGAAGCCCTGGCTGCGCGCCTCGGACGCGCGCCGCTGAACGACGAGCAGCGCGTCGCGATCCGCGCAGCGTTGGAAGGACACGATAGCGTCGTCGTGCTTCCCGACGACGAGCGCGCAGTCAGCTGCTACCAGCTGCCGGCGTTCCAGCTCGCGCAACCGACGGTCGTGATCTCGCCCGTGGCAGCCGAACTCAAAGCTGAGCACGACTCGCTGAGCGCGCACCAGCTGCCCGTCGTGTGCTTGTCGGTCGAGCTCGCAGGCCCGGAGCGCAGCGCGGCGCTTTCGCGCATCTCCCGCGGCGGGGCGCTCTTGGTCCTTTTGAGCCCGGAAGCCCTGCATGCGCCGGATGTTCGGCAAGCATTGGCTAAATCGGGCATCGCCTTGTTCGTCGCCGAAGAGGCGCATTGCGCTTCCAACGCCTCTCACGAGCTACGTCCCTCCTATGCCGAGCTCGGCGCTACGCTGCGCGGTCTGGATTCACCGCCCGTGATGGCGATCACCCGAGTCGCGACCGCGGCCGTGCGGCGGGACATTCGCGAGCATCTGGGCCTGGAGGCACCAGTCACGATCCAATCACCTCCGGTTCGCGAAAATCTGCAAATCGTAACCAAGCTCGCGCGCGGTGAGGGCCGACAAGCAGCCTTGGTGCGCTTGGTCGAGCGGCTCACGCTGCCCGGGCTAGTCTTCTGCGCGACGCCGCATGACGTCGACAGCGTGTACTCCGCGCTGACCGGCGCCGGCATCGCGGCCCATCGGCACCACAGCGGCATGACGGCCGGCGATCGCGCAGCGCAGCTGTCGGACTTCAGCTTGCCCGGGGAGCGCTCGGTGATGGTCGCGGTCAGCGCGTTCGCCCCGGGCAGTGGTCTGCCGGGCATCGGCGAGCAAGCCGAAGCCAACCTCGGCTTCGGCCGCGGCTTCCGCAAGCGGGATTTGCGCTTCGTGGTCCATTACCAGTCGCCGGCCTCAATCGAGCAGTATTTGCGGGAGATTCAGCGCGCTGGCGCGGACGGCTCGCCCGCCACGTGCGTGCTCTTGCACGAGTCCAGCCACCGCACTTTGCATGAAGTGATGCTGGCGCAGCAGCGCTTTCGTGCGACGCATCTGGCCGAGCTCGGGCGCGCGCTGGAGACTCCAGCGCTCGAGGGGCGCACCGTGTCGCTCGAAGCGCTAGCGCTCGGCAGCGGTCAAAGCCGGCGCACGACCGATCGGCTCACCGCGCTCTTGGCGGACGCGGGCGTGGTCTCGCGCACGGCGGGCTGGGTGCGCGTGCTGTGCACTGCCTCGGAGCTCGACGAAGCTTGCCGTCGACTCGGCGCCCAACTCTACGCTTTGCGCGAGCAAGACGCGCGCCGGCTAGCTTCGGTGAGCGCGTTTGCCGAAGCCAGCGAGTGTAAGCTTTCGTGTCTGAGCCAATACCTCGGCGAAGGCGTGAGCCCAGGCTGCGGTCGCTGCAACGCGTGCGTCAGTGAGATCTTGGCACCAAGCCAGGAATCGCTCGCGCCGCAAGCTTCGGCGCGACGCGGCGTGGTGCATGAGTTCTCGGTGCAGCCCGTGAGCGCGCCGCTGTCCGGCGTCGTGCCGAGCGGCACACAGCTCGGCCAAAGTTCACTGACCACGAAGCTG